>Ga0075428_100003780_pt1 | contig 16591 bp, 18 predicted proteins | sample RhiMetdeltSRZDD2_FD_75291 | JGI IMG/M metagenome (GOLD analysis project Ga0075428, IMG submission 75291) | Populus rhizosphere microbial communities from Tennessee, USA - Rhizosphere MetaG P. deltoides SRZDD2 | ecosystem: Host-associated > Plants > Roots > Rhizosphere > Soil | place: USA... | reverse complement strand
AACGTCGTGACGGCCGTCGAGATCAAGGACCGCCATGCGGCCGACACCAATTTGCTGCCCTACCTGGTCGACATGACCGCAGAGAACTTCGACAGTACGTGAGGTGTCAGCCGACAAGGCCTACGGCAGCATGCGCAACAACGATGCGATCGACGGCACGGCGCCACACCGTTCATCGCATTCAAGGCAAACACCAGAGGGCGCGGTAGCAAGCAGTGGGAGAAAATGTTCCTGCACTTCCACTCAAGCGAGACAACTTCCTTACCCACTAACACAAGCGCTCAAACGTCGAGAGCACCTTCAGCATGATCTAGGCGAAGTTTCGCGATCACGTGCGCCCCGGCATTCAAAAACCGCAGTGATGCCGTGTGCGCATGCGGTGAAGGCAACATCATGCAATGGGAAGATAGCCCCCGCCCACAGCGCTGGCGGCTGGTATAGCTGCCGGTCTGATCTGCCCCAGCGAAGCGTGCCGACCGGCACAGCTTTTTGTGCAGAACCTTCACCTGCACAAGAACCCCGCCCGCTGAACGACATATACTGCACAGCCCCGGCTCGGTGCGGAATGGTACGCGCGCACAACGCTTTAGGTGCTGGCGAGCACAACCCCCTTCATGTCGCATTCATGTTGCGGCCCCCACTCTGCCGCACACGCTTGGCGGCGTGAGTAGGGGAATAGGAGATCAACATGAAGAGCTGGGTCTTGGCGGCAGGCCTGCTGGCTGCCGCGATGTCTGGTCAGGCAATGGCAGCAGATCTCGACGATGGTCCGTACGATCGCCAGGGATCGGCCTACGACGATCCGCGCTACGCCGATATGTACCGCTATCCCGAGGAGCGCCCGCCGGTGCCGCGCGCGCCGGTGTATGGGGGCCGCTACTATGACCACGATCGTGACGACTATCCGCCGCCGCGCCGCTATACCTACGCCGATCCGCGCTCCTACCGTGGCGCCTGCGTCCCGCGCGAGGCAATCAAATACCGTCTGAAGGAGCATGGCTGGCACGACTTCCGCGACCCGGAGATCCGCGGTGATACCGCCACCGTGCTGGCCCGGCGGCCAAGCGGCCGGCAGTTCGAGCTGACGCTCGATCGCTGCAGCGGCGAGGTCATCAACGTGCAAAAGCTCGATCGCCCGTACGGTCCCTACGCCTACGGCCCTGGCCCGCGTCGCTGGGATCGCTACTGATCGGTTGGCACAACTCGACTCTTGTGAAGGCCCCGGTGCAAACCGGGGCCTTTGAGTTTGGCCGCCGCGAACGCGTCTGTCTCGACGTGGCGCCAACTGCTATAGATCGCACCAGGTTTGGCAGGGAGGGACGCGCCCGTGGATCTGATCGCGCTTGCCAAGAATCCGGTGCCGAGCGGCGCCACCACCGGATATTTCGATTGCCCGGGCAGGATCAAGCTGCGCTTCGCGCGCTGGGAGGCAACACGTGGTCCGCAGCGCGGCACGGTCTGTCTGTTCCAGGGCCGTGGCGAGTTCATCGAGAAGTACTTCGAGGTGGTCGCCGACCTGCGGCGGCGCGGTTTCGGCGTCGCCACCATGGATTGGCGCGGCCAGGGCGGATCGAGCCGTATGCTGGCGAATCCCAGCAAAGGATACGTGCGGTCGTTTGCCGATTTTGATCAGGACCTCGCCTCCTTCATGAAGGAGGTGGTGCTGCCGAACTGCGCGCCGCCCTACATCGCCGTGGCCCACTCGATGGGTGGCCACATCCTGCTGCGCAATGCCTCGCAGCCCAAGTCGTGGTTCTCGCGCATGGTGCTCAGTGCACCGATGATCGCGATAGATCAGACGCGCCTGAGCGTCTCGCCCGGTGTGGCACGCACGTATGCGGAGGTGATGTCTGGCCTCGGCTTCGGATCGATGTACGTCCGCAATGGCAAGGACCGGCCGATCGAGCTCGACCCCTTCGAGGGCAATTTGCTCACCTCGGACCGCGATCGCTATCTGCGCAACCAGCAGGTGCTTGCGGAGGCACCGCAGCTGGGCCTCGGCTCGCCGTGCATTGCCTGGCTGCGTTCGGCCTATCGCTCCATGGCGCGGCTCAGATCGCCCGACTATCCCCACAGCGTGGAGGTGCCGCTGCTGATGTTCGCGGCCGGCATGGACCAGGTTGTGTCCACCCAAGCCATCGAGGAGTTTGCGCTGCGCCTCAAGGTCGGCACGCATGTGCTAATTCCGCAGGCGCGCCATGAAATCTTACAGGAGACGGATGAAATCCGGCAGCGCTTCTGGGCCGCGTTCGATGCCTACATGGGCGCTGATGCGCCCGCCGGCTAATCGACGCCGCGCAACACCGCCAGCGCCTCCTTGTGCACGCGCGGGTCGCCGGCCGCGACGATGCGGCCGCCGTCGGTGGCCGGCTTGCCCTGCCAGGTGGTGACGCGTCCGCCCGCCCCTTCGATGATCGGCACCAGCGCTACGATGTCATAGGACTTGAGGCCCGCCTCGATGATCAGGTCGATGAAGCCGGCGGCCAGCAGGCAATAGGCATAGCAGTCCCCACCGAAGCGGGTCATGCGCACCCGGGCGCGGATGTGCTCGAAGGCGTCGCGCTCCCCGTCCTTGGCGAACATATCGGGATGCGTGGTGGTGAAGATGGCCTCGGATAGGGACGCACAGGCCCGCGTCTTCAGTCGCCGCGGCGTGCCACCGCGCATCGAGCTGTGCGCCTTGCCGCCGGCCCCCCAGAACCGCTCGCTCGTGAAGGGCTGGTTCATCAGCCCCAGCACCGGCTTGCCGGCGTCCAGCAGGCCGATCAGCGTGCCCCACAGCGGCATGCCGGTGATAAAGGCGCGGGTGCCGTCGATGGGGTCGATCACCCAGTTGAGCTGGCTCGCGCCTGCAATCTGGCCGAACTCCTCGCCGAGGAGGCCATGCTCCGGGTAGCGGGCGGTGACCGCCTTGCGGATGGCACGCTCCGCAGCGCGATCGGCAGCTGTGACAGGATCAAAGCCCGCCGCTGCAGCCTTGTTGCGCACAGCAATCGACCTACGAAAATAGGGCAGAGCCACTTCGCCCGAAATATCGGCCAATCGATGCGCGAACTCCAGGTGGTCCCGCAGACCAGATAATTTGGCTGATGTCACAGCATTTTCCCAGGGTTGCTTGATACAAGACAGGAAACGTTGGAACGAATAGATGACGAATGCTGTGCCATATAGCCGAGACCCTGCTTGCGACTACTAACAGTTGCGATTGCGCCACGCGTGTTGTGGAAACAGAGGAAAACTCAGCCCACTGCCATTGCACTGCACCAAGAACGGGTCCATATCACAGCCACGCGGCCTGTTGGTCCGACTGACACGCCGCTGCCCTCCTTGGGCGTTTCCTCCCTAGACTTGGGCCGTTCTACGTGAGCGGCCCCTTTCTTTGTGGGTGGCCCCGTCTCCCCGTCTCCCCGTGCAGCGGTTGGGCGTGGGCGCACACCGTTCAGTAGCTATGCGACCTGGTGGCTTCTGCAATGCAAAAGAATCGCCTTGCGTTTTGTGCGCCGCACATCTAGATTTTCACCACGAGGTCGGCGAGTTCCTCGCTGGCTTCGTTGCCCTCCTTGGGCGTTTCCTCCCTAGACTTGGGCCGCACGGTTCACCGCGCGGCCCCTTTTATTTCTTGGGGTCTGACAAGGAGTTGGCAGCCTGGCCTGGACGGTAGCCAACCTTTAGCTTCGCTGGCATCGCGACTGCGCAAGCCTCTGGTATGCCAGGGCATTCAACGGGCTTTCACCGGGCGGTACTCTGTTGCGCTGCAATATGCTCAGCATATATGCAGCATATATCCAGTTGCCTATTCGGCAGCCGCCCGCCGCTCCAGCAGCACAGGCAACGCCGCGAACACCTTGGTTGCCAGATCCATCAGCGTGCGTGTGAGCCTACCGAAGTCCTTGTTCTTGGCCAGCGTCGCCTCGTCCAGATACAGGGCGCGATTGATCTCAAGCTGTAGGGACTGCACGCCGCGCGCTGGGTTGCCGTAGTATTCGGTGATGAACCCGCCCGCGTAAGGTCGATTGACCTGTACCTCGTAGCCCCCAGCCTGCAGGACGTCGCGCGTGAAGCGGGTCAGCTTGGCGTCGCACGACGCCCCGAAGCGGTCGCCCAGCACGAAATGCGGGCGCCCGCCAGGCGGCTGGCCCATCGAGGCGGACGGCATCGAGTGGCAATCGATCAGGATCGCCATGCCGAAGCGCTTGCGGGTCTCCTCCAGCAAACCGGCGAGAGCCTCGTGGAACGGCCGGTATAGGCGCTCGATGCGCTCGAAGGCGGCCCCGATCGGCAGCCGCTCGCGATAAATCTCCTCGGTATCGGCCACCACCCGGGCGATGGTGCCAAGGCCGCCGATCACGCGCGCCGACTGGGTGTTGGCGAAATCCGGCAGCCGCCCGTTGAACAGCTCGGGGTCGAGCTCGTAGGGCTCGCGATTGACGTCGAGGTAGGCGCGCGGAAAGCGTGCCGCGATGAGCGGTGCGCCCAGCGCCACCACCGGCTCGAACAGCTCGTCGACGTAGCAATCCTCGGATTTGCGCAGGGTATGCGGGTCGAGCCGCGACGCCTCGAGAAAGGCCCTAGGGTAGATGCGGCCGGAATGCGGCGAGCAGAACACCACCGGGGCGAGCTGCTCCTCGGGCCTTAAAAGGGTAAACGCGGGCGTCAATTCGGCAAGTATCGAGGCGCGTTCGCTAGCGTGCATTGGGCGTGTACTTGGCAAATCCATACCTGGGGAATCCGCCGCCGCCGTGCAGGTCGGCGGCCGCGGCGCAGATGCACACACTTTGCCAAGCGGCACGGGCACTGTCCATGCGTCCTGCGCTGGCACGGGGCGGATATGGGGGATGGCTGGTTATCCGCAATTTCATTGCTCGTTTACCAAATTCAAGCCAGATTTCTACCGCATCGCCACAGGTGGCCGTAGGGTTGCAAGTGCAGGGAATAAAGTTAGCCAGCGTATCAAACCGGGCCAGCACCACATCATGACCGCCAAGCCATCACGCCTGCCTGCCAAGCGCATCCTGCTCGCCGAGGACGACGAGTCCATGCGCGGCTTTCTGGAGCGCGCCCTGACCAAGGCGGGCTACGAAGTGATCGCCTTCGCCAACGGCAAGGATGCGCACGACCGACTGCAGGAAGACAAGTTCACACTGCTGCTGACCGATATCGTCATGCCGCAAATGGACGGCATCGAGTTGGCAAGACGGGCTGCCGAGCACGACCCCAAGCTCAAGATCATGTTCATCACCGGCTTCGCAGCGGTCACCCTGAACACGAATTCGCCGGCGCCCAAGGATGCGCGCGTTCTGTCCAAGCCGTTCCACCTGAAGGACTTGGTGCGCGAGATCGATCGCCTGCTGGCAGCCTGAGCCGCGCTGGCCAAGTGCGGCAAGCGCCTTGCCTCACGAAATGTTTGCCGATATACGACGTGCCAACCGCGCGGGGCCACCCCCGTAATCCGGGCGCGTAGCTCAGCGGTAGAGCACTACCTTGACATGGTAGGGGTCACAGGTTCGATCCCTGTCGCGCCCACCATTATCTGGTTGAATAAGGCATAGGCCGATGAAGGTCAGAAATTCGCTGAAGTCGCTGCGCGCGCGTCACCGCGACAACCGCCTGGTGCGCCGCAAGGGGCGCGTCTACATCATCAACAAGACCAACCGCCGCTTCAAGGCGCGCCAGGGCTGATTTGCCCCAATTCGGCCGGCTTTGACGGCGCCGCCAGGGGCAGGCTATTCTGGCTCATGCCCACCAATTACGTTCGCAAAGGTTTTGCGCCTCTCCTCGCCCTCGCCCTGATGGTGCCGGTGGCGGGCCTCGGCGCCAGCGCGCTCGCTCAGCACGCTCCTCGCAGCGCTGCCGGGCCGTCCCTGCCGAAAACGCCGGCCGAGCGCGAGAAGATGCTGTCCGATCTCTACGCGCACCTTGCCACGTCTGGCGACGAAGACTCCGCCAAGGCGGTCGCGGAGGCCATCGAGCGCGTCTGGCTCAACTCCGGCAGCGACACCATCGACGTGCTGATGGAGCGGTCGATGAAAGCCGTCGGCGACAAGAACTACGACTTTGCCCTGAAACTGCTCGATCATGTCGTGGCGCTGGCGCCGGACTACACCGAAGGCTGGAACCGCCGCGCCTACGTGCACTACATGAAGAGCGAGGTCGATCTGGCATTGGGCGACCTGCGCCGCACGCTGGCGCTCGATCCCAACCACTTCAAGGCGCTCGACGGGCTGGGTCAGATTCTGCGCGAGATCGGTCAGAAGCGGCCGGCGCTGAAGGCGTTCAAGCAGCTGCTCGACGTGCATCCATACTGGTCGGGCGCGCAGGACGCCGTCGACGAGCTCGAGCGCGAGGTCGAAGGTCAGGGCATCTGAGGCGCCCCGACTTCAGCGCGCGGACGCGCTCTCAGTTCTTAGCGGCGGCTTTGGCCTTGGCCGGTGCCTTCGGCGCTGCACCATCCCAACAGGCACTGGCCGTGGCGGTGCAGGTGTGCTCGTCGAAGACGACGAAGTCGAGGAACAGCTCGCACTTCACTTCCTTCTTGCCGACCGTCCACTTGGAGATGTTCTGCTCCTTCATCCACTCGCCAATGTATTTGTCGAGCAGGTCCTTGGCGTCCTTGGTCGGCCCATCTTTGCCGTAGTCATTGACCAGGAACGAGAACTTCTTACAGGCCGCAGAGGCAGGCGTGGCCATCCCCGCCGCCAGCAAAGCTGCAGCAGCCCAAAGTGCGGTCGTCGATCGCAATGACATGGATGCCTCCCCTCGCATGGTTCCCGCAAAAGTGTCTTTGCTTTGTGCCGCAACACGCGGCCAAAGCAAAGACGGAATTGTGCGACGGGCGCTCTAGGCTGTGACCGAATCAGCGCAGGTCAGTGCAGATAGGGTGACTGGCCGCCCCGCGGGCCGATCCCTGAATCGAAGAAGAAGCCGTGGTCGAACGGACCGGCCGGGCTCTGCCGGTCGAGGCTTGGATCGCGATACGAGTTCATGCTGCCGTACAAGCTGCGCGTCAGGCCGTACGTGTTCATTACATCCTCGGGCCGGTACGAATAGCCGCCGCGCCGAGCGACGTAGCCGTAAACCCGCGTGCGCTTGCGGTAATAGCGCGCCGGAGCATAGCCGGCATCGGCCTGCGCCACGGTCCGCTTGCGCTCGCCGCCGGCCTGGGCGGCTTCGCTGCCGCACAATGCCACCAGCGCCAAGGCGCCAAGCGCAACCAATAGGGAACCCCCCAGCTTTGTTTTGAGCTTCATGTCGTCAGCCTTTCGTTCGGGGCCGCGCCCCGTTTGGATTGATCTTACGGCATGGAGACAACGAACATCTAAAGAAAATGGCCACCCGCTACGTGCTCGGGTGGCCGGTGTAGGTATGGCGCCACAGCCTACTTGCAGGCGAACTGGGTGGCCTTGCACTCGACCAGCAGCGGCGTCGAGCACTTGTAGCTGGTCTTGCCCTTGGCCTTGGCTCCGGCAAAGCCGACTTCGACGTCGAGCGCGACCTTGGCCAGCCCCTTGGCTACGTCGTCGGGCACGCCAACGCCGGTGCCGCTGTACTTCTTGCACTTGCCTGCCTCGGCCTGGGTGCCGGACATCATTGTCAGAGCCGCAACCGCAAGAGCGGCGGCGCCGACCTGAACAAACCTCTTCATGTGCGATCTCCGATGAACTGCAAACGACATCGATTATGCCGCGCACCGAGCTCTATTCAGAATCAATAGCGGCGTACCGGGCGAGCCGATACGCCGCTTTGGAGAAAGGCGTGGCTCCTGCGTCACGCTTTTCGCGTGCCGAGGAAGGTTTCAGACGATTGCGTTACTTGCAGAGCTTGGCTTGCATGTAGCAGGTCTGCCCCAGACCGCCCGGCTTGCAGCTCGAACGCACGTCGCTCACCTTGTAGCCCGGCGCGGTCGGCACCTTGCCACCGGCCGCCATGAAGGCTGCCCAGGAGCCCCAATCGGTTGCCTGCAGAACGGCTTCCCAGGCCTGGAACTTGGCGCTGTCGACGTTGCCGCCGGTGCCCGAGCCGGCCTTCTTGACGCAGTCTGCCTGAGCCGCGGCGCTGGCCAATGCCAGCACGCCAGCGGCGGCGACCGCCGGAACGAGTTTGCGAACCAGGTTCTTCATGACATCAGCTCCATCAGGTGAGAATGCAGTCGGAACGTGCCAGGCTCCTGCCGCCCAGTGCTGTCCGATCAGGTCCGGCTGTCACAGGGCGCGGAAGGCGCATAGCCTCTCGCAAACAAAAAGGACAGCGAACCGGGGCACATTGCCCGAGATCGCTGCCTTTGCACACTGTCAGAGCCTGACTATCCGGTCCGATCTGCAGATTCACAACTGGCCGTGGCCGGTAGGTGACGCAACCCCGCAGTTATTGCGCCCTCTGCACGCGCTTACTGGGCCATCTGCAAATTGACGGCCTTCGGGCCCTTGCCACGCTTGTCCGGCTCAGTCTCGAACGATACGCGCATGCCCTCATCGAGCGGGCCGATGCCCGACCGCTCGACAGCCGTGATATGGACGAATACGTCCTTTCCACCTTGATCCGGCGTGATGAAGCCGAATCCCTTAGATTGATTGAAAAACTTGACAGTTCCATTCTGCCGCATGCGAGGTCTCCATGTCCCCGGTAAACATTGCAGGTTGCGTCAGCCGCAGGCCAGCTGACGCAGGTGAAGCCAAGGCAGTCTCGTCCGATGTCGGGGAAGGTGAGGCGCGCGAGATAAACGTGACGCTTCGGCGCAAATCATCTCAGGACAGTCTCAGCAGTCTCCGCCGGGTCGATGGGCCGCCCGAACTGCGGCGGAGTATCGGTGATTGGAGAGGCGGGCGCAAGGCAAATTGTCGCTTCCAGATCACCGCTCGCTGCGCATACGCCGTTTTGCTGCGAGAGGCAATTTATTGCGGTCCTGCAGCGACATCGTGAGGTCTCTGATATGGTACTGAGCACCCGAGTCATGGGCCATTCGTTTGGTTAGCTCCGGTAGAACCGCTTCCAATTTTGACCGCAGCGTAAATGGCTGGTTGGCGATGACGAGTCCACAGCCGTTCAGGCGCTGCGCGTCTCTGGGACGATGTGTCAGAAGTTCGACATTCAGAAGTGGTCGCGGCATGGTTGCCAAACTTTCACGAAAGCGTGTGATCGGCCGCAAATCCTTGATCGGGTACCAGCCAACGAAGATGCCCGTCGCAAATCTCTGCAGTCCCTCAGCCAGCCCTTCCGCCAATCTGGCAAGTTCTCCATCCTGTTCGAACGGCGGGTCGATCAAAACGACGCCGCGCCGTTCCTTGGCGGGTAGCAGAGATTTGATCGCCATCCAGCCGTCGAGCGCCATCACTTTCACGCGGCGGTCGCGGCCGAGCGCGGCCTCCAGCTCGCCGCGTTCCTCCGGATGCAGCTCGTTGGCGACCAGCACGTCCTGACTGCGCATTTGCGTTTGTGCGATGCGCGGGCTTCCGGGATAGACGGTGAGCGGTCCCGGCCCGTTTTCAGCCAGCACGGCCTTCAGATAGGGCGCGAGAATCCGGTCCACCTCCACAGGCAGAGGTGCGGCGCCCGGACCCAGCAGGCGGCCGATGCCCTTTAGCCATTCGCCCGTCTTGCCGGCCTCCTTGGCGGTCAGCGCATAGCGCCCGCGGCCCGCGTGCGTATCGATCACGCGGAACGGGGCCTCCTTGCCCTTCAGGTGGTCGATGACGAGGGCCAGCACCGCGTGCTTCAGCACGTCGGCGAAGTTGCCCGCATGGTAGGCGTGGCGGTAGTTCATGCACCGAGCTTGCGCCGCAGCCGCACCCGCCTGTCAAGCGAACGCTGGTCTATTGCGCAGCCTTCTTGCGGTTGGCCGCCAGCCGCTCGTCGACCAGGGCCACGCCGGCATCGATGACCGGATGGCTCAGGCCCTTCTGCTTGGCGATCAGCTGCACCAGCTTGTCGGCGCGCTCGATGTAGGGCATGCCGTTGTTGAGCGCGCGCGCTGCCGAAGCGGGCCGCGACAGGCTCTGCGCCGCAGCGGCGTACTTCTCGAACGGCACGAGATCATCCGGCTTGGCGCCGAGCTGCACGCACAGGTCGAACACGAAATTGTAGACCGAGCGCGATTCCTCGAGGTTGGTGTGCACGGCCTCCTGGGCTGTGCGCATGCCGTCCTTGGTGATGCAGCGATAGTTGCCGGCGAGCAGCATCGCCCACTTGGCCAGCGGTACCCAGATCGAATCGTAAGCTTTGAGCTTCACGGGCAGCTCGATCTTGCCTTCCGGCGTGTCGAAGCGCGCGGCGTCGACGTCCTTCTCGAGGTTGCGGACGATCTGGGTGTCCTTGTCGTCCGCGAAGCGTGCGCACTTGAAGTTGGTGGGCAGCGTGACCAGCAACTCGTTGGCCTGGCCGTCGGGCGGGCGGATCGCCTGTGGGTCGGGGCTGTTGAGCGTGATCTTCTGCGGGTCGACCGAGTCCCACACACGCGGATCGGTGTAGGCAGCTTCCAGCGCCTTGTAGTCGAGGCCCGGGATACGTTTGACGTAGGGCAGCGGCGGCATGTTCATGATTGACATGCACGGCACGCGCGACTTGCCCACCGCGTCGAGCAAGGTCTTCACAGCGTCGACGCGATACTGCGGTTCCTGCATGCACAGTCCGACGAGGTCGTACTTGGATGGATCGACGCCGGTGGCCGGGCCGGCGGTGACTTTGCCGGGCAACTTGCGCGACTCGAGCAGGACCGCGTCCTTGCGTCCGCGCACGGGCAGGCGAACCTTGAAGCCCTCCGCGTTGATCAGCTCCGCCTCGGCCGGCAGGCACACCAGGTGGATCGAGTGTCCGCCGAACAGCAGCTTGGAGGCCAATAGCGACCCGTAGGAAGCGCCCATCAGCAGGATATTGTACGCCATAACTTGTCCCTCCGAATGCGCGCCGGCAGGCCAGCGCGGGCGCCGATGTTGTTGAGTGCGCCCGATGCTATGCGCAGGGGCCGCGCCATGCAATCGCCATTGCCGCGCGGGGGCCCCGATCGAGCGCGGCACGGTTTGAGCGGGAAGGAGGGGGCCGCAGTCGTAGCGCCCGCCCACCTAGACCGCGCTCCTCGCCTTCGCCTGCAGGCGGCGGGTGTGCAGGATCGGCTCGGTGTAGCCGTTGGGCTGCGCAAGGCCCTTGAAGACGAGGTCGCAGGCTGCCTGGAAGGCAACCGAGGTGTCGAAGTCGGGCGCCATCGGCCGGTAGAGCGGATCGTCGGCGTTCTGCTTATCGACGACCGCTGCCATCCGTCGCATCGTCTGCATGACCTGCGCCTGCGTGGTGACGGCGTGGTGCAGCCAGTTGGCGATGTGCTGGCTCGAGATGCGCAGCGTCGCGCGATCTTCCATCAGGCCGATGTTGTTGATGTCGGGCACCTTGGAGCAGCCGACGCCCTGATCGATCCAGCGCACCACGTAGCCCAGAATGCCCTGTGCGTTGTTGTCGAGTTCGGCCTGCACCTCTTGCGGCGACCAGTTGATGCGGTCGGCAACGGGAATGGTCAGGATATGGTCGAGCGAGGCGCGCGGACGCACGCTGAGCTCGGCCTGCCGCTTGGCCACGTCGACCTTGTGATAGTGCATGGCGTGCAGGGTGGCGGCGGTGGGGGAGGGCACCCAGGCCGTCGTGGCACCGGCCTGCGGGTGGGCGATCTTTTGCGCCATCATGTCGGCCATGCGGTCCGGCATCGCCCACATGCCCTTGCCGATCTGCGCGTGCCTCGGCAGCTGGCAGGCAAGGCCGATGTCGACGTTCCAGTCCTCGTAGGCCTTGATCCAGGGCGTTGCCCGCATGTCCGCCTTGCGCAGCATCGGCCCCGCTTGCATCGCGGTGTGGATCTCGTCGCCGGTGCGGTCGAGGAAGCCCGTGTTGATGAAGCACACGCGATGTTGCGCGGCGCGGATGCACTCCTTCAGGTTGACCGTGGTGCGCCGCTCCTCGTCCATGATGCCGATCTTGAGCGTGTGGCGCGACAGCCCGAGCGCATCCTCGGTGCGGTCGAACAATTCGCTGGCGAAGGCGACCTCCTCAGGCCCGTGCATCTTCGGCTTGACGATGTAGATCGAGCCGGTGCGGCTGTTCCTGACGGCGCCCGTGCCCTTGAGATCGTGCAATCCGATCAGCGCGGTGATCACGCAGTCGAGGATGCCCTCCGGCACCGGCTCGCCGTGCCGGTCGAGGACGCTCGCATCCGGCATCAGGTGGCCGACGTTGCGCACCAGCAGCAGGCTGCGGCCGTGCAGGGTGAGCGTGTCGCCCTCGGGCGTCGTATAGACCCGGTCCGGGTTGAGCCGGCGGGTCATGTCGGCGCCACCCTTGCGGAAGGTTTCCGACAGCGTGCCGTTCATCAGGCCGAGCCAGTTGCGGTAGGCGCCGACCTTGTCCTGGGCATCGACGGCGGCAATCGAATCTTCCAGATCGACGATGGTGGTGACGGCGGCTTCCAGCACCACATCGGCTACGCCGGCGATATCGTTCTTGCCAATATAGTGCCGGTTGTCGATCTGGATCTCGATGTGCAGGCCGTGGTGGCGGAGCAGGATGGCGCGCGGCTCGGAAGGATCGCCGCGGTAGCCGAGGAACTGCCCGGGATCGGCAAGGCCGACCAGCTTGGTTGTGCTCGATAGGCCAATCAGGCGTGCGGCCTGGTCCAGCCAGGTTTCGGCGATGCTATCGAAGCTGACAACGAGGCGATCGTCTTGCACCGCATAGCCGCGCACCTGCGCATGCGAGCCGCTGGCCAGCGGCGCCACCTCGTCGAGGAAGCGCTTGGTCCAGGTGAATACCTTGGCGCCGCGCGCGGGATTGTAGCCGCCGCCGCGGCTTGCCCCGTCATCCTCGGGCAGCACATCGGTGCCGTATAAGGCGTCGTAGAGGCTGCCCCAGCGCGCATTGGCGGCGTTCAGGGCATAGCGGGCGTTGGTGACCGGCACCACCAGCTGCGGTCCGGCGATGCTGGCAATTTCCGCATCGACGTTGCACGTGTCGACGGCAAAGTCGGGGCCTTCTTGCAGCAGGTAGCCGATCTCGCCCAGCATGGCCTTGTATGCAGCGAGGTCGAAGGGCTGGCCTTTGCGCGCCTTGTGCCAGGCGTCGATCTTGCTCTGCATCTCATCGCGCACCTTGAGCAGGGCGCGGTTCTTCGGCGCCAGGTCGTGCACGATGCGATCGAGACGGGCCCACCAGGCGGTCTCGGCCACTCCCGTGCCCGGCAGTGCTTCCTTGTTGATGAAGTCGTAGAGGGCCTTGGCGACGCTCAGGCCACCGACCAGCACCCGCTCTGTCATCGCACTCTCATTGCACTGGCCGGCAGGGCTCGGCGACCACGCCGTCCTTGATCAGATCATCGATCTCGCCGGGCCCATAGCCTGCCTCGGTCAGCACGTCGCGCGAATGTTGCCCGAGCGTGGGTGCGCCGGCCCCGACCGCCCCAGGCGTTGCCGAGAACTTCACGGGCAGGCCCAGCGTCTGCACCTTACCGACCACGGAGTGTTCTACAACGGGCACCATGTCGCGCGCCTTGGTTTGGGGGTGCGCATGCATCTCTTGCACGGACAATACCGGACCGGCAGGCACGCCGGCCGTCTCGAGCTGGCCGAGCCACTGCGCCGACGTGCGCCGCCGGAAATGGGGGGCGAGCAGGGCGGCCAGCGCCGGCAGATTGGCCATGCGCCCGGCGTTGTCCTTGAAGCGCCCATCAGTCGCGATCTCGGGTGCGTCGAGCACGACCAGGAACGCCGACCACAGTTTCTCGTTGGAGGCGCCGATGGTGATCCAGCCGTCCCGGGTCTCGAAGGCCTGATAGGGCGCGCTCAGGGGATGGGCCGAGCCCATCGGCCCCGGCGCGACGCCGGTCGCAAAGGCGATGGCCGATTGCCAGTAGGTCTGGGTGATACCGGCCTCGAACAGCGAGGTATCCACCCGTTGGCCCTGCCCGGTCTTGAGCTTGTGGGCGTAGGCGGCGGCCACGCCCATGGCGGCGATCAGGCCGGCCGTGATGTCGGTGATCGGAGGCCCGCTCTTGACCGGCGGCCGGCCGGGGCCCTCGCCGGTGACCGACATGATGCCCGACATGCTCTGGGCAATGAGGTCGAAGCCGCCTTGGCTGGCCAGAGGACCGGTGCGGCCGAAGCCCGAAATCTCGCAGTAGATGAGGCCCGGATTGAGCTTGGCGAGGACGTCGTAGCCGACGCCCAGCTTTTCCATGGTGCCCTGGCGATAGTTCTCGATCAGCACGTCGGTATTGCGCACGAGGCGCTGCAATACGTGTTGCCCCTGCCGCCGCTTGAGATCGACGGCCAATCCGCGCTTGTTGCGGTTCATCATCATGAAGGCGGCCGACTGGCCCTCGATTGAGGGCGTGCGCATCTGCCGGCTGGTGTCGCCGATCTCGGTGTTCTCCACCTTGATCACGTCGGCGCCCATGTCTGCCAGCATCAGCCCGCACACCGGCCCGGCCATGACGTGGCTGAGGTCGAGCACCCGCATGCCGACCAGTGGACCGCGCTTTGCTTGCGTGCTCATGCGTCTCTCCTCAAGCCGTCAGGCCCAGCTCCTCAGCTGCGGGCAGCGGTGCAAGATAGCTTTGCACGAGCTTGGCGCTTACGCCCGTAAGATCGGCTGGCGACCACTTGGGCTTGCGGTCCTTGTCGACCAGCAGCGCGCGCACGCCTTCGGGGAACTCGCCGTCCTCGAACAGGCGCACGGTCAGGCGATACTCGACATTGAGCGCTGCCTCCAGCGAGGCGAGGCTGCGCGCGTTGGCGATGGCGGCCAACGTGATTTTCATGGCTTTGGGTGATTTCTGCGCAAGCGCAGCTGCAGTGTTAGCCGCCCACTCGCCAGGGCTTGCGGCAAGCGCGGCCAGAATGTCCTCCACGCTTGCTCCGGCGAAGGTCCGATCGATGTCGCTGCGCCGGTCCTGGAGACTTGATGGGCCGGCCGGCTCCTTGAACGCAGCGATAACCTCCTCGACCCGGCCGCCGCCGGGGTCGGCAAGCCGTGCCATCAGCGCGCCAAGCTTTGCCGAGGGGACCATATGATCGCTGAAGCGAGCGTAGATGGCGTCGGCCGCGCGCATGATGTCGCCGGTCAGGCCGAGGTAGATGCCGGTCTGGCCCGGGGCGTGCGCCAACAGCCAGGTGCCGCCGACATCGGGGATCAGGCCGATGCCGGTCTCCGGCATGGCAAGCTTGGAGCGTTCGGTGACGATGCGGTAGCGCGTGTGGCCCGACAGGCCGATGCCGCCACCCATGACGATGCCGTCCTGAATGGCCACCAGTGGTTTGGCGTAGCGGCCGATCAGCGCGTTGAGACGGTATTCGTCGCTCCAAAACTTGCGCGCCAGCGAGGAGCCCTGGCTGCGGCTGTCGTACAGGCCGCGCACGTCGCCGCCGGCGCACAGGCCGCGTTCGCCGGCGCCGTCGAGCACAACGAGCCCGATGGCCGCATCGCTTTGCCAGGCATGGAGAGCTTCCCAGATCCGCCCCACCATCGGCAGCGTCAGAGCATTGAGCGCCTTTGGTCGATTCATGGTGATGTGGCCGGCGCGTCCCTCACGCCGGATCAAGACCTCGTCAGTTACCGATTGTTCCATGTTCTGTCCTTGACATTCCTGGCGCCGTCGGGATTAGCCGTCCTGCGCGGCGCGCGCAATCGCTTCGGAGTCACGGCAAAGCACGCTAGAATTCACATATGACCATCTGGCAGAAACTTTCCGGGTTCGCGACCTCGGTGGGCGAGGCGGGCGGCACGCTGCTGGGCGAGCTTGCCCAGTCGCTGGGTCTCGGGCCGGAACCATCCGAGCCGCAGAAGCATATCGCCTTCACCATCGCCGTCATCGCCCTCAGCGCCAAGATGGCCAAGGCCGATGGCGTCGTCGCCTGCGCCGAGGTGGAGACCTTTCGCCGCGTGTTCCACTTCTCGCCGGAGGATGCCCGCAACGTCGAGCGCGTCTACGAGCTGGCGCAGCAGGACACGGCCGGCTACGAGGCCTATGCCGATCAGGTTGCCGGCCTGCTCAAGGACGACCGGATGCTGCTCCAGCACGTGCTGGAGGGGCTCCTGCATGTGGCCGCGGCCGATGGCATCCTGCATCCACGCGAGGATGACATCCTGCACGACATCGCCACACGGCTCGGCTTTTCCGACAGCGAGTTCCGCTTCTTCCGCGCCCGCTTCGTGACGGACCCGTCCAGCCCCTACGACGTGCTGCGCCTGGGCCCCGACGCCTCCAACGACGACATCAAAACCCAGTACCGCAAGCTGGTCGCCAACAACCATCCGGACAAGCTGATGGGCGAGGGCGTGCCGGCCGAGTTCCTCGATATCGCCAACCGCAAGCTGGCGGCCATCAACGCGGCCTACGACAGCATCGCCAGGGAACGCGGGCTTTGATCGTCAGGCCCGATAGCGCGCTGGTCGGCGCCCTGCATGCCTCGCCCAACGTCGAGCCGCGGCGCGGCGCGGGACAGCCCGACATGCTGGTGCTGCACTACACGGGCCTGAAGAGCTGCGCCAAGGCCATCGACTGGCTGTCGCGGCCCGAGAGCAAGGTGTCGTGCCACTACGTGGTCGATGAGGTGGGGTTCATCAC
>Ga0075428_100003779_pt1 | contig 16593 bp, 10 predicted proteins | sample RhiMetdeltSRZDD2_FD_75291 | JGI IMG/M metagenome (GOLD analysis project Ga0075428, IMG submission 75291) | Populus rhizosphere microbial communities from Tennessee, USA - Rhizosphere MetaG P. deltoides SRZDD2 | ecosystem: Host-associated > Plants > Roots > Rhizosphere > Soil | place: USA... | reverse complement strand
ATCCAGCAGCGGATCGCACGATAGACTGTACTCGGTGACGATCGGTTCACGCCGGTCGATCGTTCGCTTGATGGCTGCCAGGGCAGTCCCCAGATCACCGACGGCCACGGCGCCGATTGCCATGTCCCGGTCGATCCCCTGGGGCGACCGGTACGTCCGCACGAGCGACGCATACATCGTGTCCGCGTCGCGCGTACGCCCTAACGCGCGGTAGATGCGCACGAGCTCGGGACGCGCGTCGGGCGCGTTTCCGAGCCGGACCGCCATCGTGAATGCGACGAGCGCGGAGTCCGGATGACCAAGCGCGAGCAGCGCCGCACCCGTCAGCCAGTGCGAGATCGCGAGCGTCGAATCGAGACTCACCGTCCTCCGAGCCTCGACGAGCGCGTCACTGAACTTGTGCGCTGCGTAGAGACCGTACGCGACGTCCGTACCCAACGCGGCGTTGACCGGATCGAGGTCTCGTGCCCGAAGCAGATGCTCGACCGACTCATCGACGCGCCCTAACGAGTACAGGAGCGTCCCGTACCACTGATGCGCTGTCGCGTCGCTTGGCCCGTACTCGATGGCCGCACGGAAATGCGGCTCCGCCTCGTTCCACCGCCACTGCATCTTTCGGACACTCGCCAGCGCCAGGTGCGCCTCGGCCAGCGTGGAATCGAGGCGCAGCGCACGGAGCGCGCTCGCTTCCGCCAGCGGGAGCACCGAGTCCCCTCGAGCGACCCCATACACCATCATCGGCGCATACGCCATCGCGAGCCCCGCATGGGCGCGCGCGAACGATGAGTCCCGCTCGATCGCCTGCTTGTAGAAGCTCACGGCGTTCAGGAGATCAGTCCCTCGGCGGCTCCATGCGTAGCGCCCCCTGAGGTACAACTGGTACGCCTCGAGATCGCTCGTTCCGCGGGGCGCCGCCGCCGTAACCGGCGAGCGCCCTGTCAGGGTGACGCGCAGCGAGTCCACGATCGTGTGTGCGATCTCGTCCTGCACGTCGAACACGTCGGCAGCGCGACGCCTGAACGTCCGGCTCCAGAGCTCCGTACCGTCCTCGGCACTCGTCAGTGAGGTCGAGATCTGGATATTGTCCCCATAGCGGCGGACTTTCCCCTCGAGCACGGCGTCGACGTTGAGCGCGCGAGCGGCGGCGACCGCGGAGGAATCGCGGAACCGCGCCGCCGAGCTCCGCGACGCAATCCGCACCGACGTCAGCTTCCCGAGCGCTGTCGTCAGCTCATCCGACATTCCCTCGGCGAAGAACACGTCACCCGTATCCGCGCTTTGATTCGCGAACGGCAGCACGGCGATGGAGCGGGCCGGTGACCGCGTCGCGCGTGAGTCTCCGGCGGCGTTCATCGAGCGACGGGCCATGAGGAGCGCCGCCGAGACAGCGGTCACGGCGACGACGGCTACGGCAGCGCGCCGAAGCCACCCCTGATGCCTGAGAGGCCCCGGCCGGTCGGCCGCATCGAGGGCCGCCACGATCTCGCTCGCTGACGACGGGCGCTCTGACGGATCCTTGGCCAGCGTGCGGTGGACGACGGAGGTCAGCGCGGCCGGGAGTAGCGGCAGGCGAGTCGAGAGCGGAGGCGGCGTGTCGCGAATGTGCGCCGCGACGAGCGCGCCGGCGGTCGTGCGATCGCTGAACGGATGCGCGCCCGTGAGCAGCTCGTACGCGACCACACCCCACGCATACAGATCGGCGCGGTGGTCGACCGCTTCGCCCACAGCCTGCTCGGGTGCCATATAGGCCGGCGTGCCTAACGTCACGCCGGCCTGCGTCAGGGTTGGATCGCCCGACCTGTCGCGCTGGCGGCTCCCTGTCCCCGCGGCCACGAGGGCCTTCGAGATCCCGAAGTCCGTCACGACGGCGGTGCCGACCCGCGATTCGCCGGATGGCGGCCCCTCACCGCTCGTGCTGCGCGCCCGTGCAGTCAGCAGCACGTTCTCCGGCTTGACGTCCCGGTGCACGATGCCGTGCTCGTGTGCGTACTCGAGCGCGAGCGCGATGTCGCGCAGGATCGAAATCGCGTTCGCGACGGGAACTGGGCCTTCCTTCATCCGGTGTCGCAGCGACGTGCCATCGATGAAGGGCATCGTGTAGAACGGCAGTCCACCCGCCTCACCGGCGCTGAGCACCGGTACGATCCGTGGGTCCTGCAGCTTTGCCGCGACTCGGATCTCCCGTTCGAACCGCTCGGTCGAGACGTCAGCGGCAAGCTCCGGGCTCAGCACCTTCACGACGACGCGCCGCCCGAGTCGCCGTTCTTCGGCGAGAAATACGCGCGACATCCCGCCGCCGCCGAGCTCACGCTCGACGGTGTAGGTCGACCCGAGGGCGGATTGGAGTTGGTCCTGGAGGGCGGTCGTCACAGTGGCGCGATCCCATTGAGCGACCGAAGCTACGCTCCTGCATCTCTAGCGGCCAGCCACGGCACCTGTCATCCCGAGCCGGGTGCCCGCGAAGCGGGGACGATGTGTCATTCCGAGCGAAGCGAGGGATGACAAGAGCCTGGTCATCCGAGATGCGCGAGCTTGTCGGGATTCAGCACACGATAGACCGCGAGAATGCGCTCCCCATCCGTCTCGAACAGCGTCGCGTAGCGAATCACGCCATCGTGGTAGCTGCCGATCGCCGGTTGGCCATTGAGCTCGATGATCTCGTGCGTCATGACACCGGGGTACTTGTGCTCCAGGCCGAGGATGAGGCGCGTGACGCGCTCGGGACCCTCGATAACGTTCCGCACCGAGCCCACCTTGCCGCCTCCGTCGCCGGTGAACGTGGCGTCCGGCGCGAACAGGGCGAGCATGGCGTCCTTGTCGTCCCCCGCCAGTGCATCGAGAAAGCGTTGCAGCAGCTCGGCCTGGCGCTCGGCGGGTGGCGAGAAGCGCTGTCGGCCTTCCCGAACGCGCGCCTTCGCTCGATGGACCACCTGCCTAACGGCCGGCTCCGTCTTGTCGAGAATCCGCGCGATCTCGTCGTAGCCGGCGTCGAACACCTCGCGCAGGAGAAACGCGGCGCGCTCCTCCGGGGCGAGCCGCTCGAGCAGCACCAGGAACGCCATCGACAAGTCCGACGCCAGTTCCGCGCGCTGATCGGGCGGGACGCTGCCGGTCGCGATGGGCTCCGGAAGCCAGGTTCCGACGTATCGCAGCCGCTCCCGCTCCGCTCGGCGCAGGCGGTCGATGGCGAGGCGCGTGATCACCGCGACGAGCCAGCCTTCCTCCGACACGACGTCGTCGTGTTTCGCCTGATGCCAGCGGAGGAACGTCTCCTGGACGAGGTCCTCCGCCTCCTGGACGTCGCTCAGCATGCGGTACGCGATGCCGAAGAGCCGAGGGCGGTAGCGCTCTAGGTCGTCCGACCGAGTCGAGGGAGGTTGCTCGGTGTCCATGGTAATGGAGACGGTTCGACTCCCGCGCTGTGACAGCGAACGCGGCTGAGAAGCATCTGTCAGAGGCGCAATGGGATTGCAGGCCTTCCGCCGTATTGACTATAAGCAGGTTGCTCCCGCCGCGTTCCGAACACAGTTGGCCGTGGACCTACGTTTGCGTCTCCGGCCTCGTGACATGTCATCCCGAGCGCAGCGAGGGGCCGCGGTCGTCCCGAAAGGGCCGTCTATTCAGGATGCTGGGCGATGTCCCCGTTCCACGTCGGGCAACCATCCAGAGCGCGATGCCAAGCATGCTGCTCATGCCGCTCATGTAAAACGACCCCTCCGTTCTGGATTTCAGAGACACGCGGGGAGATCCCCGACAGAGGCCCTCTACCGCGAGGATCGCGATCCCTCACCCTGCCGGCTCGGGATGACAGCCAGCCTGCCCGTTCGTCCCGTTCGTCCGCGAATCGTCCGGACTGTTATCGCGCGAACGCCGCGGCGGGCGCCGATCATAGATTCGCGCCATGGCAACGCCTCCGTTCCTGCGCCACGTTCTAGGCGCCGTGACCGCCTTCGCGTCCGGCGCGACCGCCCAACAACAGCAGGTATTCCTCGACATCAACCCGTCGTGGTCACCTGACGGGCGGCAGCTGGTGTTCGAGAGCGCTCGCCACGGGAACACGACGCTCTACGTCATCAACACCGACGGGACAGGCGAACGCCGCCTAACGTTCACCGGATACGGCGACGATACGCATCCGGCCTGGTCGCCCGACGGGCGTACGATCCTGTTCGATTCGAGTCGAGACGGTGCGTTTCACCTGTACACGATTCGCCCCGACGGTACCGGCGAGCGTCGCCTCACGATTCGCGACACGAGCGGAGCGCTCCTGTTCGGTCGCCACCCGTCGTGGTCGTCCGATGGCCGGCGCATCGCCTTCGACTCGGATCGCGACGGCAGCGAGAACATCTACACGATGACCAGCGATGGCACAGACGTTCGGCGCCTGACGAGCAACCGGGACAGGAACGGGCATGCCTCCTGGTCACCCGACGGGGAGCGGATCGCGTTCAGCTCCGGGCGCGACGCCAGCGCTGGACTCTGGACCATCCGTGCGGATGGCACGGATCGGCGGGCGCTCGCCCGTGGCCCGTCCGCCGGTGCGGGTGCAAAGTATTCGCCCGACGGCCGCAGACTCGTGTTCTTCTCCGAGCGTGAAGGCGTTCCGAGTCTGTATTCGATCGCTGCCGACGGTACGGATCTCCGACGGCTGACCACCGAAGGCACGAGCTACGAGGCAGCATGGTCGCCGGACGGAGCGCGGATCGCGTTCTACTCGAACCGCACTGGTCGCTACGAGCTGTACCTCATGAACGCGGATGGGACCAACCAGCGTCAGCTCACGAACGCGGCCTACGGCAACGCCTGGCCGCAATGGTCGCCCGACGGCTCGCGAATCGTGTTCGCGTCCACGCGCGATGCAGACTGGGAGCTTTACACGATGGCGTCCGACGGCTCGGAGGCACGGCGCCTAACGTGGAGCCCCGGCCGCGATGCTCACCCCACATATCTGCCGTCGGGGCGGCGTATCGTGTTTCAGTCGCCGCGGGATTACGGGCGAGCCGGCGAGGTCGACGTCTATTCGATGGATGCCGACGGCAGTCGCCAACGACGCCTGTTCTCACATCCCGGTTTTGACGGCGTGCCGGTCCCGTCGCCCGACGGCAGGTGGATCGCGCTGCAGCGCGGCACGTTCGACTCCACGACACGTGATTTCCATTGGGAGCTCCTCGTCGTCGACACGCTTGGCGGCAATGAGCGGGTGCTCACGTCCAACCGCTGGAGCAGTCAGGTACCGAGCTGGCGACCGGGCGGCGAGGAGTTGGTGTTCTACGCGAACCCCGACGGGCACGACCAGCTGTTCATACTGACCATCGCAACGCGAGCCGTCAGGCCGCTCCTCGTGAGCCGGGCGAACGATACCGCGCCCGCGGTATCACCCGACGGGCGGTTCGTGGCCTTCAACTCCGACCGCGACGGTCCGGGCGATCTGTACGTGCTGGAGGTCGCGTCCGGCCAGGTGGCTCGGCTCTCGACTGGTCTGGGCGTGCGCAGTCAACCGAGTTGGTCTCGTGACAGCACACGTCTGCTCTTTTCGGCGACCAGCACCGGCGTGGACGAGGTGTACGTCGTTGGCCGTGACGGATCGGGCTTGCGACGCCTAACGCACGGTACCGACGGAATCAGGTAGCCTTCGCAGGCGGATGATCCGCGAGCGACTCGCTCCGCCCGATCGGCGGGAGTAATTTCCGGCCACGATGGCGACCGCCAGGACGGCCGGTGTGTACATGCTCGCTGCGGAGCACGCGGGCGCGATCCAACGGTTCGCGTCGGATCCGGCGCTTGCCCGCATGCTTGGCATCGGTGAGCCGCACTCGGCCACCGCTGGAAGCGACGCCGTCGCCAGGCTATCAGCCCAACGCCTGGCCGGGCAGAGCTACTGGAACGTGATCGTTGACGAGCGCGAAGTGCGGGGGTTTTCCGCGTTGCTCGGCCCGTACACGGCGCGCCCGACGCTGCAGGTGTGGATCGCTCCAGCGTCGCGGCGCCGCGGATACGGCGAGCTGGCGGTCCGGCTGGGGCTCGAGCTCGCGTTTCGGAATCTGCAACTCGCGCACGTCTTGATGGCGGCCGACTCGACCGACGCCGGGCAGACGTCGTTGCTCACGAAGTTTGGCTTCGCTCCCGACGAGCCGCTCTCCTCGAGCGACAACCCGACGACTGCTCTCGCGGATTACAGCCTAACGCGTGGCGAATGGTTGGCGCGGCGTGACCGGCCGGCGCTGGCGAAGCTCCATCCGGCGCTCCATGCGATTCTCGACGCCGAGCTCGCCGCGGGGAACGAAGTGGTCGAGACCGGCGGCGGCTGGCCCGACGCGGACAGCATCTTCGTCCGGCTGCGCGACCCGTTCCGCACGAAGCAGTCTCCGCCGCCCGCTGGCGTGGTGTACACCGAGCCGAACGACCCGCACTGGTGGAAGGCCGACTACAGCACAGTATCTCCTCGTCACATTCTCGCCTGCTGACCTGCTTCAAGGGGTCAGAGCCCTTGAAGAGTCTGGATCAAGGGCTCTGACCCCTTGATCGTACCTGGTCTGCCTCGGATCCCCTCTCTGGTCCGTTGAGCCGACTCGCCCGCGTGCGAGCTTTCGTCATCCTCTGAACCTCACGAACGATGAGCGGTAGACCGATCGTGTCCGAATCGGCATCCATGACGCGCGTGCGCGTCTTCGAAACGTTCGAGCTCCTGCGCGCCCGCTACACTCGGCAGCGCTTCACCCCGCACGCCCATGACGAGTTCGTGTTCGGCATGGTCGAAGCCGGCGCGGCGCTCAGCTTCTTCCGCGGCGCCGAAGATCTCCACGCCGCGGGGTCGGTGATCACGTTTGGTCCCGGAGAAGTACACACGGGAACCCCCGCGACGAATGACGGGTGGAGCTATCGGATGCTCTACCCGAGCGAGTCGCTCGTGCGCTTCATAGCGCGGGAGGCCACCGGGCGCGAGCTCACACCGACGTTCGACCGCTCGTGCGTGCACGATCCCGTGCTCGCGGATCGCGTGCGCGCGACACACGCGATCCTCGAGGGCGATTCGGACCGACTGCAGAAGGAGTGTGCGCTGCTCGATGTCGTAGGCGAGATCGTGATCCGCTGTGCTTCAATGAAGTTCCACGAGAGCGCGCCATTGCCCGGCACGCGGCCGACGGCCGCGCTCCTGCGCGTTCGCGATCTGCTCGAAGCGGAATACGCGCGGACGGTCACGATTCGCGAGCTCGCCGACGAGGCCGGCCTCAGCACGTTCCATCTCATTCGCGTGTTTCGCGCGTCATTCGGACTGCCGCCGTACAAGTACCTGGAGCAGGTCCGTATCCGGCAGGCGCGATGTCTCATCCGCCACGGCTTCCCGCTCGCGCACGTCGTGAATGCGACAGGATTCTCCGACCAGAGTCACCTGACGCGGTACTTCAAGCGGATCGTGGGCGTCACGCCCGGCACTTATGCGCGGGCTGGTTGCGACCTGCGCAGCGCAGAGCGGGTGGCATAGTATGCGCCAACGTTGGATGAGCGCCGTATCGGCTCTCGCCCTGACCGCCGGAGCGGCGCAGCCGGTGCAGGCGCAGGCGGCCCCGGCGAAGGCGTCAGGTCCCGAGGAACAGGCCGTTCTGGCGACGGTCCAGCGCCTGTTCGACGCCATGCGGACGAAGGACACCGCTGCCTTCCGAGAAGTCTTCGATCCTAACGCGAAGCTCTTCGGTATGCGTGCGCGACAGAATGGCGAGCAGGTCGTCCAGGTGCTGCCGTGGGACCGCTTCGCCGCTTTCGTGGCGTCGGACCAGCGCGGTCCATGGATCGAGCGGGCATGGTCGCCGGAAGTCCGCGTCCGCGGCACGCTCGCTACCGTGTGGGCCGAGTATGATTTTCACTTCGGCCAGACGCCGAGTCACTGTGGCGTCGACGCAGTGCAGCTGCTCAAGACGCCGTCGGGCTGGAAGATCGTCTCGATCGCCGACACGTATGAGCCGACAGGCTGCCCGAAGCGCGCTCCTCCCCGCTGACGGCGTGGCTTCCCGGGCAGTTCACCAAAGAAACGAAGGATCCGTATTAGGCCGTCGGGCGCAACAGCTGCGGCGCGCGCAGCCGGCTCACTCGAAGCTTCGCCCCCGTCCGCAGGATTGCGATGTAGTCCCCGCCAAACCACGGCTGCACTTCACGGATCCGATCCACGTTCACGATCACCGAGCGGTGAATGCGAACGAACTGCTTTGGATCGAGCCCCTCGGTGAGCCCGGCGAGCGACGCGCGGAGCCGATGGCGTGTCTCGCCGACGTGAAGCACCATGTAGTTGCCGTCCGCCTCGATCCAGTCGACGTCCGCCGCCGCGACGAACCGCACGCGGCCGTCCGACCGTACCGCGAATCGGACGATGTACGACGCTGCGCCGACCCGCCGCGACTCGGCCACCTCGTGTTCGAGCTCCTCCGACGGCTCGAGTCGCTCCATCGACGAGTTACGCGACGCCGGCGTCGAGGACGCTTCGATGCCTAACGGGCCAGGACGGGCTGTAAAGCCGCCCGCCTGCCAGCTCTGGACAAACTCCGCAAGCCGTCTTCCGAGCTCGCCGTTCCGCCGCTCCTGAATCGTCGCCCGCGCGCGATCGAGCGCGGCAACGAGCCGCTCGTCGGGGAATGGCTTGAGCACGTAGTCCAGCGCGTGAACCTCGAACGCGCGGATGGCGTGCGAGTCGAATGCCGTGACGAACACCACCACCGGCATCGCCGCCGCTTCGATGCGCTCGAGCACGGCGAAGCCGTCGAGGCCGGGCATCTGCACATCCAGAAAGACGACGTCCGGTTCATGCCGGCGGATCGCCTCGACCGCCGAGGCGCCGTCGCCACATTCGGCCACGATTTTCACGCCCGAGGCGCCGCGAAGCGCGAGACGCATGCAATCGCGGGCGAGCGGCTCATCATCGACGATCAGCACGCGGACCGTTCCCGCGGCGGCAGGAGCTAGCACGTTAGGCACCGACTGCTGTGACATCTGAGTTCCCTGTGAGATCGCGCTCCAGAACGGTCGTGTGGAACGGCAGCAGGAGCCGCGCGCGAACGCCTCCGCCGGGAACATCCGCGACCTCGAGCGAGGCCGCTTCGGGACCGTACAGCTCTGCGAGCCGCGCTCGCGTGTTGGAGAGACCGATCCCCTCGCGAGGCGATCGGCCGTCAGGCACCAGACCCTCGCCGGTGTCGCGAACCGTGAGCTCGAGATGCAGCCCGGCACGCCGCGCTCCGATTCGGAGCTGCGCCGGGCCGGGGCGACGCGCAATACCGTGTCGCAACGCATTCTCTACGAGGGGCTGGAGAATGAGCGGAGGAACGAGCGCGTTCCGCGCATCGGCCTCGATCTCCCACGTTACGCGCAGCCGATCACCGAACCGCACGAGCTCGATGTCCACGAAGCGGCCCAGGTAGTGAATCTCCTCCGACAGCGCGACCTCCGAGGGCATCTCGCGGTCGAGTGTCGTTCGCAGCAGGTCTCCGAGCCGCGCCAGCATGTCGACCGCGGCGTCGTTCTCGCGTTTCCGCACGAGCCCGGACGCCGCGTTCAGCGCGTTGAACAGAAAGTGCGGGTTGAGCTCCATGCGAAGTGCGTGGATGCGTGCCTCGACGAGGCTGAGCTGCAATCGCGCAGCGCGCCCCTCGGCCTGCGCCGCTTCGAGCGCGAGCCGCCGAAAGCGCTCGTAGTACTCGAACGCGAAGTAGACGCCGAGTGCAGCCGCGTAAATGACGACGTCCGTGGCGAGGTAGCGACCGGCGAACAGCTGGATGGTTTTGCCAGCCGTCGGCCCCCAGTCCGTCGGACCGACGACCCAGAAGTACGCGGCACCGAACGCGGAGATGTGGCCGATCGAGAGGATGACCGAGAGCGCGAGGTGGACTACCGTTGCTTGACGCCACCGCCCGCCGTCGAACGGAAAGCGTCGGCCGAGCGAGATGACCCCGGGCATGAGGAGCATCCACAGGACCCACCACAGCGCTTCGTCGCGCAGGACGGACAACATCGGGCGCTCGCTTCCCTGGATCTCGAGCATCACGTAGTCTTTCGCGCACTCGAGTAGCCCGATGGCCGCGCACGCGCCCGCCGCGACGAGGGACGATACCCTCCAGTCCAGCTGGTCGCGGTTGAATGTGGAGGACTCGGTCACGCCTGGGGCTCTTTCAACCGATGCCTGATGACCAACGAGTCGTCGGTCATGGGTCGTGGGTCGTTTGGTATCGGTCATCGGTGTATCGGCACGGTTCTACCGACGATACCACAACATAAGGCCCACGCGTCCCCGCGTGGGCCCAGCCGTGGTTTTCCCGGTCTCAACGGTGACCCGACCCCCTACTCCTCCCTGAGCGCCGCGATCGGGTCCACGCGAGCAGCACGCCAGGCGGGGAACGCCCCTGCGGCCACCGCGACGGCCGAGAGGATCACCACCGAAACCGCCATGGTCATCGGATCGGACGCCGAGACGCCGTACAGGAGAGCGCGCACCAGCCGAGCGCTCGCGAGCGCCACCGCGGCACCGACGAGCAGGCCGACAAGGACCATCCCCGCAACCTCCGCGAGCACGAGCTGCATCACACGGCCGCGCGCGGCACCTAACGCGATGCGGATCCCGATCTCGTTGCGCCGGCGCGCCACGGTGTACGAGAGCGTGCCGTACAGCCCCACCATCGCGAGCACCAGGGCGACTGCACCGAAGAATCCCGACAGGGTCGCCATCAGGCGATCGCGCGTGAGCGACGCGTCGATCAGGCGAGAAAGCGGTGTCAGGTCGATCGCGATCGATCGATTCACCTCCGCGACCGCTCGCGTGACGCCAGGCACGAGCGCCGACACCGGACCATCCGTGCGCAGCTCGTACTGCCGATATCCGGACAGCCGGGCTTCCTGCATCGCCATGGGGCGGTAGATCGTTGGACGTGGAGCTTCACGGAGCTCCCGATACTTCGCGTCCTCGACCACTCCGATGATCTCCACTGGCGCGTCCAGGCTGTCGTGCCACGACTGACGGTAGTGCTTGCCGAGGGGACTCGCGCCCGGGAAGAACCGGCGCGCGACCGTCTCGTTGATGATCGCCACGGGACGCGTCCTCGGGCCGTCGCGGTGGTCGAAATCCCTCCCTGCTACGAGGCGAGTCCCCATCGCTCCGAAGAAACCGTCCGTGACGCGATTGAAGTAGACCTGGGTATCGTCGGACCGTTTCGCGACCTGTCCGTTGACGTTGATATACCCGCTCCAGCCGGCCCCACTCATGGGGAGGATTTCGGAGGCGCCAGCTGCGCGAACACCGGGAAGTGCCCGGAAGCGCCTCAGCAGGTCGTCGTGCACCGCTCCACGGGCGCCAGCCGCATACCCGGCCTTTTCCAGGTCGACGCCCACGACGAGCACCCCTTCCCGCTGGAATCCGGGATCGAGCGTGGCAAGGTTCCGGAAGCTGCCTAACAACAGCCCCGCTCCCATCACGAGCACCAGCGAAAGCGCGATCTGCGCGATCACGAGCGTGCGCCCGATGGTGAATCGCGACCGGCCCTCGACGATTCCGCGACCACCCGCTTTCAGCGCGGTCTGTGGGTCGACGCGTGTGGCGCGCCAGGCCGGAGCCAACCCGAACAGGATGCCGGTTGTCACGGCGATGATCAGCGTGAACGCGAGAATCCGACCATCCACACCCAGATCGAGAAACAAGGAATCCGAGGCGCGGGTGAGGAGTCCTACGAGGAGCACCATTCCCCAGCGGGCGAACGCGATGCCAACGAGCGCGCCCAGTCCCGCGAGGAGCACGCTCTCGGTCAGAAGCTGCCTGACGATCCGTTTGCGCGCCGCCCCGATGGCCAGTCGGATGGCCATTTCCCGTGCACGCAAGGTAGAACGGGCCAGGAGAAGGTTGGCTACGTTGGCACACGCGATGAGCAGTACGACACCGACGACCGCCATGAGCACGATCAGGGCTTGGCGGTATTCTCGGCGAACATCCGACAGGCCGGTGGCCGCGGACGTGACGCCTAACGTTTTCTGTCGATACTGCGCCGTCTCGGTCGGACCCCAATCTTCAGGGACGGTGGATCCGAACACCGCTGGCGCGAGCGCGGCGAGCCGGGCGGCGGCCACTGGCGGCGTCACACCCGGCTTGGGCCGTCCAATGATGTGCAGGAACCAGCTGCTCCGGTTGTCGAGTCCGGAAGCGCGACACAGCGGCGTATACACCTGTATCGATTCGCCAACGTTCACGCCGAAAAACGATCCCTCCGTGACGCCGACGATCACGTGCGGGGTGCCGTCCAGCGAGATCGACTTGCCAACAACACCCGGAGATCCGCCGAATTCGCTTTGCCAGAAACCGTAGCCCAACACCGCCACCGGTGGACATCCGCGCACATCATCGGCGCGTGTCAGCAACCGGCCGACTGCAGGCCTCACGCCCAGCGTCGAGAAGTATTCGCCGCTGACCCAGTCGGCCCGCGCTCGCCGGACCTCACCCCCCGATGTGAGGTTGTACGAGTTCGGACCATACGCGAACACTCCGGAGAACACGTCCTGTCTGTCGCGGATCTGTTCCCAGATCGGGTTGGTGAGCTCGGGAACGAACTGGTTGCCACCGAGCGTGACCTGGAGCAGCTCCTCGGGATGCTCGACCGGGAGCGTTCGGAGCACGACAGCGTTGAGGAGCGTGAAGATGGCCGTGTTCGCACCGATGCCGAGGCCTAACGACAGAACAGCGACGAGCGCGAATCCGGGACTCGCCCGCAGAGCGCGCAGCGCGTACCGCACGTCCGCCACGAGCGATTCCAGCCACGTCAGGAGGTCGGCATCACGCGTGCGCTCCTTCTGGACGGCAGGGTTGCCGAAGCGCCGCCGCGCCTCGTGACGAGCCTCGGTCTCGCTCATGCCTGACGCCATGAGATCATCCGCCCGCTCGGCCATGTGAAACTCCATCTCGCGCTGAATGTCAGCCGAGACGCGGTTCGACCTCAGGACGTTGACGAAGCGATGGTACCAGCCCATGGCAGACCTCGTTGGGGCTCGTTATGCGTGCGTAGCCGGTGGCTATTCGTCTCGCAGTGCAGCGATCGGGTCGACGCGGGCCGCACGCCATGCGGGGAGGACGCCCGCGGCGAGCCCGACCATCGCCAGCGCCGCCGCCGACGCAATCAGCGTCGCAGGGTCCGACGCCGACAGGCCGTAGAGGAACGACGCCATGACGCGGGTGCTGAACAACGCCGCCACGATTCCAACCGTGACCCCGATGACGATCATACGCGCGACCTCGCCGAGCACCAGCCGCATGACGCGGTCCTGGCCGGCACCTAACGCGATGCGAACGCCGATCTCGTTGCGCCGTCGCGCCACGCTGTACGACAGCGTTCCGTAGAGCCCGATGGTCGCGAGGAGCAGCGAGAGCCCACCGAAGAATCCGGACAGCGTCGCGAGCAATCGCTCGCGCGCGAGTGACGCATCGACCTGTTCCGACAGCGGCGTGAGCTCGAGCGCGATCGAACGATTGACGTCTGCGACCATCGCCTTGACGCTGGTCGCGACGCCCGACGGCGGGCCCGCCGTACGCAGCTCGTAGTTGGCGTACGGGCCCGACGCGCTGTCCTGACTCATCGTCAGGTACGCCGTCGGAAGCGTCTCCTCGCGAAGCTCCCGGTACTTCGCGTCCTTGACCACGCCAATGATCTGGACCGGTGCGCCGAGTCGGTCGTGGTCTGCCAGCCGATAATACTTGCCGAGCGGGCTCGCCCCGTTGAAGAACTTTCGGACGACCGTCTCGTTGACGATGGCGACCGGCTGACTGCCCAACCGGTCACGCGCGTCGAAGTCGCGACCCGCCAGAAGCGGTGTCCCCATCGCCGCGAAGAAGCCATCGCTGACCTGGTTGAAGTAAACGAGCGCATCCTCGAACCGCTTCGGGGTGTAGCCATCGACCCTCACGAAGTCGTTCCACGAGCTTCCGCTGATGGGCGTCATGACCGACGCCGCCGCGGCCTGCACGCCCGGAAGGGCCCGAAAGCGCTCGAGCAGATCGCGCTGTACCGCGCCGTATCGGCCTTCATCGTAGCCGGCGTTCCGCAGGTTTACGCCGACGATCAGCACGCCGTCGCGCTTGAACCCGGGATCGAGCGACACCAGCTTCCTGAATGTACCCAGCAACAGCCCGGCTCCGATCACCAGCACGAGCGAGAGCGCCAGCTGGCCGATGACCAGCGCCTTGCCGATCGTGAATCGCGAGTGCCCTTCGGCCACGCCACGTCCGCTCGCTCTGAGCGCGACCTGCGGATCGACGCGCGTGGCCCGCCAGGCCGGCGCGAGACCGAACAGCACGCCGGTCAGCAGCGCGACGCCTAACGTGAACGACAGCACCCGGACGTCCAGGCCGACGTCCAGCGACACCGGGAACGCCCCGCGCGAGAGCAAGCCAATGAGCAGCGACGTTCCCCACCGCGCAAAGACGATTCCCGCGAGCGCGCCCAGGCCTGCGAGCAGCACGCTTTCGGTCAGGAGCTGGCGGACGATCCGGCGTCGTGCCGCCCCGATCGCGAGCCTGATCGCCATCTCGCGGCTTCTCACCGCCGCTCTCGCCAGCAGGAGGTTCGCGACGTTCGCGCACGCGACGAGGAGCACGAGTCCGACAACGGCCATGAGCACCATCAGCGCGCGTTGATATTGTCGTCGAACTGACGACAGGCCGTTCGCCGCCGGGACCGCGCTCAGGCCGTTCTTCAGATACGCCGCCTGTTCACGCGCGCCCCAGTGTTGGGGTATCGTTTCCTGGTACACCGCCGGCGCGATCGCCGCGAGCCGCTGCGTAATCTGCTGCGGTGTCAGTCCCGGCCTTCGGCGGCCCACGATGTTGAGGTACCAGTTACTCCGAAGATCGAGTCCCGGTCGCAGGCACAGCGGCACGTAAACCTGGATGGACGCGCCGACGTCCACGCCGAAGAACGACGGATCGGCGACGCCGGCGACCGTGTGTGGTTGTCGATTCAGCGAGATCGTCTTGCCGACGATCGCCGGAGACCCGCCGTACTCGCTCTGCCAGAACCCGTACCCGAGCACGGCAACCGGCGGGCATCCGCGGACGTCGTCGGCATGTGTGAGAAGTCGCCCGATCGCGGGCCTGACACCGAGGGTCGAGAAATAGTCGCCGCTGACCCAGCTGCCGGCCGCCTGCCTCACCTCGCCGCCAGACGTCAGGTTGAACTCCGCGTCGCCGTACGCGAATGCGCCGGAGAACGCGTCCTGTCGGTCGCGAACCTGCTCCCAGATCGGATTCGTGAAGACCGATCCACGCTCCTTGCCGCCCATGGTGACCTGCATGAGCTCCTCCGGGCGCTCGACGGGCAGCGTCCGCAGGACCACGGCGTTGATGAGACTGAAGATCGCGGTATTGGCCCCCACGCCGAGGCCTAACGAGACGATCGCCACGACGGCGAAGCCCGGGCTTGCGCGGAGGGCCCGCAGTGCGTAGCGCACGTCGGCGCCGAGCGACTCGAGCCAGGTCAGGACGTCGGTGTCGCGGGTCCGCTCGTGCTGCATGCTGGGATTGCCGAAGCGTCGGCGCGCCTCGTGTCGGGCCTCGGCCTCGCCCATGCCGCCTGCCACCAGGTCGTCCGCGCGCTCGGCCATGTGGAACTCCATCTCGCGCCGGATGTCCGCCGACACGCGATTCGGGCGCAGCACGTTGATGAACCGCCGGTACCATCCCATAGAGGCTTATCCGGGTGAGCGACTCGTTATGCGTAGCGGAGGACGCGGGTGACGCCTTCGGTGAGGCGCGCCCAGCTCTCCTGCTCGGTGGAGAGCTGTTTCTTGCCGGCGGGCGTGAGCGTGTAGAACCGTGCCTGCCGATTCTTTTCGGTCATGCCCCACTCGGCGCGGAGCCATCCATCCTGTTCCATGCGGTGGAGCGCGGGATAGAGCGAGCCCTCCTCGACGCGGAGCAGGTCGGCGGATGCGCGCTGGATGTGCGCGGTGATCGCATAGCCGTGCATTCGGCCCTGAGTGGACAGGGTCTTGAGGACGAGCAGCACGAGGGTGCCCTGCAGGATGTCGTTGCGCTGTCTGGACATGGTGGCTGGCAGAACTAGCTATCCATAACTAGCTATGTGTAGCGTACGAGCGGCGCCCTCGGATGTCAACGTTTGCCGACTTCACATGAGACAGACACACCTCAAAAACGGTTGCCCATCAGCGGTCAGAGTGGGTCCGTCACGAGTCACACGTCCAACTCAAGTACGAAGTCGTCAGTGGGTCAGTCTAAGAACTGAGGACTGGCCCACTTGGAACTGGCCAAGCCGAGCCGGATGCCGTCCTTATGCGTCTCGTCGGGCGGCAACCCTGCATACGGCGTGGTGTACTAATTGGCTCGGAGGTATGTCGATTCGGAGGTGTGTCGATGGGGGCGGTCTTTTCGAGTATGTGCGCCCGCGTTGCGGCGCTCGCTCTTATTGTTTCGCTTGGTGTACCAGCCTCGGCCGCTTTGGCTGCGCCGAGCAAAAAGGATTCTGCCGGCACGGCGAACCGTACGGCGGAGCTGACGGAACACGACGTCGCCGCGTCGAACGCGAAAGTCCGCATGGCCTACTCGGATCTCGCGGCGATGTG
>Ga0075428_100003776_pt1 | contig 16596 bp, 9 predicted proteins | sample RhiMetdeltSRZDD2_FD_75291 | JGI IMG/M metagenome (GOLD analysis project Ga0075428, IMG submission 75291) | Populus rhizosphere microbial communities from Tennessee, USA - Rhizosphere MetaG P. deltoides SRZDD2 | ecosystem: Host-associated > Plants > Roots > Rhizosphere > Soil | place: USA... | reverse complement strand
AGCCAGCGCGGCGTTTGCGGGGTCGCGCCCGCGAGCAACGCCTGGCGCAGCGCCTCGCGCCGGGTGTCGGCCTTCTGCCTGTCGTCGTCGACCAGCTTTTCCTCGGGGGGCTTGGCCCAGGCTGCGCCTTCGGGCCGGTGCTCGACCAGCCAGTCGCGTAGTGCGAGCGTCGCGCGGCAGTCTTCCTCGTTGTAGGCCGCGATCTCGTCGAGCTGCGCGGCCGCGCGCGTGGTCATCCAGGCTTCGTAGGCCAGCACGGCGCGCGTGCCGCTTGTGACGCGCGCCTGGCGGCGGAAGGCGGGCAGCGCTTCGACTTCCTTTAGCGAGTACCCCGGCACGCCCGCCCGCAGGCCCTGGCGCACGACCGAATGCAGATCGCAGAAGATCTCGCGTCGCAGCAGCGCGTCCATCGCGTCTTCGCGCGTCGCGTACACGCCCATGAGCTGCTTCAGCGCCGTCGGCTCGTAGGCGCCGTAGTGGTAGACGTGCATGTCGGGGTGTTGTTCGAGGCGCTCGTGGAAGAAGTCGACCAGCTGCTCGAGCGCCTGGCGCTCCCCTGCCCGGTCGTGGGCCCAGATCGTCTGGTATCGCCACACTGCGCTGGTGGCTTCGCGCTGGTTGGGTTCGTGCGTGTCGCTTTCGCGCGTTAGGAGTCCGAAGAGGAAGTGCAGACCGCGCGCGGGCGCCCAGAACGGATCGCCCTCGATGTCGAAGATGATGTCGCCTGGCGAAGGCCGCGGCAGCTGCTCGAAGCCGCATCCCGGCTCGATGGGCAATGCGTGCCAGTCGAGCGCGCCGGTGGTGCGGCGGCGGAGCTGGAGTCCAGCTTGGTCGTGCAGGGTCTCAAAGGTCTGGGACGCGACGTGGGGGACCGGCGTCGCGGGTGCCATGGCCAGCTGCTTCAGCGTGTGGAGGCCTGCCGAGCGCAGGTGGTTGACCTGGCCGCGGCGGATCCCGGCCACTAGCAGGAGGTGATCTTCCTGCTGCCATCGTTCGTCGCACACCTGGCGGAATTCGCACAGCGCGCAGTGCTCGACGCGGTAGGGCTCGGTCAGTGCTGCGTGGGCGAGCGCCTTGAGGAGCCCGGCGCGGACGAGACGGTAGTAGGCGGCGAAGTCCGCGTGACGCAAGGTGCGCCGCTCGCCGATGCCGAGCAGGACGTGCATCGCCTCGGGTGTTACGCGCTGAATGGAGGCGATCGCCTCCGTGTAGAAGCAGAGCTGTAGCACGTAGGTGGGCTTCTCGGCTCGCGCGAGCTTGGCGTCGAGGGCTTCATAGCCCCAGTTCCCTAGCGCTGTCGGTTGCTCGACGCGTTCCAGGAAATCGGCGCGGCCGCGCCAGTCGCCTTGGACGAAGGTCGCCTGGTAGATGATTTCGGCGCCGGCGCGCATCGCTTCTTCGGTGGTGCGGGCGGAGGTGGCGAAGTCCCAGGGGTCTGGGCTCATGGCGTTGACGATCTGGCGACCCTGGGCGTGGAGGTCTTTCAGGTGGGCGGCTTCGTGCTCCTCGCCCTTGCGGCGGAGGAGTTCCGCGTGGTCTTCGGGGACGTGGGGGCGTTGGCGGTGGCCGCGGGCGACTTCGACTGACAGCGTGGTGAGGTGGGCGCACTCGATGTGGTCGTTGAGGTCGGAGGGGGAGAGGACGAGGCGATCGCTCGTCTGTTGCATCACCGCCCCTCGATTATAGCGACGGCTACCGTAATGACATTGCACTGCCGGCAACCGACCCAGAGTGCATTCGCCCGTTCGCGTAGTCTCCCGGCCACGCTCGCCTCGCGGTCCATATGGCCGCACGGGAAGCGCATGAGCTTGAGGTCCGAAGGTGCAGACGGATGCGGAGATAGCGCCGGCAACTCGACAACGAAGCATTTCTGGAAGCCTCGCGTTGAGCGGATGCGGCGTCTCATGCCCACCACCCTAAGCGACCGCCGTGACGGGAACGGTCACGGCGGTCGACTCCCAGCTATGACCTTGCCTGTCATACTCGGGCGCCACCTTTGGGGGGCATGCCGACGCCACGCTGTCTACATTTGTTGACATGGATGTGATCGAGCACACAGAATGCAAAATTGAAAGAAATGGAAGCCTGATGCCCAGGGGCGATCAACTCTCCCGCCAGTGGCGCCTAATTCAGTTGATCGACCGCCCCCAGGGCATGACCGTCGACGACGCCGCTCGGGATCTCGCCGTCACCATCCGCACCGTCTGGCGGGATCTGGACGTACTGCAGAAGGCCGGCTTCCCGCTCTACACCGAGCGCGCTGCCGACGGCAACCGCGGCATCTGGCACGTTACCGAGGAGTTCAAGCGCGCGCTGCCGCTGAAGCTGACGCTAGGCGAGCTGGCCGCGCTGCTGATGAGCCGAGATCTGCTGTCGCCGCTCGGCGTGAGCATGCTGGGTCCCGAGGTCGCTCGGCGTTCGACAAGATCCAGAGCGTGCTCAGCGGCGACGCGCTCAAGATACTCGACCAGGTCCGCGAACGCCTGGACGTGCGCCCTGCCGGCGCCAAGCTCCAGGCTCCTGCCGCGGAGCATCTGCCGAAAATCCACCACGCGCTAGCCGAGCACCGTACCCTACGCACGCGCTACTATTCCGCCAGTCGCGACAGCGAGGACATGCGAGGGGTTGACCCGTACTACCTCACTCTCTTCAATGGCGGTCTCTACCTCGTCGGCCATTGCCACCTCCGCGACGCCGTCCGCACCTTCGCCGTTGAGCGCATGCGTACGGTGGAGCTGACCCGCGCGCGCTTCGAGGTTCCGTCGGACTTCAACGCCGAGCGATACCTGGAGGGCGCCTGGGGAATCCTCCGCGGCGACCTCGTCAACGTCCGCGTGGTGTTCGCGAGGAGCCTGGCGCCCTACATCCGCGAACGGCTGTGGCACCCGTCGCAGAAGTTGCGCGACCTGCCGGACGGTAGAGTGGAGATGGCGCTGCAGGTAGCGGACACGCTGGAGGTGCGGCGGTGGCTGCTTGGCTATGGCCTCGAGGCAGAGGTTATAGCCCCAGAGAATTTGAGGGAGCGGCTGAGAGTGGAGGCGGAAGCACTCGCCGGTCGCCTTGGTGCTACGCGTAAGCCGCTAGCAGGTGTCGGAATACCCAAGGGGGCGCGCCATAGCAGTCCGCGTGAGACACATGCGCGAGTCCGGGGTTGATCGCGTGCCCGTCGTCCGCCCGTACGCGGGACGAGCTGAGCACATTGTCCACCATCCTGCCGTCGATGGGGCTTAGAGCATACGGATGATGCGCCGATTCGGAGTCGTCTGAACATGGACCAGACCACCCACAACAAAATCGCCTCCTTCATCTGGGGCATCGCCGACGACGTCCTCCGCGATCTCTTCAGGCGCGGCAAGTACCCCGATGTGATCCTGCCGATGTGCGTCATCCGGCGTATGGACGCCGTACTCGAGCCGACCAAGCAGAAGGTTCTCGACACCAAGAAGATGCTCGACGAGGCGCGGATTATCGAACAGCGCGCCGCGCTCTGCGATGCCGCAGGCCAGGCCTTTTACAACACCTCGAAATTCACCCTGCGCGACCTCAAATCGCGCGGAAGTCAGCAGCAACTGCTCGCCGACTTCGAGGACTACCTCAACGGCTTCTCGTCCAACGTCCAGGACATCCTCGACAATTTCAAGTTTCGCAACCAGCTGCAAACGCTGTCCAAGGCCGACGCCATCGGCACGCTGATCAACAAATTCCTCGACCCCGAGATCGACCTCTCGCCGGCTGGTATCGACAATCACTCGATGGGGACGGTCTTCGAAGAACTGGTCCGCCGATTCAACGAGGAGAACAACGAGGAGGCCGGCGAACACTGGACACCGCGCGACGCCGTTCGCCTGATGGCCAACCTCGTGTTCCTGCCGATCGAGGCCGAGATCCGATCCGGCACCTATCTGCTCTACGACTGCGCCTGCGGTACTGGCGGCATGCTCACCGTCGCCGAGGAGACCCTCGCCACCATAGGCGCGAAGCGCCACCAGCAGGTCAAGTGCCTGCTTTATGGGCAGGAGATCAACCCCGAGACCTACGCTGTATGCAAAGCGGACATGATGCTGAAGGGCGAAGGCGAGAGCGCCGACCACATCGTCGGCGGTGCGGAATGGTCCACACTCTCGCACGACGCGTTCTCGGCCCAAGAGTTCGACTTCATGCTCGCGAATCCTCCGTACGGGAAGAGCTGGAAGAAAGACCTCGAGGCAATGGGCGGTAAGGACGGGATGCGCGACCCGCGCTTCAAGGTGATGCACAAGGGCGAGGAGCTGTCCCTCGTCACCCGCTCCAGCGACGGCCAGATGCTCTTTCTCTGCAACATGGCGTCGAAAATGAACGCCGAGTCCGCCCTCGGCAGCCGTATCGCCGAAGTGCACAACGGCTCGTCGCTCTTCACCGGCGACGCTGGGCAAGGCGAGAGCAACATCCGCCGCTGGCTCATAGAGAACGACTGGCTCGAGGCCATTGTCGCGCTGCCGCTCAACCTCTTCTACAACACCGGCATCGCCACCTACGTCTGGGTACTGTCCAACAAGAAGCCCGCGCATCGCAAGGGCCAGGTGCAGCTCATCGACGCATCCCAGTGGTTCAAGCCCCTGCGCAAGAACCTCGGCAAGAAGAACTGCGAGCTTTCGCCCGAAGACATCGAGCGCATCAGCCGCACCTTTCTAAACTTCAAGGACACATCCGAGTCGAAGATCTTCCCCAACGCCGCCTTCGGCTACTGGAAGGTCACGGTCGAGCGTCCGCTACGCCTGCACAGCCAGCTCACCCTCAAGGCCATCGAGGCGCTACGCTCTGCCTCTGGAGACGAAGACATTCGCGCGTCGCTCTACGAGGAGTTCGGCGACGAGCTCTTCTCCCGCTTCGCCAAGCTCTCGACCGCGCTGGAGAAACGCCTTGCAGATTGGGGCAGCGACGAGGACGAGGGCGACGACGAAGAAGGGGGTGGCGCAAGAAAGAGGCTGCCCGAGAAGAAGCGCAAGAAGCTGCTCGACCGCAAAACCTGGGAGCGCGACGGCCGCCTGGTCGAAGCCGCCACCACACTGCGTACGGCACTGGGCGACGGGCTTTTCGAGGACCACAACGACTTCCGCAACCGCGTGGACGCCGCGCTTAAGAAGGCCGGCATCAAGCTCGCCGCCTCCGACCTGAAGCAGATCCTCAACGCCGTGAGCTGGCGCGTCGAGACGGCGCCGCCCGTCATTTCCAAGGCGCACAAGCCCGGCAAGGCCAAGGCCGACCCGCTGCGCGGCCTGTTCGAGGCAACCGTGGACGGCAAGCCCGCTGTCGTCGAGTACGAGCCCGACTCGGACCTGCGCGACACCGAGCAGGTGCCGCTCCTGGAAGACGGCGGTGTTGAGGCCTTCATTCGCCGCGAGGTGCTGCCCTACACGCCCGACGCCTGGATCAAGGAGGACGCCACCAAGATCGGCTACGAGATCAGCTTCACGCGGTACTTCTACAAGCCGCAGCCGCTGCGCACGTTGGAGGAGATCAGCGCCGACGTCCTCGCCATCGAGAAGGAAGCCGAGGGGCTGCTGGATGGTTTGCTGAAGGAGAGCCACTAGCCATGGCCACGCAACGGTACTCCGTTTCGCCTCACCCGATCGAGACGCTCCTCACCTGGGTCAAGTCAGGAGAGATCGCGATTCCCGAGATCCAGCGACCGTTTGTCTGGGAGGCAACCAAGGTCCGCAACCTCCTCGACTCTCTCTACCAGGGCTTCCCCATTGGGTACCTGATTGCCTGGCGAAACCCGACGGTACGACTCAAGGATGGGACGCCCTCTGCGGGCAAACGCATTCTCATCGACGGCCAGCAGCGGGTCACCGCCCTGATGGCGGCCCTGCTCGGACACGAGGTGCTGACCGAGGACTACGAGACCGTCCGCATCCGGATCGCGTTTCATCCCATCGAGGAGAAGTTCGAGGTCGCCAATCCCGCCATCCGCAAGGATGCGGCATGGATCGAGGACGTGTCCGCCATCTTCGCCCCCGACGCCAAGATGCTGCAGGTCACCCGGGGCTACACCAAAGCGAACCCGGCCGTGGATGAGGATGCCGTCTTCACCACACTCGAGAAGCTCCGCAAGATCATCAACAACCACGTCGGGATCATCGAACTGGCTGAAGACCTCGACATCGAGACGGTCACCGAGATCTTCATTCGCGTAAACTCCGCCGGTGCGCGGCTCGATCAGGCCGACTTCGCCATGTCGAAGATCGCCGCCAATGACGCCTATGGCGGTAGCCTGCTGCGCAAGGCGATCGACTACTTCTGCCACTGCGCCAAGTCGCCTGACCACGTGGACCGCATCGCGAAAGGCGACAAGGCCTTCGCCGCCTCGGAGTTCTTTCCGGCCATGAAGTGGCTGAAGGACGTCACCGACGACATTTACGACCCTAGCTACACCGACATGCTGCGCGTCGCCTTCGCCAGCGAGTTCCGTCGCGGCAAGCTGCAGGATCTGGTGGCCCTGCTCTCGGGACGCAACTTCGACACGAAGCAGTATGAGGAGACGATCGCCGAGGCGTCCTTCGGCCAGCTGAAGAAGGGTGTGCTGGCCTTCAGCAACAAGACGCACTTCGACCGCTTCACGATGATCGTGCGCTCAGCGGGCTTCGTCACCGCCGGCCTGATCGGCGCGCAGAACAATCTCAACTTCGCCTACATTCTCTACCTGCGTGGCCGCGACCAGGGGCTCGCCGCCTCCGACCTCGAGCGGCTGGTGCGCCGCTGGTACGCCTTCGCGCAGCTCACGCGCCGCTACTCGAAGGGCAACCCCGAGACCGACATCGACTACGACATTCGTCAGATCGACACGCAGGGCCTCCGCAAGTTCTGCGAGGCGAGCATCACGACCCAGTTCAATCCGAACTTCTGGGACAACCTGCTGCCGCTGGAACTGGACACGGCCTCTTCGAACAGTGCCTTCTTCCTCGCCTACCAGGCGGCTCAGGTAAAGGCCAGTGACAAGGGCTTCCTCTCGCGCGACATCACGGTGAACGACCTGCTGCTTAACCGCAGCGACGTCCACCATGTCTGCCCGAAGAAGCACCTGAAGGCGCAAGGACGGGGCCGGGGCGAGTACAACCAGATCGCCAACTTCGTGCTTGCCCAGAGCGAGATCAACATCGCCATCGGTGACAAGCCGCCCGAGAAGTACTTCGCTGAGCTGACGGCGCAGTGCGAAGGCGGCAAGAAGAAGTACGGCGGCATCACGAGCCTGGCAGAGCTGAAGGCGAATCTCCGCGTTCATTGCCTGCCGCTGTCGCTGCTCGACGGCGAGGTGCCCGACTACGACGCGTTCCTCGCGGAGCGGCGCACACTCATCGCGAAGAAGATTCGCGACTGGTTCGAGGTGCTGTGATGATCTCCGGCCTCAAGCCACATACAGAATACAAGGAGTCTGGCTCACGATGGCTGGCAACCGTCCCGTCGCATTGGGAAGTCCGCAACCTTCGAACGCTCATCCGATCTCGGAATGAGCGCAACCGCGCCGATCTGCCGCTACTGTCGGTAGCTCGTGAGAAGGGCGTGTTTGTTCGCTCACGAACCGATGCGGACGACAATCACAATGTAATTCCCGAAGACTTGAGCAACTACAAAGTCGCTCGCGCCGGGAGTCTCGTCATCAACAAGATGAAGGCATGGCAAGGGTCCATGGGGATTGCGCCGGTCGATGGTATCGTGAGTCCGGCGTACTTCGTCTACGACTTCGCGATCTCGAATCGGGCCTTCGGCCAGGCGCTGCTACGTAGCAAGCCGTATGTCGCGCACTTCGGCCAAGCATCGGATGGCGTGCGCGTCGGCCAGTGGGACCTGACGATTGCCGGGATGCGGCAGATTCCCGTACTGCTTCCCCCGCCCGGTGAGCAGGCCGCGATCGTGCGGTTTCTGGACTGGGCGAACGGGCGGTTGGAGCGGGCGATCCGGGCGAAGCGGAAGGTGACCGCGCTGCTCAACGAGCAGAAGCAGGCCATCATCCACCGCGCTGTCACCCGCGGCCTCGACCCATCCGTCCCCCTCAAACCCTCCGGCATCCCTTGGCTCGGCGACATCTCGAAGCATTGGGAAGTGCGGAGGCTCAAGTTTGTCGCAAGCCAGATTGTCGATTGTCTTCATGCGACTCCACGATACTCAGATTCTGGGACGTATCCTGCAATCCGAACCGCTGACATTTCTCCCGGGGTTGTCCGCGTAAGCGGGGCGAAGAGGATCTCCTCAACGGATTACATGCGTTGGACCGCACGCTTAGAGCCGGCTGAGGGGGATATTCTCTATTCCCGCGAGGGTGAGCGATTCGGAATTGCAGCCTGCGTACCGGCGGGCGTCAAGCTCTGCATTTCTCAGCGAATGATGGTCTTCAGGATCGCTGCAGAGTACTGCCCAGAATTTGTGATGAGGTTGTTGAATAGCCCACCGACCTACGTACAGGCTCTTCAAGACGTGATAGGTGCTACGGCTCCGCACGTGAACATCTCTACGATTAGAAACTACTTTCTCGCGTTGCCTACAAAGCAAGAGCAGGAGGCGGTCGTTCTATATATCAAGAGGGAGACTCACCCTCTGGACACCGCCATCGCCCGCCTAGATCGCGAGATCGAACTCCTCCGCGAGTACCGCACCCGCCTGGTCGCTGATGTGGTGACCGGCAAGCTCGATGTGCGTGAGGCGGCGGCACACCTGCCCGATGCAGCCACTACCGACGCTGCCGAGGACGACGCCGACCTGAGAGCTGATCCCGCAATCGATGATGAGCAGGCCATCGCATGACGACCGATATCAGCGAGAAGGGCCTCGAAACACTCATGATGCGCCACATGACCGGCGAGGACGGCCTCGCCGTCGCGCCGGGCGTCACTCGGGAGCGGATGGCGCCCTTCGGCGGCATCGGGTACGTCGCGGGCAGCGCGAAAGACTACGACCGCGCTCACGCGCTCGATGTGCCGCAACTCTTCGCCTTCCTGCGCGCGACCCAGCCCGATGCTTTCAGGAAGCTGGCGATGGTCGACGCGGGCGATGCCAAGGACGTCAGCCGTCTGAAGTTCCTCGCGCGCCTCTCGTCGGAGATCGGTAAGCGCGGCGTTATTGATGTGCTGCGCCGGGGCATTGAGCACGGACCGGTGCGCTTCGATCTATTCTACGGCACGCCGTCACCGGGCAACGACAAGTCTGCGGCGCTGCACTCCGAGAACCGCTTCTCGGTCACTCGCCAGCTCGCCTATAGCGTGGACGAGACTCGCCGCGCCCTCGACCTATGCCTGTTCATCAACGGCCTACCGATTGCCACCTTCGAGCTGAAGAATAGTCTTACCAAGCAGACGGTGGCGGACGCGGTCGAGCAGTACCGCCGCGACCGCGACCCGCGCGAGCGACTCTTCGAGTTCGGCCGCTGCGTGGTGCACTTCGCGGTGGATGACAGCGAGGTGCAGATGTGTACCGAGCTTCGCGGCAAGGGCTCGTGGTTCCTACCCTTCAATAAGGGCTACCACGACGGCGCGGGCAACCCGCCGAACCCGCACGGGCTCAAGACCGACTACCTCTGGAGGGAGGTCCTCACGCCGGCAGGACTGACCAACATCCTCGAGAACTACGCGCAGATCGTCGAAGAGAAGGACCCGCGCACGGGCAGGAAGAAGCGCAATCAGGTTTGGCCGCGCTACCACCAGCTCGACGTAGTGCGGCAAGCGCTGGCCGATGTGCGCGCCCACGGCGCCGGCAAGCGCTACCTAATCCAGCACTCGGCAGGCAGCGGCAAATCGAACTCTATCGCCTGGCTCGCGCACCAACTTATCGGCTTGAAGCGCAGCGACAAGGAGGTCTTCGACTCGGTCATCGTGGTCACCGACCGGCGGCTCCTCGACGACCAGATCCAGACGACCATCAAGCAGTTTATGCAGGTGAGTGCAACCGTGGGCCACGCTGAGCGCTCCGGTGATCTGCGCAGGTTCATCGAGGAGGGGAAGAAGATCATTGTCTCAACGGTGCAGAAGTTCCCCTTCATCCTCGACGAAATTGCGACCGAGGGCGGCAAGACCTTCGCTATCGTCATCGACGAGGCACACTCGAGCCAAGGCGGCAAGACCTCGACGGCGATGAGCCAGGCGCTTGGAGCCCCGGCGGAAGACGAAGACGCCGGGCCGGATCCCGAAGATACGGTGAATGAGGCACTCGCCAGGCGGATGGCGGCGCGCAAGATGCTGACCAACGCCAGCTACTTTGCCTTCACCGCCACGCCGAAGAACAAGACGCTAGAGATGTTCGGCGAGCAGTTGCCGCCCGACGCCGAGGGCAAGGTGAAGCACCGGCCGTTCCACGGCTACACCATGAAGCAGGCGGTCGAGGAACGCTTCATCCTCGATGTGCTCAAGAGCTACACGCCGGTGAATAGCTACTACAAGCTGGTCAAGAAGACCGAGGACGACCCGGAGTTCGACATCGAGAAGGCCCAGAAGAAACTACGCCGGTACGTCGAGAGCCACGACCACGCGATCCGGCTCAAGGCCGAGATCATGATGGACCACTTCCATGAGCAGGTGCTGGCGGCGGGGAAGATCGGTGGACAGGCCCGGGCGATGGTGGTTACGGGCGGCATCGAGCGGGCCATCCAGTACTTCCACGCCTTCAAGACGTATCTCGTGGAGCGCAAGAGCCCGTACCAGGCGATCGTCGCCTTCTCGGGGGAGCATGACTATGGCGGCGCGAGGGTTAGCGAGGTATCTCTCAACGGCTTTTCAAGCAGCGAGATGGCCGCCAAGATCCAGACCGACCCGTATCGCTTCCTAATCTGCGCCGACAAGTTCCAAACCGGGTACGACGAGCCACTGTTGCACACGATGTATGTGGACAAGCCGCTCTCGGGCATCAAGGCCGTGCAGACCTTGTCGCGCCTCAACCGCGCGCACCCACAGAAGCATGACTGTTTCGTGCTCGACTTCCAGAACAACAGTGAGGCAATCACCTTCGCCTTCCAGGACTACTACCGCACCACACTGCTCGCCGAGGAGACCGACCCCAACAAGCTACACGACTTGAAGACGGCACTCGACGCTGTGCAGGTGTACACGTCGGAGCAAGTGCAGCAGGTGGTGGAGTTGTTCCTCGGCGGCGCGGACCGCGACAAGCTCGACCCGATCCTCGACACCTGCGTGGCAGTTTATGTGGACACGCTTGATGAGAATGCCCAGGTGGACTTCAAGGGCAGGGCCAAGGTGTTCTGCCGAACCTACGACTTTCTCTCGTCGATCATTCCGTACAGCTATGCACAGTGGGAGAAGCTTTCTATTCTGCTTAATCTTTTGACGCCCAAGCTGCCGGCGCCGAAGGAGGACGACCTCGCCAAGGGCATCCTCGAGACGATCGACATGGACAGCTACCGCGTCGAGAAGAAGGCAGCGATGCAGATCGCTCTGGCGGATAAGGACGCCGAGATTGAGCCGGTGCCGACGGATGCTCATGGTCATAGACGCGAGCCCGAGATGGATCGCCTAAGCAATATCCTCAAGACGTTCAACGAGCAATTCCGCACGCTATTCACCGACAGCGACCGTGTCGCCCAGCGCATCCGCGACGATATTGCGCCGAAGGTCGCCGCGGATGCCGCTTACCAGAACGCCAAGGAGAATACTCCGCACACCGCTCGTATGGCACATGACCAGGCACTGGCGAAGGTGATGCAGCATCTCTTGAAGGACGACACACAGGTCTACAAGCAGTTCGTGGAGAACGAGTCATTCAAGCGCTTCGTGGGCGACATGGTGTATGCGATCACGAATCCGTGATCCGCGGCGGTAAAGGTGTGGCCACGACTGCGCTCCCCGCGTGCGAGCGTGGCACACCCATCGTCACCTAGCACTACGAATGTTACGTCAGCACTCGAGGCTCCTACCCTTTGGCAGAAAACAGGCTACTTAGTAGGAGGTGCCGGCTTACCTAGGCGGACTGATTTGTGATATCGCACAGCAACGCCGTTCTTGATCTCGCTCAACGCGCCGAAATGGGACGGATCTCCACTCGCCTCAGAGCACCTATACACTCAGAGCCTTTGACGCCTGCCTCCTGCTTTCGTGCCCGGCGAAACGTGCTACCTGGGGCGTACCACGCGTTCGGGCCGGCGATCCTGCCTATCTTCAAGACGGCTGAGCCGCAGAAACTGCCTGACGCTGATAGCCATCTTTAGGTTTTTGAGAAGAATATATGCGAAATCAACGTTGTGACGCCGTTAGTCTCGAATGAGGGGGTAAGCATACCCTGTTCGCTACAGCCCGGGGAAGGGCGATCCGTGCCCAGTTCCAGCATGACTTGATGAGCCTTAGTCGGATTTTGCGACAACTATCCGCGGAGGTGACTCTATGGGTGTCGTTGTAACGGTAATGAACATGAAAGGCGGTGTGGGCAAGACCACAGTGACGTTGCATTTAGGCGGCATCCTTGGGCGTTATCGTCTCGGCACCTCGAGCGGTCTGAGAGTTCTCCTCATCGACTATGATCCCCAGTTCAACCTATCCCAGGCGATGCTGCCGCCGAAGGCGTATTTCGCTGCCGAAAAAGCACGAAAGACCACTCTTTCCGTCTTGCTCGACGACGATCTTGACCTGAATCCTTATCACCTACAGGTTCCCGGTAGCCATGTGCCACCGAGCGTGACTGATATTGTTAGCAGTATCTACGCCAGCAAGGACGGCAGTAGCCGTCTCGACCTCGTTCCATCTACGCTCGATCTGATGTACGTCGCTCTTGGCCAGACAGATACCCAAGTCAAACCGATAGAGGAGCGATTTGAGAAGTTCATTACACAATGTAAATCCCTCTATGACGTAGTCATCATTGATTGCCATCCCGCTGGCTCTCTTTTCACGAAGACCTCTCTCCGAAACTCCGATCACGTTCTGATACCAGTTGTGCCGCAGCGGTATTCTGTGCGAGGCATTGGCCTCATGATGAATTTCATCGCAGCCAAGAAACAGGGAACTCGTGGACCACAACCACACATCCTATTTAATGCCACTGCACGTATCGGGGTCTCAACCCAAGAGTCTCAAATTCGTTCCACGACTGAGTTTTCACAGTACTGTATGAACAACACACTCAAGCGGTATGCTGCCTTTGCCGAACCGGAGGATGGCACAGGATTTGTCTGGTTTAGCAGGAAACCTTACAGTACTGAGGCGTTTCGAAATCTCATGGCCGTCGCCACCGAGTTCCGACAGCGTATAGGAGTCTAGTGCCATGACACCGAAGACGAGGGAGCGAGCAGCGCGGGTCCTGCTCTCCAGCCTCCTGACGTCCGACCTCACAGCTTCAGAATTGCGAGAATTGTCTGAGGAGATGCTATCGAGTCCAGACTTCCTCGCAAACCTGAGCATCCTTCTGCGGGACCTCGCGACTCGTCTCAGCCATGGCGATGGGCAGAGGAAACACTCTGACGCCAACGGAGAATCACGTCAACTCTCCGAATTACTTTACTCCGAGATTCAACGTCGTCGACTGTCCAAAGCGGACGTGCTTGCCCTCTTGAGTCGCGTCTCGCCTACAATGCTTGGAGCGCGCTCGACAGATCTCCCATTGCGTCGACTGCTTAGAGACTATCTGATTCGCGCTTCGCAGAGTGAAAGAGAGCAGTTGGTGAAGCTACTGAGCTCGGAGAAAAGTGACGATCCGTATCTGCGGGGCATTCTCAAGCGGTACTGATAGACATTCATGGTTGGCCAAAAGCTAACTTCGGCGCTCGCCCAGATCGACTGGGAAGCGAACATGAAGGCATTCGCGCAAGACTCTTCCCAAGTGGATGCGATTGCCACCGCCAATGTTCGCCTGGCCATATGGTCGAGGCAATTTGAGACACATGACAAAGGCACTCCAGCTTTGTGTTTCATTCGAGAAATGCAGAGCACGGGTCATCACGTCGCCGCGTTGCTCTCACTTGCGCTGTATAAGCCGGCAGCGGCAGGCATGAGGGCAATGATGGATACCGCGCTCTACTACACGTATTTCCGCTATCACACGTCGGAGTTAGCGACTTTGATTCGCGACCCCGATTTTTTTGTTTCGAAGGCGGACGTGCTCGAGTATCACAAGCAACACACGCCCGATTTCGCGGCCGTGCAGACGCGGCTCGGGCTGGTCTCAGGGCTGAATAAGTGGTACAGCTTCGTCTCGTCGGTCCTTCATGGGCAGATCCCGGGGAAATGGAGCGGGCATAGATCTCTCGTCGACATCAAATACCAAAAAGCAACCCTTGATGCTGCGGCGAAGACCTTTGCGGAAGGTGAGGGGCTGGTACACAAATTGTTCCTTTGCACTGCAGGTCGGGAACTATGGGACGCGTTTCCAAGTCCAGTCAAGAAGCATCTCATTTCAGGACTACATGGTGACGTCAAAGCGGCCCTCGGCCTCGATTCAGCCTAGCCCGTAGGAAGCGGCCTTTCTGAGAGCAGCCGCGCTGCTCCGCCGGCAGAGCTCTTACTGAAACATCACCGGAATCGACCCCCCACTAGCATCAATCGCCACCCCGGTGATATTCGCCGCCTTCGTCGACGCCAAAAACGTCACAACCTGCGCAATCTCCTTAGCATCCACAATCCGCCGGATCGCATTGGTTGAACCCCGCCGCTCGGCCTCCGCATCCGTCCTCTCAGTCCGCGTAAGCCCCGGATGCACCAGGTTCACGGTGATCCCCGAAGCCCCCAGCTGATCCGCGAGCGTCTTCGTCAAATGCACAATGGCCGCATTCCGCAGCCCGCTGATATTCCCCGCCCGGCGCCCTGACAAGCCGCCGATGTTAACAATCCTCCCCCACCCGGCCCGCTGCATGTGCGGCGCCGCCGCCTTCGCGCACCGCATATACCCCACCACCTTGGTATTGATGTCCTCCAGCAAAAGCTCGTCATCTGCCGAAGCCAGCGGACCCGTCACCACGCCACCCGGCGTCGACGCATTGTTCACGAGAATATCGACCCGCCCGAGCTGCGCGACCGTCGCCTCGACCAGATCCTGAACCGACTTCGTGCTGGTCGTGTCGCAGACGATCGGCACGATGCGGCGCCGCGTGGCCGCCGCCAGGGTCTTCGCCGCCTCCTCGAGCACGCGGCGATCCCGTGCGCAGATCGCCACGTCGACGCCTTCGCCCGCCAGCTCCCGGGCGATCGCCTTGCCGATGCCCTTGCTCCCGCCCGTGACGATCGCGACCTTCCCGGCCAGTCCTAAGTCCATGTGCAATCCCCCGCCGACAGCCAAGCCCAGGTGAGAAGCCATGCACCAAGCGGGAGAAAGACTAGCTCATCTACCCTCGGAACGCCGTCATCCTCTTCACTCGTGCTCTACGATGACTAGAAGCACGATGGCTAGTCGACGCCGCCACCTCATTCTGGGTCTGGCCACTTTGCTGGCAGTGCTGGGCCCGGGCTGTCAGTCGGCACCTCCCTCAGGCCCTCTCCCTCCCGCCCCGCAACGGAGCGCTGCGCCTGCTCCCACGCCGCAGTCGGCCACAGCTGAAGAAGCCAAATACATCCGCTGGCTAGTAGAGCATTCAATGCTCCACCAGGCGGAGGTCGCTAGCCGGCGATACACCGGCCAGGGCCAGCTCTGGCAGCACCCGTACGCCGCCCCGCAGCCCCGCGCTGCCTCGGCCCTGGCTTCGGTGTGGTTCACCGCGTATCCGGCGGCTCAAATCACCCGGTCCGGCGAGTCGGTGCTGCGCAGCCTGGGCGACCCGGAGCTGTGGCGTCTCTTCCGCGAGATCGGCATTACGGCGGTGCACACCGGGCCCATGAAGCGGGCCGGCGGGATTCGCGGGTATGAGTTCACGGCGACCATCGATGGGAACTTCGATCGGATCAGCACCGAGATCGACCCCGCCTTCGGAACCGAGGACGAGTACAGGTCGCTGGTCCGGTACGCACGCGACAATGGCGCCGTCGTCATCGGCGACATCATTCCCGGCCACAGCGGCAAAGGCGCCGACTTCCGCCTGGCCGAGCGCCGCTATGGTGACTACCCGGGCATCTACCATCTGGTCGAGGTCGGTGAGAAGGACTGGAGCCTGCTGCCCGCAGTGCCTGCCGGCAAGGACTCAATCAATCTCAAGCCCGAGGTGGTCGACCAGCTCAAAGCGCGCGGCTACATCGTCGGACAGCTTCCCCGCACCATCTTCTTCGAGAAGGGCGTCAAGGAGACCGACTGGTCCGCCACCGAGGCCGTCGTCGGCGCCGACGGCACGCCGCGCCGCTGGGTGTACCTGCACTACTTCAAGGAGGGACAGCCGAGCTTCAACTGGCTCGATCCCACCTTCGCCGCGCCGCGGCTGGTTGCGGGAGATGCCCTGCACTCCCTCGGCCGACTCGGCGAGCGCATGCTGCGCCTCGACGCCAACGGTTTCCTCGGCATCGAGGTGCGACCCGGCAACGACCGTGCCTGGTCCGAGGGGCATCCGCTCTCGGTCACGGCGAACCAGCTCATCGCCGGGCTGGTGCGCAAGCTCGGCGGGTTCACCTTCCAGGAGCTCAACCTGACCCTCGAGGACATCCAGGACATGTCCCACGGGGGCGCCGATCTCTCGTACGACTTCGTGACGCGCCCCGCCTATCACCACGC
>Ga0075428_100003773_pt1 | contig 16608 bp, 10 predicted proteins | sample RhiMetdeltSRZDD2_FD_75291 | JGI IMG/M metagenome (GOLD analysis project Ga0075428, IMG submission 75291) | Populus rhizosphere microbial communities from Tennessee, USA - Rhizosphere MetaG P. deltoides SRZDD2 | ecosystem: Host-associated > Plants > Roots > Rhizosphere > Soil | place: USA... | reverse complement strand
GGTTCCGTGACTCCACGCTTCACGCCGTCGATGAGGACCTCGACGTTCGGCGGCGCCGTGCTGAGCGTGAGCGTCGAGAGCTCGCGCTCGAGGGTCATTGGGATCACCTGCGGCGGCGCTCCCGGCAGGACGGTAAAGCTCTGCGCGGCGGCACGGTATCCCGGCCTGGTGGCCGCCAGGGTGTGCGGACCGACGGCGAGCGTCAGCATCGACGGGCGCTCGGTGAGCCGCACGCCGTCGAGCGTCACCGTGGCGTCGGCCGGCGTGATGCTGACTTCCACCTGGCCCACCGTGGCGACGCGCACCTCGTCGAACAGCGCCTGCGCACGCGGTCCTGCCTGCGCCGACAGCAGCAGTGACGGATCGAGCAGCAGCATGCTCCGGAAGTCGGCACGGGCCCCATCGACATCGCGCAGGTTGAGCCGCGCCCGGCCGCGCAGCTCGTAGGCGGCGGCCAGCACCTGGCGCTGGCCGGCATCCGCAGGCGTCCCGATGCCGGCGATGAGCGCATTCAGCATCTCGGCAGCGGCCTCGTAGTTGGTCGCCTCGTACGCCTGGCGCGCCCCGTCGAGCCGCGAATCCTGCAGCAAGGGCGGCTGCTGCGCCGCGACCCCGAGCGCCAGGATGATGCTCAGCGACACCGTCGAGAGAGCAGCGCGACAGAGGCGCGAACCGCGAGAGACAAACGCCGTCATTGATATACCTGCACGGTGTCGGTACGTGCGTCGAACACGTACATCCGGGCGGCCGAATCGAGCGCCAGCGCCTCCGGCGTGCCAAACGCGCCCGGCGTCCTCTCGGGCACGCTGAAGGTCGTGATCAGGCGAGAGCCCTGCAGACCGAAGACGAACACCGCACTCCGATCGAGAACGTAGAGGTGGCCCAGCCGATCGAACTTGACGTCCACCGGCTGGCGAAACTGGTAGCCCGCGCCGCGCTCGGGAATCCGCGCGACGATCTTTCCGTCGCGGTTCAGCAGCGTGATCGTCTTCGAATCGGTGTCGAGCGCCGCGACATCGTCCAGATCGCCGATCGCGAGACGGCGGGCGACCACCTGCCGGACGAACTCACCCTTCGGTTTGCCATCGGACGAGAACCGCAGCACGACCTTCAGATCGCGATCGGCCACCAGCACATCACCCTGCGACGTCGTGACCCCGGCGGCGAGCTTCAGCGGCTTCAGCTTCCCGTCCGATGTCGTGGTGGCGAGCACGACCCCTGGTTTTCCCTCCTCGCGCAACCCGCCCTCGTCGTGAATCGTCAGCGTCCGGCCGGCCAGGTCGAAGAACACCGCGCGCGGCTCCGGCACCGCGATCGAGCGGACCACGCCGCCCTTCGCGTCGAGAACCGTGACACCGGCCTTGGCAGCGACGAGCAGGTTGTTCTGGCGATCGACGGCGATGTCACCGACGTCGCGGAACCGGCCGGCGGGCCCGCCGATGCCCGCGCTGAACCCGTAGGCGGGCTGCGCCGGCGCGCGTACGTACAGCCTGTAGAGAATCGTGTTCCACTCGAGCGCCGTGGCCGCCTCGCGCGAGGAGGGAAACTGGAGACGCGCGCGCTGGAGCTGCTCGAGAGCGCGAAGCGGCTGCGCTGCGGCGACAAGGGCGGACGCCGAGCCGAGGAGCGCCCTGGACGTCCACGACGAGCGCGGATACTGCGTGGTCAGCCGGCTGAATCGCTCGATGGCATCGTCCCTCCGCCCGCTCAACCGGGCGGCTTCACCCGAGTAGTAGAGCGCCGCCGGCACCGCGGCGGTCCCTTCGAACAGTCGCGGCACCCGATCGAAGCTCGCGATCGCCGCATTGACCTGCTCGGGCGCCAGGCCCGCCGCGAGGGCGACACGCCCTTTCAACACGAGCGCCATGGGCGCCGAGTCCGAATCGGGATACTGCTTCAGCAGCGCGTCGGCGTTCGCATCGGCGTTGCGGACGTCCTTTGCCACCTCCAGGTAGTACGTTGCGATCTCGAGCAGCGCATCATCGGCAACCGAGCTGGTCGGATAGCTCTGGATGACGACCTGGAAATCCTTCAGCGCTTCGCCGTAGTTCTGCGACTGGAGAAACGCGCGCCCGCTCTCCAGACGCCGCCGCGCCGAGTCCTCCTGACCCTGGGCCCGAAGCCCCGTGACCCCTGCCAGCGCCGCGATGGCCGCGGCCACACGGACGGCGCGCATCGCATCAGCGAAGGAAGTCATCAATCCTCCGCACCGTCTGCTTCGCATCGATATCGAACGTCGTCGTCTGGAGCGTTTCGCCATCGGGACACTGCAGGCTCGCGATGTACTTGCCCGCCGCAATCCTGATGTCGGCCGGCGGCGACCCCACCAAGCGGCCACCCACGAGCAAGGTGCAGTTCTCGTGGCGCGAGCGCAACTGCACGCTCACCAGCGGTGGCACTGTCAGTTCGATCTGTTCTCCGGGACCAGCCGTCACGTTGCGCATCACGTCGAGAAAGTAATCGGGTGCCCGCAGACGCAGCGTACAGGGCGCCAGCACCTGCAGCGAGTGCTTCGTCGCGGCGGGTGAGGTCATCCCACAGCCGGTCACCGAAAAGCGGTAGCCCCCCGACAAGTTCACGGTCACCAGCGGCGACGAGCTCGCCGGCTCTGCGGGCGCCTCGACCACCGGAGTGGCAGGAAGCGGCGCCAGAATCACCGTGAGTTCCCCGCCTTCGACAAGAGCCGGCGTCACCTGCTGACGCGCGGCCTCATGCCCGTCGAGCTGAAGCTCGATGGCTCTCGGAGCCGGGTTGCTCATCGGTACGGCGGCTGGCGTCACCAATCCTGTGTCCCGGCCATCGACGACGATACGGGCACCCGATGGTTCCGAGTGTACCTGCACCAGGCGCCGGAGTCTGTACTCGACGCTCCGCCCCGACGTCACCGTGCCAGACAGCGCAGCATTGATCGGTTCGTACCCGGCCAGCGTGAGCCCGACACGCGCGGGCCTCGCGGGCAGCCCGACAACAGCGGGCGTGCGCCGGCCGGTCGCCTCGCCGTCGATGACAATGGCAGCGCCGGGCGGAATGGAGCGCACGTCGAGCTGAAATCCCGGGGAGAGCACGACCCGCCAAGCCACTCCGCCGGCGGCCCCCAGCGCGAGCACGGCGAGGATCGCCATCGTCCACACGAGCGATCTCGATCGACGGGGCGGTGACCTCAACGCCGCCGCCCTGCTCAGCTCCGACGGCTGCCGGAATACCACATCGTGCTCGACCTGCCTGGCTCCGACGCCTGGTTCTCCCGCCTGGCTCGTGCTCGCGTCGATCAGGAGATCGGGTGCGTCAGAGGCGGCCGCCTGCGTCGATCTTGTGGGGCTTGCCCGAGGAGCGGGGCTCGCCACGGGACGGGCCGGCTCCGCGGCCGGGCTCATCGCGCGGGCAAGACGGAGAACCAAACCGAAGTCGGCCGCGCGTGAATAGCGCTGCGCTGGATCCTTGCGCAGCGCCATGTCAACCGCCCGCACCACCTCGTTCGGAAGCCTGGGAACGAGCGCGCGAATCTCCGGCGGCGATTCGTGAAGGATCTTCATCCTCATCGCCGTTGCGCTGCCGGCGCGGAACGGGTTCTGGCCGGTGACGAGCTCGAACAGCACGACTCCGGCCGAGAAGATATCTGCCCGCCCGTCGACCGGGCCTCCGGCCAGCTGCTCGGGAGCGGCGTAGGCGTTGTTGCCCACGACATTGCCGTACTGCGTCAGCCTGACGTTCGTCTGGCTGCCAACTGCAAAGTCGAGCAACTTGACATCGCCGTCCTCGAGCAGCCAGATGTTGGCCGGCTTGATGCCGCCGTGCACGACGCCCTCTTCGTGGAGGCACTGCAGCGCGTCGCAGATCTGCGACACGATGTCCAGGGCCGTGTCGAGCGGCACCTGCGCGCCGCCGGCCAGTCGATCGGCCAGGCTGCCGCCGCGCAGGTACTCCATCGCCATGAACGGCACGCCCTTGTCCTCGCCGGACTCGAAGACCTTGACGAGGTTCCGATGCTCGACCTGGGCGAGGAGGCGCGCCTCCTGCCAGAAGCGCTCACGGGCGCCGCCGTCGTCGCCGATGTCACGAGACATCACCTTCAGCGCGACGTCGTGCCCGCGAACGGTGTCGCGGGCGTGATAGAACACACCCGAGGCGCCCCGCCTGAGCATGCGCCGGATCTCGAAGTGCGCGATTCGTCGTGGGAGTTCTTCCGGCATACTGCTGATATCGGTCGCTGCGATCCCGGCCCTGCGGGTCTACGTCGTCGGCCCGGCAGACGGATTCGACCGGAACGGCCACTCGCGATGGCGGGCGCTCACCGGCCCGGCTGGCGCTTGCGGAGCCACCACTGATTCACCTGCGCGAGGACCCCGCCGTCGCTCGGGGTCCGGGCAAATGGCTCCTCCGTGAGCTCGACCACATGTTCGTCCGACGCTGCGGCAATGCGGCGCAGATCCTCGATCAACTGCACGACATCGGTCCGGTGCGGCGCGATCCGCGACGCGGACAATGCCGTGGCCAGCGCGATCGAGACGTAGCCGCGCGCGTGTGCGTCTCGCGCGGCTGTCAACATCGGCTCGACGTCGCGCTCGCGCTGTTCGAGCGCGCGCCGCCGTTCGCCCTCGACGCGCGTCTCCAGGTCGCGCTCGAGCAGCTCGTCGAGCAGCGCGCTGGCGTCGAGGTCGGATGGGTCGCAGCGCACCGCCGCGCGGGCGTCCGACAGTGCCGCGCCCAGGTTGGCGCCATTTGCCTTCGCAGACGCCGAGCGCAACAGCTCGAGCACCTGCTGGCGGCGCATCTGATCGCCGAGCAGAATCCGGCTGCGCAGCTCCTCGAGGCGATCGGCTTCGACCGCGGGCTCGATGACGCCGTCCGCAGCGGTGATCTCCCGCAGATAGGCAACCGCCTCCTCGTACCGCCCTCGACGAAACATCGATCTCGCGTGGGCGATCCGGTCCGCGGCCTCTCCGCGCGTGCGGCCAGCGCCGGCGTCAGCCGGGCGCGCTTCCGTCAACTCGAGCCGCAGTTCCCGAACCGCGTCCAGCTTGGGCTCGAGCGCCTCGGCCTCCCGAATGGCGGCCTCCGCCTCGTCGAATCGCCCCTCGTCGATCGCGGCTGCCGCGCGATCCAGCGATTGCTGCACCAGCAGCCGGCGCCGGCGCTCCTCTCTCGCCAGCCGTGGCTGGCTCTCGAGCGGCGCGTCTGAAGGCGGAGGCTGGACGTCCGCCCGGTACGTGCGGCGGAACCTGCTGATGCCGGCGAGCAGATCCTGAACCCGGTTCGGCCGATCCGACGGGTTCTTCGACATCGCCTCTCTGACCAGCCGCACCAGCTCCGGCGGCGTGGAGACCTCGTCGAGCGGCGCAGGCTCCTCGAACTGAAGCTGACGCAGCACCGAAGGCAGGTCGGGGCCCGGAAACGGCTTGCGGCCGGCCAGCATGAAGTAGAACACGGCGCCGGCAGAGAAAATGTCGGACCGGGCGTCCACCTGGGCGCCTCGTGCCTGTTCGGGGGACATGTAGTCGGGCGTTCCAATCAGGGCGCCGGTCGCCGTCATGCTCGAACCGGCAAGGCGTGCGATGCCGAAATCGAGGATCTTCAACAGGCCGTCGGCTTGCACGAACAGATTGCCGGGCTTGAGATCGCGATGCACGATTCCGCGAGCGTGCGCAGCCGCGAGCCCTTCGCAGATCTGCGACATGAGATCGAGCTTGCGCTCCAGGGAGGCCGCCTCAGGCTGCTTCAGGTAGATCGCCAGCGGCCACCCTTCCAACAGTTGCATGGCGATGTACGAACGCCCCTCATCCTCGCCGGCATCGTAGATGGTGATGATGTTCTGGTGGAGAAGGCCGGCGGCGGCCTTCGCTTCCCGATAGAACCGGGCGCGTGTCTCGGGGTCGCTCTCGAGGTCGCCCATCAGGACTTTCACTGCGACCTGGCGCCCCATTGTGTCGTCGTGGGCGGAGTACACGACGCCCATCGCCCCGCGACCCACGCGATCGATGATGCGATAGCGGCCAATCCTGTCCGGCGCCGCCACGCCTCGTCGAACCGGCGGCTCAGGCGCTGTCATGGGGCGTATCCAGATATCGCACCACGACCGCAGTCACGTTGTCGCGGCTGCCCCGATCGATTGCCGTGGCGACGACTGAGCGGGCCACCATTTCCAGGGATCCTTCCTGAGCGAGCAGACCGCTCAGCGCGTGCTCGTCGAGCACGTTGTGCACGCCGTCGCTGCACAGCAGCACCATCTCGCCGTCTTGCAACGGATGCTCGGACAGATGGATCTCCGTCTGCTCACGCACGCCCAGCACGTTGGTCAGAACGTTGCGCATGGGGTGCTCGGCAATGCGCTCCGGATCGATGTCCGAGTTGGCGAGCACCGTGGCCGCCCAGGTGTCATCCATGGTCTGCGCCGAGAGCACGCCATCGGAGAAGAGATAGAGACGGCTGTCGCCGACGTGCCCGATCGTCATGCTCCCGCCGTTCAGCAGCGCGCAGACGACGGTGGTACCCATGCCTGTGTAGTCATCGTGTCCCTCGGCTTCGTGAAAGACACGGCGGTTGGCGAGATGGATGGCGGTTCGTAGACGATTGGCCGACAGCGAGAGTGACGGGTCGATCCCGCAGGGCCAGGAGTGGTCTCCGGACGCGCGCGAGCGGCGGATGAAATGCTCGATAGCCTCCACCGCGAGGCGCGACGCCACCTCGCCGGCGGCGTGACCTCCCATTCCGTCGGCGACGACGAACAGCGACAGCTCATCGTCCGACAGAAAGCAGTCCTCGTTGTTCGTTCGTATCGGACCGGCCTCCGAGTATCCGAACGAATCGATCATCCGCGAACCTCGACCAAGAGGGCCAGCTTAAACGTTGATTCCATCAGCCGCAAGTCCAGTCTCTCCTGCCGCGCTTCGCGCGGCACTGAGCCTACCGCGCGGCGGTCGCGATCTCGGAGAAGAATGCGATGAACTTCGGCGCAAAGGCCGCGGGGTTCGGCTGGAACAATGGATCGAGTCGTCTGGCGGCATCGACGTCCTGCCGCGCCGTAGCGCGCAGCGATTCGTCACGGCGATTCGAGTACTCGTAGCGGGCGAAGAGCGACGCTGCTCGAAGCGCGTGCGCGTGCACACGGAGCGGCATCGTCATGGACTGCACCGCGTCGTCGGTCAACGTCTTCACCACCTCATCGTAGCGCCCGTCGAAAAACGCCTGAGCTGCGGTCCTGAGGGCGTCCGGGACGACGGGAATGGCCACTGGCGTTCCGAGCAGGCCGCTGACCGTGTTCAGTTGCCGGGTGACGTCGCCGACGACGGCGGCCCTGGCCGCGCGGGCGGCGCCGACGTCGCCTGCCGCGAGCGCCTGATCGAAGTCCTTCCGGGCCTTGGCCAGGCTGGCCTGTGCCTTCCGGAGCTGGGCGCTTGCCCGCTGCGTCACGTCCGCGCCGGGCGGCCGTGACGACAGGACGCCCTGCACCTGGGTCACACGGGCATCTGCCGCCTCGAAGGTGGGCCCGGCGCTGGCGCGGAGCGTCTTCAGCTCGCCCTCGACCGCTGTCGAGCGCAGGCGATCGATGTCACTCTGAACCCTGGTAAACAGCGTTTGCGCTTCCGACGCCAGCCTGCGCGCGTCGGCGAGATCCGATTCCGCTCCAGACTTCCGCGCGGCCGCGAGCCTCGAGCGCGCGTCGTCGAGCGATGCCTGGGCCCGTTGCCGCGCTCCCGCGACGTCTACGGGAACAGTGAGCGGTACAGGTGATGACGACAGGGTTGTTGCGACGGTCTGGGCAGCCCGGTTCACGCTCTCGACGAGCGCCTCCGCGTCGGCCATGGCCGGCAACGGACGAACGCCTGCGGGGGAAGGTCCCGGCGGCGGAGTTGCGTTGTTGACGGCCCGTGTGACGGCTGCGCGCGCACTTTCGAGCGCGCGCCTGGCACCCTCGGCGGCCGAGACCGCCTCGGTCATCGCCTGTGGCTTCCTGGTCTGCTCGGCATCACCGAGCTTGGTGCGGGCGCCATTCAAGTCGGCTCGAGCGCGGTCGTACAGAGCTTTCAGGTCCCCGGCGACGACGTCCGGGTGGACGCCGGCCAGACCGGAGATGATCTGCTCGGTATCGCCAGCCTCTTTCAGGATGCCCTGCGCGCGCTGCACTTCGGCGCGGTACTCGGCGAGCGTGAGAAAGCCTTTTTCCTTGCACTCGTCCTGCCCTTCCTCCAGGATCTCGCGCCCGTCCTCCGACTTCTTCACCGCGCCCTGCCGCTCGGACTCCTCCCATTCGGCGAGTGCCTTCGCGCAGTCGTTGAGACCGAGATACGCCTGGCCGATGCGGACGTGCGGCAGATAATCGTTGCCGAACAGGCCGAAGATGTTGCGTCCGATCTTTCGGTTCGACTCCTTTGGATCGAGGCGGAGCGCTTCCTGAAAGAACTTGATCGCGTTCGCCCACTCCTCTTCCTCGAGCGCCTCGATCCCTTTCTTGAACACGTCGTCGATACGCTTGACGTCCTGCGCCGCGACGGCAGAGACGGCGAGCACCGCCGTTAGAGCAACAAGGCAGGCCTGGCCTCGAACGGTGCTCATCGCTTCTGTCCTGCGGGCGCCGTCGCAGTGTCGCTGCCTGCCGGAACGGCTGCAGCGAAATAGCGGTCGACGGTCATGGGCGCGAACGGCTCGAACAGACGAGACGTCGAGTCGGCAGCGACCTGCAGTGCGACCTCCCGCCGCTCGGACGCTGGCGGCGGCCCCACGAGCACAACCTTGTACGTACCGGGAACGAGCGTCAGGGCGAGCGGCGTAGAGGCGCCGGCAGGGAGCGGCTGCGCCCTGCCGCCGTCGGCCCTCACGGCCTCGATCGTTGCCCACGGGCTCGCGTCGATGACCACGAGCGCCGCGGCGACGCCTGCTGGCGGGCGGAACATCCAGACCAGCGTCGCGGCCGCAAGCAGCGCGGCCACTGCCACCGCCGGCACGGCGAACCTCCACCTCGAGGCCTGACGTATCACGGCTCCATGCTGACGACTCGCCTCGATCGGCGCCGTGATCACTGGAGACGCCGAGACAGGACGCTCGACGCGTGCCGATGGTTGCGGCGTCGCACTGACTGCCACGCCCGCCTGGATCGGCATTGACGCTCCCGCCCACGCTGGTGTGGCTGGCGGAGGAGGGATGGTGGTGATGCGCTCGAGCGATCCGAGCATCGCAAGCGCCTCAGCGTGCGCCGGCTCGAGCTTGAGCGCCTGCGCGCACGCATCGCGGGCTTCTGCCTTCTCCCCGGCGGCCGCGTGTTCGCGCGCCAGCTGGATCCACCCCTGGATCTGCTCTTCGCGCTGCCGCGCCAGCCCCTCCCGCGTTGCACGGCGGGGCGTGCGGGCCGCGCCCTCCGAAGGCCTTCCGGTCGGCGGGGGCGACACTGGCAGCTTGACGGCTCCGCCCCACGATGGTGTCGAGCCCGGCACAGAACCGGTGGGCTTCGGCGGAGCGACCGTGTGATCGCGTACCGGCGGCACGTACGACATCGTCGTGTCCGGCTCGGCCAACTCGAGGCGCCGGCGAACCGCACCAAGCGCGGCGCGCATGTCCTCAGCGCTCGCGAAGCGCTGCTCGGGATCCCGGCGGAGCGCGCGCGCGACGATGCTCGCCAGCTCCGGATCCAGCGACGGCTGCAGCGTCTCGAGTGGCGTCGGATCCTCGTGAAGAATCCGGTGGCTCATGGCATGAGTCGACTCTGCAGCGAACGGCTCCACGAACGAGAACAGCTCGTAGCCGACCACACCAATCGAAAACAGATCGGAGCGTCGGTCCACTGCGGCGCCTCGAATCTGCTCGGGGGCGGTGTAGCCGGGCGTGCCGACCATGCCGGTGGCGATCGTCACCAGCGTGCCGCGCATCTGGGCGATGCCGAAATCGAGCACCTTGATGCGCCCGTATCCGTCGATCATCAGGTTGGCGGGCTTGATGTCGCGATGAATGATTCCGCGATCGTGCGCGTAGCCGACCGCCGCGCACAGCTCCTCCATCCAGCGCACCTTCACAGCCGTGTGGAGAGCCGGCCGTCGGCGAATCAGCTCGGCGAGCGTCTCGCCCTGGATGTACTCCATGACGAGAAACGGCTGCGACGAGTACTCGCCGTAGTCGTAGATGGTGACGATGTTCGGGTTGTTCAGCGCGGCAACGGCGCGCGCCTCGCGGACGAACCGGTCGCGCGCATCCGGCCGTTCGAGGTCGGCATGGAAGAGCTTGAGGGCAACGGTCCGATCGAGCACGGGATCGTGCGCCAGGTACAGCGTGCCCATCCCGCCGTAGGCCAGGCGGTGCTTGATCTCGTACCTGCCGATCTGCCTGTCCGTTCCCAGCATCGGTTCGACCGACGCGGCTAACTATACAGCCGTCACTCCACCTTGCCCACCTTGGCCCCGAGCGACAGCAGCCGCTCCACCAGATGGCTGTAGCCGCGCTCGACCGTCTCGAGAGGCGTGACGCGCGTCTGGCCCTCGGCTGCCAGCCCGGCCGCGATAAGCGACATGCCCGAGCGCAGATCGCGGCTGTCGAGCGCCCGCCCACCGCGCAACCGGGTCGGCCCGTTGACGATGATGCGGTGCGCATCGGCCAGGAACAGATCGGCGCCCATCCCGCTCATCTGCTCGAGCGCGAAGAGCCGCAGCTCGTACATCCAGTCGTGGACGAGCGTCCGTCCTTCCGCCTGCGTGGCGAGGACCGTCACGAGGCTCACGAGGTCGCTGGGAAACGCGGGCCACAAGCCGGTGGTGATGCGGCGCGCGGCGATCGGTCGCGAGGGTTTCACGATGAACGTCCCGTCGTGCATCCCGCACTCGACGTGCATCCGCTTCAACACCGCCGCGACGACTTCGATGTCCTCCTCGCGAGCCCCATCGATGGCGACCTCGCCGCTCGTGATGGCCGCAACGACTGCCCAGCTCCCCGCCTCGATGTAGTCGCCGCCCAGCCGATGCTCGGCCCCGTGCAGCCGCGGCACGCCTTCGATGCGAATCTTGGAGCTGCCGATTCCCGATACGCCGGACCCCATCTTCGCCAGGAAGTGACAGAGCTCCGCGACGTGCGGCTCGGTCGCAGCGTGGCGAATCTCGGTGAGCCCGTTCGCGGTCGCAGCCGCGAGCAGCGCGGTCTCGGTGCCCGTGACCGACGCCTCGTAGAGGTACATCGACGCGCTCTTCAACCCGTCGGGCGCGTCCAGCACGTGATCCGGCCCCTCTCCGGGCCTGGCCCCCATCGCCATCAACGCCTCGAGGTGCGTGGAGATCGTGCGGCGCGCCGGGAAATCGCCGCCGGGCGGCGCAATGCGCGCCCGGCCCATCCGCGCGAGCAGCGGACCGAGAAGCAGCACCGATCCGCGCAGCCGCCCGACCAGGGTCCGATCGGGATCGTGCTTCCGCAGCTGCGGGCTGCGGATGCGAAGCGTGGTGGTGCCGATGCCGTCAACCTCTGCGCCCACGTCGAGCAGGAGCCGCGCCATGACCTCGACGTCGCCGATCCGCGGCACGTTCGTGATCACGCACTCGTCGTCGGTCAGCAGACAGGCGGCCAGAATCGGGAGCGCGGCGTTCTTGTTGCCTTCCACGGCCACCCGTCCCTCGAGCCGGGTGCCGCCTTCAATCAGCAGTGATGACATCGATATCCAAGGTCCTGACGAGGCTGCGTGACAATTCGACTCATTCTTCACCGGTCATGCGAGCGTCAGGTACTGCACATCCGGATCAGAGGCAAAACCGACGAAGACCGGCTCCGGACGAAGTGCCACCCCGAAACGGTCCATCACCCCGCGCTTGATGCGCGCCGCCAGACGCACGACGTCGCCTGCCTTCGCGCCGCCACGGTTGACGATGGCGAGCGGGTGCTTCGTGGAGATCGCGGCCCCGCCTTCGACATCGCCCTTTTTGAATCCGGCCTGCTCGATCAGCCAGGCCGCAGGCACCTTCACCTGCCCCGGGCCCGCCGGGTACGCGGGCGCCGTCGCGCCGGCGACCGACGACATCCGCTCGCGCGCGTGCTCGGCCACGACCGGATTCATGAAGAACGATCCGACGCTGCGCGTATCGGCATCCGACGCGTCGAGCACCATGCCCTTGCGTCGCCGAATCGCCAGCACCGCCTGCCGCACGTGCGCGACGGTGGGCACCTCGATACGTGCCTCGTCGAGGTAGTTGACGAGATCGGGATACGCCACGGCAGGCTCCCCCGGACGCAGCCGAAACGTCACTCCGCAGACCACGAATCGGCCGGCATCTTCACCCTTGAAACGGCTCGTCCGGTACGCGAATCGACACTCGTCACCGGCCAGCGTCCGCATTCTGCCTTCGCGGCGATCGAAGACGCTCACTGACTCGACGACCTCACCCACCTCCTGCCCGTACGCGCCGACATTCTGAATGGGTGTTCCTCCAACGCTGCCCGGAATGCCCGACAGGCACTCCATGCCGGCGAGTGCACGCTCAACCGACGTAGCCACGAGTCGGTCCCACGACTCGCCCGCCGCCGCCGCGATCAGCGTGTCGCCGCCGGCCACGTGGAAGTCGATGCCGCTCAGCGCAATCTGCAGAACGAGACCGCTCCAGCCGGCGTCGGCGATGACGAGGTTGCTCCCTCCCCCGAGGACCAGAAGCGCAGCCCTTTCACTCTCGCACCAGTCGTGCGCCGCGACGACATCCTGCGCGTCGATCGCGCGCACCAGCACCCGTGCGGGGCCGCCGACGCCGAGCGTGCTGAGCGGCGCGAGCGGCACCTGGAATTCGAGACGTTCAACCATCACGGCCCGATAGCGATCTAGCCGGGCTGAAGCTCGGCTCTGCGAAGTGCATCATTGGGCGACGAGTGCCGCGAGCGCCTCGGCCCTCGAGCACAGCTCGAATTCCACCCAGTCGCCGGGCACCAGCTGACCGGCGAGCGGCAGGTCGGCCGTGATCACCACGGCGATCTGGGGGTAGCCGCCGGTCGTCTGGCGATCCGCCATCAGCAGGATCGGCTGCCCCGACGCCGGAACCTGCACGGCGCCGGCAAACGTCGCGTCCGAGATCATCTCGCGCTCGAGGCGCGCGATGCGGCGGTCGCTCGTCAGGCGGAACCCCATACGATCCGAGTCGTTCGCCACGACGAAGCGTGTGCCGACCAGAACCTGGAGCGCGTCTGACGGGAAGAACGCATCCTGTGGCCCGCTCATCACCCGCAGCCGCGCGCCGCCTGGCACCGTCTTCGAGCGCATCGAGCCGCCGGCCGCCCGCCGAGGCGGGACGCCGAGCGGCAGAACGTCGCCAGCGCGAAGTGCGCGGCCCTCCACTCCCCCCATCCGGGTGCGCACGTGCGTCGAACGGCTGCCGAGAATCGGCGGCACATCGATCCCGCCGGCAAACGACACGTAGGCGCGTCCTCCCATGCGGCGTCCTTCGAACCGCAGCACGCTTCCGGCGCGACATGGCGCCGGAGCGTCAGCAGGCACGGACGCGCCATCGAGCACGGCGCCCAGATCGGCGCCGGCGACTGCCACCAGGGTGTCCGACTCTGGTCGAAGCTCGGGACCAGCGAGCGTGACCTCCAGCGTGGCCGCGCTCGCCTCGTTGCCGACGAGGGCATTCGCCAGACGGTGGGATCGCAGATCCATCGCGCCGGAGACCGGCACACCAAGCCGCTGATAGCCCCAGCGGCCTTCGTCCTGAACGGTGGTGAAGAGCCCGGGCTTGAGAACCGTGACGACGGATCTCGCCTTCGCAGCGCCGAGCTTCAGCTCGGCGTCAGCGGAGGATCTAACCGAGCTAAAGCTCGGTTCTGCGAAGAAGCCTGACGGAACAGGCACAAACCTCACGCGATCGCCGGGCGCTAGCAGCGAAGGCGGCGTGCGCTGCGGGTCGAACATCGCCGACCCGGTGCGACCGATGAGTTGCCAGCCGCCCGGAGAGGCAAACGGATACACGCCTGTCTGAGTACCGGCGATGCCAACGGAACCGGCAGGCACGCTCAGCCTTGGGCTGGGTCGGCGCGGCATGGCGATCGTCGAATCGACCGAGGCCATGTATGCAAACCCGGGGAGGAATCCAACCATGAAGACCCGGTACTCGGCGCCGGAGTGACGTTCGATCACCTCCGCGGCCGAGACGCCTGCAAATGCCGCCACGGCTTCCAGGTCGGGCCCTTCCGCACCTCCGTACACCACGGGGACTTCGACCGCATCCCCGGCGACGTCCTCCACCGGCTGCCCGGCCACGCTGGCGAGCGCCTCACGAATCGCGCCGACGTCGGCCGTCAGGGGATCGAAGTGAACGGCAACGCTGCGAAACGTCGGCACCACGTCGCGCACCCCGGCCATCTGCTGACCAGCGAGCGCGGCCGCGATACCGTGGATCCTCGCGTTCACGGCCGGCGCGATGACCGGCTCCAGCTCCAGCAGCAGCGCCGAATCGCCCGCATCGCGAATGCGCGATGTGATCACGCAACCAGCGCCTGCAGCAGCCGGCGGTGAATGCCGCCGAACCCGCCGTTGGACATCAGCACCACGACATCGCCATCGCGGTGCTCCTCGACGAGGGCGCGGATGATCTCGTCGACATCCGGAATATGACGCGCGTGCTGTCCCTTCGCCTGGAGGTCACGCACGAGGTCGTCGGCCGACAGACGCTCCGATTCCGGGAGGCTGGATCGGAAGACGCCCGCCACGATCACTTCGTTCGCGTGCCCGAAAGCCTCCGCGAAGTCCTTCTGAAACACGCGGCGGCAGGACGATGCGGAGCGCGGCTCGAACACCGCCCAGACGCGCCGATCGGGGTACCCGGTGCGCAGCGCGGCCAGCGTTTCGCGCACCGCGGTGGGGTGATGGGCGAAATCGTCGAGGACGGTGACGCCGCTGGCCACGCCGACCGTCTCGAGGCGGCGCTTGATCCCCTTGAAGCGGCGCACTCCCTCGGCAAGGTCGGCCGCGGGGATGCCGACGAATGCGCCAACGGCCGTTGCCGCCAGCGCGTTGCGTACGTTGTGCACGCCGAGCAACGGCGACTCGAATCTCCCGAAGAGCTCGCCTCGTCTGTACACCGCAAACCGGGTCAGACCGTCGCGATGCGAGATGTCGCGCGCCTGCCACGTGCTGCCGTCGGCGAGACCGAACGTCTCCACCGGGCTCACCGCAGCCTCGCGCAGCGCGAGCGCATTGGCGTTGTCGGCGCCGAGCAGCAGCAGCCCGTTGCGCGGTACCAGGTTCACCAGCCGGCGAAACGCCAGTCGCACGGCGTCCAGGTCGGCGTAGATATCGGCATGGTCGAACTCGATGTTCGCGATCACCGCCACGTCCGGGAGGTACTTCAGGAACTTGGCGGTCTTGTCGAAGAAGGCGCTGTCGTACTCGTCTCCCTCGATCACGAAGTCGCGGCCGTCGCCGACACGGTAGCTCGAGCCCTGCTCGCCGAAATTGAGCGCGATGCCGCCCACGAGAATCGTGGGATCCACACGGGCGTGTGTCAACAGCCAGCCGGTCAGCGAGGTCGTCGTCGTCTTGCCATGGGTGCCCGAGACGACGATCGACCGCGCGCCCCAGAGGAAGTGATCCCGTACGGCCTCGGGGAGCGAGCAGTAGCGGATCTTGCGCTCGAGCACCGACTCGAGCTCGGGGTTGCCGCGCGAGATCGCGTTCCCGACCACCACGAGATCGATGTCATGGGTCACGTGCTCGGCGGCATAGCCGTTCATGATGGGAATGCCTTCCGCGGTGAGAAAGTCGCTCATCGGCGGATAGACGTTCTGATCAGATCCCACCACGTCGTGGCCGCGCCGTTTGAGCAGCGCGGCCAGCGTGGCCATCGCCGTCCCGCAAATGCCGATGAGATGAATCCGCTGTTCACGCAACTGGTGGTTCCTCCACGATCACGCCGGGCCTCGGCCCCGTCACCACGCGGACGCCGACACCCAGCGGCAGCGTCCAGCACGGGCCGAGCGTATGCCCTGACGGGAAGCCGTAGAGCACAGGGCCCGGGAACTCACGCATCGCCGCGTCGACAACGTCGCGCGCGGCAATCTCGCCGCCCGGCTCGTCGCAGCCGCGCATCTGTCCAAAGACGAGGGCGCGCGCGCGCCCGAGCACGCCGCTCAGCCGAAGCTGCGTCAGCATGCGATCGAGCCGGTACGGTCGCTCGTTGACGTCCTCGAGAAACAGCACGCATCCGCGCGGCGGATCGAACGCGTACGGCGTGCCCAGCGAGGCCACGATGTTCGTCAGCGTGCCGCCGAACATCGGGCCGTCGGCATCGCCCGCGCGCAGGACGGTCAGGCCGTCCGGCGCCAGCTCGAGACCCTGGCCGCCCTGGAGAAACGCCTGCAGCGACCGCTCGTCGTAGCCATCGCCGCCGAGCGAGAGACGGCGCTCCAGCATAGGCCCATGCAGGGCCGTGATGCCGCACTGGCAGGTCAACCAGGACAGCAGCGACGTCGTGTCGCTGTAGCCGATGAACAGCTTCGGCGTTCGAAGCACCTCGTCGCGCGACAGGAGCGGCAGCAGGTGCACGCTGCCGTAGCCGCCGCGCAGCGCGATCAGCGCCGCGATCGACGGGTCCGACCAGGCTCGCATGAAATCGGCGGCACGCACGGAGGCCGGGCCCGCGGAAAACCAGCCCCGCTCGAAGATCGCCT
>Ga0075428_100003772_pt1 | contig 16610 bp, 16 predicted proteins | sample RhiMetdeltSRZDD2_FD_75291 | JGI IMG/M metagenome (GOLD analysis project Ga0075428, IMG submission 75291) | Populus rhizosphere microbial communities from Tennessee, USA - Rhizosphere MetaG P. deltoides SRZDD2 | ecosystem: Host-associated > Plants > Roots > Rhizosphere > Soil | place: USA... | reverse complement strand
AAGTTAAGCCTGCCACCGCCGATGGTACTGCATGCGCAGGTGTGTGGGAGAGTAGGTCGCTGCCGGGAGTATTTTCAAGGAACGCCGTTAGGGCGTTCCGGTAGACCTCAAGGAACGCCGTTAGGGCCCGATCAGAAATTATCTGATCACGAGTTAGTCGCACGAGGATGGATGGTGTAGTTCCAGTCACCATGAAAGTTGGCTCGGGTAATCACGACGTTCTCCATGGCGGTATCGGGGATCTTGATGCCGACCGGATACGCACGCGGGTCCAGTTCGGCTTTGACAGTGAGCCCCGTGGTCGTGCGCACGCTCCCAATAAGCTGAACGACCGTCTCGCGGTCGACCAGCGGCCGCCCGCGCCAGTTTTCGGTGATGTGGCAGAAGAGTCGGTGTTCGATCTTGTTCCATTTGGACGTGCCCGGAGGGAAGTGCGAGACGCTGATCGTCAGGCCCGTCCGCGTCGCGAAGCGTTGTAACTCGACTTTCCAGAGCCGCGAGCGGGCACCGTTGCTGCCGCCGGCATCGGCGGTGATGCACAGCTCGCGCGTGTCGGGATACGTCCGCTTGCCCATCTGCCGCCACCAGCGCGCGATCGACCGCACGGCAAACGCCGGCGTGTCATGGTCGACGCCCACGCTCACCCACCCGGTGTTGTGCGCCAGATCGTACACGCCGTACGGGATCACTTTCCCGAGGCCGTCGTCGATGAAATCGTGCACGCGGACCGGGACCGGCGTGCCGGTCGGTTGCCATTCGCGTCCGCCGTTCTCAAAGCTCCCGATGAGTTCCTTCTTCTTGGTGTCCACCGAAATCACCGGGGCGCCCCGCGCGTGAAACGCATCCACCTGCGCGTTGATGAATTCGAACTGCGCATTGCGATCCGGATGCGCCGTCCCCTCCAACGTCTTCTGCGTCGCTTGGAGGCTGTACCCACTCGCATGCAGCAACTGCCCGACCTTCTGCGGGCTGACGGGGTATCCCTGCGCGCTCAGTTCCTCGGCGAGCTTCCGTGTACTCTTCGACGTCCAGCGCAAGGGCGACTCGGGATCGCCACGCGTGACCGGGTCCACGAGCGATTCGAGGGCAGCGACGATCTCGGGCGCCGTCTCTTCGAGCCGCGGGCGCCCGGCACCGGCCCGTCGAACGGCCACGACATCGGCGGCGCTCACACCGGCCAGCAGCTCGTCACGGCCGGCCCGGATGGTGGTGCGCGACAAACCCGTCGCGCGCTCGACGGTCGCGATGCCGCCGTCGCCCAAGGCGTCGGCTTCGGCCCCCGCCCACAAGCGCGTCAATCGTTCGTCCAGGACCGGGCTGAGCGCGAGGAACTTCGTGCGAATGTTCTGTTCGGCGGTGATCATGCTGCGTAGCAGATCACATCCCGATCAGTCTGTCGATCCCCGACCGTCTACGCTGCGGACGGGCCGCGGCGCTCACGTGACTCGGGCACCGGAATAAGATCCGTTGAACGACTTATTCCTGCTCGGGCCCTAAGCCGAGAACAGATGCGGTAATGAGGAAGCGTCGACATGGCAGCGTTGAAGTTGTCGTAGCCGAGTTCCCTGCTATTTTTTGCCGCCCCCGCGAATGCCGTCGCTGCGCCGAGTCCGATGAGCACACGGCCCGTCACGTAGCGCTGTCCGCGGGCAAAGCGCGGATTTCAGTTGATCCAACCCGCCGACGGTCCCGGCCGCCAATTGTTGTTTATTTGAGAATCGTCGCGATGACTTCGACGCGAACCCGTCGGTCCGTTGCGGGGTCCGAGATGTTCGCCACTACCATGCTCTTCGCATCGTCAAGGACAACGGCGAAGCTCGACCGTGTCCGCGTACGACTGCCGAGTGGCTGGTTCTCAATCCATTTCGGCAGATAATCCAAACTCATTCGCAGCCGGATCTTTCCCGTCGGTAGGCCGGACACCTGCGGGGTGGCATCCACGTTCAAGATCGTAGGCATGACATTTCCGTTGACTTCCGCCTCTGAACGGGACACGGCTTCTTGACGATCAGTCGTTGTAAGCGAGACGCTCTCGCGTAGCGTCTGAGGACCTCCTTCGTCAATCAACGTCACGTCGATGCGCACATTGACAGCGGCTGGTGGTGGCGGCGGAGGAGTCGCCGGTTGTTCGCGTGGCGGCGGCGTAGGCGTGGCCGGTGGCGGCGGTCCGGCCTGACGACCCTGAGCATTTGCTTGTGTGAGAACACTAACGGCAATTACCAGGGCAACGATGACAGTCTTCATCTCCACTCCTTCTGTCACTGAAGCGATACGGGGTCGATCTGGAGTGTCTCGACGCTCAAGGCTGGAACATCGAATCCATCCACGTCGAGCGGCGGAAGTTCCAGTGACTCCACCACCAGCGGATCCGAGATTGGCGTCGGCTCGTCCAGTAGCGCTACTGGTGCCAGGACGCTGGTAGGTTGCTGGTAACGTTTCACCGGCACCGATCTCGCCGAAGGCGGAGTCACAATCGGTGGCGGCCCATTCACCGCCGTCTCTGTCACGACATTCTCCCGCGGTATCGAAGTGTCGGGTCGCTCCTTGTGAGACAACGCGATGATCACTCCAATGATCGCGGCCCCTGCGGCCGCTGCGGCGTACCAACGATGGTTCACACCGCCGCGCCGACGTTCTCTCAGGCGAGACTGAATGGCGGTACGGAACTCTCCACGCGGCGGCACTGCCGTCAATGCCCGCGCTACGGCATCAATCTCGTCATCAATCCCGGATCGAAATTCATCGCGCATCGAGGTATCCCAGCTCCGCCAATTGCTCCTTGATCTGTCGTCGTGCCTCGGACACGCGCCACTTCACAGTTCCCTCGCTGATTCCAAGCATCGCAGCGATGTTCTTGTATTCGTACTCCTCGCTTTGCACCAAGAGGAATGCATCCCGCAGTTTCGGCGTTAGCGCCTCGATCGCCTGTTCGATATCCCGACGTAACCGACGGGTCCGCAGGTCCGTGTCGGGCGCTTCGCCAGCGGCGACGAGGCGAACATCACTCACAGAACTGCGCCTCCACCACTTCAGCTGCATCCGCCGGTGGTTGATCGCGCGATTCCAGGTAATGGTCAGGAGCCAAGTCTTGAACGACGAGTCACCCCGGAACCGTCGTAACTTGGACCACGCGATCACAAAGGCGTCCTGTGCGACGTCTTTCGCATCCTCTGGCGCCCTCAGGGCAGCCAGTGCTGCTCTATAAACCGATCCCTCATGGCGAATCACGAGCTGGTCGAATGCGGACGTGTCACCCTGCTGCGCCAGCAGGACCAGCTCCTCGTCCGTCACACTGCGTATAGACACCACCCCCCACGTCCGGGTTGGGTCAGGACGCGTTCTTTCGGACAGCTGCCTGGCTTTCGCGAGGCTGTCTCCGCTCATGTCCGGAGGCTTAGAAGACCGGTGCTCTATCCAACCGAGCTACGGGGCCGCATAAAGGCCGGCTCGATTTCACGAGCGATTTTCGGACGGAAATAGGCTTTCTGTGATCGAAGCTGCGTCCCATCGAGGATTCTGAACGGCAGAGCCCGCGGGCAACAGCGGGCAATGCGCCACGGCATGCGTGGCATTACCGGTAACGTCGGTCTTTTGAAATCTGCAAGTTACAGAAGGTAAAGGAAGCGGGGGGGGTCGAATCCCACTCTCTCCGCCATCTCCATACAGCTCCATATAGCGTTCCCACATCGAGTGGTTTCAATGTCGCGTGGGTTCGACGCGCGCTGGTTAGTGCCCCCTAGAGATCGCCCTACTCGAAGCTCGGTTCATAGTGAGGATTGGCGCCGATACCCGTTCTCGCGCCCGTCCAGGAGTGTCTCTTGCCAAAGCCTTCGAGCAGGCAGGCGGAAATCTGGCGCGATCAAATAGACATAGGCCCGTGGCACGGCACGAGGTGACGAACTGATTGCACAGCGCTTCGTACGCCAACACGTCTTCCACGGCCGCCATGTCCAGCACCCAAGACATGTCGGCGCACACCCGGACGCCGACGAATCCATCATTCAGCGCGCCCTCGACGGTCTCGTTCAGGAGGGTCAGCATCCGTTCAGTCAAAAAGACCCCGTCTTTCAGGTACGTCTCTGACGCCGTCCCAATCACTAATGAACCCGCGGCTTCGGCCTGCGCGACCGGAATCCCTCGGTGCGTCAGCTGCTGCTGTACCTCGTCCGGACGCTCTTCGCAGCAAATGTAGATGGCTCGTTGTCCCGAATCGAGACCGCCACGCAGAAACTCACTCGCGACCTCCATTCGTTCGCTGCCCGAGTCGTAAAACCAGCAAACGTGCCGATGCGTTTCAAGGGTTGCGAGGGTCGCGATCGGATCCGCACCAGGTGTTGTCATGGGACAGCAGTATAACGAGCGACGTCCTCGTCTCAGGGAGGGCCTCAAGCTCAGCTAGCACTCTCCGGCCGCGTGATAGGCTGAGCACTTGTCCGACAGAGATGATTACGCAGCGTCGCTGATCGCTTCGGCCGGCGCCGCGATTGTCGGCACCGATTGCGAAGGCGTCATCACGGTCTGGAATGCGGCGGCGGAACGCCTGTTCGGCTACCGCGCCGACGATGCCCTCGGGCGTCACATCTCGATGCTGTTGCTCGACGACCACGCCGACGAAGCCGACGCAATCGCGTGTATCCAGAATGGCGACGGCGTGACCTTGGTCGAGCGGGTGGTACTTACCAAGAGCCAAGAGTCGATCGAGGTGTCCGTGGCCATGTCGCCGATCCGCGACGCCGGCGGCGCCATTGTCGGCGTCTCGCGGATTTACACTGACAATGGCAATCGGCGGCGTCTCGAGGCTGCCGCCCTGCATCTTCGCGCGGTGGTCGCCTCGTCCGACGACGTCATCATCAGCAAGAACCTCGACGGCATTGTGCAGTCGTGGAATCCCGCCGCAGAACGGTTGTTTGGATTCACGGCGGAGGAGATGGTCGGGCAGTCGATCAGAAAGATCATCCCCGCGGCACGGCAAACAGAAGAAGATGATGTGCTCGCAAAGATTCGCGCCGGCGTCATCGTCGACCACTTCGAGACGCAGCGACAGGCGAAGGACGGTAGCATCATCGACATCTCGCTGACGGTATCGCCGATCCGAGACGAACGTGGTCACATCGTCGGTGCGTCGAAAATCGCGCGCGACATTCGCGAGCAGAAGCGGCTCGTCGAAGAGCGGCGCATGGCCACGGCGAATGAGGAGATAGCGCGTCGCCAGGTGCTCGAAGCCCAGAACCGCCGCATCCAGGAGGCGGCACGCCTCAAGAGCGAGTTTGTCGCGAACATGTCGCACGAGCTGCGGACGCCGCTCAATTCACTGGTCGGCTTCGCGGAATTGATCGCGGACGCGCGGTTCGGGCCGTTGCCCCCGCGCTACCAGGAGTTCGGGCACATCATGCACAGCAGCGCGCAACATCTCCTGCAGCTGATTAACGACATCCTCGACCTCGCCAAAGTTGAGTCGGGCAAAATCAATTTCGAGCCCGAGCACGTCGATTTGACGCAAGTGGTGTGCGAGACGATCGCGATCCTCAAAGGCCTCGCCTCCAAACGAGACATCCAGATGACCACCCACGTGGATCCCGCGATCGGCATCGTCTACCTCGATCCCATGCGGCTCAAGCAGTTGCTATACAACTACTTGTCGAACGCGGTGAAGTTCAGTCCAGAAGGGGGGCGCGTCGAATTGCGCATGACACCTACCACCGACGAGTGGTTTCGCATTGAGGTGGAGGACACAGGCATAGGCATCAAGCCCGAGGATACACACCGGCTGTTCATCGAGTTTCAGCAGCTGGACGCCAGCACGGCCAAGAAGTTCGGGGGCTCGGGTCTCGGACTCGCGTTGACGAAGCGACTCGTCGAGGCTCAGGGAGGAACGGTCGGCGTGTCGAGCGTGTTCGGTGTCGGCAGCACGTTCTTCGCGACGCTGCCTCGGCACGTGACCGCCACGTCGGCGGATATCACGAAGCCGGTTATGGCGAGCGCACGATGAGGGCCGTGCTGATTGTCGATGATGATCCCGCGACCCTCGCCTTAATGCATGCCGTGTTCGATACGGCAGGTATCGAAACACGCAAGGCGACGGAACCAATCGAGGCGCTCGAGATCCTCAAGGGATGGACGCCGGACGTCATCCTGCTGGACATCCAGCTCCACGGCCTGGATAACGGCCTGGAATTCGCACGGCGGCTGAAAGCGAATATCGCGACGCGCGAGCTGCCCATAATCGCCTTCACCGCCTTCAGCGAACGGTGGTCGGAAGCGGAAGTGCGCGCCGCAGGATGCGATGGGTTTCTGGAAAAGCCTGTCACACCGCAGATGCTCGCCGCGGCGGTACGCAAGGCGATCGAGAAAGCGAGTTAGGGATCAGCGTCCTGGCAAGTGCCGGCGGATGATGTTCGGCAGCTGGCGCGTGCTGATTGGTTTCGCCAGAAACTCCACAAACCCTGCCTCGCGTGCTTTCAACTCGTCTCCAGTTTGACCGTACGCGGTAATCGCGATCACAGGGATATCGCGCGTCGCGGGGTCCGCTTTCAACTGCCGGGTCAACTCCCACCCATCCACTTCAGGCAGCTGGATATCCATGAGGATCAGTGCGGGCGTGCCGCCCTGCAGTCGCGCAAACATGGATTTTCCATCCGTCGCGCCCCACACGTTGTAGCCCTCCGCCTCGAGCAACGCCTGGGCAAGCGCAAGATTCGCGAGGTCATCATCGACTACGAGGATCGTGAGGGGATCTGCGCTTACCGGATCGTTCGGGCGAACACGGGTCTGGCGCACGTTGCCAAGGTCGTCGACGGAACTGGCAAATACGAATGGGGCGGGTGGCTCCGGAAGGAGAGGGCTGAGCATTGATCGACTGTAGCAGATTCCTCGACATGATCGGCAGAGGTAAGGCTCGTTGACGGAAGCGTGCGAGTGCCATTTCTACTGACACGTATGATGTTCGAAGCCCTCGGATATGTTGTGCGGCGTGCGGGCTCGTGCTTTGCCAGACAACGGAGCTTCCTGATTGGTTTGCCGCTCAACGTGCCATCTGACGGCTAACTCTTGAGGTATCAATTATGGCGCGGCCGCGAGAATCGATCGACGCTTCACTGCGTGAGTTCCTGGCTGCACTGTCGTCTGCCGAATCAGCGCACGGAGCGGTGTCGGTTGCGGCAGTCGCGGGCGGGCTGGGCACGTCGCTGTTGCTGATGGTAGCGGCGCACCCCAAGACACGGTCAGATTCCGCTACGGATCGAACAGCACTAATCTCCGCGAGCACAGCCTTGGCTGACGTCCAAGAACAATTGCTGGAGACGATCGAAACAGAAACCGTCGTCAAGATCTACGCTGCGCGGAACATGCCGCAAGGCAGTACCACACAGCGGACGGAAAAGGAAGCCGCGTTACAACTTTCGCTGCGCGCTGCAGCAGACGTTCCCCTCGAGGTCATACGACTGTGCGCACTCGGTCTTCAACACGCGCGAACAGTCGCCAAGCACTGCACTCGTGCCGCGGCCGCGGAGGTGGAACTTGGTGTCACACTGCTGCGTGCCGGGTTCACCGGGGCACGATCGAACCTGGAAATGAGACTCAGTAGTTTGACGGACATCCTCTATACGACCGCGATCCTCGAGGAAACTGCGCGTCTCAGCGAGGAGGTGACAACTGCGGCGAACGCCGCGGAGGCATCGGTGCGGGTTCCGCCAGCGTAAGGTGTGGTGGTGATCCTGACGGACTTCATGCACGTTGACCACGCGTACTGCATCCGGGACGCGCGAAGGCGTCGCGTCAAGGAAGTCGCCGAGACACTCGTCGAATCCCTGCTCCTCGAGGCATCGCCTTTCGATCGCGAGCGAGAAGTCCGCAAACACGTTGCGGATTTCACGTTGTTCTTCACGGGCCTCTTCCTACAAGCGTCGCCTCGCTTCCGAGGCTGCGACCGCTCTCGGCTTCATTGACTATGTAGCTGCCGGCCAGGAGTCGTATCTCGCGTATCGACAACTCCGTAACGAGCGGGGCTCGATTCGTAGGCGAGCGTTTCGTTCAGGAGCGGGTGCACATTCGCAAGCGTTCGCCGTGGTCCAGCATTGCCCTGCACCGCTCGTCAGAGAGCGGGATTCTGTGCTAAAGGTGGTTAAGGCTAGGAGGCCTATCGCCGATGAGCACGATGAACTACTACGTTGTGCTCGGCATCGCAGAGGACGCAGATAGCGACACGATCCGCAGCGCGTTTCGAGCGCTGGCTCGGCGCTACCACCCCGACGCCGGGACAGGTTCGTCGACCGATGAATTCCGGCGAGCGCTCGAGGCGTACGAAACACTGAGCGACCCTGACCGTCGACGGCTCTACGATCGCGACTTGCGCGGCTCGCGGCTGAGGCCGACCATCATCGCGGAGCCGATTGGTTCGAGGTCCGTCGCTGAACCTATCTTCACGTCGCGCACAGTCTCCTTTGGTTTCCCCAACCGGCGAGTAACAGTCACGAGCCGAGTCTTCTTCGAAGAATTCTTTGACGAGCTCTTCGGTTCCATGAGGGACGACTGGTTCTGGTACAGGCGCTAGCGCTAACCTCCAGCTCGACATCTTTCCTGACCGCTTCTGACCAATAACTAACTCACACACAAATAGTTAGCAGACCGAACCGAACTGCCTTAGGAGCCCGGCAGTCCAAACCAGTTCCAAGTCGACGTCGTCATATGTGATGTTTTTAGACTAAAGGTACTTGACAACATTACAAGCATATCTGTATAAAGCCGGTCGGAGGATTTTCAGCAAGGAGGTTTCCGCCATGTTTGGTCTGACCCGTTGGAACTCGTTCGATGACGTGTTCAATTTCCAGCGGGAGGTAGATCGTCTCTTCAACCAGTTCTGGAGCGATCTGCCGACCCGCACCGCTGCCACCGTTGCCGGTTCGTCACCCTCGTTCCAGGTGAATCCGACCGAAGACGGCTGGCGCATCGACATCCCCCTGCCGGGCATCGATCCGAAGGATGTCAACCTGGAAGTTGCCGGCAAGACTCTCAGCATTCGCGCTGAGATCCCGAGCGACGAGAAGGACAACAACCCCACGCGCTACGAACAGACCTTCACGATCCCCGAGTTCCTGGATCTGGAGAAACTCACCGCGTCGCATCGCCACGGCATGCTGCGACTGACCGTGCCGCTGAAGGAGAGCGTCAAGCCGCGGCGCATCCAGATTGAGACGGAGGTCGAGGATCAGAAGCGACTGGTGGGCGCGAGGTAACACAGCTCAGAGGGATTGAGGATTTGCCACGGGTGCGGACAGGAACGTAGCCGGCTGACAGGTCACACGCCGACCTCCTTCGCTGCCTGTTCCCATTGACGGCACACTCGATGGGGCTCAACACGTCTGAGCCCCGTCGAGGCGCGTCGGCGGTGACGCCGCGTGCCGATCGTCACGTTCCGTCGCCCGGGCAGCTTCGCAATTCCACAGAGCTGCTTTGCAGAGCGACGCACCATCACACAGACAACGAGGACCAATCATGCTGAGTACACGCATCTTCGGCTTGGCTTGCGCGGTCACGAGTGAGGTGCGATCACCGAGTGAAGGTCCACGAGAGGACGGTGTGCGATGACGATTGCCGTTCTCAAGAAACTGTGTGCCGCGATTCCCTGGTGTGACCCGGCTGTCCTTGAGCAGACCGTGGAACTGGCCCTCGAGATAGCGCGTGAAGGCCGTGAAGGCCGCCGAATCGGGACGCTGTTCACGCTGGGCAAGGCTGAAGCCGTGCTCGCCGCCTCGCGGCCGCTCATTCTCGATCCTCTAGCGGCTCATGCACCGGCTCGCACGCACATCACCGATCCAAATCTACGCGGCACGATCAAAGAGCTGGCGCAGCTCGATGGGGCATTCGTCGTCTCCGACACGGGAACGGTAGTCGCCGCGTGTCGATATCTGGACGCATCAGTCGAGCAGATCGATCTGCCACTGGGGCTTGGGAGCCGACACCTCGCCGCCGCGTCGATCTCGCAGAGGCTGGGCACTCTCGCGATTGTTGTATCCGAAAGCGGCGTGGTCCGTGTCTTCCATCGCGGGGAAATCGAGGCCACGCTGATTCCAGAACTGTGGCTGCTTGATCGCCACCACGCCCAGCTGAGTGGGCGGGGTGTCGACGCGGAAGCTCGCAGCGTGGAAGTGCTGACCGTAGAGCGCGGGAGACATGGATGATGGATAAGTTCCCTCAGCCGCCGCGCGGCCTGGGGGTGAAATAACGGGGAGGGTAGTCATGTTGAGAGAAGGGAGAACAATAACCAGCATTGTCGCGATGTTGTGGCTCGCCACGTCTCCGATCGGCGCGGCGCAATCCGGCGATCGGAAGGGAGACACCTATCAGTGGAGCGGTGAGCTCGTCGCAGTCGACTCGACGGCCTCAACGCTGACCGTGAAGTCACGGATCGCGTACCAGGAAGCCGTATCCGAGGTGAAGCAGTTCAGGCCCGGGGAGAAGGTGTGGATCGTCTGGTCCGGGATTCACGATTACAGCGACGCCGTGAGACAGGTCCGACGCGCATCGACCGGGAACAAGATCGACGAAGACCTCGTGATGCCAGCTGAGCTCGTCTCCACCGAGACACCCAATCAATACCTGACGATGCGCGTGAAGGTACCGGAGGGCAGCTTGTCGGCCATCAAAGACGTGAAGCCAGGTCAATGGCTCACCGTGACGTCGCGCCACCGCCCGTCGACGGAAGCCGAGGCCGTCGTGGCGGTGAAGCCTTACGGGTCGACGACCAACTGAAGGCCGGCTTCCAGATCGACGTGTGTGAGGACCGACTTCTGGACGCGATTGACGTCGAAAACCTGTTGAACGGCGATCAGGAACACTCGCAGGGCGTCTTCGGTTAGCGGCTCGAAGACGCCCGTCGGGACGCGGCGTGAATTCGCGAGTTTGTAGAAAGGGTCCGATGCATTACTGAGCCTTCGTGACGGCCAATTATTCGGACGGAATGTATGGCGACCCCGGGTTTGCTCACGTCATCTGTTCTGTTGGTGAATGACACCTTCGAGGAGCGCGAACTGTACGCGCGCACGCTGCGCGCGGCCGGCCACCGCGTGATCATCCCGGAGGATTCCGTTGCGGCTTACCAGATCGCAACGACCCGCCCGCCCGACATCGTGGTAACGGATGTGCGCATCACGGGCTCAATCAGCGGTCTTGAATTGACGCGCCGGCTGAGAAGCCACCCGCGGACGTCGACGGTCGGAATCATCGTGCTGACGACTGTGTCGCGGCCTCACGACGCGGACGTGTCCCTCAAGGCAGGAGCGGATACGTTTCTCGAAAAACCGGTGTCAGGCTCCGTGCTCAATGCTGCGATTGAACGACTTCTGCCGGGGTCAGTGCGGAAGATGTCACAGTGCCTTCCCCAGTCTGCGGAGGTGAGTCCGGCTGATGTACTCGATCATGATGGGGTATCGTCGCCCACGCCCGCAGTCACCCAGAGCAGGTGTGCGTGCTGCGGCGGCACCGTCGTCTATCGAGAACGCTGGCCCATGCTCGCATCAGATGTTACGCAGGAAGCAATTGGGAGGGAACGTCTCCGATACGTGTCGGGTTGGTTCTGCATGAATCCTGCGTGTGACCACTATCAGCTGTCTCGCGAACCGCGTTGACGCGGCTAGTAATGGATTAGGAGCGCTGAGTTTCATATGACGTACTCGCTTGACGGCCATGCCGTAGGGCCCTTGCGAGCGTTGCGTGCACTCGACGGTCTTGCCGAGAGTTACGCTCACCCGCGGCCCTCCCGCGTCGAGTCGACGACGGTCGGCCGCCAGCCAGTTCATAGGTAACAGCCGTAACACTTGCCAGCAGTTGAAGCGTTTTTTTGCACCTTTCTCACCGCTCGTGCAATGGCTGTCGCGGAGCTAACTCTTCGTCTTCAATGGCTTATCATCTCCGTCTCCCGGCGCCACCTCATGTGGGCACACCATTTGCGTCACACGCCAGGCAGGTTGCGTGACTGAATGCTCGCGGAGTGCTGTGATGTCGTCGCAAGAGCCTGTTCGCCGACGTGAGGAGATACCCGCGCCGGAATCGCCGTTAGTTGACACAACCAACGCCTCGCCGACGTTCGTGGTTGGCATCGGCGCGTCCGCCGGCGGGCTCGATCCCCTGGTGCGGTTTTTCGACAACCTGCCTAAAGCCACCGGGATGGCGTTTGTCATCGTTCAACACCTGTCACCGGATTTCAAAAGCCTGATGGACGAGCTCCTTGCACGGCATACGCTGCTGCCCATCCATCTCGTGGAAGATGGGATGCCGGTGCAGGCCGACCACGTGTATCTCATTCCAGCAAAGAAGGAGATGATTATCTCCGGTGGCCGTCTGCTGCTCAGCGAGCGCGATCGACAGCAGGAACTAACGCTGCCGATTGACGTGTTCTTCCGATCGCTCGCGCAGGATCGCGGGGCTGGAGCCATCGCGATCGTCTTGTCCGGGGGAGGCAGTGACGGCTCGCGAGGGATTCGTCATGTCTGCGAAGCGGGCGGCCTGGTCCTCGCTCAAGATCTCGAGACCGCGCAGTTTGACGGCATGCCAAAAGCCGCCATCGAGACCGGCGTCGTCCATCATGCCCTCCCGCCGCAGGATATGCCGCGCACGCTGCTCGATCATGCACGACGTCGATCCGCCGTGATGCCTGACGCGGCTGAAAGCGAGCCGCCGCAGGCTCGTGGTATCGACGCTCTGTATCGAGTCCTCGAAACCGAGTTCGGTATCGATTTCAATCACTACAAACCGAGCACGGTGACCCGACGCATCGAGCGGCGGTTGGCCCTGGCGCAATCTCCGAACGTCGACGAATACCTGGCGCGTCTGCGGTCGGAGCGTGACGAGCTTGACGCGCTGTATCGCGATCTGCTGATCGGCGTCACGCGGTTCTTTCGCGATCCGGACGCCTTCGACGTGCTCGAGCAACAAGTGCTTCCTGACTTGTTGACACGGGAGCCGCGCAACGCCCCGTTGCGCCTCTGGGTCGCAGGCTGTGCGACCGGAGAAGAGGCCTACTCTTTGGCGATCCTCCTGCAGGACCTGATGGCGATCCACGGAGAACGGCCGGTCAAGATCTTCGCGACCGATGTGCACCGCGGATCGCTCGAGCGGGCCGCCGTCGCGGCGTACGACGAGGAAGCCGTGTCGAACGTCTCAGCCGACCGGTTGGCGCGGTACTTCATTCAGAACGGCAACAGCTATCAGGTAGTGCCCGAGCTGCGGCAAATGATCGTCTTCGCGCAGCACAATGTGATCAGCGATGCACCGTTTACCCGTCTCGACCTCATCACCTGCCGGAATTTGCTCATTTACCTGCAGCCGCCCGCCCAGCAGCGCATCCTGTCCTTCTTCCATTTCGCGCTGACGCAAAACGGCGTGTTGTTCCTGGGCCCTTCGGAGAGCCTCGGGTCGCTGGCAGACGGTTTCGACATCGTCGACAAACATTGGCAGTTGTATCGAAAAGCGGGCGAGGTGCGGATGCCCGTCGACGTCCGGCAACGGCCAGCCCTGTCTACGACGGAGCGGAGCGCGGCGATCTCGCCCGTGTTGCCCCCTGTCCGGCATTCCCTCGGGCAGCTGTTGTCGGTCTACGACGCGCTGCTCGAAGAAACGATGCCACCCAGCTTGATCGTGAGTGATCGCGGGGAGCTCGTGCACGTGCTTGGCGGCGCGGCGCGGTTCCTTCGCATGCGCGACGGCCGCCAGAGTCTGGACGTGCAGGACCTGGTCGACACCGAGCTGAAGATGATTCTCGCCGGTGGAATCAAGCGCGCCTTGGTCGAGGGGTCGGCGGTCGTGTTCAACGGCGTCCGCTTCCGGGGAGACGACCGCATCCACCGCGTGACGATTCGTCCGATCGCCGGGCGCACGACGGCACCGAGACACCTCGTCGTGTCGTTCGAATCGCACGAACCCGAGCGTCGGCCTGCGACCGCCCCTCCGATTCAGATTGACGTCGATCAGGTATCGCAACAGCAGCTCGCAGCGCTGGAAGCGGAACTAGGCACAACCAAGGAAAGCCTGCAAGCAGCCATCGAGCAGCTCGAGGCGAGCAACGAGGAACTGCAGGCATCGAACGAAGAGCTGCAGTCGTCGAATGAAGAGCTGCAGAGCACGAACGAAGAATTGCAGAGTGTGAACGAAGAGCTCTACACGGTCAACGCGGAGTATCAGCGGAAGATCGCGGAGTTGACCGAGCTCACCAACGACATGGACAACCTCCTCGCCAGCACCGAGGTTGGGACCATTTTTCTGGACGGACAACTGCGGATTCGCAAGTTCACACCCCAGATCGCCGACACATTCGGCCTGCTGCCGCACGACGTCGGCCGTCCGATCGAGACGTTTGCCCACAAGATGCATTACCCGGATCTCGTCGCCGACCTGAGGCAGGTCGTGGCTTCGTCCCAGTCTATCGAGCGCGATATCGTCGATCCGCACGGCAAGTCGTTCTTCCTGCGGCTGCTTCCGTATCGGGCGAAGGGCGTCGCCGACGGCGTCGTCCTCACGCTCATCGACGTGAGCGGACTCAAGGCGGCGGAGGATGCGCTCTTCCACGAGCGGTATCTGCTGAACAGCCTCCTGCGCAGCGTCCCCGATGCCATCTATTTCAAGGACACACGCGGGCGGTTCATTCGGTTCAACCATGCCATGGCCGCACGGCTGGGTGTCCCCGATCCAGCGGACGCGATCGGCAAGACGGCGTTCGATCTCGCGGACAAAGACACGGCGATAGCCCTACACCACGAAGACGAAGCCGTGCTCCGCTCTGGCCGGCCACAGCACTATCGCCTGGAGCGTAGGAAGGCCGCGAATGGGAGCGAAGCGTGGGACATGGTGACACGCCTCCCGCTGGTCGATCGAGACGATGCGATCGTCGGTGTCATCGCCATCTTCCGTGACGTCACGGAACAGGTACGGGCACGCGCCAAGATTGACGAGGAGGTGCGCCGGCGCGACCAGTTCTTGGCGATGCTTTCCCACGAGCTTCGCAATCCGCTTGGCGCCGTCGTGACAGCGACGTCGATGCTGAAGAGCGCTGAACCCCAGAGCCGGCTGCAGGAGAAGACGGTGAGCGTGCTCGAACGCCAGTCGCGGCAGATGGCGCGGCTGCTCGACGATCTCTTGGAGGCGAGCCGCGTTACGCAGAACAAGATCGAGTTGCGTCGACGCGTGGTCGATCTGCGTCTGATCAGCGCCGAGGCCGCTGACGCTGTTCGCTCACAGATGGATGAGAAAGGGTTGAACTTTACCGTGGATCTAGACGCTGAGCCCGTGTGGGTCCACGGCGATGCCGCCCGCCTTCAACAGGTTCACATCAACCTGCTCAGCAACGCGGTGAAGTACACCCCGCGCGGAGGTGCTGTTTCCCTGCAGGTTCGACGCGAGCCCAACGGAGCGGTCATCCGCGTCAAGGACAACGGCGCCGGTATCTCGCCGCAGATGCTCGACTCTGTCTTCGATCTCTTCGTGCAGGCTCGCCACACGCTTGATCATTCCAACGGCGGGCTCGGCGTCGGTCTCACGCTCGTGCGCGCGCTCGTGGAGCTGCACGGTGGCACGGTAACGGCGGTCAGCGACGGTGACGGGACCGGAAGCGAGTTCGCGGTACGGTTGCCGTTGACCACGCTGTCCGAGCCGGCGCGTACGCAGGACGGCGTGCCATTGCCAACACCACCGTCTGGCATGAAGATCGTCATCGTAGAGGACAACGCGGACAGCCGAGAAATGCTCTGCGCGATGCTCCGACAGGCAGGACTCGTGTGCTACGACGCGGCGGATGGCCTGGCTGGCCTTCGGACAATTGATGCCGTCGCCCCGGATGTCGTCATCCTCGACGTGGGTCTCCCCGAGATGGACGGGCTCGAAGTGGCCCGCCGCATTCGCGCGAATCCGCGACACGCAGGCGTGCATCTGATCGCGCTGACAGGCTACGGCCGAAGCGGCGATCGGGTGGCAACCACTCAGGCCGGTTTCGACTGCCACTTGGTCAAGCCGGTCCAACCCGCAGAACTCCTCACGTTGTTGGCGCAGGTCCCGCCGTCACGCGTGTCCGATGACTCCGTTCGGGAGACCGGGGTGCAGGTGCAAGTCCGCCCCGAACAGACACTACAAGGCAGCGATGGAATCACCAACGTTGGCGCTTGACCCGGAGTCGAGAAGCAGCTGCGGCTGTTCACGAGTGACGTTGGCTGCGCATCCCCAAGAGTGAGCATACGCGTGACCTGAAGCGCTGTACCGACTTGCTGCAGTCGTATACGCTGCCACTGATGGGCGCAGGCGATTGCCTAATGCCTGTGCCGCGAAACGCGAAGCCATGTACGCGACGCGTGAATCAGTCCTCCTAGATAACGGACACGGCGTAGGCTGCCGTGGAGGTGGTGTTCGCGAAGTTGGGGTTACGAGCGATGCCTGCGGCGGGGCACAGGTGGCGGCGGAGCCGTCCGGTAGAACTCGGAGGCGTCGTTGTCCATCTTGCCACCCACTGCGGTCCCGCATTCGGCACAAACGTAATCGAACTTGTTGCCGCTCGGTAGAACGAGCAGGAGCTTCCGCCGCGTCGGGGTCGCGCGGCGACACCTTGGGCAGAAGAGGCTGGTCGCCTCGAACTC
>Ga0075428_100003770_pt1 | contig 16611 bp, 11 predicted proteins | sample RhiMetdeltSRZDD2_FD_75291 | JGI IMG/M metagenome (GOLD analysis project Ga0075428, IMG submission 75291) | Populus rhizosphere microbial communities from Tennessee, USA - Rhizosphere MetaG P. deltoides SRZDD2 | ecosystem: Host-associated > Plants > Roots > Rhizosphere > Soil | place: USA... | reverse complement strand
TCCCGCCGCCCGCATCTACGTACATCTTGCCCTTCGTATGCAAACCGCCGCAGCCGTTCGGATGCACAGTCGCCCTGTCATACTCCGCCACTATCGCCATTGGCGTCGCGAATGTGTCCACGACAAACAATCCACCACCTCGAAGCGTTACGAATGCAAATTGTCCGGACTCATCGAAGTCGGGACAGATTGGAGCGTTATCCGGTCTCAACACCGGATCCTCGCGCGGCAAGCCGTTTGGGGTAGTGCCCACTGCCAGTTCGAGCGTGCCCGCTGCATCATAGGTGAATGTGTTGGTCGAGTAGTCAGTGAGTATGCGATGCAGCTTCTTCCCGTTCTGGTCGGCAACGATTACGAAAGTGTCATCTTCCGACGGAACCGCGGCGTGTGCTTGAGTGCCAACATCTACGGCAGCCACCGGCGTACGCGTGGCTGCGTCGATGAACAGCACGTGACCCGTAGCCACGAACGAAACCACGACATGAGTGTTTGCCTCGTTTAAGAACAACATGTGAGGACGGGTGGGCGCCGTCCCGGTCTGAGCAACACAAAAGTTGCGCGGCCCGGCTCCCAGATCGATTACTTCAGGCGTTGCCTGGCTCGCTGATTGCCCGTTTAGATCGCTTCCTTGATAGATATAGAGAGTGCCTCCGCTATCCACGCTATCGATGATGCTTCCGTTTCCGTTTTCGTCTCTGGTATTTGACTGATCAAGAATCCACACTTCGAAAGGAGCCTCGCTGACGGCAGTTTCTCTCGAAAGCGCGGGGATGCGCGTGGTAACTGCCACAAGCAAGACTGCCGCGCAGAAAACGACTATTCGTTTCATTGGTAGACCTCCGGGGTAGATTGAAATCATTGTGAGCTTCAGACCTTCATTTGCTTAAAGCGGGAACCGACCGCGAAAACTTGCATCCCCTGAGAGAAATTCCTTTGGCGATAGGATCAGGTTATAATCCTCACGCTCACGATTGACCTGACGTTGCGCAGCGAGGACCTGATGCCTTCGCCAAATGAAGTAACCCAACTACTTCTAGCCTGGAGCCAGGGGGACCGCTCTGCTCTCGAAGAGCTCATTCCTCTGGTCTATGACGAGTTACACAAAATGGCCAGGCGATACATGATTCGAGAGCAGGCCGCCAATACCCTGCAGACGACGGCGCTGGTAAACGAGGCTTACCTGCGCATGGTCGATATGCGGAAAGTGCAGTGGCAGAATCGCGCGCACTTTTTTGCCGTTTCTGCCCAGTTGATGCGGCGGATATTGGTCGACTTCGCGCGTTCGCGTAACTATCAAAAGCGAGGCGGCGGTAAGCGCAAGGTAACGTTAGATGATGCGCTCGAGGTATCTCCAAGACAGGATGCCGATTTGGTGTTGCTTGATGACGCCTTAAACGCACTTGCCATCGTTGATGATCGAAAAAGAAAAGTCGTAGAACTGAGATTTTTCGGGGGCCTGACAGTGGAAGAGACAGCGCACGTCCTCGAGGTTTCTTCAGACACGGTTATGCGGGATTGGAAGATGGCAAAAGTCTGGTTGTTGCGTGAGATGAGTGGGAAAGAGCGAGATGAGGCCTGAACGTTGGCGCGAGATCGAAAAACTCTACCACGAGGCGCTAGCGCTTGAAGGCGGCGAGCGGGCGATATTTCTGGATCGTGTATGCTCGGACGATGGGGAGCTGCGCAGCGAGCTGGACTCTTTGCTAGCATTTGAATCTCGCGCGGAGAACTTTATTGAGTCTCCCGCGTTTGAAGTCGCAGCGACGATGCTGAAAGATCAGACTCACTCGCCGGTAGGGCAAAGCCTCGGTCCCTACCAGGTTCTCTCAATGATAGGCGCGGGAGGAATGGGAGAGGTTTATCTCGCGCAAGATACGCGATTGGGCCGCCAGATCGCGCTTAAAGTGCTGCCCAGCGAATTCACTCGAGACCAGGACCGCTTGCGCCGCTTCGAACAGGAAGCCCGCGCCGCATCGGCTCTCAATCATCCGAATATTCTTACTATCTTCGAGATCGGGCACGATCCCAGCGCGCACTACATTGCCACCGAGTACATTCAAGGAGAAACGCTGCGACGCCGGCTCGCGCAGGGCCCTCTCGATTTATCGCGGGCGCTGGACATCGCCTGTCAAATCGCGAGCGCGCTTGCCGCGGCGCACGACGCGGGCATCGTTCATCGTGACATCAAGCCCGAAAACCTGATGCTCCGTCCTGATGGTTATGTAAAGGTTTTGGATTTCGGCATCGCCAAGTTAACCGAGCAATACGCACCACCGCTCAGCCCTGAAGCAGATACAGCCGTTGCGATCAGCACCGAGACCGGGGTCGTACTCGGGACTACAAGTTACATGTCGCCGGAACAGGCGCGGGGTCAGGAATTAGACGCGCGCTCGGATCTGTTTAGCCTCGGGGTAGTGCTGTATGAGATGGTCGCCGGCACTGCGCCGTTCAGGGGCCCGACATCCGCCGACGTACTGGCGGCGATACTGGTTCACGAAGCACCTCCACCCTCGATGCTCACATCAAACTCACCCGAAGCTTTGGATCGGATAATCAGCACCGCGCTTCGAAAGGACCGCGAATACCGCTATCAAGATGCGCGAACGCTTCTTAACGATCTCAAAGACTTGAAGAAAAGGGTTGAGTTCGAAGACGCGCTTGAACGATCAACGAGCAGGGCAGAACTTGTTCCGGTCACGCAAAAAGACTCGGGCTCTCGTGAGTCGCAAACGATAATCTATTCTCTCGCTGTTCTGCCTCTGGCTAACACTCTTGCCGATCCTGGCATGGACTACTTTAGCGACGGAGTCACCGAAAGCATTATCAACTCGCTGGCAGCGTTGTCCGATCTGCAGGTTATGGCCTGGAGCACCGTATCCGGCTACAAGAACCGGCAGGTTGATCCTCGGAGCGTCGGGCGAGATCTTGGTGTGCACGCGGTGCTAACCGGACGAGTCATTCAACGAGGCGATCGACTTGTAATCAAGACCGAATTGGTAAACGCGAGCAGCGGCTTTCTTTTGTGGGCCGAATCCTATAGCTGCGAGCCTGCCGACATCTTTCGAGTCGAAGAAGAAATCTCAAAGGAGATCTCCGAAAAGCTGTTGCTCCGGTTAAGTACCGAAGAGAGAAGGCGGCTTACAAAACGCTTTACGGAAAATACAGACGCATATCACGCCTATCTCAAGGGTCGATACTTTTGGAATAAGCGAACAGATGAAGACGTAAGACAAGGCATAGAGTATTTCAAGCAGGCGATTGAGAGCGACCCGGGTTACGCGCTGGCGTACGCGGGGCTCGCCGACTCTTACATTATTCTGGGGTCGTTTGGCGTAGCAACGATGTCGTCGGACGAGGCTTGCCCAAAAGCGCGCGAAGCGGCGACACGAGCACTGGAGATCGACGGCGCTCTGGCGGAAGCTCACGCATCGCTTGCCTATTGTCTGGCAATTTATTATTGGGACTGGCCCGCCGCGCATCGCGAGTTTCAGACTTGCTTCGAACTAAAGCCGGGGTATTCGACCGGGCATCACTGGTACGGGTTTGTCTATCTGGTTGCAAAGGGACTGCTCGATGAAGCTATCTCAGAAGAAAAACGCGCCGGTGAGCTTGACCCGCTCTCCCTGACGATTAGCGCCAACCTGGGTTTGCTGATGTATCTGGACCGCCGCTACGACGAGGCAATCACTCAATATCAAAAGACGCTGGAGATGGATCGGAACTTTGCTTATGCGCATTGGCAGCTTGGACTGGCGTATGAACAAAAGGAGATGTACGAGGAAGCTACCGTCGAATTCAAAGAGGCTGCCGGCCTCCACGGCAAAAGCACGTTGCCCTTAGCGCTGCTCGGACATGCTTACGCAGTTTCGGGGAGGAACGAGGAGGCCAGAGCGGTCCTTGATGAATTGCACGACTTCGCAAACCAAAGAAATGTTTCTGCCTACCGAGTGGCGGCAATTTTTGCGGGTCTGGGAGACCGGGGAAAGGCGTTCGAATGGCTGGGATACGCGTTCGAGCAACGCGATCCCTGGTTGATATGGCTAAAGCACGATCCGGTCCTTGATCCGATCCGGCCCGACCGCCGCTTTAAGACGCTTGTGCGCAAAATCGGGCTCGACGGCGCCGGGGCGAAAGCGATCGGACGCCGCACCCCAGGGAGATCTTCGAACAGCCAGCCCAATCGAAAGGCGATTACATCTCTCGCTATCATGCCGCTTGCCAATGTCTCCGGCGATCCCGAAATGGAATACCTGAGCGATGGTATCACCGAGACTATTATTAACCAGCTTTCACAGCTACCAAAGATTCGAGTCACCGCGCGCGGCAGCGTGTTTCGATACAAGGGCCAGGACCCGGACCCACGACTTGTCGGCCGCCAGCTCGGTGTTCAAGCGGTGCTGACCGGCAGAATACGCCAGACTGAAGACCGGCTGATCATAGCCGCGGAGCTGACTGACGTGAGCAGCGATTCGCAACTCTGGGGCGAACAATACAATCGCAAACTGTCGGACATATTTGAAGTCCAGCGAGAGATTGCCAAAGAAATTACCGAGAAGCTTCGGTTAAAGCTGAACCGCAGGGACAAGACCCGGATCGCCCGACAATACACCACGGACGTCGAGGCCTACCACGCATACCTGAAGGGACGGTATCTCTGGAACAAGCGGGATGTTGAATCGCTCAGACGAGGAATCGAGTACTTTAAGCAGGCGATAGATCGAGACCCGAGTTTCGCGTTAGCCTACGCGGGCCTCTCGGATTCGCATACCTTGCTTGTGGTTCGCGAAGCACTGCCTCCCGACGACGGGTACTCGAAGGCGAAGGCGGCCGCGCGAAAGGCTTTGGAGATTGACGAAGATCTGGCCGAGGCCCATGCATCGCTCGGTCACGCAATGCTTCACAACTGGGAGTGGGAGGAAGGGGAAAGCGAGCTCAAGAGAGCCATCGAGCTTAATCCGGGCTATCCATCCGCGCACCACTGGTATTCGGAACACCTCACCGCGATGGGGCGCTGCGCCGAGAGCATAAAAGAATTGGAATTGGCCGCCGAGCTTGATCCGCTCTCCCTGGTCATCAGCGCGGATCTGGGACGAGCTTTCTACTATGCTCGCGAGTACGATCGCGTCATAGAGCAGGAAGCGCGAACCCTCGAGCTTGATTCAACCTTCTGGCTCTCGCATATCAACCTCGGAAGATCCTTTACCCAAAAAGGCATGCACGCGGAAGCGATCGACAAACTGGAGACTGCGACCCGGCTTTCCGTTGGCAACACCGAGGCGCTGGCGTTTCTCGCATTCGCCTATGCCGCGGCGCGCAACCGCGAGAATGCTCAAAGGGTGCTCGCCCAATTGGACCAGCAGGCAAAGCAAACCCACGTTCCGCCGTACCACTATGCTGTAGCCTACTCAGGCCTTGGAGACCAGGATCGTGCCTTCGACTGGCTTGAACTCGCGTTTCAAAAACATTCGGTTGACCTGTTCACCCTGAAAGTCGAACCGATGTTCGACGTTCTTCGGTCGGATCCGAGATTTGACAATCTTCTACGCCGCGTCGGACTGTTGCCTCCGGCGAATGTCAGGCAAACCGAAAGCGAAGCGAACACTCAGATCGCTAAACCAGTTCCGGCGGGGATCGCGATACTCCCGTTCAGACCCATCAATCCCCAGCATAGAGATGAATATCTTGAGCTTGGAATAGCCGACGCATTGATAACCAGACTCAGCGACATCAAGCAGATTGTTGTGAGACCGACAAGCTCGGTCCGCAAGTATACGGATCTGGAGCAAGACTCGGTCATCATCGGACGAGAAATGGCCGTCGAATCGGTGCTGGAAGGCTGCATACAAAAGCTGGACGACCGGATTCGCATCACCGCGCGTCTTGTGAGAGTAGAGGACGGCCGCTCGCTTTGGACAGGCAAGTTCGATGAAGACTTCACCGACATATTTGCGGTTGAAGATTCGATATCAGAAAAGGTCGCAGCCGCGCTCGCGTTACGGTTGACCCGCGACGAGCGTGAGCGCCTGACCAAACGTTATACGGATAACACCGCAGCCTACAGTCTCTATTTGAAGGGTCGCTATTACTGGAACAAGAGAACCGAGGAGTCGCTGAACAAAGCGGTCGAGTGTTTTAATCAGGCCCTTGAGATCGACCCCGAGTACGTGCTGTCTCACGCCGGGCTCGCCGACTGTTACACCAAGCTTGGAGACGTAGGGGTCACCGCAATGACATCCAGGGAAGCTTTTGCCCGGGCTCACCAGGCGGCATTGAAAGCGTTGGAGATCGACAATACGCTCCCCGAAGTGCATGCGTCACTTGGGCATTTGGACATGCACCTGCTGCGATGGGCTGATGCGGAGCGTGACTTCAAACGGGCGATCGAGCTCAATCCAAACTACGCGAGCGCTCATCACTGGTACGCCTATTTTATGGCGTTTCACCGTCGGTTTGACGATGCGCTGAGGAGGATCGAAATAGCTCAACAACTCGATCCTCTGTCGTTGCCCATAGCGGACAGCATCGGGGAGTTCTTGTACTTCGCGCGACGCAACGACGAAGCTATCGTGCATTTTCGCAAAACCCTCGAGCTTGATCCCAACTTTCTTGCGAGCAGGATCAATCTTGGCCGCGCCTATGAACAGCTTGAGATGTTCGGGGATGCCGAGGAACAGTTTCTAAAAGCCAGACAGGTCACCGGTGAGAGCATCGATGCTCTTGCCGCTCTTGGGCACGCGTATGCAATGTCAGACAACAACGCCGGCGCGCGGGAGATCCTTGCTCAGTTGATCGCGCTGTCCCAAAAGCGTTATGTCTCACCTTACGATATAGCGCTGATATACGCGGCGTTGGGTGAAACTGATGAAGCGTTTAATTGCCTCGAAAGTGCCCACGATCAAGGTGTCGAATGGATGATTTATACCAACATCGACCCGCGGCTGGAGCCGCTTCGAGGAGACCCGCGCTTCAGCAACCTGCTGCAGCGCCTGGGTTTTGCGCCCGATACCGCTTAGGATTCTTTGCGTCTCTGCGGCCCTTTGCGTCTCTGCGCTAAAAGACCATCTCGAACTCTGTGGCCTCTTAAGCTACCACCTCCGCCATTGTCCTAATTGCTTCAATGTTGCTGGCTCCGCAAATGAGGGTCGTGACGCCTGCTTCCTTCCAAACCGCAAGTTGATCTTTTATTCGCTCGCGCGGACCGCACAACGCAATCTCATCGACCAGCTCATCAGGGACAGCGGCGATGGCTTCGTTCTTTTTGCCGGCTAGATAAAAATCCTGGATGGTCTTTGCAGCATCTTCGTAACCGTAACGGCACGCCAGGTCGTAGTAAAAGTTTTTTCCTCGCGCTCCCATCCCGCCGATGTACAACGCCAGATTCGGCTTTACGTGCATGCGGCAAGCATCGACATCGTCGCCGACTACGACGCTGACGGTTGGAGCAATATCGAAATCCGCAAGCGTCTTCCCATCCGAGCGCCGCGCAAAGCCCTCGTCGAGCGACTTTCGAAACACGCTCACTCGCTTTGGTGAAAAGAAAACCGGGAGCCAGCCGTCGGCAACCTCGGCTGCAAGCGCGACGTTCTTCGGACCGATCGCCGCAACATAAATCGGGATGCTCGAGCGCAGCGGATGCACGATCAGCTTGAGAGGCTTGCCCAGACCCGTTCCGCCCTGAACCGGTATGTCATAGTACTCGCCGTGATGCTCGAGAGGCTGTTCGCGTTTCAAGATGGTCCGCACTATTTCGACATACTCGCGTGTTCTTGTGAGCAGCTTGCCGTACACCACGCCGTGCCAGCCCTCGACCACCTGCGGCCCGGAGGCTCCGAGGCCCAGCATAAACCGCCCGCCGGTCAGCAGATCGATTGTCGCAGCAGTCATCGCGGTCATCGCCGGAGTGCGGGCGGGCATCTGCATAATCGCGGTCCCGACGTTGATTCGTTCGGTATGCGCTGCGAGCCAGACAAGCGGAGTCACAGCGTCCGATCCGTAGGCTTCAGCCGTCCAAAGCGAGTGATAACCCAGCTTCTCTGCTTCGCGAGCAATGGCGATGTTGTCCGAAGGGCCGGAACCCCAGTAGCCAAAGTTCAATCCGAGTCGCATTAGGCCTCCTCCATCGCCGGACGCGGTTCAGGCGCTGGTTCGGTCGATTTCGAATCCTTGAACAGCAGCACAAACAACAAAGCGACAAGCGCGGCGAACCCGGCGGGGATATACCAGATCATCCGCCAATCCTTCAGACCGTTGACCGTGAACGCGTCAACTATGTTGCCGCTAAGCGCCGACCCGATGCCAAGACCCACCCCGTAGGTTATCAACGCGATGAATCCCTGGGCGCTCGCGCGAATCTCCTTTGGCGCTTTTCGGTCGGTGTAGATCTGGCCGGTCACGAAGAAAAAGTCGTAACAGATCCCGTGAAGAAGAATGCCGGCATAGAGCATCCACATTCCGCTGCCGAGATTACCGTTCGCGAAAAACGCGTATCGGACCACCCACGCCAGCATACCCACCAGCAGCGTCTTCTTTACTCCAAGCCGCACAAGAAACCACGGCATCAACACCATAAACGCGACCTCGGACATTTGCCCCAATGTCTGCTTGCCCGCCGCGCCTTCCATGCCGAGATCATTTAGAAACGGGTTCGCAAAGCTGTAGTAAAACGCCAGCGGTATCGAGATCAATAGCGAGCAGATGACGAAGATCAGGAATGATCTCTCCTTCATCAGTCTCAGAGCCTTCACTCCGAGGACTTCGCCAAAGGTGATTTCCTTTCCGACATTTTGCGGAGGTGTACTCGGAAGTGTGAACGAATAGAGTCCGAGCAACACCGAAGCGATCCCCGCCATCTTCATCGGCAGCTCGCTCTTTTCAACGTCAGGAAGATAGTGCGACTGAACAAACCAGATGGTTAACCCCGCTACGATCCAGCCGATTGTTCCCCACACTCGTACCCGCGGAAATTCTTTCTCAGGGCTCTTCATTTGATGAAACGACACCGCGTTGATCAGCGCGAGCGTGGGCATATACGTAAGATTGTAGATCAACAGCATCAGGATCAGCGGCCCCACAGCAGTAGTGGTTGACGCGAAGTGCATGACCGCGCCCCCAAGCAAGTACAGGAAACCCATAACCTTTTGCGAGGCGAAATAGCGATCTGCAATCATCCCTACAAAAAACGGGGAAATAATCGCCGCAATGTTGTTCATCAGATATGCGTTACCGATCTGGCTGCCGCTGAATCCGATGCTCCCCAGGTGCGTGCCCAGCGTCACAAACCACGCCCCCCAAACAAAGAACGCCAGAAACATCATCAGACTGAGCCGTAGATAGGTTTTAGAGTCCATGAAATCTCCTGATTGTGTGGGTCAGGGCTCCGCGCCGAAATAGCAAATTATTTGCTATTTACTATTTGCTATTTCGGAACTCGGAACCATCTTATTTGATTTCTCTGACACGAAGATTGCGGAATGACACCCGCGAGATCGGATCGTGGTTTTGCAAACCAATATAGCCTTCGCTGCCGCGCACGCCGTCAAACTCATTCACCTTCTCGCCGTTCAACACCACGGTGTAATGCTGCCCAACAATCGTGATCTGGTACTTGTTCCATTCGCCCGGGGCTTTTGACGCAATCTTGCTGGCTGCAAACTGGTCGTAAGCGGATCCGGTTTGAAACTTAAGTCCGTTCTTATCGCAGTCATCAATCTGAATCTCGTAACCATAGTTGACCGCATGCCACGGTGTGTCGCTCTTCTCTGGAAAGCGGACAAAAATCCCCGAGTTATTGCATTTGTCAGTAACCTTCCATTCAACTTCGAGCACGTAGTCCTTAAAGGGTCGAATCTCGTAATAGAGCAGTCCCATTCCCGCCTGCGACATGAGCACTCCGTTTTCTACGATGAAGCTGCCCTTGCCCACGTGCTTCCACCCCGACAGGTCTTTGCCGTTGAACAGATCGATCCATTCACCGGTAGGCTTTTGGGGCATCGCCAGCGCAGCAAGCGAAAGAACCGCGGTTAATACCGTCACGATTAGTGTTTGTCTTTTCAATGTATCCTCTCTTTCCGCTTACAGATTTCCCTTCTTGTGCTCCTCAACAATGTAGTCGCAAGCTCGAGCGGTCAGCGCCATCATCGTAAGCGTAGGGTTCTGACATCCGATCGACACAAAACACGCGCCGTCGGTTACGAACAGGTTCTTTACATCCCAGCTCTGATTGAACCTGTTCAGCACTGACGTTTTCTTGTCGTTGCCCATCCGTGCTGTGCCGACTTCGTGAATGCACAACCCGGGAGGCGCAAGCTTCTCACTCAATCGCGTCACCTCGAATCCGGCTTCGTGAGCCATCTCCTGTATGCTCTCCAGCGCGTCGGCGGCCATCGCTCGTTCGTTGTCGCCGTGCGTACAGGTAATGTGCGCAGCCGGAATACCCCATTTGTCTTTGACCTTGTTGTTGATCGTGACTCGATTCTCTTTTCTCGGGAGCATCTCGCCCCACATCCCTATCGAAAACGGCGCGGCGTCTTTGACCTCTCGAACAATCTTCTTGAACTCCGAACCGAAACCCGGAATCTGCTTCAAGTTGGTCGGCAGCATCCCGCGCTGAGAACTGCCCTGCATCCCGTAGCCCCGGATGAACTTCGGATGTCGCTCGTTGATGTTTCGGAACTTGGGAATGTAGATGCCGTTAGCGCGGCCATCGTCATAGTTGTACGGATACCTGGACACCGCGGGCACCAGACCGCCTACCCCGATCTGAAAAATATGATCCATCAAGTAAGAACCCAGCACGCCGGACGAGTTTCCGAGCCCGGCTGGATGCTGGCGAGTGGCGCTGTTCAGCATCAGCCTGGTCGATTCGATTGTTGAGGCGCAGAGCACCACCACTTTGCCAAAGACCTCGAATCCTTTCCTCGTCACCTGATCGATGCAGGCGATACCTTTTGCTTTTCCGGTTTTGGCATCAACGATGACGTGGCTGGCGACGGCGTTTGTGCGCAGGGTAAGCCGGTTGGTCTTTGCCGCGGCGGGGAGAGTGGAACCCGGACTACTGAAGTACGAATAAGTCGAGCAACCCCGATCACAATGTCCGCAGTAGTGACAAGCGGCTCGGCCGTTGTGACGTTGCGTCAGGATTGCCGCCCGTCCGATTGTGACCTTGCGATCCTTCCATTTACGCTCGACCGCTCGCTTCAAGAGCTGCTCGCCGCAGGTCATCTTCATCGCCGGCAAAAACTTGCCATCGGGAAGATTTGGAATATTCTCGTATGCGCCGCTCACCCCGACAAATTCCTCGACCTTGTCATAGTAAGGCGCGATTTCGGCGTATGAAATGGGCCAGTCGTCTCCGTAGCCGTCACGGCTCGCGGCTTTGAATTCGTAGTCAGACAATCGATAGCTCTGGCGGCCCCAGGTGATCGTGCGTCCGCCGACCTGGCGCCCGCGAATCCAATCAAACGGCTTTCCATCCGGCGTGGTGTACGGGTTATCGAGGTCGTCAACAAAAAACTGGTATCCGTAGGGATTGCAGGCATAGCACTTCGACTGCACTTTTTGACGCGCACGTCCTGCGGCGGTGTAGCGGTCGCGGACTTCGTAGGGAAGCAAGTGCTCTGTGAAATCCTTTTCCGGATCGAGGTTCCGGCCGGCTTCGAGCACGATCACTCGCATGCCTTTCTCGCAGAGTTCCTTCGCCGCCCAGCCGCCGGTTGCACCGGAGCCGACAACTATCGCGTCGTAGATTTCTTGTTTTGCCATAGCCTATTGTTCTCGGCGCCCCGAATCGCGGATTTGTGTAAACGATCTAGTTCCTGATCGTTGCTTATCGCTAACCACGTCTTCCCACCGTCTTTGGTAACCACGGAGGTATTCGCTTCGATCCACCCAGTTCTTCGATCAACAAACGTTACACGCGATGCTCTGCCATAGAGCGGCTTAATCTCGATCTCTTTCCAGGTCTTGCCGCCGTCCGCACTGTTTAGCGTCACATCGCCAACGGCCCAGATGTCGGTGGGCGACGACGTCCAAATGTCGAGAAGCCATATCCACTTTAGATCGCGCTTCAAGGAAACTTTACGCCAGGTAGCGCCGGAATCAGTGGTACGGTAGATCTCGGCTTCGCGCCAGCAGTCGATAACAGAACCATAGTGCAGGCGCGTGGCCACAAAAAACCCGTTTGATTCACTCACAAACCTGAAAGATCGTATGTCGAGGCGATCTCGCTCGAATTTCTTCCAGGTCCGGCCGCCATTCGTCGTTCCAAATAGTGAGCTGCTCTCGAGTACCCAGCCCGTGTCTCGATTCAGTAGCTGAATGCGGTCAATGTAGTTATCTACGTCCTGATACCCTGAAGGCCAACCCTGAACTTGTCTTCGACAAGCGCTTCTAATACGTTGCCACGACTTGCCGCCATCCGCCGTCCGCCAGAGGTTATGATCGTCTGCGGCCCATCCGAAACGTCTGTCGATGAACTCAACTCGCTTGAAATTCTCCAATTTGACAGCAGCAGCAACAGCTCGTTCGTTTGAACCTTGAATGGCGCTTTGAGTTCCTGATGCTACAGAAGAGAGGTATATCAAGACCGCGAAAGCTTGAAGGAACACCTTCGAGAATCGAAATGCAATTGAGCATCTTGATATCATCAGCGCCTATTCTACTTTAGCGTTCGTCACAGCGTTGGCGAACAATACTCGTTCAATATCTTCGATAAGCTCACGGAATTGGTTGATGGGCACTATGACCGCAGTTCTTTCTCCCGCGTCGTTGGTTACGTATTGCAACTCAAGGTGCTTAGTGTCCACCATTTTCGACGCTCACGATAGAACGCGCTTCATATACTCAAATGCCGTTTGAGTCCCTTCTGTCGGATTGTCGGACTCCGCCTCGTACTCGATGTTCGCCGCGTATTTGAACTTGAGCTGCTTGAGCAGCTTCATCGTCTCGGCGATCGGCGTAGCGCCCTGTCCGAACCTACGCTGCGAATGGTCGGTATCTTTGTCCCTATCCTTGATGTGCAGGCTCACGATCCGCTTGTGGTGCTCGCGAAGATACGATACCGCATCGAACCCGGACGCATAAAAGTGCCCGATGTCCAGGTTGATGCTCATGTACTGAGACGCGCCCTTCAACGCGTTCGCGAAGTCATCGGGTGTCTCGAACTCCTGACTCCTGTCACCTTTGAAACCCGCGTAGCCAAACCAGTGATTGTGCAGTCCGAGTTTGATCTTGTACTTCTGGCACCACTGATCGAGTCTCGGCACGATCGGTTTCTTCACCGATGAAGTCATCACGTTCGTCCCGAGCAGCAGCGCGCCGTTAAATCCGCGATCCAGATAGTCGTCTTTTGAGTCGAGTGGAAAATTCACACAGTAGGCGCCGACTTTGATTCCGGCATCGTCGAACTTTTTCCTGACCAACTTGAAATCGGCTTCAGAAGCCTTTCCGGGGTTTAAGTGACCATCCCACAACTCGACGCTGCTCAACCCGATTGACGCCATCGCCTCGATCATCTTATCGATGGTAAAGGATCGGAATGTGTAGCTCTGCACGCCGACTTGAATACCGCCGAACACGGAAGGCTTTACTCGGTCTCTCGATGACCCAAGCGTCAGGCCGGCGAACGCCCCGGCGAGCCCAACGCCGAATTGTCTTCGCGTGATTTGTTCCACGATTGATCCTCCAGCTTATCGATACCGGCTGCCCGATCTACAGACGCGTAGTGAAGTGAACGGCTCGCATCATATTGTAAGAAGCGGAAAAGAGCAAAGGGCGAACCTTGCTCGCGCGCTTTGCCCTTTGCTTGCTCGCTGTGATAGCTTCTCGCGCGTCGAAGCGTTCCGCGGAAGCTCGCGGTTCGCTCTATCGGAGGTACAAGTGGCACAGCAAAAAACCTACGACGCAATCATCATCGGTTCGGGCGCGACCGGCGGCATGGCCGCAAAAGAACTGACCGAACGCGGCATGCAAGTGCTCGTGCTTGAAGCCGGCCCGCCGGTAAATCCCGAACGCGATCTCAGCACGCATCGCTGGCCATATCAGTCGATGTATCGCGGGTTCGGTGCCCCCGGTTGGAAAGATCAGGAACAATGGATGCAGGCCACCGCGGGCGAGTTCAGTCGAAACTTCTACGTAAAGGACACTGAACATCCTTACACCACTGACCCTGGCAAACCTTTTCTGTGGGTGCGAGCGCGCATCGTCGGAGGCAAGACGCTTCACTGGGGACGAATGTCCTATCGTCTCTCGGATCTGGATTTCAAGGCGGCGTCACACGACGGGTTCGACAACGACTGGCCTATCAGTTATCAGGACCTTGCACCCTACTACGACAAAGCCGAAGAGTTCATAGGTGTGAGCGGAAACCGCGACGGGTTGCCGCAGTTGCCCGACGGAAACTTCATGCCGCCAATGAATCTGAATTGCGGCGAGCAGATGTTGCGTAAAGGCGCGGCGAAAGTCGGACGACGCGGAATTCCGATGCGGCTGGCAATGCTGACCGGCCCGCCAAAGCCTCATATGAAGGGCCGTATGAAATGTCACTACTGTGGCAACTGCGGCGACGGCTGCGATGTCGGAGCAATGTTCAACTCGCTCAGCTCGACATTGCCGGTGGCCGAAGCTACCGGACGGATGACTCTGCGTCCAAACTCGATTGTTCGTCACATAGTGGTCGACACCAGGTCCGGCAAGGCCAAGGGCGTCGCTTTTGTCGATCGCGTTACTCATCAGGAGTACGAAGTAAGCGGCAAGATTATAGTGCTGGGAGCCTCGACTCTTGAATCGACTCGGATACTTCTTAACTCGAAGTCGCGACAGCACCCGAACGGGCTCGGGAATTCCTCGGGCAAGCTCGGTCACTACTTGATGGATCATTTCGGAGGGATCGGCGCAAGCGGTTACTTCAACGTGCTGGCCAGCCGCGATCCGGTGAATGAAGACGGGAAGACTTCGGGTTTGCTTATAGTGCGGTTCCGCAACGTAGACAAACAATCAAAGCAGCAGCGGTTTATTCGGGGTTACGGTTTTGAGTGCGGTTCGGGCGCGCGAATGTTTCCCGCGTTTGTAAAGAACCCGGCTGTGACTCCCGGCTTTGGTTCGGAATTCAAGAAGCGAGTAAGACACTATTACACCAGCCCGGTGAGCCTTACGACTCGCGCGGAAATGCTCGCCCGGTTTGAGAACTATGCTGAAATCGATCCGAGCGGGGTCGTGGACGCCTGGGGAATACCGGTGCTGAAGATTCACATCCAGTATTCGGATAATGAGCTCGAGATGGCACGTGATGCGGCGCAAACCAGCGAAGAGATCCTGCGCGCGGCGGGCGCGGAGGTTGTCTCGACCGGAGGCCGTATGACCGCCCCGGGACGAATCATTCACGAGCTAGGAACCGCGCGAATGGGCAATGATCCCAAGACGTCGATACTCAATAAGTTCAATCAAAGCTGGGATGTGAAAAATTTGTTTGTGGTTGACGGCGCGTGTTTCGTAACTAGCGCCAATCAGAACCCGACTCTTACGATGTTGGCGCTTACGATGCGAGCGTGTGACCGCATCGCGGATGAGTATAAGCGTGGAAACCTGTAGGAATTGCGGATTGAGGATTTTGAGGATTGAGGATTTTGAGGATTGAGGATTGAGGATTGAGGTTAAGGATTGAGGATCGGAGCCGTCTGAATTCCGCAATCCGCAATCCGCAATTCCGTCAATCCGCAATTCCCTCAATCCCAACAGAGGAGCTTCGATGTTCGGAAGAGCACAGAGACAAGCGAAAGCGGGCGCGAAGGCAGTCAAGTTACATTCGATCGCGTCAGTAATGCGTGAGCGCGGGTTTGCCGGCCGCTTCGAGGTTGGCGGTGTCAAATACAGGTTCACATACTCGCCCGCAAGTGCGGCAGTCACCGGCGGTAAACTGCAGCTCACCGGAACCCTCAGCGTGATTGCCGAACGAGCAAACGCCCGCGATGCTTCGCGCAGCGCCCCCAATGTTCGGGCAACGCTGCTTGCAACTCAGGGGGCGGTTGGGGCCGCTCCGCCGCGACAGAACGTGCCCGCCGATGTTCCGCCACCGCGCCCGGATTTCCCGATTGTGGAAAGCACCGGATCGCTTTCATTTTGCGGCGTGCTCTACCTGCAACTCGCACCGCTGGATGGCCGCTCTCTTGGAGTCCCGGCTGATATGAAGCAGGTCCAGTTGAATGTAAGGCTGGCGCCGGTCAGCGATGTCGAGCGAGGGCTGCAGGGCGCGTTTAGTACGATTGCCGATGCCCTTTACGGAAACCCGATCAATCAGTCCCTTGCTGAGGCATCAGTCACTGAGCTTAATAAGTTCCTGGCGGGATAGAGCACGGTTTCACCTGGAGCGCACGGCTCGGAGCTGTAGCTGCAGCATCACCAAAGCACCTCTCACAGATTGGGGATATTTCACTCCAGCCTTCCGGTAGGGGATTCCGAGAAGTGGCCTTCTGCCTTCTGCCTTCTGCCTTCTGCCTTCTGCCTTTTGCCTTCTGCCTTCTGCCTTCTGCCTTCTGACCTCCGACCTCTAACCCGAAGCCCTGCCCGGGTAAGGTGAGGGCAACGTATTAGCCGCTTCCCACTTCAGCGGCGGCACGC
>Ga0075428_100003769_pt1 | contig 16611 bp, 14 predicted proteins | sample RhiMetdeltSRZDD2_FD_75291 | JGI IMG/M metagenome (GOLD analysis project Ga0075428, IMG submission 75291) | Populus rhizosphere microbial communities from Tennessee, USA - Rhizosphere MetaG P. deltoides SRZDD2 | ecosystem: Host-associated > Plants > Roots > Rhizosphere > Soil | place: USA... | reverse complement strand
TCGCATGACGCGCACTTCGTGCTTCATGCTCAGGATCACACCGAGAACATTCGTGTCGAACGTCGCGGCGTAGCTTTCCGCGGTCTGGTCCGTGATCGGGCCGACCTGGCCTTCGGTTCCAGCATTGTTCACCGCGACATCGAGACGGCCAAACCGTGCGACGGTCTGGTCGACCAGAGCGCGGACGTCATCCTCCTTGCGGACGTCGGCCTTGATGAACTCGGCCTCCGAACCGAGAGCGCGCAGCTCCTTAACGAGCGCCTTGCCGGCCTCATCCCGCCGACCGGCAACGACCACCTTCGCGCCCTTCTTGGCGAAGGCGAGGGCGGTGGCGCGACCGATGCCGGTGAGGCCTCCGGTGATCAGAATGACGGGCTTGTTCATCTTCAACTCCTCTGAGGTATGACTTGCGGCGTATGGCACAGCCGCCCTGCGGCGGCAGCTTCCGGTACGGGTTCCAGGCGCCGCCACAGTGACAAACTAGGAGCTGGTGGCAGAGTTGACAAAGACTTTGTAAGCTGGTGGCATACCCGGCAGGCATGGGAGCGCCATGGAGCTACGACATCTTCGCTATTTCATCGCCGTCGCCGAGACGGGCAGCCTTACGGAGGCGGCAGAGCGACGGCTGCACACCGCGCAGCCTTCGCTGAGCCGGCAGATCCGGGACCTGGAGTACCAGGTCGGGGTCGAGCTGCTGAGCCGGAGCGCCCGCGGCGTGGAGTTGACCGCGGCGGGCCGGGCCTTTCTTGACCATGCCCGGCTGGCGTTGGCCCAGGTGGATGCGGCTGGCGAAGCGGCCCGCCGGGCTGCCCAACCGGCGAAGCGGACCTTTACCCTCGGCTTCCTGACCGGGCAAGAGATGGACTGGCTGCCGGAAGCGATGCGCATCCTGCGCGACGAATTGCCCAATATCGAGGTCACGGTCTCCAGCCAGTATTCCCCGGACCTCGCCGCGGCGCTCATGCGAGGCAAACTCGACTTGGCGTTCCTCCGCCCCGAGCTCAACGTGGTTGATCTGACGTTCAAGACTGTGACCAAAGAACCGCTCGTGCTCATCATGCCAAGCGATCACCGCCTTGCTTCGCATGATGCCATCCCGGTGCAGGAGATCGTGGGCGAGACGTTCATCAGCGTCTCGAACACGGCCCCCGTGTTGCGCACTGTCATCGATGAGTATTTGAAGCGGTCCGGCATCGATATCACGCCGGATCACGAGGTGGACAACCTCGCAATGGCGATGTCCCTGGTGGCATCAACGCGTGGCGTGGCGCTGCTACCTGCGTACGCGCAGAATTTCCTTCCCTGGTCTGTCATCAGCCGGCCCCTGGACGGCGATGTGCCCACGATCGACCTTGTCATCGGCTACAGCAAGGCGAACACGTCTCCGATTTTGAAACTGTTCCTCTCGAGATTGGACGAGCTGATCGCTCGCGTGTCGAAGAAGTTCGGCGGTCCCGTCGATAGCAGCGAGGGAAATGCACGTTGAAGAACCGGGTGGTTCGACCGGTGCGGTGACTACCCTGGCAGGCGCAACTCCGAGCGGGAAAACTCCGACCTGAGCGATCAAGCTACGGTAAGAGAAGGCATGGGGGGCATCGACGTTAATAGCTGGTGACGCGACCCCCGGGATGCATGGCCAGGAGCGCGACCCCTGCTAAGAGGAGGCCGGGCAGTGGTCGCCTGGCCTGCCCCCGCTGCAGCGGAACTCGCCCTTTTATCGTGCTGCACGGCGTCGTATATCTCAGAGGGAGGTAGGATGAGTACTTCGGCCAATCCCGTTCGCGCTGAATCGCAACAAGACCTCGACGCTGCGGCTCGAGCGGGAGATGTCTCGCTTCTACCCGCAACCAAGCAAATCCTGGAAATGATCGCTGCCGGCGCGAGCCTGCCGGACATCCTCACAAGACTTTGCGTCGCCATCGATCTGCAGGACCCCGAGACCATGTCGATAGTAATGCTGATGGATCCCGACGGTCAGCAGTTGTGGCCGGTGGCTGCCCCCCGCGTGCCCCCCGCTTTCGTCGAGGCCATCAGCCCGTTGCTGATCGGCGAGAACATGAGCTCGTGTGGTACGGCGGCCTTTCGGAAGGATCGCGTCATCATCTCCGATGTCGCCACCGATCCGCTGCGGTCGGGCATACGCGAAGGGCGTCGCGATATTCCGCTCGCACACGGACTCCGCGCCACGTGGTCCCAGCCGCTCCTCTCCAAGGACGATGAGGTCCTCGGCACATTCGGGATGTTATACCGGTCGCCACGAACCCCAACCGGACGCGAGCTGCGATTGATCGACGACGCGGCAAACATCGCCGTTATAGCGATCGAGGGGGAACGGTCGCAGTCTGCTCTTAAGAAAGCGTTGCACGCTGTCGAGGCCTCAGAACAGCGACTTCGAATGACGCTCGACACGATCCCCACCCAAGCGTGGTGCCTTCGTGCGGATGGCAGCATCGCCTACCTCAATCAACGCTGGCATGAGTACACCGGTCTCTCGCGGGAAGAAGTGTATGGCTGTTGGAAGGGTGAGCCGGGACGGGCAGCGACCGGAAACGACCTTGCCGAAGCCACAAATCATCCCGAGGATTCGCCGGGCGCGATGGCCAAGTGGCTGCATGAGATTCTTCCTGCAGGGAAGCCGGGTGAGCTAGAAATACGGCATCGGCGTTACGACGGTGAGTATCGTTGGTTCCTCGTCCGGGCTGAGCCGCTGCGCGATGAACGAGGCAACGTCGTCTGGTGGTACGGAACGAACACCGATATCGAAGACCTCAAGCGAGCTGAAGCGAAGCTGCGCCAGGACGAGCAGGAGATGCGGGGCATCGTCGACGCCGTGTCGCAGACCATCGTCGTCCTCAGCCCGGAGGGGGCAGGCCTTTACGCGAACCGGCCCCTGCTCGACTACACGGGGCTCACCGCGGAACAGGTGATGGCCCGGGACTCCCTGGGCAACCCGGCTTTCTTTCATCCCGACGATTGGGCCCGACTGGAGGATGAGCGCACGCAGGGGCTGTCCCGCGGGATGCCATTTGAAATCGAGTGGCGCCTACGGCGCAAGGATGGCCAGTACCGGTGGTTCCTGGTCCGGTACCATCCCCTGCGCGACGAACAGGGACGGATCATCCGGTGGTATGCGAGCGGAACGGACATCGACGAGCGCAAGCGGGCCGAGGAGCGGACGCGCAACGAAAACCTCGCGCTGCGGGAAGACATCGACCGGACGTCGATGTTCGAGGAGATCGTCGGTTCATCTCCGGGCTTGCAGCGTGTCTTGGCCCAAGCGGCGAAGGTGGCGACGACCGATGCCACAGTGCTCATCCTCGGGGAGACCGGTACCGGCAAGGAACTGGTCGCACGCGCCATCCACCGGCGGTCCGGCCGCTCGACCCGGGCCTTCATCCGGGTGAACTGCGCGGCCATTCCGCAGTCGCTCATTGCCTCCGAGCTCTTCGGGCACGAAAAGGGTGCGTTCACCGGCGCGCTGCAGCGGCGGCTCGGCCGGTTCGAAGCCGCCGACGGAGGCACCATCTTCCTCGATGAGGTTGGCGACCTTCCCCCCGAGACGCAAATCGCGCTCTTGCGCGTGCTGCAGGAACGGGAGATCGAACGCGTGGGCAGCAGTCATCCGATTACCGTGGATGTGCGCGTCCTGGCCGCCACGAACCGCGATCTCGACGCCGCCGTAGCGAGCGGTACCTTCCGGCAGGATCTCTATTTCCGCCTCAATGTCTTTCCCATTCAGATGCCGCCGTTGCGCGAGCGCGTGGATGACATTCCCGTCCTGGTCGAATATCTGGTCGAGCGGTACGCCAGAAGTGCCGGTAAGAGCATCCGCAACATCAAGAAGCAGACGTTGGAGCTGCTTCGAGCCTACGACTGGCCCGGGAACGTGCGGGAATTGCAGAACGTGATCGAGCGCGCCGTGGTGTTGTGCGAGGGCGAAACGCTCGCGATCGATGAATCGTGGCTGAAGGTCAAACCGAGCGAGGCGCCCAAGCGGACGGGGCGCCAGGTGACCACGCTTGCTCAGAACGAGAAGGCCCTGATCGAAGCCGCGCTTGCCGAGACCCACGGACGGATCTCCGGCCCTGGAGGAGCGGCGGCCAAGCTCGGCATTCCGCGCCAGACACTCGAGTCGAAAATCAAAGCCCTCCAGATCGACAAACTTCCCTTTCAAGACCGCTGACTGGACGGCGGCCGGGCGAGCACTACACCATCGCGGATTTGCATCGGATGCCTCTCCTCGGGCTCTGCACCGGGGCTCGGTGATGTCGCTTCACTAGCCGTGCGATCCCGATGAGATAACGAGAAGCCACCGACTGGGCTCCGATTCCTAGAGGAGCTGCGGCCTACTTCGGCATCCCGCCAGCTCGAGTCGAAAAAGCAAAGCCCTCCCCATCGAAAGACGCAGCGCCCGCCGACTCACGCCGAGCATTCGGCAATGCCGATCCTTCGGCCTCATCGTTTGAAGCCAACTCACGCGATGGAAGCAGTTAGGCGTGGCGCGAAACTTGTTTCCTGTCACCGCACGCGGCGCTGGGGCGCCTACGACGCCCAGTGTCTATCGCCGTACGCGTTCGGGCAGCACGAAGTAGCCTACAGCCGCGACGTTGGATGCCTCATGAGGAGGCAAAGCGAGTTCGTTCGATCACTCTGCCGGAAGGAGATGAAGATGAAAGACTCGAAAGCTTTGCTGTTGGAGTATCTCGCCTCCATCCGCGATCCAGACCGCGCGGCGTCGCTCTTTGCCAAAGACGGGGCGTTCGAACTGCCGTTCCTGCGCTCGCTCGGGGTCGGACCTCGCTACAGTGGCCGCCGCGAGATCACGGCGCTCCTTCAGCAGTTGCTCAAACTCTATCCAAACTTCGCGTTCGCGCCGGCCGAGACCCGTATTCTGATCGAGACACCGCAAAGGACATTCGCCGAGTATGTGGCGCACGCGCGCGCCGCAGCGACCGGGCGAATGCTCCATCATTTGTTCACTGGATACCTGGTGGCAGAGGCTGGTGAGATCAAGTTGCTGCGCGAAACCTTCAATCCGCTGGCGATGGCGCAGGCGCAACTGCCGCATGGAGTCGCCGATATCGAGGCACCCGGCGACGAGGTGTACTCCTTCTGATCGAGCGCGAGCAGTCACGCTCAAGCGGCTGCAGCAGGTATTGCTGCGCCTTCATAAGGAGACGCAAGACCATGACATATAGACGCTTCACTCTAGACAACTCGACACCGCCGCTCTGGCGAGTGACCTTCGACCACCCGCCGATCAATTTGATCGATTCCGTAATGATCGGGGAACTGGGCCAATTGTTCGCAGCAGTCGAACGGAACGAAGGGCCAGCCGTACTGCTGTTCGACAGCGCCGACCCGGACTACTTCCTGGCGCACTACGACGTCACCCCCGCCAACCGATTGCTCGTCGACTCCCTACCGCCAGGGCCGACCCGCTTCCACCCCTGGACCGACATTGTAGTTCGGCTGGCCAAACTCCCCGCGGTCACGATCGCAGCGATCCGGGGGCGAGCCCGCGGCGCCGGCAGTGAGTTCGTTCTCGCAAGCGACATCCGCTTCGCCAGCCGAGAGCGGGCCGCGCTCGGTCAGATCGAAGTTGGCTTCGGCGCTGTTCCTGGAGCCGGCCCAGCGTCATGGCTGCCTCGTCTGGTCGGACGGGGTCGGGCGTTCGAGATACTGCTCGGGGGTGAGGACTTCGATGGCGAGCTTGCCGAGCGATACGGCTATGTCAACCGCGCCATTCCCGACGCTGAGTTCGAAGATTTCGTCGACCGCTTCGCGCGCCGAGTCTCGACGTTCGACCGTCAGGCCCTGGCGGATATCAAGCACTTCGTCAACGAAATTTCCCTACCTGCGGATGAGGAGTTTCCGCCGCAGATGGACGCATTCTGGGAAGCAGTGGCGCGGCCAGCGCTGCAGGCGCGAGCCAGCAAAGCGTTCGACGCCGGCTTGCAACAACGCTCCGATGTCGAACTACGCCTCGGCAAGTACGTGGGACAGTTCGCCAAGGACGCTTAATCATTGCATACGCAATCCAACCACGCAGCCAGGGAGGCCAACATGAAAGCCCTTCAGATGTCCAACTACGGCGTGCCGCAAGAGGTGGTCGAGCTCGTGGATCTCCCCGAGCCCGAGGCTCCCAGGGCGGACGACGTGTTGGCGGCAGTGGAATACGCTCCGATCAATCATTCGGAGATCCTGAAGATCATAAGGCGCTATCCGTTGCTGCCCGCGTCTTTGCCCGCCGGCGTGGGCAACGAAGGCGTCGCACGCATCCTCTCCGTCGGACGCGCCGTCACCGGCTTGAAGCCGGGAGATCGCGTCATCGTTCCGCCCACCCACTCCGCCTGGCGCGAGCGAGTCGTCCTGCCAGCCGCCGGCCTGTTTGCGTTGCCGGGCGGCGCCGATCCGCGACAGCTCTCGATGCTGTCGATCAATCCGCCCACCGCCGCGCTGCTGCTCAGCGAGTACGTCGACCTGCAACCGGGCGAGTGGGTCATCCAGAACGCCGGCAACTCCGGCGTCGGCCGCTCGGTCATGGCCGTCGCCAAGAGTCGCGGCCTGCGCACGGTCAGCGTGGTGCGCCGCCCCGAGCTCGTCGACGAGCTGCGCGATCAGGGAGGAGACGTCGTCCTGCTCGATGCGCCGGAGCTCGCGGCGACGGTCGCCAAAGAAACGGCCAATGCCAAGATCCGGCTGGCCATCGACGGCGTCGCCGGCGAATCGACCGCCGCCCTCTCGGGCTGCCTGGCCCCCGGCGGCAGCGTCGTGCTCTACTCAATCATCAGCGGAAAGCCCCCCGTCGCTAGTGGCATCGATCTCATCTTCAGGGACATCGCCATCCGCGGTTTCTGGCTCTACGCGCCGCAGTTCCGCAGCTCGCCCAAGCTCGTCGAGGGCATCAAGCTCGGCGCCCAGCTCGTCGCCGAGGGCAAGCTGCGCGTCCCGATCGCCGCCACCTACCCGCTCGCCTCCGCCGCGACCGCCCTCGTGCACGCGCAAAAAGGCGGCAAGGTGCTCTTCGCCGTCGCCTAGCGCCAACAATCTGACAGGCTTTGATGAGAGCAAAGGAATAGAAAGCATGACAGTCATTTCGGTGATCGTTGGCAGCACTCGGGCGGGCCGTTTCTCGGAAAAGCCCGCGAAGTGGATTTTGGACCACCTGAAGAAGCGCGATGGTGTCGATGCGCGGTTGCTCGATCTGCGCGACTATCCGATGCCGTTCTTCGATCAGCCAGTAACACCGGCCACGCCCGGTCGCCCGGCCTTCGAGCACGAGGTGGTTCAGAGATGGACTGCCGCGATCGCGCAGTCCGACGGCTTCGTGTTCGTCACCCCTGAATACAACTACGGACCCCCAGCGGTGCTCAAGAACGCGATCGACTGGGTTTATCCGGAGTGGAATCGCAAGGCCGCTGGCTTCGTGAGTTATGGCTCCGCAGTGGGAGCGCGCGGCGTCCAGCAGCTCCGCCAAACGGTGATCGAGGTTCAAATCGCCCCGATTCGCTCATCGGTCCACATCCCGGTCGCCACCCTGTGGGCTCACTACCAGGGCGGCGATGTCGAGGCTGGACTGGCCGAGCTGGGCGCGCCTGCCGCGGCGATGATCGACGATCTGCTGTGGTGGACCGAAGCCTTGAAGGCGGCGCGCACGTGACGCGGGCGATCGTGCGACGGGCCGCTGAATTCGTTCTCGGCTCGGCCGTGCCGCACAAGCACGATCTCGTCCTCGGCTCCCACTCGGTCCACGCGACGCCGGACGCGCTGCGCGATGCGCAGGCCCACATTTCGGCGATTCGGACGCGCCTCGTTCAAGAAGGCCGCTTGTAAGCAGTCCGCAGCTTGATTGCCTGCCGATGGATCGGCATTGCTGAAGGAACGGCATTCTCCTCGCATCGTAACCCACATGAGGACAACAGACTGTCCCTTGGCCAGTTTCCTGCAATCAGGAGCTGGCAAGGGCGTTGGCGCGAAACAGCTATTCCTGGTGGAGATCTCGCTTATGAAGCTGATAGCGTTTCTGGCACTCGCCACGATGACGGCGACCGCATCTGCCCAGACAGCGACCCATGACCATCCCGCGTCGGATGCCGAGAAGGTCGCGGATGCATTAAGGGCTGGACCAACCTTCATTACGAAAAACGCGAGGATTCTTGATTGGCCGTCCACTCCGGATGGTGAATACCGCGTTCTCCGCAGGGGAACGACGGAATGGACTTGCCTCCCCGGCCCCGCCGGCTTTTCCCATGACGAACCCGGATGCTTTGATCGGGTCTTCCTGGAGTGGCTGAGGGAGGGCCTTGCAGGGCGAGCGGCTCACATCGACAGGATCGGGATCGCATATATGTATGTCGGTGCTTGGGTACCGCACCAGAATGCGCCCAGCGAGTCTCCGGACAAGTACTTCCATGTCGGTCCGCATATCATGGTCGTCTCACCTAACCAGGATGAGCTGGAGGCGTTTACTCGAGACGGCGCCAGCGGTATGCCGTACATCAATCACCTCCCCAAGGGAACGGAGGTGTTCGTCGTGATCCCGATTCGCCACTGGGACGAAAACCCGCGCTGACCTTTACGACGGAGACCTGCAACGGCCGCCGAAAAGTCCACACCAAGAGTTGCGGGAGCCGAGCTCTCGAGCAGAGGAGGGTGAAGTCATGTATCGGAAAATCCTTTTCGGGGCCAGCCTCACGCTCGCATCGACCGCTCAAGCGCAGATCGCCGACAGGGCACTCATGAACAACGCGCTAGCCGGCTACAGCATCGCCGGAACACACAGCCGTGCGGCAAGCGGGCAGGTCGACACTGCCCCCGCCCTCCGCATCACTGGTGACCGGGCCCTGCTGGGTAAATGGCCATCGCCCTTGCCTGTCGGTGCTGAGGGGGCGGAGCGGAGGTCTTCCTTCCGCGCCGAGGTTCGTGAGGATGTCACCAGCGACGCATGGGGCGAAGCCGGGTTCGGGGCGGTCCAAAACCCCGATCGCTCCTCGGGCGCCTTCGTCGTCTCGCTTGGGATGTGCAGCCACCAAGGCACCATCCTGTTCACCCAGCGGAACGGAACTCCTCTCGGCGTTGGCCGCTATAGCATCTCGGAAGGCGCGAACGAACCGGACGAGATCCTGGCCCTGGTCCTGACCGGCTCGCCCACCCGTCCCACCGGGACGTTCCGGGGCCAGGCGGGCTGGCTGGTCGTGACGGCGGCGTCAGACCGAGTCATCACCGGGCGGTTTCACGTCGACGCGATCGGCTTCCTGGCGGCGGAGCCGCAACGAGAGGGCCGGCACGTGACTGTCGACGGATCATTCTCGGCCGCCGCAGCAAGCTTGTCAGTCCGAGTTTGCGAGGGCGCGGCATGACTCATGTCGCTCCGGTTGTGGGGCGGAGGACATGACTCTACGCATCGAAAAGGTTGCCGCCAAGGGATGCACGATCGTCCGGCTGATCGGTCGGGTCCAATCGGAGTGCCTGGCGGAAATTGAGGCCCAGATCGAAGGCGCGATGCCCCGTCGAGCCCTGGATCTCGAGGAAGTGACGCTGGTGGATATCGGGGCGGTGCGCTTCCTCAGCGCTTGCGAGCAACGCGGGATCGAGCTGCTGCACTGTGCGCCGTATATCCGGCACTGGATCGGAAGTGAGCGACCCGCTCAGGGGGACGGCCGAGGCGGCGAAGCCGAGAGAAGGGGGTAAAGCGATGGAACTCACGATCAACGGTAGGAAGCATCAGGTCGACGTGCCTGCAGATATGCCCCTGCTCTGGGTGCTGCGCGACGTGGTCGGCCTGACGGGCACGAAGTTCGGCTGCGGCATGTCGTTGTGCGGCGCCTGTACGGTACACCTCGACGGCCAGCCGATCCGGTCCTGCACTACTCCGGTGAGCGCCGTCGCCGGCAAGCACATCACCACCATCGAGGCCATCGGGAGCACGCCCGCAGGCAAGAAGATCCAGGAAGCCTGGGTCGCGCTCGACGTCCCCCAGTGCGGCTACTGCCAGTCTGGCCAGATCATGTCCGCGTCGGCACTCCTTGCCAAGAACACAAATCCCAGCGATAGCGACATCGACTCCGCCATGTCGGGCAACATCTGCCGCTGTGGCACCTACGGTCGAATTCGCGCCGCCATCAAGCAAGCGGCCGGAGGGCCGCCGGTCGCCGCGAAGGGAGCCTGACCATGAAGACCGTTTCTCCGGAGACCGTTTCTCGCCGCGACTTCGTGGTCGCCATTGCCACGGCCGGCGGCGGACTGCTGCTCGGATGCCGGGTCGACGGACGCCGCTCGCTGGCCGGTTCCGCCGAGACCGCAGGCTCGGCACCGGCCGCATTCGCTCCGAACGCCTTCGTTCGGATCGGCACCGACGGGCGCATCACGTTGATCATGAATCAGGTCGAAATGGGACAGGGCATGTTCACCTCCATGCCGATGCTCATCGCCGAAGAGCTTGAGATTGGCCTGGACCAGGTTGCGCTGGAGCACGCGCCGCCGGACGATAAGCTCTACGGCAACCCGCTCGTTGGCTTCCAGATGACCGGCGCGTCGAGCTCGGTGCGGATGATGTTCCAGCCGCTCAGGAGGGCCGGCGCCACGGCGCGGAGCATGCTCGTGGCCGCAGCGGCGCAGAGCTGGGGCGTCGATCCGGGGTCGTGCCGGGCGGAGAAGGGCGTGGTGACCCACGTGCCAACCGGCCGCACGCTCGCCTATGGCGCGCTGGCCGACAAGGCCGCGAAGCTGCCGGTTCCCCAGCAGGTCACGCTCAAGGACCCGAAAGACTTTCGGCTGATCGGCACGCCCGCCAAGCGTCTGGATACCCCGGACAAAGTGAATGGCAAGGCGCAGTACGGCATCGACGTGCGGTTGCCTGGAATGAAGATCGCCACCGTCGCGGCGAGCCCGGTCGTGGGCGGCAAGGTGGCAGGGCTCGACGAAAGCAAGGCCCTGGCGATCAAGGGCGTGCACCAGGTTGTGCGGCTCGATGATGCCGTCGCGGTGGTGGCCGACCACATGTGGGCGGCCAAGCAGGGGCTCGCGGCACTCGCTGTCCGCTGGGACGATGGCGCAAATGCCAGTGTGAGCACAACCGACGTCGTCCGAGGGCTCGACGAAGCATCGCAGAAGCCGGGCGTGGTCGCGCGGAAGGAGGGTGATGCGGCCGCGGCGTTGGCGGGTGCGGCGAGGAGAGTCGACGCTGTGTACCAGGTGCCCTTCCTCGCTCACGCCGCGATGGAGCCGGCGAATTGTACCGTTCATGTGCGACCGGACGGCTGCGAGGTATGGACCGGCTCACAGGTCTTAAGCCGGGTGCAGGCGACGGCAGCTCGGGTGACCGGCTTCCCGCTGGATAAGGTGGTGGTGCACAATCATCTCTTGGGCGGCGCATTCGGACGCCGGCTGACGACGGTGGACATCGAGACTCAGGCCGTCCGCATCGCCAAGCAGGTGGGGGGGCCGGTCAAGGTCGTCTGGACGCGCGAGGAGGACATCCAGCACGACGACTACCGTCCCTACTACTACGACCGCGTCTCGGCCGGACTCGATTCTCGTGGCAAGCCGGTCGCCTGGACCCATCGACTGGTCGGCCCATCGATCCTCGCCCGCTGGGCGCCGCCGGCGTTCAAGGATGGGCTCGACGGCGATGCGTTGGACGGGGCGGTGCAGCTGCTCTACGACATCCCCGCGATCCAGGTCGAGTACGTCCGGCATGAGGAGCCGGTCTTGAACACCGGCTTCTGGCGCGGCGTCGGAGTCACGCACAATACTTTCGTGATCGAGAGCTTCATCGACGAGCTGGCCGCGGCAGCGAAGCAGGATCCCGTGGCGTTCCGCCGTGGGCTGCTCGGCAAGGCGCCCCGGGCCCAGGCTGTGATAGATCTTGCGGCCAAGGAAGCCGGCTGGGGCAAGCCACTGCCGGCCGGGTGGGGCCGAGGCATTTCCCTGCTCTACAGCGGGTGGGACAGCTACCTGGCCCAGGTCGCCGAGGTGGAAGTGTCGAAGACCGGGGAGGTACGGGTACATCGGATCGTCTGCGCCGTCGACTGCGGCACCATAGTGAACCCCGACATCGTAAAGGCGCAAGTCGAAGGCGGGGTGGTCTTCGGCATCAGCGGCGCGCTGTGGGGCGAGATAACCCTCAAGAACGGCCGCGTCGAGCAGTCCAATTTCAACAACTACCGGGCGCTGCGGATGAACGAGGCCCCGCCGATCGAAGTGCACCTGGTGCGGAACGGCGAGGCGCCCGGCGGCATGGGCGAGCCGGGCACCGCGGTCACCGCACCCGCGCTGGCCAACGCGATCTTCGCCGCGACCGGCAAGCGGATCCGGAGGCTACCTCTGAAGCCAGACCAACTCCGCTCGGCTTGAGGAGGACACCTGGGTATGGGGCTCAGCTACGACGTCTTCCTCGTGCCCACTCAGCCGTTCGTGGAGCCCGATGCGCCGACGCCCGATGATCCCCCCTCGTGGTCGCCGCCCGGCGAGAGACCTACGTGGCCACCAATATCGGCTACTCTCATCTACGGCTCGAGCGACGCCGTTCTGGTCGACGCGCTGCTGACCGTCGACCAAGCCGAGAGCCTCGGCGAGTGGATCGCCGCGTCAGGCAAGCGACTTACGGCGATCTACCTCACGCACGGACACGGCGACCACTTCTTCGGCCTTCCCATCCTGCTGCGCCGATTTCCGCAAGCCCGACCGATTGCGACCCGCGGCACGGTAGACATGATGCGCCAACAGCTCAACCGCATCGAGTCGTTCTGGAAGCCGCGCTTCCCCGGCCAGATAGCTGAAGGCATCAACGTCGCCGACGTCCTCGACGGCGACTTCATCGAGCTCGAGGGACATGAGCTCAGGAGTGTTTCAGCTGGTCACACGGACACCACTGACACCACGATCCTTCACGTTCGGGACCTCGACCTCGTAGTCGCCGGCGATGTCGTCTACAACGGTGTCCACGTGTTTCTCGGCCAAACTACCCGCGCCACCCGCCGTGAGTGGGTCAACAGCATCGACCGGATCGCCTCACTCGCACCTCGGGCCGTGGTATGCGGCCATAAGCGGCCCGGGGCACCCGACAGTCCCGACGCGTTGAATGCCACCAAGGGTTACATCGGGGACTTCGGTCGCCTCCTCATGGAGCATGACAGCGCAGAAGGGCTGGCCGAAGCCATGCTCAAGGCACACCCCGACCGACTGAACCCAAGTACCCTCTGGACCTCAGCCCGGGCAGCCATGAGGAAGAAAGACACTGAGAGCGCCCCTCGGCCAAAATTCAGGTAGGGAAACGGTCGCCGACATGGGCAGCCCGCTCATCGAGTCGGCTTCGGTCGCCTCGTCCTGAAGCACGTCCCAGTGCTTGGGCGACGTGCGGCATCGGGCGGAAGTGGCTGAGTACCGGGTCGAGCAGCACGTCAATATTCTTCGGACGCAGCTGGAGGAGCTGGGCCAGCGATTTGGCACCACGGCTGGCACCGCGAACCCGGTTGGTTCCGTGAGTCGAGCCTGCCAGGGGCCAAAATCATTGAATGGTGGAGTTGTGAAGTTGCACCCGGGGGTGATCGGAGCCGCACGGCACAAGTTGGACTAAGGGGAGACGATGCCCGGGATTGGGGTCTGCATGTGAGCGGGGCCTACGCAGTGAGCCGGGCGAGATGAGGTACAATTTCGGGTGCCCCGGGGGTCAACCAGGCTGCTGGCGCCCGGCTGTCATTGCCTCGCAACGTGCGCTCGATCGGGCCCGGATCGGGCCCCAACTCCATGGACTCTGACGATTCTGAATGAAGCTCCACCGCAGCGCAAGGCGACTAACTTGTTGGTACGACTGCGTTGAAGGATGTTGAATGCGTCTGGATAGATTCGGACTTCTCGGCCTGAAAATCCGCGTGTCGGCGGTTCGATTCCGCCCCTAGCCATTCGAAGGTTCCAGCACCAACTTCTTGCCCAGTAGCGCTTTCGCGACCTCCCCAGCCTACAAGCGATCCAGCCAGTCACGCGCTCCCCGCCATGAATTGTGCCCGATGAGGACGTGAAGTCGTTTTATCACGACGAGCTCTAAGAGGCAGCCCCACTAATCAACGACGGGTGGGTGGCTACTCGAAGCTTCGGTAGAGGGTAAGGCTCAGGCTGCGCGGCGCTCCGGGCACCCGCTCCTGAACGTCGGGATACACGTTCTGGAACAGGTTGCTGACTTTCGCTTGCAGCACGGTTCCCACCAGACGATAGGCAAGGCGAAGATCGACCACCGTGATGTCACCACGCGGGTCGAGTGGGTAGGCGAGCACCTCCTCTACCCGGCTCCGCCAGCGAAGGTCGATGGCGGCAAGGCCGCGCATCAGGTTCAGCGTCGCCGTGACGTTGTGTCGGGAGCGGTAGGGGAGCGCCCGATCGGTGAGCTGGTCCTTCGAGTCGAGAAAGAGATATGAGGCATCCAGATCGATTCGGCCAGGCAGCAAGCTGGAGCGCAAGCCAAGATCGAGCCCGCGAATGGTCGCCCGGCTTACGTTCTGGAATTGGAATACAAAGAACTGACCCGGCGCAGGTCCCGGCCCGATGAGGTCGTGGTATTCACTCCAGAAGAGCGTCGCATCGGTCCGCAGCCGGCGTAGCGGTTGCGCCGAGGCCCCGAGCTCCCCGGTCCAGGCATACTCTCCGTGGAGATTGGGATTGGGAACAACGTGAAACCCGAATTGGACGGTGGAGACGAACTGCTCGATGGCGCTGGCGGCTCGGTAGCCCCGAGCCACCGACGCCCGCGCGCTCAGCCGGTCGGAGGCATGCCAGACCAGGGCGACCTTGGGATTGAGTGACGCTTCGGCGGCGCTCTCGTTGGTGTCGTGGTAGTCGAGGCGGGCCCCGGCCGTGCCCGTGAACCCGTGCCCCAGGGCGATTTGGTCCTGCCCAAACACGGCACCGTCCCAGAGCCACGGCGTCCCGAGAAAATTGGAGCTGACCCGGGTGCCCGCGCCGTCGACGCCCAGCGTCAGTGCGTGCCTGGTGCCGGCCGCAACCGAGAGTTGGACCGTCCCGCCCCCCCGAGTCGCGTCGTGATAGTCCTGGTTCTCGACGAAATAATTCTGATTGCTGTTGTGGTTGAGGTACGGACTGACTCGGAGAAGGAGCGACGAGCGGGTCATCGGCGCCAGAGTGGCCCCGGCGAGGAGGAACTGATAAACGCTGCGATCGCCCACGGATCCGGGAGTCACCTCGAATGGCTGGTCCGGCGAGCGCCAGGCCAGAAAATCACCCGACTCGTTGCGAGACCACATGACGTAGGCATCCCAGGGATGCGCACTCCCAGGCGCGGACATCGCCTTCGCTCGGAGGAACCATCGGTCGTATTGCCCGTTCTGTTGAAACCCGTCGGACCCCTCCCGAGTTACCGCGATGCGGGCACCCACGTCGCCCAGCCGGCGGGAGTATTGCAACATCAGCCCCAGGTCGTTCAGCGTTGCATCGGTGAATCGATAGCGGTCGGGGACTTGATAGATCCCCCCTTGCGCACGGATGACGAATTCCGGGTGGTCACCGATGGGGCTGGTGACCATGTTGACCACTCCGCCCAGGGCGTTGCTTCCGTACAGTGCGGATGCGGCGCCCTTGACGACTTCGACCTGGTCGAGATCGAGTAGTGGAAACGCCTCCCAGATGATCTCGCCGCCGTCACCGCTCAAGGCAGGATGACCGTCTACGAGGGTCAAAACCCGGCTCCCGACGCCTCCTGCGGAACCGGTGGAGCCACGGATGTCCATCTCGCCCGGTCCGTTGAAGGTCACGCCAGGTACGTAAGCGAGGGCTCGGTCGACCGTGGCTACATTGCGCTGAATGATCTCGTCGTGCGACAGAACGGCGACGCTCGCCGGCGCGTCCTCGACTCGCTCAGGTCGGCGACTGGCGGTGACGACGATACCGGGAAGGTCGAGGGCGGCGGCGTGCATTTTGACGACAACTCGAGCGGTATCGTTCGATGCGACACTGAAGTCGGGGAGCGTATCCGGAGCATAGCCAACCGCAGCGACGCGGAGCTGGTAGCGGCCCGGCTCGACACCCACCAGCACGAACCGCCCCCCGGCACCACTGACGGTCACCAGCGGAGTGTTTACCAGAAGGATGCGGGCGCCCTCGATCCCTGCGCCGGTCTTGTCGTCGAGAACCTTGCCCACGAGAGCGCCTTTGGGCGCCTGCGCAGCGACGGGCCTGGCCGCTGCCAGCAGCAGCAAAAGCGTCCAGTGCGGCGAACCCCGGAGTGCCAACACCCCCGGGAGCCAGCGCGACATTGCGCTACTGCTTCTGCCAGACCGAGATGCTGGTAACGCCCTGGTTCGTGGCGTTCACCGTGAGCATGTTCCCGTTCAGGCTGTAGGTGCCTGTGGCCTGTCCCGTAGTCGAGGAGGATTGGCTCCAGTTCGAGCCGTTGAGCGCGTACGTCCCGTTATCGTCGACCGTGCCTTGACCCGGGATGACGAGGTGAAGCGTGTACGTGGTGGCGGTCAGCGTGAACGTTCCGGTCGCTGCGGGTGGCATAATGACAGGCTGGGGCGGAAACTGAATCGAGACCAGTGTGTAGGTGCCGCTCAGGTTGACGCTCGGCCCGGTGCTGCTGTCGCTGCACCCGAGCGCACC
>Ga0075428_100003767_pt1 | contig 16615 bp, 12 predicted proteins | sample RhiMetdeltSRZDD2_FD_75291 | JGI IMG/M metagenome (GOLD analysis project Ga0075428, IMG submission 75291) | Populus rhizosphere microbial communities from Tennessee, USA - Rhizosphere MetaG P. deltoides SRZDD2 | ecosystem: Host-associated > Plants > Roots > Rhizosphere > Soil | place: USA... | reverse complement strand
GAAGTGCCGTCGCCCAACATCGTCACGGTCCCCTCTGAGAAGATGCGAAACGGCGACTTCTCGGATCTGCTGGCGCTCGGACCCCAGTACCAGATCTACAACCCGTTCACGATCCGGCCGCATCCAACGCAGGCTGGCCGGTTCACGCGGGACCCGTTCCCCGGCAACATCATCCCGCGCACGATGTTCGACCCGATTGCGTTGAATATCCTCGATTATTTCCCGCTGCCGAACCAGGTGGGCACCGCCGACGGTCAGCAGAACTTCCAGAACCCAACGGCCGTCGCCTTCGAGACCTACTACACGGTCACGGGCCGCGTCGATCACAACATCTCGCCGAACCACCGTGTCTACGGCCGGTTCAGCTGGGACTTCTGGGAAGAAGAAAAAGACGATCGGTTCGACAACATCGCCACGGGGATCTTCCTGAATCGCAAGAACCGGATCCTCGGCCTGGATGATGCCTACACATTCCGTAGCAATCTGCTGATGAACGTACGCGGCGGATTCACGCGGCAGATGTTCCCCGAGCGGCGGCGCAGCCAGCCGTTCGATCTCTCGACGCTCGGGTTCTCGTCTCAACTCGTCTCGCTCGCGCCAACCGACATCGCCACGTTTCCGTTCATCAACTACGACGGCTTTCAGGACTTCAGCGTGTCGGAATCAGGCGACGGCTGGTTCACGACGGACGTGTACTCGGTCACCGGCAGCTTGACGTGGCTCGTCAACCGGCACAGCTTCAGATTTGGATCGGAGTACCGGCGCTACATCGAGGATTCGAGCCGCTTTTCCACCGCGGCCTCGCCGCAGATCAATTTCAGTAATACGTGGACGCGCGGACCGCTCGACAACTCCGCGGCCGCACCGTTCGGCCAGGACTTCGCGTCGTTCCTCCTCGGGTTGCCGACGGGAGGCACGATGAGCCGCGCTGCGGCGTACCGCGAAGAGAGCAGCGTCACGTCGTTCTATGTGCACGACGACTGGCGCGTCACGAACACGCTCACGCTGAACATGGGTCTCCGGTGGGAAATCGAAGACGCTCTGACCGAAGCCGACGGTCGATACGTCAGCGGGTTCGATTTTCAAACGTCGCTCCCCATCGAGGCCACGGCGCAGGCCAACTACGCGCGTAATCCCATCGCCGAAATTCCCGTGTCGCAGTTCGCCGTGCGCGGCGGGCTGCTCTACCCAGACACGGGCGGACCGCGGACTGCGTGGACGCGCAATCTCGGGAACGTCATGCCGCGGGCGAGCTTCGCCTGGTTGGCGACACCGGAAACCGCGGTGCGCGGCGGGTATGGTGTGTTCTTCGACGTCCTCGGCACCAACCGGATCACGGTCAACCAAGTTGGCTATTCGCGTGACACGACGCTCACGCCGTCGCTGGACAACGGGCAGACGTTCATCGCGACGCTGGCCAACCCGTTTCCGGCCGGCCTGCTCGAGCCGGTCGGCTCCTCGCTCGGCCTGATGACGAACGTCGGCCAGGGCGTGTCGTTTCCGTACAACGGCGACGCGAGCAACCCGCGCACGCATCGCTGGTCGATCGGTGTCCAGCGCGAACTGCCCGCGCAATTCGTCGTCGAAGCCACCTACGTTGGTGCGCGCGGCGAGAAGTTGCCCGTGCTCAGGCAGCTCAATGGCATTCCGACCCAATACCTATCGACATCGCCAGTTCGAGATGACGCGACGAACAATCGGCTGACGCAGCAAGTGCCGAATCCGTTCGTGGGACTGTTGCCGGGAACAGGCCTCAACGGTGCCAACGTCGCGCGCAGCCAGCTGTTGCGGCCGTTTCCGCAGTTCACGTCCGTTCAGGCCACCGAGACGAATGGACTGTCCGACTACAACGCGCTGCAGGCCCGCGTCGAACGGCGCATGGCCAACGGCTTCACGGTTCAAATGGGCTACAGCTGGTCAAAGACGATGATCGAGACGGGCTATCTCAATGATGGGGATGCGCAACTCGAGCGCGTCATCAGCAACTTCGATCGGACGCACACGTTTGTCTCGAGCGGCCTCGTGGAGCTGCCGTTCGGACGGCAGCGGCACTTCGGCTCGAATTGGTCAGCACTCGTCGACGGGTTCCTCGGCGGATGGCAGGTGGGCTACATCGTCAAGGCGCAGAGCGGGGCGCCGCTCGGATTCGGTAACTTCCTGTTCGCCGAGGGCATGGGCGTCGACGACATCATGGCCGACAATCCCAACGTCGATCAGTGGTTCAACCCGAGCGCCTTCAATCGCGTGGCCGCGCAACAGCTGGTCTCGAACGTGCGCACGCAGCCAAGCCGGTTCGAAGACGTCAGGGGTCCGGGGTACGCAGTTCTGGATTTGTCGCTGCTCAAGAATCTCAGCCTTGGCGGCAGCCGCCAGATTCAATTCCGCATCGAGTCGTACAACGCCTTGAACCGCGCGAACCTGCAGAATCCGAATACGACGGTGACCAGCACGGCACTTGGCAGCATCACGGCGCAGAACGGGTTGCCGCGTCAGCTGCAGCTCGCCGCGAAGTTCACGTTCTGAATCGTTGTAAGACGACGTGTTCCTACAAGCGAGGAGCGATGGCTGTCATCGCTTCCGGTGAGGTCAGGACCTGGTGGACCTCGAAGTCCACCAGGTCGCTCCAGCGCACCATCCACTCATCCAGCAAGCGCCGGTCGTCTGTTTCCATGACTTGATAGCAGCGGTCGAACTTCGTGTCCACCCAACTCGACACGTACGACAACCCCTCTGGGGCGAGTCGGCCGTGTTCTCGGAATCGGCGGTAGACGGGAACGGCGTCGCCACCCTTGAAGTGTTCGATCACCATGTAGAGCGTCTTGGGCATGGCGCTACTTTACAGCCAGCCATTCTGCGCGATCTGCGGCGCCGACAAGCAACGGCACGTTCGAGTCGTTGGACGAGGGTTGCCAGGTGGGATCGTGAAGGACGTAGAGATTGAAGCGGCCGCCGGCAGGCGCAATCCGACTCGTGCTCTGTATGTCGAACCGATCCTGACCTTCCGTGAAGCTCAGCGACCGTTCGCTGACTTCGCCCGCACGCCGGAATCCGAGCTTTGAGTTCGGACGCAGCGACAGTACGAAACGCCCTCGCTCCGGCGTGTAGAACCATACAGCCGGGCCGGAGATACTTCCGCCGAATCGAGTGGAGGCGTCCACCACTGATCCGTTCACGCTGATCCGGAGATTCTCCAGCTGCAGTTCGACATCGTCGGCCGATAAGTCTCGCAGCGGCACCGGCGGTACGTTAACCGTTACACCCGCGTTCGAGCGGTTGAGTGTGAGATAGTCCACGACCTTCTGCCCGGTTGCGCGGTTCTCCAGCACATCAATCGCGATCGTGTCACCGGCGCGGGCGCGGGGCACAAACGGATATTTCAGCAGCGGGATGGCCGTCCATGTCGAATCCACCGCTTGCATCTCCGCTACTTCCGCTGCAGACAAACTGAATGGTTCGAATCGAACCTGAACGTTCTGAGCGCCCTCAGCCGACTCGATGATGACGTCGTAGGCGAAGTAGCGCTTTTGACTCCGATCCAACACGATGCGGTGGATCCGGCCCGCATTGCCCACCCGGACGCCCGACCACACCTGCTGAGAACCAGGTTCCACTCGTGCGGTCATCTGCACGGCAATCCCGCTAGGCAAAGACACGGTCACTTGCGCCGCGGCTGGCGCGGCCACTGCGACCAGCAGAGGAAGAACGATCGATTTAACGGCTCGCATCGGTGCTCCTTTCGACTCGCACGTTCACGGAACTGACTGGCTGGAAGCCGCGCAGATCCTCCATGGTCCGGACCGGCTCCGCCGGTCGCAAACGATCGACAGCCGTGAGAACAGCGAGCCACAACAAAAGCACAGAGACTGCAATCGCAACTGGCAGCGGGACGCGAATCCTCGCGCTCAGCAGGGTTCGCCACCACGGCTTTGGCCTCCCAAGCGCGCGCACGTCGAGGCTGATCGGAGCATTCGGGACGCTCCATTCACGCAGGAGCCGTCTGAGTTCCGGATCCTTACCGGGTTCCATACGCAGTGCCTTTCTCCTCGAGCAGCGGCGCGAGTATTCCTCTCAAGTTCGCGCGGCCGCGGTGCAGGCGCGACTTGACGCTGCCAACGGTTGATTCAGTGACGCGCGCGATTTCCTCGAGCGTCAGATCTTCGTATTCGGCCAGGATGATGGCCTCCCTCTGCAACGGCGGCAGCAGTTGAACCGCCTGGCTGACGATCTCGGCACGTTCCTGATTCATCAAGTCTACGGGCGGGCACACGGCGGAATCTTCTTCAACCGAATCATGAGGATGCTCGTCTCGCCACTTCTTGAGAACCAAGTGCCGGGCGATCCCGAGCAGGAAGGCGCGCAGCGCTCCGCGATCGGCGTCGTACCCGTGAGGCTTCCGCCACAACGCGAAAAAGCAATCCTGCACGATATCTTCGGCGTCGTGTGCGGAACCGGCCATTCGATAGACAAAACGATAAAGGACATCCTTATTCGCGTAGAAAGCGTCTCGGAAGTCCTGCTCCGTCATGTTTCTAGTTACCGTGAGCCACGAAAAGGGTACGGCGTGTAGTCGGATGCTATACTCCGTCCGCCCCCCACGCTCCCGAAAGAGGAGGTCTGCTTGATCCCCGCTAAAAGAATGTTTCGGGCGGTCGTGTGTACGTTCATCGTCACCCTCGCGACGCCTCTCCCCGCGCGCGCGCAGGATGTGACATTCCGGTTCTCCGGCACGATCGCCCAAGTCTCCAACTCTCCATTCGCCGACATTGCCGTCGGTACACCCTTCAGTGGCAGGTACACGTTCAACCTCGGCGCACCGAACGAGAACAGTTTTCCCGGCGTCGCCGACTACTGGTATCGATCTGCGCCATACGGCGTCACGGTGCGCATCGGTAGCCGCGAGTTCAAAACCAATCCTGCCGCGGTCGAATTCCTGATCGAGCAGGTCCACGGCCATTACGTAGGGATCGATAACTACCTGTTCCGGAGTTACAGCAACAGCCCGACCGATGGCGTCGATGTCGGGTACATCGAGTGGCAGCTGGATGATCCAACGCAGACCGCGCTCTCATCGCTGGCGTTGTCAGCGGTGCCGCCGGTGCTTTCCGCATGGCAACAGCCCGTCGGATTCAGCGTCGTCGGTGCCGGTGTCGAGTACTTCATCCAGGGACAGATCACGTCGATCGAGGTATGTGCGAACGAGACCTGCACCGCAATCTGCCCGCCCGGACCTCCGGGACCTGCCGGACCTACTGGCCCGCAGGGAGAGCCCGGCCCGATCGGTCCGCAGGGACCGCAAGGCAATCAAGGTCCGGTTGGACCGATGGGACCGATGGGACCAGTGGGTCCCGCGGGTCTACAGGGGCCAAAAGGAGATGCGGGCGAGCTGCCGTTGGGATCCCTCGTCTTCATGCTGGCGAGCGATCCAGCGCCTGCCGGGTACAGCCTGGTCGGCAGCTTCGATCAGCGGCTGAATAACGACGGCGGCCCGCGCACCGTCACGGTACGGATGTACAGGAAGAATTAGGGGCTGGGGACTACGTTCCCGATCACTTCCGACCGATACCAAAACCGTGCAGCCTACTCAGGAAGCCCGTCTGCTGGCGGCGTTGGATCACGAGCGCGCCTGGCGGGAAATGCTTCAAAAGAAACTGGCGACCGCTGAGGCCGCGCGGCATGAGGCGGACGAGCAGCTCGTCCTGGCTCGCGCCGAGGTCCAGCGGCAGCGTCACGCGTCGACCAGAACTTCCAACATTTGCACAGTCCTGCAAGAGCGGACCTTGGAGCTGGAAGCCGCGCTACAACAGGCGGAACAGCGGCGGACATCGGAGTCCGCCGCTGCCGCCGATCGCCTCACCCAGCGTCACGGCGAATTCACGGCGAGCCTGGCGGACGCCGCACGGTCACGCGACGCGCTCGCCCAGCAGTTGAGCGGCGCGATGACCGCGCTGGAGGCGCTTCGACAGGCCCGCGAGGCGGACAAAAGCGTTGCCGCCGAACACTTGCGGCAGCGCGAGGCGGCCTTTGCCGAGGCGGAGGTCCGCCACGCGGATGAACGCGCGGCCGCGCTCGAAGAGTCTCGCGAGCAACGTGCGATGCACGATGCGGCGGTGGCGAGGCTCGCCCATCGCGAAGCTAATCTCCTCGAACAGCTTGCGCACGAGACCGACGAACGGGCAGTACTCGAACAGAATCTGGAGGCGGCGGCACGCGCGCGCAGCGAAGCCGAGGAACACCATGCCCGCGAACTAACCGCGGCGGCCGAACGGCTGACCGAGCGCGAGGCCGACCTGGCAGAAACACGGGCCGAGTTCGCGCGTGGGCGCCGCCGGCTTCTCGAGGCGGCTTCTGCTCTCCGCCGAAGAACGAGCGAGCAGAAAACCCGGCTCGAGGTGCATTTCGCCGGCGAGCTTGCCACTCGCGAACGTCGTCTAATCGAGCGCGAGGACGAGCTGCAGCAAATCCAACAGGACCGTGACACACTTCGACAAACGTTGGTCGCGGCGCGCGAGCAACTCCAGGAACTGTCCGCGACGCGCGACGAGGAGCGGCAGGAGTTCGAACGGGAGCGATCGAGAAGCCAGTTGGAAATCGAGCGGCTTTCGGGCGAACTCCATCAGGCCCGGCAATCCCTGGATCACCTGCAGAGCGCATTCAATACGCTCGAGCAACTGTCGAGCGAGCACGCGATCGAGCGCGCCCGGCTCGAAGGCGTCGTCGCTGATCGAGATACGCAGATCAACACCCGCGAATCGGCGTATCTCGCCGCAGAGCAGGCCGGGAAAGAAGCGATCCAGCGACTCGACGCGGAAATTGGCACGGTGCGTCTCGAACTGGAACGTGTGACAAAAGATGCTGCCGCGCTCCGCACCGACGTTCGCGCAGCCGAAGAGAGTCTTCGCCAGGCGCGTCGCATGGAAGCCGTCGGCCGGCTTGCGTCAGAAGTGGCTATCAATTGCGAGACCCTGCTTCGCGACGTGAGCGAGAGCGCCAAAGAATGGTTGGACGCGACCGGCAGTGATCCAGTCGTTCGCGATCAGGGCGAGCAGCTTGTCGGCGATGTCAACCAGGCAACCAGCCTGCTGCAACGATTGGCCGCGTACAGCAAGGAACAAGTCGACGCGCTCGAACCAATCGACCTGAAGCGTGTCTTTCGCAATCTCGAGCCCGTGATGAAGCGGGTGGCCGGCGACGATATCGAGCTCGTACTGCCACAGTCGATCCCGTCCTTGACGGTTGATGTCGAGAAAGCACGCGTCGAGCGCGTGCTCGTCAACGTGGCGAGCCACGCGCGCGAGCGAATGCCGCACGGCGGCCGCCTGAAGATCGATCTCGCGTCTACCGTTCTCGATCGCGAGTTTCTCGATCGCTTCCCGAACGTGCGGCCAGGCCGGCATGTGGTTGCGACGGTCACAGAGGAACGCAGTGCAGCCATGCCGACCGGTGCCAAGAAGGCGGCCGGCAACCAGGCGGGTATGGACGTTTCAGCGCTTGGAAGGCTGCTCGGCGACTGCGGCGGTCACTTGTGGGTCACTGCCGAGCCGACAGGAAACATGCTGCTGAAGATCCATTTGCCGCTCCTATCCTCGAACGAGGCGGTGGATCCCGAACCGTCGTTGTCGCGCGGCGGCGCTTTGGCGCGCTGGTTCCGCCAGTAGGCAGCCGCACCGGAAAACCTCGCCGTGGGGTAAGCTTGTCTTCGCCATGAAACCTATGCTGCGACAGACCCTCGTGTCCCTCCACGTCATTTTCGTACTGATTCTGGGGGCGGTTGCACCCCAACGAGCCTTCGAGCCACAAGCGACACCGGCCAGTCAGGCGGCGGGGCCTGCGGCAACCGAGCCGGTACGCATTCCGCTCGACCTCTTTCAGTTACCCGAGGGACTCGAGATTACGGTCTGGGCGGCGTCGCCGTTGCTGCGCAATCCCACCAACATCGACGTCGATCGTGATGGGCGCATCTGGGTGGCCGAGGGTGTCCGGTACCGTTCGCACTTCGCCCGTCAACCCGAAGGCGACAGCATCGTCGTGCTGCAAGACAAGGACGGGGATGGCAAGGCTGACAGCACTCACACATTCGTGCAGGAGCCGGCATTGATTGCGCCGCTCGGCGTGTCGGTGATCGACAACAAGATCGTCGTGGCGCAGCCGCCGGATCTGATCGTCTACACCGACGTCGATCGCAATCTGCGTTTCGATCCAGCGGTAGACAAGCGCGAAGTACTTCTGAGCGGATTCCAGGGCGTCAACCACGACCACTCGCTGCACTCGGTTACCGTCGGACCGGATGGCAAATGGGTGTGGAACGCCGGCAACACCGGGGCGATGTTTACCGATAAGTCGGGCAAGACCTTCCGCATCTTCGGATCGTACCGGCAGAGCGCGGTCGGGCCGTTCAAGTACCCCCACGACGCGGCTGCCTTCGCAGGCAAGCCGAGCGACGACGGGCATGTGTATGTCGGTGGGTTTACGGCGCGCATGAACCCGGACGGCACGAACGTGGAGATCATCGGCCACAACTATCGCAATAGCTACGAACAGTCCGTCACGTCACTCGGTGATGTGTTTCAAAACGACAACGACGACCCGCCAGCATGCCGCGTGAGCTGGGTGATGGAGTACGCCAACTTCGGCTTCTCGTCGAATGACGGCCAACGGACGTGGCAGGCGGATCGCCGGCCGGGTCAGACCGTGCCGGTTGCGGAGTGGCGCCAGGATGATCCAGGCATGACGCCTGTTGGCGACGTCTACGGCGGCGGATCCCCGACCGGCAACGTGTTCTACGAGAACGGCGCACTGGGCGCGGCGTTCGAGGGGACGTTCTTCGCCGCCGATGCCGGCCGCAACGAGATCTTTTCCTACAAACTCGCGCGGCAGAATGCAGGGTTCGCGCTCGATCGGAAAGTTTTCCTCACGTCGAATCCGAGCCAGCGGTACGCGGGATCGGACTTCGTCGGCGGCAACAGCTCGGCCAAGGGATCGGTTGAGACGCTGTTCCGTCCGTCGGACATCGCGGTTGGCCCGGACGGCGCACTCTACATCAGCGACTGGATCGACGCACGCGTCGGCGGACACCAGGACCTGGACGCGTCGCTCTCGGGCGCCATCTATCGAATCGCTCCGAAGGGCTTCTCGCCGAAGGTCCCCTCCTTCGACACGAAGACCATCGACGGGCTGATCACCGCTCTGCGTTCGCCGGCGGTGAACGTCCGTGCGATTGGATTCGAGGGCTTGAAGGCGCGCGGCGGCACCGCTGTAAACGCCGTCGCTGCTTTGCTCAAGGATCCCAACCCGTACATGCGCGGGCGCGCGATCTATCTCCTCTATCAACTCGGACCCGAGGGACAAAAGCGAGCAGGGACGCCTGAGTCGCAGACCGATCCCGCGATGCGCATCGCGGCGTTCCGCGCCATGCGGCGCGCGAATCTCGACGTGCTGCCAGTGGCGGCGCGCCTCGCGCGCGATCAGGACGCGGGCGTGCGCCGTGAGGTCGCGCTGGCGCTGCGCGATACGCCCGCGGCCGCGTCGTTGGACATCCTCGCTGATATCGCTCGCGGCTACGATGGCCAGGATCGCAGCTACCTCGAAGCGCTGGGCACCGGCGCGACCGGCAAGGAAGCAGCCCTGTACGATCGACTGCGCACCGACCTGAAGGTTGCGAAAGATCCGCTCGCCTGGTCCGGAACGTTCGCGCGAATCGCGTGGCGGCTGCACGTGGCGGCGGCGGTGGCCGACGTTTCCGCACGCGCCCAGGCACCTAAGCTCTCCGCGGCTGACCGCCGGCTCGCCGTCGATACGCTCGCGTTCATCAACGATCCGGCAGCCGCCAAGGCCATGCTGGCGCTGGCGGCGCCGAATAGTCCGGCGCGCGACCAGGCCACGTTCTGGCTCCTGAACCGGATGTCGAGCACCTGGACGCAGTACGGCCTCGGCGCGGAGCTCAAAACCGCGGGGATCTACGATCCCGCCACGATCGTTTTGCGCGAAGTCGTGGTGCCCAAGCCGGCGCCAGATACACCGGAACTTTCGGTCGAGGAAATCGTCCGTCTTAAAGGCGACGCGTCCCGCGGAAAGGCGGCGTCCGCGCGATGCCTCATGTGCCATGCCGTTGGCGGTACTGGCGCGGAGTTCGGGCCCTCCTTGGACGGCTGGGGCCGCGGCAAGTCCGCCGAAGTGATTGCCAACGCCCTCGTGAGCCCGAGCGCAGAGTTAGCGCAGGGGTACGAAGGCACCGAGCTCAAGATGAAGGATGGGGTGACCATCCAGGGCCTGCTGATCAAGCAGGGCGATCCGTTGATGATCCGCAGCATGGGCGAGGTCACCCAGATCGTCCCGGCGGATCGCGTGGCGGGGCGCCGCCGCATGACGGAATCGTTGATGATGAGCGCTGCGCAACTCGGGCTCACGGCGCAGGACGTTGCCGATCTTGTCGCGTTCCTGCGCAGCAACTGAGCGCACCGCGCGCGAAGCGCACCGTGACGGCTGACCTTGATTCTTGGGACGCTGAGCCGTACGCTCGGAAGCGCGCGCGGCGGGTCAGCTCCCTACGCGTGACCCAACGCCGATGGCGACACACGACACGTCCAACTGGTGGGCGCGACTGACGCGCCGCAGCGAACCGTCTGTCCTGCAGCAGCCGGATGCGGTCGTCGCGACGTGGAAGGCCGCCTGGCTGAAGGGCGCGCATGCCGCGTGGGGATCTCATCGCCCGGTCGCCAATCCGTACCACACCGAGATGGAGCGCGCCGCCTGGCAGGCCGGGTGGAAGTGGGCGGAGCTGAATCCCGATCGACGATCGAACCGCGCGCCGCGGTTCGCTCATCCTCGCCGTCGCGCGATGGACTCGTCGCTGACCGCGTCGCTGAAGCGCGCGGCGGCAGTGGGAGCGACGGGCGTCACCCTCTACGCGATCTCGAAGGCGCTGCGCCGCTGGTCGCGCGTCCGAGAGTCCTGAGCAACGCTATCGAATCTTCTGATCCGGTAACTTCTGGCTGATGCCGGTATCAATCGGCATCTTGTCCGTCTGCGGCGTCAGGCCGGTTGCGGCCATCAACTGGCGCAGTTCGACGCTGAGCTTGTCGACGACGGCTGCAGCGGTTGCGCTGCCGATCAAGTTGGTCCGCTCCTCTGGGTCCTTCACGAGATCGTACAGTTCCGCCTTGTGCCGATCGGGACCACCGTCGCCATGCGGATACTGGATGTATTTCCACTGTGAGGTCCGGATGCCGCGGACGTTCGGCGTGTACGGAAACTCCTTCTCGAAGTTGTAGTAGTAGAACCAGCTCGTGCGCCATGCCGGATCGCCACGCTTGACGAGTGTGACCCACGATCGACCGTCGATGCCGGCCAATGGTGTCGCGCCGCTCAACTCGAGCAGGCTCGGCGCCATGTCGACTGTGAGCACCTGCTCGTCGATCGCCTTGCCGGCCGGCAAGCCCGAGTAACGAACCGCCATCGGAATCCTGATGCTTGGCTCCTGCATCGTGCGCTTGTCGACCATGCCGTGTTCCCCTTCGAGCAGGCCGTTGTCGCCAACGAACACGATGATGGTGTTGTCGAGTTGTCCGCTGGCCTCGAGCCACGCGCGCAGCCGGCCAACGCTGTCGTCGACGCTCAGAATCGTGGACCAGTAGGCGTGCACCATGTTCTCGAAGTCCTTGACAGCTTCTGGGCGATCGTCAGGGAACTTCTTCCGCCACTCGAAGAGCGGCCCGTAGATGCCGTGCCACGTTCGCAGCCGCTCGGTCACCCACGCCGGTTTGTCGGAAAGCTCGAATGCGCTCGGCGGGTAGGCGACGCGGACGTCATCGAACGCGTGCTCGTGCTTCGGCTCCGGGGTGTAGAAGCTGTGCGCCGCCTTGTGCCCGAGCATCAACATCCACGGCTTGCCGCTATGGTCAGCCTTCAGCCAGTCCAGCGCGATGTCGGTCACGACCGTCGTGTAATACCCAGGCTTCACTTCGCGACGCGCGCCATTGAAGTTGAACTCGGTGTCGAAGTACTTGCCCTGGCCTTTGTGCGTCACGAAGTAGTCGAACCCGGGACGAGGCTCGTCGTTGTTCTCGCCCATGTGGTACTTGCCGACATAGGCGGTCGTGTAACCCGATTGCTGCAGCGATCGAGGAAAGCCCTCGAGACCCGCGGGAAACTCGGTGAAGTTGTTGGTGACGCCGTGCCGGTGCGCGTAGACACCGCTCAAGAGCGACGCGCGGCTCGGCGAGCACAGCGATGTCGTACAGAACGCGTTCTTGAAGTTCACGCCTTCGCGCGCGATGCGATCGATGTTCGGCGTCCGAACGTGCGGATGCCCGGCATACCCGAGGGCGTTCCAGCGCAGATCGTCGAGGAGGATGAAGAGGATGTTCGGCCGGGCTGGTGCGGGTGTCGGCGCGGTGCTGCGGCACCCGCTGGCAAGGATGGCCAGACCGAACGCGAACCCCAGTGCTGGTCGACGCATGGCGGAATGGTATGTCATTCATCGAAGCAGGCTCCATCTGGACAGCGGGCTGCGATTGGCATATCGTCCCGTCTCACTGGAGGACGTGATGTCAATTCAGGCAAAGAAGCTTTTGACCACCGGGCTCGTGGTGTTGTTCGCCTTGGTCGTCGTCGCCGCTGCGAGCGCGCAGGCGACCGACCCCATGGTTGGCACGTGGCAGCTGGATACCGCCAAATCATCGTATAAGCCCGGCCCTGCGCCAAAGAGTGCAACCGCGGTCATCGAGGCGGCCGGCGCGACGGGCATCAAGGTCGCGGTCGATGCCGTAAACGCCGACGGCAGCCCGATGAAGTGGGGGTTTACGAGTCAGCGCGACGGTAAGCCGGCGCCGGTCACGGGCAACCCGATGTACGACACCGTCATCGCTACCAAATCGAGCCCGACCGCCGGGTCTAACGAGTACACCAAGGGGGGCAAACCGGTCGCCTCATCCAAGATAGCCGTCAGCGCCGACGGTAAGACGTTGACGGTGACGACGGAGGGCACAGACGCGAAGGGGCAAAAGGTGCACAACGTCGCCGTGTTCAACAAGAAGTAACGAATCGAATCGCCAGGATCGCGAGGGTGGATCCCATCCGCCTTCGCGGTCCTCGCGACGCTGGAGTCCGGATATGCCCCGCCACGTCTCCGCTGCTGTGTCGTTGCTCGCATCCACGCTCGCGTATTCAGCCCTCCTGGCCCAACAGAGTCCGCCGCCCGATCCGTTGGTGAAGGAGAACGCGACCGTCAAGCTGGCGGCACACTCGTACGTCATCCCCGATGCCAACGTCAGCCTCGTCCCAAACGTCGGCATCATTGTTGGGACGCGGGCCACGCTCGTGATCGATCCTGGCCTTGGCCGCCGTAACGGCGAAACCGTGCTGCGCGAAGTCGCCAAGATCAGCAAGAACGCGGACCTGTATATCGCGTCCACTCACTTCCACCCCGAGCACACGACCGGCTACGTCGCATTCCCTCCGTCCGCGAAGTACGTGAACTCAACAGTGCAGGAATCGGAGTTCGCCGAAAGCGGGATGCAGATGGTGCAGGCGTTCTCGAAGCGGTCACCGATGACTGCCGAGATCCTGAAGGACGCGGCGCGGCGTCCGGCCGACATCACGTTCGAGCGTGATCACATGCTCGATCTTGGCGGCGTGCGCGTCCGCCTGCTCGTTGTCGGCCCGACTCACACGAAGGGCGACACGGTGCTCTTCGTCGAAGGCGACAACGTGCTCTTCGCCGGCGATGTCGTCATGAACAATTCGTTTCTCGCAGCCTCCGCGGTGTCGAGCATGAAAGCGTGGCTGAGCGCGTTCGACACGCTCGAGGCCATGAAGCCGCAAACCATCGTGCCGGCACATGGCGAGGTGGGGCCCGGCACGCTCATCGCGTCTAACCGCACGATCATGCAGGGCGTGCAGGCACGTGCGCGGGCGCTCAAGGCGGAGGGACGGACCGCGGACGAGGCGGCCAAGACGGTGCAGGCCGAATTCCAGGCCCAGCATCCGAACTGGCCGCGGGCCAACGGCCTTGGTGCCGCGGCTCGCTCTGCGTACGCCGAATCGCAGTAAACGCGGATCGTTACAAAATCACGGGACGCGGATCATCGCGGATCATTACCAATCGACGGGACGCGGATCATCGCGGATCATTACCGATCGACGGGACGCGGATTCTCGCGGACTATTCAAAATAACGGGACGCGGATTATCGCGGATCATTACCGATCGACGGGACGCGGATCACCACGATCATGCAAATCAAGCGGACCCCGAACCCCGAGTACGGATCATTACGCATCTCCGGGACGCGGATCGCGCGGATTATTCAAAATAACGGGACGCGGATCATCGCGGATCATTACCGATCGACGGGACGCGGATTCTCGCGGACTATTCAAAATAACGGGACGCGGATTCTCGCGGATCAATACCGATCAACGGGACGCGGATCACCACGATCATTGCAAATCAAGCGGACCCCGAACCCCGAGTACGGATCATTACGCATCTCCGGGACGCGGATCGCGCGGATTATTCAAAATAACGGGACGCGGATTCTCGCGGATCATTACCGATCGACGGGGACGCGGATCACCACGGATCATTGCAAAATCAAGCGGACCCCGGATCCAGAACCCCGAGTACGGATCATCACGGAGTGCCAATGTCTAACCGCGACGTGGTGGCAGCAACGCTGTCTCTCCTCTTTTCTGAACTGATCAAGGGCCCGGCGGCAGACGCCGCCTACATGCTCAACGGTGGGGATCCGGGGCTGCTCGGTTCGCTCGACAAACTGTCGGCAGCCGCGGCGTCACGGTCGTCGGCCGCCGGCGGCGCGACCATTGCGGCGCACGTCGATCACCTTTGCTACGGCCTGCAGCTCATGAACCGTTGGAATGACGGCGAGGCCGATCCGTGGAGTGATGCGGATTGGACGGCCAGCTGGCGCCGTACCTCGGTCACCGACGAGGAGTGGACGGCGCTCCGCGAGCGGCTGCGACACGAAACGGAGCGGTGGCATCGCGCCCTGCAACAGCCGCGCGACCTCTCGACAATCGAGCTGAACGGCGTCGTGGCCAGCATCGCGCATCTCGCCTATCACTTAGGCGCGATTCGACAGATCGATAAATCCATCCAAGGGCCGAAGGCGAGCTGACCAAACTGTGTCGTCGGCGCGTCGACTCAAGCAGGCTCATAACCTGACGCCGTTTTGGCGAAGCGAGCGAGTCACGCGAACGGAGCGCGCCGGCGAAGCGGCGCGCGAGAGAGCGTGTCGGGGAGTCCGAGGGGCGAAGCCCCTCGGAAAGACTAGAAGCTCACCGTCGTATTGAACGTCACTCGCCGCAATCCTGATGCAATCGTTGGCTGCAGGAAATACGGCGCGCCCAGGATGCCGCTGAAACCGGAATACACCGGCTGATTGAACACGTTCTGGATGTTCACGGCCAGGTTGAGTCGATAACGCGGAAGCGTCTGCGCCGCTGTGGGATTGACGGTCAGGCCGGCGGGCGAGCCCATGATCTGGACGCCTCCACCGGAGGTCACCGTCTTCTTCCCCAACGTAAACGCGTAATTGAAGTTCATCGACGTATTCCAACTGCCCATCGTCCTGGCCGAGTTGCGGCCGACACCTTCGGGCCGATCGTTGAAGACCAGATCGCCGTTGTTGTCGAAGCCGGTACGAATCGTCAAGGGCAGCGCTGACGTGCCGGTAATGCCAACGCGAGCGCTGAAATTGCGGAGCGCCGTGCTGGTGATTGCGACATGCCCGTTGTGACGACGGTCGAAGTTCGCTGGTCCCCATTCGTTCGCGAGGATGAGGCTGGCGGGAATCACAAACGCGCCATCAGTGTTGTCGTAGGTGCGTCCGAAGTTGTAGAAGCCGGATAGGCCGAGTCCGCGATTCCATACCCACCGTGGACCGCTGTTGGCGGCTGGCCCGCCGCCACCCATGATCATGACCGGACCGCCCACGCCCACGAACATGGCGGCGCCGCCGGCTGGTGGGGGCGGGGCACCTCCGCTCGGGGTCGGGGCCATCGGTCCGAGATTCAGGTTCACGGAGGCGTTCACCGTATGCGCCTGGCCACTGCCGTCGGACCGCGCGAGAACGACGTTAGCAAAGTTTGGATCGGGCCGGACGCCGTTCACCGGCGTGTTGATGTTACGGCCCGTCAGCAGCGAGTAGCGATAGTTATAGCTGTAGAGCAGGTTGGCGGTCACACGCCGCGAGAAAGTCTGCGCAATGCCCCCGCTGAGCCGCTGGGCATACGCCATGTTCCGTTCCTCGGCGAGCAGATACCGGTTCGTTGGCAGCGTCTGTCCGAGGTCACCCGGATCGGGATATGACGGATCCACGAGGTTCACTTCGCGCTGGCGGAACCCGTCGACCTGAAGCGTCTGCGCGTACGTGCCCGTCGGCAGCCAGTCGTAGAAAATACCCCAGCTGCCGCGAAGCGTGGTTTTCCCGGTCTTGAAGGGGGCCCACGTGAATCCCGCGCGCGGTGCGAAGTTCAGTTTGTCGGGCACGTGGGTCTGCGCCTCGTAGCGAACACCGCCAGTGATGGTGAGGCCCTTGCGCACCTTGATGTCGTCCTGGATATAGAAGCCACCTTGCGCGTTCGAGTAACGCAGGTTC
>Ga0075428_100003762_pt1 | contig 16623 bp, 16 predicted proteins | sample RhiMetdeltSRZDD2_FD_75291 | JGI IMG/M metagenome (GOLD analysis project Ga0075428, IMG submission 75291) | Populus rhizosphere microbial communities from Tennessee, USA - Rhizosphere MetaG P. deltoides SRZDD2 | ecosystem: Host-associated > Plants > Roots > Rhizosphere > Soil | place: USA... | reverse complement strand
GACGCGATCAGCGGCGGCAGGATCCTGACCGTGTGGTCCCCTGCCGTGAGCACGAGCAGCCCTGCCTCACGTGCGCGGGCAACAACGTCGCCTGCGGGCTCGCCGACATCGATGCCCCACATGAACCCGACACCGCGAATGGCGCGCACGCGACCGGTGCGAGCGCTCATCGCGTGAAGCTCCGAGCCCATCCAACCGCCCTCGGATTTTACGTGCGCTAAAAGCGACGGGTCCGCGATCCGCTCGAGCACGTGTAATGCGACGGATGCGACGAACGGACCGCCGCCGAACGTCGTGCCGTGGTCCCCCGCGTTCATCGTGGCCGCGACGCGATCGTTGATGAGCACCGCGCCCATGGGCAGCCCACCCGCGATCGGCTTTGCCAACGTCAGCAGATCGGGCTCGACGCCGATCTGCTCGTAGGCGAAGAGCGAACCCGTTCGCCCCATACCGCACTGAATCTCGTCGAAGATGAGCGCCACCTTTCGCTCACGCGTCAACGCGCGGACTTCACGAACGAAGCCGTGATCGAGCACCCGCACGCCACCCTCGCCCTGCACGGGCTCCAGGATGAGTGCCGCTACGGTGTCCGCATCGAGCACGATCGCGAGGTCCTCAATGTCGCGCTCGACGATCGACACTCCACCGGCAAGTGGGCGGAACGGTGCGCGGTAGCTCGGGCGATCGGTGGCCGCGAGCGACGCGAACAACCTCCCGTGGAACGCACCGCGGAGCGCGATGATGTCCGTCTTGGCAGCGCCCTCGGTCGCTCTCGCCCATTTTCGCGCGAACTTGAACGCCCCTTCGTTCGCCTCGGCGCCCGAGTTACAAAAGAATACCTTGCTCGCGAACGACAGCTCGACGAGGCGCGCGGCGAGCTGCTCGCCCGGCGATGTCCGGAACAGGTTCGAAACATGAATGAGCCCGTCGGCCGCCGCGTACAGCGCGTCACGCAACCCCGGATCCCCGTAGCCTAACGCGTTGACCGCGATGCCGCTCGTGAAGTCCAGGTACGCGCGGTCCTCGGCGTCGAAGAGCTCCACGCCCTCGCCGCGCACCAGCTCGATGGGTGCCCGCTTGTAGAGTCCGAGGAGCGCGTCGGTTCCAGCCGGTGCCGTCGTGATAGTGGCCATCGTCAGACCGCTGTTGGAGAGAGAGTGATTGCCGTGCCAGCCGTTGCCGACCGAATTGCGTCGATGTCCCCGATGCGTACGCGGGCAACGCCGAGCTCCACCGCTCGCCGTGCCGCTTGCAGCTTGGCCGCCATGCCGTCCCGCGCCGTCCCGTTCTCGATGAGCGCCACCGCCCGGTCCACATCGAGATCCGGAAGGACGACGCCGTCGGCCATGACTCCCGGAACATCAGCCACCAGCACGAGCTCGTCGGCACCGATGGCGATCGCGATGGCGGTGGCCGCATCATCGCCATTCACGTTCAGCGTCGCACCCGACTCTTCATCGCGCGCGAGTGGCGAGATGACCGGGACATACCCGGCGGCGACGAGGAGCTCGATCAGCCGGGCGTCCACTCGCGTGGGCACGCCGACTTCGCCTAACGTCTCTCGCGCGGTCGCCTGCGCGCGCACGAGGCCATCGTCCTCGCCCGAGATGCCGACGGCACGAACGTTCTCGCTGACGAGCGCCGCCACGAGGCGCTTGTTGGCGCTGCCCGACAGCACCATTCGCACGAGCTCGAGATCTTCACGCGTGGTGACGCGGCGGCCACCGGCGAACCTGGGCGTCAGGCCGAGTCGCTGCTGCAGCACCGACACCTCGTCGCCGCCGCCGTGAACGAGGACCACGCGGTCGCTCGTCGCCGCGGCTCGAACGGCACTCGCCAGACCCGGGTCCGCTTGCGCGCGCCCGCCGATCTTGAGGACACGTATCACGCCGGTAACCCCAGTGGCTCGTCGAGGCCAAGCACCACGTTGGCGTTTTGTATGGCCTGCCCGGCGGCGCCCTTCACGAGGTTGTCGATAGCAGACAGGATCAGCAGCGTCGGCTGACGGACTCCGGCGACGTGGCGCGCGGAGATCCTCACGACGTTCCGCCGGACTACATCCCGAAGCGACGGCGGCTCGGTGGTGACTTCGACGAACGTCTCGGCGGCGAACTCATCGCGCCACGGCGAAAGTGGGTCGGCGAGCGTCTCGGTCACCGGGACCGTGATCGTCGCGAGAATGCCCCTCGCAACGGGAAGCAGGTGCGGCGTGAATATCAGATCCGTGTCCGCCCCAGTTGCCCCGAGAACGGCCCGCATCTCCGCGAGATGGCGGTGAGTATTGGCTATCCCATACGCTCTGAAGTCCTCCGTCACCTCACCGAACAACAGGTCGGTGCGGGCGGTGAGCCCTGCTCCGGTCACGCCGCTCGCGGCGGTGGCGTTCACCGTGCTGCCCGGCACGATCAGCCCTCGTTTGGCAAGCGGAACAAGCGCCATGAGGATCGCCGTCGGGTAACAGCCCGGGTTGGCAACCACGGTGGCGTCGCGAAGTTGTCGCCGCGCGAACTCGGTCAGGCCGTAAGGCACATTGCCGGTGCCGTTGCCCGGGCGAAGGTCTGACGAGAGATCAACGGCCCGCGCCCCGACACCGCGCACGCGCTCGACCCACGTCGCCGAAGCCCCGTGTGGAAGCGCCGAGAATACGAGCTCGGCGCTCGAGAGCGGCGCGTCGTCGTGGGCGATGAAGCGGACGTCCGCGCCACCGAGGCGGGCCTGCTCGCCCCGCTTCTCGTTGGCCGATGCGAACGCGAGCTGCATCCGCGGGTGGCGCGCGATGAGCGCACAGAGCTCACGGCCCGCGTAGCCACTCGCACCGAGTACTCCAACAGGAATTCTATGCACAACGAATGCATATTATTGCATCGCGCCGATGTCAACCGCGCTGGCCAGCCCTCTTCTTGGCGGGGGACTCCTCGCGTCTGTCCTGCCGTTGGGCTACACGGCGTGATATCGTCTCGTCGACCGTACAGAGGAGGTTGAGTGGACAAACGGAAACGTCACGCGGCAATTCTCGAGCTGGTCGGTGACCAGCTGGTTGGGAGTCAGGAGGAGCTCAGGCTCCTGCTGCACAAGCGCGGCTGGGACGTCACGCAGTCGACGCTCTCTCGGGACCTGCGAGAGTTGCGTCTGGCGCGGGTCCCGACGCCGGAGGGCGTTCGATACGCCATTGCCGACGGCGCGATCAGCAGCGCGGCCCGCCCCGCGCTCGATTCCCTCTTGCCTCAATTGTTGACGCGAGTTGACGGCGTCGGTGAGCTGATCGTGGTCCGCACCGTTCCGGGCGGCGCACAACCCGTGGCGTCGGCGCTCGACGGCGAGTCCTGGCCCGATGTGCTCGGGACGGTCGGCGGCGATGACACGATTCTCGTCGTCTGCCGGTCCGCGACCGCGCGCGAACGACTCGAAAGGCGCCTGCGGAAGCTCGCCGAGATCTGACCCGTGTCGCACGAACCCACATTGACGGTGGCTATGTCTTCATGTTTAATTATGCAAGTCACCTGAATAGTTATCTCCTCCTGGAGCGCTCATGAAGACGATTGTGCTCGCCTACTCCGGCGGGTTGGACACTTCGATCATCGTGCCCTGGTTGCGCGAGAAGCACGATGCACGAGTCATCTGCGTCGCGGCGGACATCGGACAGGGCCCCGACGAGCTGGCCGGAGTTCGCACGAAGGCGTTGGCATCCGGCGCGGAGGAGTGCTACGTCGAGGATCTGCGCGAAGAGTTCGTCCGCGACTTCATTTACCCCACGTTGCGAGCCGGCGCGATCTACAATCGCAAGTACCTGCTCGGCACGTCGATGGCGCGACCGCTGATTGCCAAGCGACAGGTCGAGGTCGCACGCGCCGTCGGTGCCGACGCGCTCGCGCACGGATGTACCGGCAAGGGCAACGATCAGGTCCGGTTCGAGCTGACCTACATGGCGTTCGCTCCCGACCTGCCGGTCATCGCTCCGTGGCGTGAGTGGGACATCCGAAGCCGCGAGGATGCGATCGCGTACGCGGCGGCGCGCAACATTCCGGTGGCTGCAACGAAGGAGAAGATCTACTCCCGCGACAGAAACCTCTGGCACATCTCCCACGAGGGCGGCATCCTCGAGGACCCGGCGCAGGGTCCGCCAAAGGATGTGTTCATGCTCAGCACGGACCCGCAGGACGCGCCTAACGAACCGGAGGACGTCCTCATCGGCTTCGACGCCGGAACGCCCGTGTCGGTGAACGGCAACGAGCTCGCTCCGGTCGACCTGATCGCTGAGTTGAATGCCATTGGCGGGCGTCACGGCGTGGGCCGCACTGATCTCGTGGAGGATCGCATGGTCGGCATGAAGTCGCGTGGCGTCTACGAGACGCCGGGCGGTACCCTGCTCTACTCCGCGCACAGTGAGCTCGAGCAGCTCGTGCTCGACCGGCGCACGCTGGCAGCCAAGGACCTCATCGCGCCACGGTACGCGGACATCGTCTACGAGGGCCGCTGGTGGACGACTGAACGCGAGGCATACGATGCTTTTGTCGACGTCACACAGCAGCGCGTTACCGGCTCGGTCGCGCTTCGCCTGTACAAGGGCTCGGCCGCAGTGATCGGCCGACAGAGCGAGCACGCACTCTACGACGAGCGGTTCGTGACGTTCGGCGAGGACGATGTCTACGAGCAGAGTGATGCCGCGGGCTTCATCCGGCTCTACGGGCTGTCGATGCGCGTCCGCGCCATCAAAGATCAGGAGATGGCAGCTGCCCGAGCCGCATCGCCGGCCGAGGGAGCGTCGGAGCCGGCGCTCGTGGGCGCGTGAGTGACGTCGCGGTCGCTCGAGCTGCGGTCGTGACCGGAGAGCTGCCGCGGGCGGGTGAGCCGGGTGGGCCCGGCGGCAGCAATGCCGACGGGCCGCCAGCCGCCCCGCAATCGTTAGGCTCGCCGAGCCACAAGCTCTGGGGTGGGCGGTTCGCCGGAGGCCCTGCTCCGGCACTCGAAGCCGTCAATCGGTCCATCGGCACCGACTTTCGGCTTTGGCCATTCGACATTCGACTGTCGAAGGCCTGGGCCGTGGCGCTATGGAATGCGGGTGTGCTCACGATCGATGAGAGTCGTCGGATAGAGGCAGGGCTCGACGCGGTCGCAGAGCGCTTCAGCGCCGGCGCCGCTCCGCTTGCGACCGACGAGGACGTGCACACGATGATCGACCGGCTTCTGCACACGGAAATCGGCGACGTTGCGTCGAAGCTCCACACCGGGCGGAGCCGGAACGACCAGGTGTCGACCGCCACGCGGCTCTGGTGCATCGATGCGTGTGACGAGCTCGATGCCGCCGTGCGCGGATTGCAGCATGTGATGATACGGCAGGCGTCCCAGCATCAGCAGTCGCTCATGCCATCGTACACGCACATGCAGCGCGCCCAGCCTGTCTCGGTGGCGCACTGGATGCTCTCCCACTTCTGGCCACTGGATCGGGACCGCGCGCGGCTTGCGGCAGCAGCCCGGTCAGCGGGGGTCTTGCCGTTAGGCTCCGGCGCCGTCGCCGGGTGCGCCTTTCCGATTTCCCGTGTTCTATTGAAAGGCAGCCTGGGCTTCTCGGCGATCTCGAAGAACAGCATCGACGCAGTTGCCGATCGCGATTTCATCGCGGAGCTGTTGTTCTCGCTGTCGCTCCTCGGTGCTCATTTGTCGCGGCTCGCCGAGGACCTGATCCTGTACGGGTCCAGTGAGTTCGGGTTCGTGCGGTTCGGCGACGCCTACACGACCGGATCGAGCATGATGCCACAGAAGCGGAACCCGGACGCGCTGGAGCTCGCGAGGGCGTCGGGTGCCCGCATGCTCGGTGACCTGACGTCGCTCCTTGCCACGCTCAAGGGTCTGCCAAGCGGCTACAACAAGGACCTCCAGGAGGACAAGCGGGCGCTGTTCGACGCCGTCGATGGGATTCTCCTTGTGCTCCCAGCCGTTGCCGGGACGCTGGACGAGCTGACGTTCGACAGCACGCGAATGGCGGCAGCGATATCCAGCACGATGATGGCGACAGATCTCGCGGACTACCTGGTAGGGAAGGGCATCGCGTTTCGTGAGGCGCACGCGACGGTGGGCTCGCTGGTGCGAAAGGCCGAAGAATCCGGTGTCGAGCTGAACGAGTTGTCGATGGCCACGTTCGAGGCCGCGCACCGGGCGTTCGAAAGCGACGTGCGTGAAGCGCTCTCGGCGCGCGCGTCGGTCGATCGTCGGGAGGTGGAGGGGGGAACCGGTCCCCGTGCTGTTCGCGCTCAGCTCGAAGCCGCCGTCTCGTCCCTGGCCCAGGGCGGTGAACTGCCGCGCGGGAACGAGCTCAGTCTTCGCGCCGACTGAGCTCACCGCCTAACGCCAGCGTACCTGACGCCGAAAGCCCCACCGCGATTCGCCGCAGTGGGGCTTTCGTGTCATCGATCGTCGAGCTCTGATCAGAAGAGAATTCCGAACGTCAGCGGAATCATCTGCCCGGAGTTCGGATCGGAGAAGATGTTGTGGAACCGGACTTCGGCGAACGTGCTGAACCCGCTCAGCGCGAACCGCGCGCCGAGGCCAACGTTGATACCGATGTCGTTGCTGGACTCGGATCCCGATTCGTCGGACTTCGAGTTGTACCAGCCAGCCCCACCGATGATGTAAGGCGTCGCCGTCGTGCCGCCCGGAAATGCGTAAACCAGGTTTCCGTTCACCGACCACACGGTGATATCGGGGCCAGAGCTCTTCCCGGACAGATTGTTGTACATCGCATCGACGCGGAACCCTACAGGAGTGCTCGCCGTGCCCGAGACGGCGAGCGTTCCCAGAACATGGAATCCGGTCGATGTGGCGTCGCCGAGATCTCCGACGGGAATGGTTGCTCCAGCGGCAATTCCGAACGAGGTCCGGCGCTGTGCTTGGGCGGTGCCGGACAATGCGCCGAGCGCCGTCACCAAGAACGTACTGCTGACGATAATGCGTTTCATCACGAACGTTCTCCCTGTTAGCGCCCGAGATAGTTCTCTACCTGTGGCACGGAGCATAGGGCAGCAGGCGTGCCATGGCTCTGGGGTCGATGGCAACGCGGTCTCTGACCATTGCGCATGAACGGATCCAGCACCATTGTTTTTGTCCTCTTTCAGGAGGAACATTGCCGGTCTACGATTTGGCGGCGGTTGCTCACGCCCTTGATCTGGATCTCAAACAGCTCGATAATCTTTTGTCGCGTAACGCCTTGCCGGGCGTCGAGAAGAGGCGACGAGGCCTAGCCCGCCGGCTCACGCCGGAAGTCGCCGTTGTGATCCGCCTCGCGAAGCAGCTGTCAGAAGCGCTCGGAGTCTCGGTCGGCAGTCTCCTTTCCGTTTCCTATTCAATCGAGCGGGGAACGACCGACGAGGTTCGGCTGGCCGAATTCGTCACACTCCACGTCGATCGGAACGCGGTCCGAACGTCGACGTTGGCGCGGCTCGATACCGCCGTCGAGGTCATCGGAAGACGGCGACGCGGGCGACCACCTGGGCGAGTGCGTCCCTCGGCAGGCGATGACCGTTGAAGGGGTCGATAAACGCAGAACGGGCGCCCATTGGGCGCCCGTTCTGCTCTCGGCCTGAAAGAAACTCTAGCGAGCTCCGGCCTTGCTGACGTTTTCGGCAGCCGGTCCCTTCGGTCCCTGGACGATGTCGAACTCTACGGCATCACCCTCAGCAAGCGTCTTGAACCCGCTGCCCTGAATGGCGCTGTAGTGCACGAAGCAATCCTTCGTGCCGTTATCGGGGGTGATGAAACCGAAACCCTTCGCGTCGTTGAACCACTTTACTTTGCCGGTCGTACGCATTCCTCACTCCGGAGAAGAACACTTGTCGAGGGAGCGGAACGCGCCGAGCCCTGACAGTAGGATACGGCGCGGGACCGCTCAGACCCCCCGCGCTAGGTCTCGCTCTCGCCCGAGGCTATCGGTAAGAGCGGCAACATAATAAGACACGCAGGCCGGCTGAACAATATGGCCCAGTTCGGCCGGACCGGTTTTCTGCAAAAGGGGAGGGTTACAGGCCTCCCTACTGACCCAAAATCTTCACCCCTTTGACGAAATACTCGGTCTCTCCGAAACACGAGGTCGGGAGCCCTTTGTGCTGCGTGTACGCCAGAGCCACCCGTTGCCCCTGCGCCTTGTTGATCAATGTTGCGATGCTGTCGTCTCGGACCGTGAACTGAAACGTGTTGGCAATCTGTCCGGGCAGGTTCACCATTGCGATCTCGCCCTCGTAGGTCTTACACAGCCACCCCTTCTTTGAAAATTTCTGGATGTATCCTACTCGTTCACCCGATGAGTACGAGTAGCCGAGTGCGATTGCCGTCCACACCGTGAGCCCGAGAAGGGGAATCAGAACGACGGCGACGATCAGCAGCTTTCCCCAATGACGGCGGGCGAAGCTTCGTTTCGACGGTTCGGAAGACCGGAGAGCTTCGACGTCGTCGGTGTTGTATCCGCGTTCCGGGTAGTGTTCGTCCTGAGTCATAGGAGCTGGCCCCTCAGGCCGGATAATTTTCGACAAACCATGCGACGGGAGACTGCGTGGCGTTCGGAGATCGCAGGCATACGGTAACAGCGTCAGTTGGGGGCGTGCAAATCGGGTCCGGGCATCCGGTTGTCGTGCAGTCGATGACGAATACGGATACGGCGGACGCGGCTGCGACGGCTGATCAGGTTGCTGCGCTCGCCGGCGCAGGATCTCAGCTCGTGCGCGTTACTGTGAACAACGAGTCGGCCGCCGCAGCGGTTCCGGAAATCGTTCGCCGTTTGACGGACCGCGGCATCGCGGTGCCCATCGTAGGCGACTTCCACTACAACGGGCACTTGCTCCTCACGAAGTTTCCGGAATGCGCGCGCGCGCTGGCGAAGTACCGGATCAATCCCGGGAATGTGGGTAGCAAGCGCCGCGATGAGAACTTCCGTTCCATCGTGAGCGTCGCGCTCGAGTACGACAAGCCGGTTCGCATTGGAGTGAATTGGGGGTCGCTGGACCAGGACCTTCTCACGAGCCTGATGGACGAGAACGCCGCCCGGCCGGAGCCCGACGATGCGAAGGACGTCTACATCGAGGCGATGATCGAGAGCGCGCTCCGCTCCGCGGCGCTGGCGGAGCAGGTCGGGCTGGGCCACGACCGCATTCTGATCTCCGCGAAAGTATCAACGGTACAGGACCTGGTGATCGTGTATCGCCGCCTGGCGGCTCGGTGTGATTACCCGCTCCACCTCGGCCTCACTGAGGCGGGGCTGGGCATGAAAGGAATCGTGGCGAGTACGGCCGCGCTCTCGATTCTCCTCGCCGAAGGCGTTGGCGATACCATCCGCGTGTCCCTCACGCCCAAGCCTAACGGGGACCGCACCGAAGAAGTCCACGTCGCGCAGCAGATCCTCCAGTCACTCGGCTTGCGCAGCTTCACGCCGCAGGTGACCGCCTGCCCCGGCTGCGGCCGAACGACGTCCACCTTCTTTCAGAAGATGGCGGAGGACATCCAGACGTATCTGCGTGACCAGATGCCCGTCTGGCGCGAACGTCACCCGGGCGTCGAGGACATGCGCGTGGCCGTGATGGGGTGCGTGGTCAACGGCCCCGGCGAGTCGAAGCACGCGAACATCGGAATCTCGCTTCCCGGAACCTTCGAGGAGCCGAAGGCCCCTGTGTATGTGGACGGGAAGCTGATGACGACGTTACGTGGGGACGGCATCGTCGCTGACTTTCTCGAGATCCTGGAGACCTACGTCTCGCGACGCTACCCGGCGCACGAGCCGGCTGTCGTACCCTAACGCTGCACCGGGCTCGGGACCGCTCAGTAGTTCGCCGGCGGTGGGTGACCAATGCGATCGCCCCCGCGGTCCGAAGCCGACTCCATCGGATGTCGACCGGCTTCTGCGTCCAGCTGGCTGTTACGCTCCCACAGCTCCAGCGCGCGCGCCACATTGTCGAGCTCGCGCATGATCGGCGCGTCGAATCCAACCTCTCGAAGTCGTTCGTACACCCGACGGTACCATCGAATCGTACCTTCGCGACCGACGTTGAATCGACCCCACACCGTCTCGGGATAGTCGGTTCGCTTGAGATCGGCGAGGATCGTGCTCGCGTTATGCACCTTGTCGGCCGCGCAGACCCACCGCGCGCGGTCGTTCGCTTGCGCGAGTCGAGCGAGATAGTCCTCTTTGCGCTCGTCGGACGAAAGCTCTATACCGTCGTCGTCGAGCTTGCGGTTCGTCACCGCGAGCACGGTCGCAAGCACGTCATGCCCGAACTTGTCGGCGATGCGACTTTCCAGCATCTCGCGGGTGTAGCCGTCGCGCACACAGTCCTCGATGACGTCGTGGAGTATGCCGGCGACGATCGTCTCCTCATCCTGGCCGTAGCGCGTGAGGATGATCGCGACGTTAGCGGGATGCGTGAGGTAGGGAAGGCGAGTGCCCTTCCGCACCTGCTGATCGTGGTGCTTGGCCGCGAACGCGAGCGCGTGATTGATGCGATCCGAGTAGCCGGTGCTCATGACAGCGGCCCAATGGCGAGGAAACGACGTCGAACGCGGACCGATAACATAGCGCTCGTGCGGAGCGTTGGGCAGACGGCCCGTGCTACACCAGTCGCGCGAGGATTACCGCGAATGTGAGATCGAGCACCAATAACCCGAGCCCCTGTACGACGACGCCGAGGCCGCCACCAAAGGCGCGAAGGTTTCGCGTGAGCCTCCACGCCATCGACGCCGCCGTCACGCCCGCCGCGATGATTCCGACATCGACACCGATCGCGAGCCACGTCAACCGGTCGAGTCGCGTCGCCGCGGACACATCGCGCATCCCCAGCGCCGACCATCGCGCAGCCGCGATGATGAGCTCGACCGAACCCCACACGAGCGTTTGTATTGCGAACCACACGACGATTGGTGCATTCGCGCGACGCACAGAGACGATCGTGACGAACGCCGTACCAACCACTGCGCTCGTGACTGCCCAGATGACGATGCGGATGAGGTGACTTCGCTCCGCCGCAAGGAGCGTGTCCGACCACATCGCGTCAGCGCTCCGCGTCCGCCAACTGCGCGTCGGCCGCAGTACGCTCGCCGGCAAACCAACTCTCGAAGATCCACGGTGGGTCGAGGCTTGGCGCGTCGGCAGACCAGAGCACAATGCCGATGATCTGCGCTCCGTTGTCTCGGAGCGCCGCGACTGCGGCTCGGAGCGTGGACACGAGCGAATGCGCAATGTGTGCGCACACGAGGACCGCAGGAACGACGCGAACATCGTTCGCCCGTTCGAAGGGCGAGACGACGACGGTCAGCTCGTAGTGGCGTGCCGAGCGAACGATGGCGGCGCGTAGCATCTCGGCTTCGCGACTCGATATCGGGCTTCGCTGCTCCGCGCCGCTCGGCACGACATCCACCCATCGATCGCGCCCGACCATCGCTTGAATCGCCGCTGATGAGAGATCGATGGATCCGGCCAGGACGGCGGCCACGCCCGGTGACGGCGGAAGGCGAAGCACGGATGCCACGGGTTGCTGCTCGAGATCAGCGTCGACGAGGAGTGTGCTGCGCATCTCGTTCGCCGATACTGCGGCAATGTTGGCGGCAATCGTCGCCGTGACCGAAGGGATGTCGCCGGCAACCGTCACGATGGCGCGTGTCGCTCCGGACACACTCGCGTGGGAGGCGAGCAGGCGATACGCGTCCGATGTCGGGTCGATCAGTGGCGGCAGCCGATGATCGGCTTTACGTCGTGTGCGCTCGGGCGGTATCTCGCGCGGACGAACGACGGCGAGAACCCGCGCTCCGGTAACGCGTTCAGCTTCCTGCAAGTCCGAGACGCGCGGCCTGCCTACCTCGATCATCAGCGCGATGGCAAATCCGAGCGTGAGACCGAGAACGACCGAGGCAGTGAGGATCGCGATCGGCGGCGCGACGACGTTCGCTTGCGCGCGGGCTTCCCGCAGTTGCCGCTCGGTGATCGCGTTCGCGCGTCTGGCCGCATCGAGCGCCGCACTTACCGAGTCCCGCCGTGCCAGGAGCGTATCGCGGCGTTGCAGAGCAGCCATCGTATCGACCGTGACGACGACCGGAGCGCTGATCGCCGGAGGCCGGAGCAACACGAGTGAATCGCGTATCGCGCTCTGTCGAGCCTCGGCGATTGCCTGAATCGATCGCCCGATCGCCGTCGCGCGGGCCGTCAGCGCGACGAAGATGGGATCGACACCTCCTCCGGCCCCAAACTCCTCGCGTTCCCGTTCGACATCGGCGAGCGAATCGAGCATCGCTCGCACGCGAGAATCATTGCTCAGCGATCGGCTCTCTCCAAGCGCCCGATAGGACTGCGGAAGGGGAGAGTTCTCCACGCGCTCGAGCAGTCGAGCGAGCTCGCCGCTCGCGCTCGCGAGAGAGTCACGCCTGACGCGCAAGGCTGCGGGGAACGTGTCCGTCGGAGGAACGTACGCAGGTCTGGAGGCAAGCGTACGACGAGCGGCAAGCGTGGATTCGGCGACTGCGAGCTTTCGTGCCGCGGTGTCAACGGCCACCAATAGAGTAGCGGTATCGCGCCAATGTGTAGAGAGGGGTGCGATTTGCTGCGAGGCACGGCGGGCATTCCTCGGCGTGAGCACCAATAACATCAGTGCAACGGTGAACACCGTGCCGGAGATTGCCGCCAGACGAAGCGGATGCCGGAGCGTGTTTCGCGCTCGCGCCGCCACCCACGCCGCGCGCATCTCAGCGCGACGTCGGCGCGTGTAACGCGGAACGGCTCCAGTGATAGTGTCGACCATTCGCTCGCGATAATCGAAGCAGCGAGCCTGGCGCGCAAGCGCTTGCGTGCCGATGACGGCGCGTTCGTGTCGCCTCGTCCACCGACATCACGGTATCAGAAAACAGAGCGGAGGCGCGTTCGCGCCTCCGCCTGGTTCACTTGATTGGATCGCGCGGCGCGAAAATCGGCGCCGGCTTCGAATTACTGAACGGTGATCGTGCCCTTCATCCCCATTGCGAGGTGGGGCGTGCAGTGGAACGGATACTGACCGGGCTTGATGTTGGCGAACGAGACGATGTAGTTCTCACCTGCATTCGAGAAGAGCGGGCTCGAGAGCTCGCCCTGCTGGTTCGGCATGTTCGCCGAGAGCTGCGGCTTGACGTCCGCCGGAATTGTCGCCGGATCGAACGCAACGTTGTGCGGGCCGCCCGAAACCATGACGAACTTGATGCCGTCGCCAGCCTTGACCTTGATGTCGGCCGGCTCGAATCGATAACCCTTGTCATCGCCAACCATCTTCACTTCGATCGTCTGACCCGTGATCGGCGCCGCCGCACCTGCCGGCGCGGGCGTCGCTGTGGCGGCAGTCGCCGCCGAATCCGGCGCAGGGGTCGTCGCAGCGCTATCCGCCGCCTTCTCGCCACCACCGCCGCATGCACCAAGCACAACTGCACTGCTCGCGATCACAAATCCGAGAAACCGCATTTTCCTGAGGCCTCCAGTGCCGTACCAAATAACTGCGTGTGAATGAAGCCGAGACCTCCGAATGCGTGGTCTCAGAGCATTGTGAATTTATTCACATGGCTCCAGGAACGCAAATAGCCGCGGCTGTGGATTGATTCGGACAGGAGCTTCGGCTTGCACCCTCCATACCGCCGGCGCATTGACGCCCTGTTCGTCCGCCGATTACGTTGCGGCCATGCGTCTGTCTCGCGTTCATCGCCACGCGCACGAGCGCCACGTCCTCCGGGTCGGGGCCGTTTGTGTGTGAGCGGGTGAGCGACTGATACATTCGCGCCAGACACCAAACGCCACGGCCCGTCTTCCGACGGGCCGTTTGCTTTTCTGCCCGCTGTCATTGATTCGAATCCACGACCCACTGCCATGCTGAGAATCGCGCTGCCAAACAAGGGGCGCCTCGCAGAAGAGACTCGCGAGCTGTTCGAGGACGCCGGTCTGCCCATCCGCGCCAGCGGCGACCGCGCGCTCACCGCGTCGCTTGGCGGCGAGTTCGAAGCGATCTTCGTGCGAGCTCAGGACATTCCCGAGTTCGTTGCGGATGGCGCGGCCGACGCTGGTATCACCGGCTGGGATCTTGTGTGCGAATCGGAACGAGATCTTGACGTCCGGCTCGACCTTGGATTTGGAAGCTGCCGGCTCGTCGTTGCCGCACGCGAGGAAAGCGGGATCGAACGGCTCGATCAGATCGTCGCCGAGCGAGTCGCGACCGTATTCCCGCGCGTCACGCGTCGCTTCTTTGAGCGCCACGGCTGTCGCGTCGAGATCGTCCCTGTTTCGGGCGCCGCCGAAATTGCTCCGCACCTGGGAATAGCGGACATTGTGGTGGACCTGACATCCACAGGCTCCACGCTCAAGGTGAATGGTCTACGCGAGGTCGCGACCGTGCTCGAATCCACGGCGCGGCTCGTTACGCGGATGCCTGACGCCGAACGGCTCGATCCGCGCAAGCGCCACGCACTCGGCGACCTGGCTGATGCGCTCGCGAGCGTGTTGCGTGCGCGAGGCCAGCGATATGTCATGGCCAACGTCCCGCGCGCCGCGCTCGACCAGGTGAAGGAAGTACTGCCCGGCCTGAATGGCCCTACCGTGATTGACATTTTGAATGGCGGCCAGCACGTCGCGGTGCACGCCGTCGTGCCGGAGACCGCCATCTTTCGCACGATCGCCCAGCTCAAGGCGTTAGGTGGGGCGGGAATTCTCGTCACACGCATCGAGAGGCTGATGCCATGAAAGCGGGACGCCTGCGCTTCCGCGGACCACTGCGCGCGCTGAGCGACGCGGACCGCGCCCAGTTGCTCGACCGCGCCCCGGCCACCGACGACATGGTGCGCACGACCAGCGAGGCGATCATCGATGTCGTTCGGCGCGACGGCGATGCCGCGCTGATCTCTCTTGCGAGGGAGTACGACAAGGTTCGACTCAAGTCGCTCGAGGTACCGCGCGACGCGTGGCGTGACGCGCTGCATTCGCTCGACCCTTCGCTGCGCGCTGCAATGGAGCGTGCTGCCGCGAACATTCGCGCTGTCCACGCCGCCGCGGTACCGCAGCGCATCGAGACATCGCCCGAACCGGGTGTCGTTGTTGGTCGACGCCCCGACCCGCTTCACCGCGTGGGCGTGTACGCACCGGGTGGACGCGCGGCCTACCCCAGCAGCGTGCTCATGGGGGCCATCCCGGCACGCGTTGCGGGCGTTGCGGAGGTCATCATCTGCGCACCGCCGACGTCAGGGAGTCAGCCGGAGGCCGCAACGCTTGCCGCGGCCGAGTTGTGCGGGGTCGATCGACTGTTCGCGGTGGGCGGCGCTGGCGCAATCGCGGCCATGGCGTACGGTACCGCCAGCATCCCGCGCGTCGACCGCATTGTCGGCCCGGGAAACGCCTACGTGGCGCAGGCCAAGCTGCTGGTGTCGAACGTCGTTGGCATCGACTCCCCCGCGGGGCCGAGCGAGTTGCTGATCGTCGCGGACGATTCGGCCGATCCCGCTCGTCTCGCCGCCGAGATGCTGGCTCAGGCCGAGCACGATCCGGAGGCCGTCGTTGCCCTGGTCGCGACGGATGAAACGTTAGGCAGCAAGGTAACCGACGCCATCGAGAAGTTCCTGCCAGTACAAGGACGCCGCGCCATCATTGAGCGGGCACTCGCCGAGCACGGCGCGATACTCACGGTGGCTTCCCTCCGCGACGCGGTCACGTTCGCGGGGCTGTTCGCGCCGGAACACCTGCTGCTCGCAACGCGCGACGCCGATGCGCTGCTCGACGATATTCGCTCCGCGGGTACTGTGTTCGTCGGCGAAACGAGCTCGGTGACGTTCGGTGACTACATCACCGGAGCGAACCACGTGCTTCCGACAGGTGGCCTTGCCCGCTCCTACTCCGGCCTGAGCACGACGGACTTCGTACGCTGGACGACGTACCAGCGCGTGGACCGCGACGCTGCCGCGCGACTCGCCCAGGACGTCGCCGTGTTCGCCGAAGCCGAACATCTGCCGGCGCACGCTGCCGCTGCACGAGCCTGGAGGCACTCGGCATGACGACGCCAGCATCACCGTCCCGACCGAGTGAGTCGCTCCGGCTCGGACGCGCTGCCATCCGCGACATCGTGCCCTACGCGAGCGAACGAACGCCGTGTGCAGCTGACTTGAGCGACAACACCAACCTGTTCGGGGCTCCGCCGGCTGCGCTGCGTGAGCTCACGACCTCCGGGCGCGATGAGATCACACGCTATCCCGGCCTGCACGCGCGACGCCTCCGCGAGGCGCTGGCTGATTATGCGGGTGTCGAACCAGATCAGGTGGTTACCGGTTGTGGGTCCGACGACGTGATTGATTCCGCGGTGCGCGCCTTCGCGGAACCGGGAGAACGTCTCGCGTATTCCGACCCCACGTTCACCATGATTCCGGTGTTCGCCAGGGTGAACGGCGTCGTGCCCACACCGGTCCGTTTTGCTTCGTCCGGCGATATTGACCCAGATGCGCTGCTCGCGACTGAGGCGCGCATCATCTACATCTGCTCGCCGAACAACCCGACGGGGAGCGTCGCCACGCGCCGATCCGTCGACCGGGTGATCGAGCGTGCGCCAGGTATCGTCATCATTGATGAGGCGTACGGCGAGTTCACCGACGGCGGCCGCGTGAGCG
>Ga0075428_100003760_pt1 | contig 16637 bp, 10 predicted proteins | sample RhiMetdeltSRZDD2_FD_75291 | JGI IMG/M metagenome (GOLD analysis project Ga0075428, IMG submission 75291) | Populus rhizosphere microbial communities from Tennessee, USA - Rhizosphere MetaG P. deltoides SRZDD2 | ecosystem: Host-associated > Plants > Roots > Rhizosphere > Soil | place: USA... | reverse complement strand
TGAACGTCGACTGGCCGCGCGCGATGTTGTCCGAGGCGCCAACCCTCGCGAAGATGCGATCGACGATCGGAAGCTTCGCGGTCCGAGCCGCCACGAAGGATCCCGCCTGCGCCATCAGCGAGAGCAGCGCCGCCTGCCGCAGGTAGGTCGACTTTCCACCCATGTTCGGACCGGTCAGGATCACGAGCTGCTGCCCCGTCGCGTCGAGGGAGACGTCGTTCGGCACGAAAGACTCCGGTGAATGCCGCTCGACGATCGGGTGCCGCGCATCGGACGCGATCAGCTCGTCGCCGGCGTGCATCACGGGCTTGGTGTAGTTGTGGATGCCGGCGGTCTCGGCGAGCGCGGTCAGGACGTCCAGAGACGCGAGGCCGCGGGCGGTGTCCTGCACACGCGGAGCCTCGGCCGCCACTCGCTTGCGTACCGCGTCGAACAGCTCGAGCTCGCGCTCCAGGATCCGCTCGTCGGCGCCGAGCACCTTGTCCTCGTACTCCTTCAGCGCGGGCGTGATGAAGCGCTCGCCACCGGCAATCGTCTGCTTGCGAAGGTAGTCGCCAGGTACGTTCGCCAGGTTCGACTTCGAAATCTCGATGTAGTACCCGAAGACGCGGTTGTAGCGGATTTTCAGCGAGTTGATGCCGGTGCGGCTCCGCTCGGCCTCCTCCATCTCGGCGATGCGGCGCTTGCCGGATCGGCTGATGTCCCTGAGCTCGTCGAGCTCGGGATCGACACCGTCACGAATCGCGCCGCCGTCGCGCGCGAGCGCCGGCGGCTCGTCCATGAGCGTCGCCTCGAGATCGCGGCGCAGATCCGCGAGATCGTCGAGACCAGCTCCCAGGCTTCCGATGAGGGGCGCATTCAGTCCCTCGAGGAGCAGCCGGACCCGGGGAACCGCCGCCAGCGACTGACGCAGCGCGACCAGATCGCGGGGACCGCCGGTACCCAGCGCCGCGCGGGCCACGAGGCGCTCCATGTCGTGCACTGTCCGGAGCGTGTCCTGGACTTTCGCGCGCTCGGTGGTGCGGAACGCGAACTCTTCGACCGCATCGAGCCGATCCTGGATGCGCTCGAGCGACAGCAGCGGCTTCAACAGCCAGGTGCGGAGCAGACGCCCGCCCATCGGCGTGACCGTGCGGTCGATCTCGTGGAGCAGCGATCCGGTACGGCCGCCGTCCGCCGACTCGATGACGTTGAGGTTCTTCAGCGTGGTCGGGTCGATGACGAGACAGTCGGCGCCAGTTCGGAACGAGATCTCGCGGATGTGGGCGAGGTCGGCCTTCTGCGTTTCACGGAGATACTGCACGAGCGCGCCCGCGGCGCTGACCGCGGCCGGACGGCCCTCGAGACCGAAGCCGGCCAGACTCTGAGTCTGCAGTTGCTCGATCAAGGCGCGGCGTGAGGCTTCCGCCTCGAACGTCCACGGCTCGACGGTCGTGACGACGGCCGGGAGCCGCAGTGTTTCAATCATCGCGGCCGGCTCGCTGAAACCGGTCGGGGCAATGACCTCGCGCGGGCGCAGCACGGCAATCTCGTCGAGCAGCGCCTGCCGCGCGTCAGGACCTGAGTATTCGGCGGTGGTGAACTCGCCGGTGGAGAGGTCGAGCAGGGCCACACCGTACCCGGCATCGCCGGTGGCCGGACTGATGGCGATCAGGAACGCCGGTTCACGTGCGTCCAGATAGTTGGCGTCGGTCAGCGTGCCCGGCGACACCACCCGCACGACCTCCCGGCGAACGACCCCCTTGGCCTTCTTCGGATCCTCCATCTGCTCGCAGATGGCGACCCGGAATCCCTTCCGCACCAGCCGCGCAACGTAGGTGTCCGCCGCATGATGCGGGATCCCGCACATCGGGATCGCGCCGCCGCTCGTGTCCTTGGATCGCGACGTCAGCGTGAGCTCGAGCGCACGCGCGGCCGTCAGCGCATCCTCGTAGAACATTTCGTAGAAGTCCCCCATCCGGAAGAACAGGATCGCGTCGCGATGCTGACGCTTGGCATCGAAGAACTGACGCATCGCAGGAGTGGCGCCGGCCGGGGTCGATGGCGTGGAAGACGACATTCGCGAAGGGGCAGTGATGGGGCACGACAGCCACGTGCTGTCCGGGGCGAAGCACCGGAGTATAACATCTCAACCTGACCCATAGCCGCCTGGAGGTCGGCCGTTCCTGGTCATTCTGGCACTCGATACCACCACACGCGCGGGCAGCGTGGCCGTTCTGCGCGACGGCGAAACCCTGAGCGAGATCACCGGCGACGCGTCTCTGACGCATGGCCAACGCTTGCCGTCAGACCTCGGACGCGCGCTCGACACCGCTGGCGTGGCGCTCGACGACGTCCGCCTGCTGGCGGTCGTCGCGGGTCCGGGATCCTTCACCGGACTGCGGGTGGGGATTGCGGCCATCCAGGGCCTGGCGTTCTCGCGCGGCCTTGCAGTAGTACCGGTGTCCGCGCTCGAGGCGATCGGCCGTCATGCGTTCCGCCACTCCGGTGAGACCGGCCTGGTGGCTCCCTGGATTGACGCGCAGCGCGGCGAGGTCTTCGCGATCCTGTACGACGGGAGCGTCGAGCGGCCTCTGACCTCCGCGTCGTCTGCGCAGCCGCAGGCGACGCTCGACTCCTGGGCGGACCTGTTCGACTCGCGTCCCGTCGTGTTCGCCGGCGACGGAGCGATGCGGTACAAGGACGCGATTGCCCGCACGATGGGAGCCCGCGCCACGGTCCTGGAACCGTCACCGGCTCTCGCCGCCGAAGCCGCGCGGATTGCCGCACGTCATCCCGATCGAGCGGTCGCGCCGCATGCCATCGTCCCCATCTACGTCAGACGGCCTGATGCGGAGCTCGCCCGTGGACGCGCCGGACGCTAATCGCCGCAGTCCCGGTGATCGCCCTGGCGGCGATCGATTTCACGACATGACGATCGAGCGCCTGTCGGATGAGGGCGACCTCGACGAAGTCGCCGCGCTGGAAGCCAGGTGCTTCACCAACCCCTGGACCCGCGACATGCTGGCGAGGGAGCTCGCCCAGTCCGATGTCGCCTGCGTTTTCCTCCTGCGGTTGCCGGACCGCCGCCTCGCCGGGTTCTGTTCGTGCTGGATCGTGGCTGACGAGCTCCACGTCAACACGCTGGTCATCGACATGCCTTATCGTCAGCGCCGGCTCGGCATCCGGCTCATGCAGTGGGTGATGGAGGAAGCGGCACGCCGCGGGGCCACGCGCGCAACCCTGGAGATGCGGGAGTCGAACGAGGCTGCCCGGCGGCTCTATACGAGCCTGGGATTCGGGATCGTGGCGCGTCGGTCGCGGTATTACTCCCAGCCGGAGGAGGATGCCCTCATCCTCTGGCGCGAAAATCTGACGAACCCGACGGGGGGTCCGGGGCGACAGTAGTGTTTGAAGGCGCCCCGGTCTTGTGTTACTTTGCCGTTATGAATGCCTCGCTATAGCCGGAAATCCCCTTCAAGGAGGCGGCAATGCCGACAGACTTCGATGAGCTGAAGCGTCAACTGCTGCAAACCGACGAGGAGTTTCGCCAACTCGCCAGTCAGCATCACGATCTCGACGAGAAGTTACACAACCTGGCCACTCGACACTACCTCTCGGAACCAGAACAGCTCGAAGAAGTCACCCTCAAGAAACGCAAACTTCACCTGAAGGATCAGATGGAAACCATCGTCCGCCGCCACCGCATCGGCGAGCCGTCGATGGCGCGGGGCTGAGCCCCGAAAAGAGCAGACAATTCCGACGGCCGGATGCGCCTCGAAGCCTCGGGCGCATCCGGCCTTCGCTTTTCTGACCGCCGCCTCCCATGAAAATCGACCGAGCGGGATATCCGTTCATCGCCGCCGCCCTGGTGCCGGCGCTCGGGTTAGCCGTGTCCAGGCGCCGCGGCTGGGCCGTTCCGTTCGCACTGCTTGGCGGGTTTTTCGCCTATTTCTTCAGGGATCCCGATCGCAGCGTCCCGGCCGAGCCGGGGATCGTCGTCTCGCCGGCCGACGGCAAGGTGATGGTCGCGGGGGCCGCCGACCCGCGCTGGGCGCCAGCGGGCAACTGGAACCAGGTCACGATCTTCCTGTCCCCGATGGACGTGCACATGAATCGCTCGCCGGTGGCGGGGCGTATTACCCGCATCGACTATCGTCCCGGAGCGTTTCTGCCGGCGTACAAGGAATCGGCGAACGACAACGAGCTCAACGAGATCTGGATCGACAGCGAGGGCCGGACGTTCGTCTTCAGGCAGGTCGTCGGCGTCCTGGCGCGGCGCATCGTCTGCCGGGTTGACGAAGGCGACGTCGTGGACCGCGGGGAACGGATTGGACTCATGAAGTTCGGATCCCGGATGGACGTCTTCCTGCCGACCGGCATGGAGATTCTCGTGGCGGTCGGACAGCGAGTTGTCGGTGGCGAATCCATTCTCGCCAGGGACTCGGTACGGGCTCGCACGTCCCTGCCCGCCGAGCTCGACCATGCTTAACGGCCGGCCCCGGCGCCGACGCGACGATCGTCCGCAGCGTTTCAAGCGCGGGGTCTATCTCCTGCCGTCGATGTTCACGGTCGCGAACCTGTTCTGCGGGTACGGCTGCGTCGTGTATGCGACCCAACGGGACTTCGACACTGCCGCCGTGCTCATCGGCATCGCGATGGTGCTCGACACGCTGGACGGCTACGTCGCTCGCTTGACGAAGTCATCGTCTGCGTTCGGAGTCCAGCTGGATTCGCTCGCCGACGTAGTCTCGTTCGGACTCGCGCCCGCGATCCTCGCATTCACCTGGGGACTCTGGCCCCTGAAGCGGCTCGGCTGGGCAGCGGGTTTCATTTTCGTGACGGCCGCCGCCATGCGGCTCGCCCGCTTCAACATCCAGACGGCCACCGCAACCGACAAACGGTACTTCGTCGGCATGCCCAGTCCGGCCGCGGCCGGCGTGATTGCCTCGACGATTTATCTGTTCCCGGACGGTCCACGCGACCAGCAATTCGCATTCGCCGCCCTCGCCATGGTCGTCGTCCCGGCGCTGCTCATGGTCAGTACGATCCGCTTCCGCAGCGTCAAGGCGATCGACGTCGGCTGGCGCCGTTCCTATTTCGTGCTGTTCCTCCTGGCGGTGATGCTCGCCCTCATCGCGTCACACCCACGACTCGCCCTCGTGACGCTGGCTTACAGCTACACCGTCGGCGCGCTCGTCATGTGGGCCTACACGCGGGCTCGACGACGGCCTGGCGACGCGACGGGAGGTGAACCTCTTCAGCAGGGGACGGGAGATCCGCAAGCGGTGTCGTCCAGCGACACCCGACTCTAATCTCGCAGCCCGCAGTCCGCGGTCCGCGGTCCGCAGGCCGGCAAAACCGTAGCGCAGGCAAACCGGGCCTCGGACTGCGGACCACGGACCGCAATCTAGGTTTTCTCAGCAATCGGCAGCCGCACACTGACCGTCGTGCCCTCGCCCTTCACGGTCCGCACCTCGATTGATCCGCCGTTCAGCTCGATGTTCCGCCGCGCAATCGGCAGCCCCAGCCCTGTGCCGGTCGTCTTGGTCGAGAAGTAGGGCTCGAACACGCGCTCCAGGGCTTCCTGATCCATCCCGGCGCCGGTGTCGGTGACCTCGAGCCGGACATCGGATGGTTCGACGGCCGCCTCGATCGTCAGTGAACCGCCCCCCGGCATCGCGTGAAGCGCGTTCTCGACGATGTTCGAAAACGCGCGGCCGGTGAGGGTCCGATCGACGAGCACGGGCGGCAGCGAGGCCGGGACCTTGTTCACGATTTCGACCCGCCCCTTGAGGCCGGTCCGGTACGGATCGATGACTTCAGCGACCAGTTCCGGCAATGCAACCGGCGACCGCCGGGCTGTCGGCGACGAGGCGAAGCTGCTGAACTCGGAGGAAATCTGGCGCAGCAGCCTCACCTGGCTGAGGATCGACGATACGCAATTCTCGAGCACCGGTCCGAGCGGCTCACCGCGGTCGGCGTGGACGCGCTGCAGGTGTTCGGCCGACAGCTGTATCGGAGTGAGCGGGTTCTTGATCTCGTGGGCGACCTGGCGTGCCATTTCCGCCCAGGCCTCGATGCGGTGCGTGCGTTCGAGCTGGACGCGCTGCGCCCCGAGTTCGGCGGCCATGCTGTTGAACGCATCCACCAGGCGGCGCAGCTCGTCGGTCGATCTCACCGCGATTCGCGCATCGAAGTCTCCCCGGGCGACGCGACCGGTCGCGCGGGTGAGGCGGCGCACCGGGTCGGCGATGCGCTCGGCCATCGACAGGCCGATCGCCGCGCCGAGCAGGATGAAGAACAGGGCGGCGAGATGAACGCCTCGATCGAGCTCGTCGATCTCGCGCTCGATCTCGCGCTGCCGGAGCGTCAGCGGAACGGTCAGCAGCACGTCCTGGCCCGCCGCCCGCACCGGCGCCGCCGCCAGCATGTAGCTGAACGCGCCGATGGCGTCCTCGCGAACGAAGCTCGGCAGCCGCTGCAGGACGATGGCGCGGTAGATGTCGTCCGGGGTTCGTGTCGGCAGGACGCCCGAGGCGAACAGGGCGCGCTCGGAGGTGGCGACGAGCTCGGCGCCCCGGAACACGTTGACGTCCTGATCGATGACCTGGCTGATCCAGACCATCCAATCGTCGCTCAGCGTCGCCGTCGGTTCGGCGCTCCGGCGGAGCCCGGTGTCGACATCCTGGATGACACGCTGGGCGACGGCCGCGGTCCGCGCCGCCTCGGCCTCGACGTCACCCTGGAGAAGGTTCGCGAAATACGTACGGATGACCAGCGCGAGCGTCAGGACCGGGATGATCGCCGCGAGCACGAACGCCAGGAACAGCTTGCGATAGAAGCTCGCACGAATCTCGCGAAGCAGCGCCCGGCCGACCCGCGGACGCTGACGGGCGATGCGGGTGAAGAGGCCGGTCCCGATCAGCACGAGCCCGAACACCGCGCCGCCGAAGGTGGTCAACTCGGCCAGGTGGACGAAATGATCGAACACCGTGAGGGCGGGATAACCAATCGCAAAGATGCGCTCACGGTCGTTCGAGAAGTACACCTGATGGAGCGATCCGCCCGATTCGACTTCAGCCCAGAACGGTTCGCGCGAGGCGTAGATCCGTTTGAACAGCTCGTCGGTGATCGGCCAGGCTGAGCGGCCCGAGGTGTAGACCGGCTGCAGGCCCCACCCGTAGATTGCCACTTCGACGTTGCCGCCGGCCGTGCCTTCCTTCGCGCTCCCGTCCGAGGCCCTCACTCCCTCGAAGTACGGATTCTGCGAGGTCATGAAGGGCAGCGTCTGGTACTCGAACAGCACGTGCAGGATGATGGCGCCCTGGATCGCCGGCTGACCGTTCTCGTCTGTCGTGCAGATGCGGCGCTCGGCGTGCAGCATCCGCCGCTCCTCGGCGCCGAACGGTGACACCTCGCCGAACACGTCCCAGTCGCACCCGACGCTGCTCTGAAGCGTCGACGCGTTGTACTCCGGGAGATTGAGAGGAAAGCGGCTGACCAGCTTTCCGGTCCGGTCGTACAGCTCGACGGCCGAAGTGAGGCGCTCGCGCGCCAGCACCGTCTGCTGCCAGACGAGGAACGCCGCCCGGAAGTCCGGTGGGGCGTCCGGCGACGAGTCGTTCGCAATCAGCTCGGGCAGCGCTTCCAGCGCGTCGACTTCCTTGCGCGCCTGCTCCATCCGGAGCTGCAGCGTCTGCACGTGGTTCTGCGCCTGGACCGCGTACTCGGTCGTGATCAGCTCGCGGGTGGCACGCTCCGCGAAGAAGTTCATCGACGGATAGAGCAGGAGCGCCGGGATCTGAAACGCGAGGAAGAGGGCGAGGATCCGGGCCGCGACGGTCGTGTGGCGGTACCAGCTCGATATCCGGGCGCCGAGCAGGGCCGCGATCGCGCAGGCGCTCGCCGAGAGCACCAGTCCGAGCCGCGGAATCGGCAGGTGCCGGGCGGCGATGACTGCCGTCGCGGCGATCGACGGAGCAATCCAGAGCGCGAGCACGCCCAGGCGCAGTCCGGGTGCGTTTCGCGGGATCCGCCAGGGAGCCGCAGCGGCTGCGCACAGCAGCGTGGCGCCCCACAGAACGGCCAGCTCGGTCGCGACGATCCCGGCCAGCAGGGTGATTCTTGGCACGCTCCAGGGATGGAGCGAAAAGTGCCGCAGATCGATCGAGACGGGATCAATGATGCGGCCGAGCAGAAGATAGAAAAGCGCGATGAGCACCGCCATGCCGGCGCCAGCCGCGATCTGCACCGCGACCAGTCTGATCGATGCACCATCGACAACCGGCGGCCGGCCACGCATGGCGATGCGAAGGCGAGCGGCCGGACCCGCGAGAAGGCTGACGAGCGCTGCCGCCGCGACACCGCCGATGAGCAGCGAGACCGCCATCGACGGGCGCCGGTTCACCGCGAGCGCTACCGCGGCCCACCACACCATCCCGCCTGCCATCGTCAGCGCCAGGGCCCCGACGGTGGCCCGGATGTAGATCCGCTTGCTGGCGCGGGTCCGGCGATCGAGCAGCGGCCCGCCCAGCAGCAACAAGGTGCACCCGAGCAGCCCGAGCATCAGCGCTCCGACTTTGCGCCGCCAGGCCGCGCGCGCGGCCCGGAGGATCTGCGGATCGACCCAGGCCTCGGCCAGCGGCTCTCCCGAGGGCGTCGAGAGCAGCACGGCCCCGGGCCGAGTGAGGTCCCCGGCCCCTTCGGTTCGCAGCGAGGCGGGACCGAGATCCGTCTGCAAGGTGTAATCGGTCGGCGTCAGCGTGGTGGCCGGGGCCGCAGGGGAGAGGACGTGCTCGGTTGCGACGGCCCCGAGCCGCGACCCTTCAGGGCTGTTGATCGGCTGGAGATGAACGAGTCGCAGGCCGAGCGGCGACGGTGTCACGAACAGGGTCGCCGGCCCGGAGATGCGCTGGTTGGGGATGTCGGATGGCGCTCCCGCCCACGCCCGGGCGACGATCGCCTTGTCGTAGATCGTGACGGCGATCTCCTCAGGCCGCGCGCTGGTGCGGCGAGCTTCCGACACGAGGTCGAAGAGCTCGCGGCCACTATCGGGAGCCGCCGCGAGACCAGCCGCGGCCCGGGAGTCGCTTGCGACCCGCGCGGAGGCCTGGGTGATGGCGCGGACCATCGCGCTGAAGCGCTGGTTCACGTCGCGTTCGACCCGCCGCGCGGCGGACGCGTCCGTGGGCCCGAACCACCACAGTTCCAGCGCTCCGCCAGCCGCGCCTGCCAGCGCGGTCAGCAGCAGTCCGCCCGCCAGCAGCCGACGCCAGCTGACGCGGCGCTCGCGGATATCGAGGGAGGGCACTTCTGAAGCAGAATACCAAAGGTAAACTGATACTTCAGGGCCTCCACAGGCCATGCGTCGATGGCCACATCAATGCCGGAACTGCCAGGACTCAAAGCGACGCTCAAGCGCGGCGCGCTCGTCGCCGCCGCCAACTGGCCACTCGTCGCCGTGCAGTTCGTTGCAGAGTCCACCCTGAAAGTCCTGCTCGCCGTCCCGGTCGTCGGCGGCATCTTCCTCGTCGTCCTGCTCCTCGGCGCGAATGCCGACGAGCTGCTGGCCGGCGACGTGCGTGAAGTCGTCGCGGAGGTCTTCGCGGCCATGCGCCAGAACCTTGCGGCGCTGGTCGCGTTCTCCCTTGCGTTTGCCGTGGTGCTCCTCGGCGGGTCGGCACTGACCTTCGTGATCAAGGGGGGAACGGTCTCGCTCCTCGCGGCGGCCGAGTCGAAGGCGGGTCCGATCGAACGTCCGCCACTGAATCTTCAGGCAATCCGTCGTGCGAACGTGGTGGCCATCGAGCCGTTCCTCGAGGGCTGCCAGCGGCTGTGGCGTCGCTACGTGCGGCTCGGCGGCTGCCTGCTCGGCGTTTACGGCATCACGGCCGGCGGCTATCTCGCGTTCGTCGTCGGCGGCTACCGGCTGGTGGAGAACTCCGGCGTACTCCTCGGCTGGACCGTCGCGACAGCGGCGGCTTCGAGCGTGCTGATCGTCTGGATCACGCTCGTGAACTTCTTCTATCTGCTCACGCAGCTGGTGATCGCCATCGAGGACATCAGCGTGCGCCGCGCCGTGCGGCGGGCGCTGGACTTCGTTCGCAGCCGTCTTCGGGAGATCGCCGGTATCTTTGGCGTGGTGCTGTTGCTGGCAACCGTTGCGACGGTGGCATCGATCGTCGCGACCGCGGGATTCGGGTTGATCAACCTGATTCCGATCCTCGGCCTCGCCGTACTTCCGCTGCAGATTGCCGCGTGGCTCGTCCGCGGCTTCGTTTTCCAGTATCTCGCGCTCGGTGGGCTGGGCGCCTATCTCACGCACTATCGGCATTACGCCGCGCGGCATCCTGTCGGCGCCGACATGCCGCTCGTCCAGGTTCCGGAGGAGCTTCCGGGGAAACGTCTCGCATGATGGATTACGACCGGTTTCTGTCCCGTTCGGCCGGCCTGATGCAGGAGTCGGCGATCCGGCGGATGGGAAGCGTGCTCGCGCAGAAGCGGGACATCATCTCTTTCGCACCCGGGTACCCCGCTCCCGAGACGTTCCCCTGGTCCGAGTTTCAGGAGATCGCGCGGGAACTGTTGACGGGCGGCGACGGCGCCGTCCTGCAATATGGCCCGACGCGCGGCTTCCGACCGCTGCTCGACACGGTCGCCGGCATCATGGCCGAGCGCGGTGCGCCGACGGCAGTCGAGCGGCTGCTGGTGTCGACCGGCTCGCAACAGGGCCTCGATCTCGTCGCACGGGTGCTCGTCGATCCCGGCGACGTCGTCCTCGTCGAGCTGCCCACGTATACGGGCGCGATCACCGCCTTCCGGAACGTGCAGGCCGAAATGGCAGGCGTGCCGCAGGAGGCGGACGGCATCTCGCTCGACGCGCTCGACTCGGTCCATGCCGCGCTCACCGCGCAGGGACGGCGCATCAAGTTCCTGTATGTGGTGCCGAATTTTCAGAACCCGACCGGGCTCCTCATCGGGCTCAAAAAGCGGCTGTCGCTGCTCGAGTGGGCGGAGCGGCGCGACGTGCTCATCGTCGAGGACGATCCGTATCGCGAGCTGTTCTTCGAGGATTCCACGACCGAAGACGAAGTCCGTCCGATACGTGCCGACGACCAGGGCGGACGGGTCATCTATTTGAGCAGCTTCTCGAAAACGCTGGCGCCAGGCTTCCGCGTCGCGTGGATCGACGCACCGGCAGCTCTGGCGGCGAAGCTCGAGATGGCCAAGCAGGCGGAAGACCTGCTCACCGGAAGCCTCGATCAGCGGATCATCTACGAAGCCTGCCGCCGCGGCGTCCTGCAGCGGCAGCTGCCACTCCTGCGCCGGCACTACCAGCAGAAACGCGACGTCATGGTGGAGGCACTGCGGACCGCGTTCGACGGTCGTTTGTCGTGGCCGGACCCGAGAGGCGGGTTCTTTCTGTGGGCCACGCTTCCCGATCGGATCGACGCCGATCGGCTGATCCCGCGCGCCCTCAATCACGGAGTGATCTACGTGGCGGGCGAAGCGTTCTTCGTCAACGGCAGCGGCAAGAATCTCGTCCGGCTGTCATTCTCCGCACCGCCACCCGAACGGATTCGCGAAGGAGTTCGCCGGTTCGGCGCAGCGGTCGCCGAAGAGCTCGACGCCCTGGCTAGCGAGGCTGCGCCTCACACCCTCGAGGCTCCGCCTCGCTAGTCCGCTGGAAGCGTGATGACTTGCACAAGGCCCGGAGAGCGCGGCGCCCGGCTGGCAAGGCGCGAAGAGCGAGCATATTGGGCATATGCGAGCGATGAGCAACGCAGCCAGACGCCGGGGCCCCCGCCGCGCGTCTTTTTGCGCGGTGGGGTGGAGAAGGGATGCCTCGCCCGGGAATTGTGTAAGTCATCACGTTTCCAGGGGACTCGGTCACATTGTTTGATAACGCCGCGCCCCTCGACACTGCTCGGGGCGCCCTGAGCTACGTCGAAGGGCGGTGACGCGCGGCTAGCCCGGCGGCTGGGGAAGCGGCAGTGCCTCGCCTGGCAGGACCGTAAGGGGCTGCATGGTGATCGAAGGCACCGGCGACGGTGTCCGCAGTGAGATCGTCCACTTGTTCTCGAGCCCGCCCGTGATCCCGATGGCCGCGACCCGCCCATCCGGCAGCGTCGCCAGAACCGGCAGCGCTACCAGGGGACCATCGAATCCGAGCGTGCCTGCCGGGGCGCCGGTGCTCACCGCGAATGCCGGCAGCGGCGTTTCGACATAGCCCGGAACCACGACGGTTGCCCCGAGCAGGACCGGGCCGGCCGCCGGACGATAGACGAGCGACTTCTGCCAGAGGCGCGCGCCGCCGCGCCGGCGGAACACCCGCAGCATGTTGTCGAGCCCCGTCATGTACACGCGCTCGTCGTCCACGACAACACGGCCACGCAGCTGGTCGCCGATCCGCATGTGATCCTGGATCCGGCCAGACGAGGCGTAGAGCACGTAGAAGGTCTTGTCCTGCGTGCCGACGTAAACGCGATCCCCGATGGCGAACGGCTCGCCGGGCGAGGCGTGAAGATCCCTGGTCCAGCGCTCGGAACCATCTTTCAGGTTGAGTGCGATCAGGCGGCCGTCAACCATCGAGACCACCAGCAGGTCGCCGTCCAGCGCCGGTTGAAACTCGATCGGTCCCAGCGTTTTCCGCCACAGGACTTCACCATCATCAGCGCGGATGGCGATCAGATCGCCGGCAGCCGCCAGCAGGACCCAGCCCGCCTGCGCGAGCGGCGGCGCGGTCATCGGTCGCCCTGCAACCACCCGCCAGGCCACCTTCCCGTCCATCGCCGACAGCGCATGGAGCATCTCACCATCGGCGACATAGACCCGCTGCTCATCCGCGGCGAGCGGCTTCGCGGCCGTCAGCGGAACGGTCCAGCGGACAGCGCCATCGGTCAAGCTATGCGCCGTGATGACACCGGTCCTGAGCGGGACGATCAGGGATGGGCCGGAGACGATTGGGGCGCCGGAAGGTGGCGCAACGCTGGCGACCGCCCAGAGGACCGTGTCCGGCAACACGGGTGGTGCCGTGATCGGTTGCGTCGCTGCCGTGGTCGCTTGCCCATCCGGGAGTGGTGTCGGTTCCGGCTTCGGGGGGAAGAACCGGGCAAGCCCCGGCGCCGCGCCGAGCTGAGCCGGGCCGAGGATGAGCCCGACGCAAAGTGCAATTCGGGCGAAGCACCTACAAGATATTGTGGTCCGCCGCGAAGGCACACCTTATAATAGCGCGGTCCCTTTCACCAGCCGTGTCTCACCAAACAATCGTCGTCCTGGATTTCGGGTCCCAGTTCACACAATTGATCGCCCGCCGCCTGCGTGAGCTGTCGGTCTATTCGGAGATCTTGCCGTTCGACACGCCGATCGCCGAGATCGCCCGCCGACGGCCGGTAGGAATCATCCTCTCCGGCGGTCCCAAGAGCGTGTCGGAGGAAGGCGCGCCCAAGTGCGAGCCGGCCGTCTTCGAGGCGGCGGTCCCAATCCTCGGCATCTGTTACGGCATGCAGCTGATGACCGCCGCGCTCGGCGGAGAGGTCGCTCCGGCGCCTCATCGCGAGTACGGCCTCGCCAACATCCGCGTCACGCCGAATGCGCCGCTGTTCGCGTCGGTGCCCGAAGAGCTCCGCGTGTGGGCCAGCCATGGAGATCTCGTCGCTGCGGCCCCCGCCGGTTTTGCCGTCACCGCTACCAGCACCAACGCGCCGGTCGCGGCGATGGCCGCTCCGGATCGCAGAATGTACGCACTCCTCTTCCACCCGGAGGTTGCACATACTGATCGCGGGTCCGACATCCTCCGCAACTTCGCCTACGACATCTGCGGCTGCACCGCCGACTGGACGATGGCCTCGTTCGTGAAAGAGGCGACGGAACGGATCCGCCAGCAGGTCGGGGACGGGAGCGTTGTTTGCGGCCTGAGCGGCGGGGTCGATTCCACCGTCGCGGCGATGTTGATCCATCGCGCGATCGGGCCCCGGCTGACGTGCGTCTTCGTCGACAACGGCGTCATGCGGCAGGACGAGGCACAACAGATCCGCGCGCGGTTCGAACGGTTGCAGCTGCCGCTCCACTTCGTGGATGCCTCGGGGTTGTTCCTGAAACGGCTCGCCGGGGTGACCGACCCCGAGCAGAAGCGGAAGATCATCGGACGCACGTTCATCGACGTCTTCGAAGAGGAGTCACAGAAACTCGGCTCGTTCGATTTCCTGGCACAGGGCACGCTCTACCCTGATGTGATCGAAAGCGTATCGGTCATCGGACCATCGCACGTCATCAAGAGCCATCACAATGTCGGCGGTCTGCCCGAGCGGATGCGCTTCACGCTGGTCGAACCGCTGCGGCTGCTGTTCAAGGATGAAGTGCGCGGCGTAGGGAAGGAGCTCGGGCTGGACGACGAGTTCGTGTGGCGGCAGCCGTTTCCGGGCCCGGGACTCGCGGTGCGCATCCTCGGCGAGGTTTCCGCCTCCCGGCTCGCCCTGGTCCGTCGCGCCGACCACATCGTCGCCGAGGAAGTGAAGCGCGCAGGGTGGTACCGGACGCTGTGGCAGTCCTTCGCCGTGTTGCTGCCGGTGCAGAGTGTGGGGGTCATGGGAGACGCGCGGACGTACGAGTACACGATTGCAATCCGGGCGGTGGAGAGCAAGGATGGCATGACGGCGGACTGGGCCCGGCTGCCACACGACCTGCTCGCGACGATCTCGTCGCGGATCGTCAACGAGGTCAAAGGCATCAACCGGGTGGTCTACGACATCAGCTCGAAGCCGCCCTCGACGATTGAGTGGGAATAGCGAATAGCGCCAGCCAATGCCTGACTTCGTCCATCTCCATCTGCACAGCGAGTACTCGCTCCTCGACGGCGCGTGCCGCATCGAGGAACTGCTCGACCGCGTGGGGCAGCTGAAGATGCCGGCGGCGGCGATCACCGAGCACGGCAACATGTTTTCGTCGATCGTGTTTCACGATCAGGCGAGAAAGCGCGGGATCAATCCGATCCTGGGCTGCGAGGTCTATGTCGCGCCAGGCGATCGGCGGACGAAGAGCGGGACGCCGGGCGAAACCGCCAACCACCTCGTGCTGCTGGCGGAAACGCGCGAGGGGTACCACAACCTGATCAAGCTGGTGTCGGCCGGCTATACCGAAGGGTTCTACTACAAGCCGCGCATCGACAAGGATCTGCTGGCGCAGCACGCCACCGGCCTGATTGGCTTGAGCAGTTGCCTCAAGGGTGAAGTCGCAACCGGGATCCGCAGCGAGCAGCCGCACAAAGCGCTGCAGGCGGCGGCCGCCTACCGCGACATTCTCGGTCAGAACAACTTCTTCCTCGAGATGCAGTACCAGGGCATCGAGGAGCAGAAGGTCGTCAACGTCGGCCTGCAACCGATCGCCCGGGATCTCAACCTCAATCTGGTCGCCACCAACGACGTCCACTACCTCCAGAATTCGGACTACAAGCCGCACGACATCCTGCTCTGCATCGGGACCGGCAAGACGGTCGCCGATGAAGACCGCCTGAAGTACCACGGCGACCAGTTCTATCTGAAGACCGCCGAGGAAATGGCGGTGGTGTTCAAGGACTTTCCCGAGGCGCTCGCCAACACCGTGCGGATCGCGGAGCGCTGCAACGTCGATCTCTCCGGGACGACCAATCACCTCCCGAACTTCGACGTCCCGGCCGGCTTCACGCTCGACGACTATTTCGAGCACATCGTCCGTGAGGGCTTCCGGCAGCGGCTGCCGCGGCTGCAGGAGCTGCAGGCGAAGGGAGTGCTCAAGCACACGATCGACGAGTACGAGAGACGGCTCACGTACGAAATCGACATGATCAAGCAGATGAAGTACCCCGGGTACTTCTGCATCGTCTGGGACTTCATCCGCTACGCACGCGAGCAGGGGGTTCCCGTCGGTCCGGGCCGTGGCTCGGCGGCAGGCAGTTTCGTCGCGTATTGCCTGCGCATCACCGATGTCGACCCGATGGAGTACGACCTGATCTTCGAGCGCTTCCTCAACCCGGAGCGCGTGTCGCTGCCCGACATCGACATCGACTTCTGCGAGCGCCGCCGCAGCGAGGTCATCGACTACGTCACGCGCAAGTACGGCCGCGAGAACGTCGCGCAGATCATCACGTTCGGGACGATGAAGGCGCGGGCCGTCGTCCGGGACGTGGCGCGCGTCATGGATATTCCGTACGCCGACGCCGACCGGGTCGCCAAGGCGGTGCCACCTGCGCTCGACATGACGCTGGCGAAGGCGCTCGAAGAGAGTCCGCCGCTCAAGGACCTGCAGCAGAAAGATCCACGGGTCAAGGAGCTCCTCGAGGTCGCGCAGCGCCTCGAAGGGATGACCCGTCATGCCTCCGTCCACGCTGCCGGCGTCGTCATTGCGCCGCGGCCGCTGACCGAGTTCGTGCCGCTCTACAAGAGCCAGAAGGACGAAATCGTCACGCAGTGGGCGATGAAGGAGGTCGAGCGGGTCGGCCTCCTGAAGATGGACTTTCTCGGTCTCAGCACGCTGACGCTGATCAGCGACGCGCTGAACGAGATCAAGCGGACCGAGGGCATCGATCTCGACATCGATGCCATCCCACTCGACGATCAGAAGACCTACAAGCTGTTCGGCGACGGCCAGACCTATGGCGTGTTCCAGTTCGAAAGCTCGGG
>Ga0075428_100003757_pt1 | contig 16643 bp, 13 predicted proteins | sample RhiMetdeltSRZDD2_FD_75291 | JGI IMG/M metagenome (GOLD analysis project Ga0075428, IMG submission 75291) | Populus rhizosphere microbial communities from Tennessee, USA - Rhizosphere MetaG P. deltoides SRZDD2 | ecosystem: Host-associated > Plants > Roots > Rhizosphere > Soil | place: USA... | reverse complement strand
GAATGCGCTCGACGCCGAGTTCCGGTCCGTGCGCGTGCGGCGCGACCCGTCGTGTCCGGCGTGCGGGACGCGGGAACTGCAAACCCTCGTCGACTACGACCAGTTCTGCGCCACGAGCGGCGATGGCGCCGGGCTGGACGCGGTGCCGCAGATCGAGCCACGCGAGCTCGCGATCCGGCGCGCGTCGGGCGAAGCCATTCAGCTCCTCGACGTGCGCGAGCCGCACGAGTGGGAGATCGGACATATCGATGGCGCAACGCTCATTCCGCTCCATCGACTCCAGGAGCGCCTTCGCGAGCTCGACGCGTCGGTTCCTACGGCCGTGTACTGCAAGGGCGGCACGCGCAGCGCGCTGGCCACACGTGACCTGCTCGATGCGGGGTTCCGGAGCGTCTGGAGTGTGAGCGGCGGAATCCTTCGCTGGTCACGCGAAGTGGACTCCGATGTCCCCGAATACTGAGGGCGCCAGCGCGACAGGCGTGGCTCGTCCACCGCACCGAGGCACCCAAGTATATTGGGCGATGCCTCGCGCACCCCGATCGACCGCCGAGCTCGAGATCGATCCCGCGAGGCGCCGCGAATTCTCGCGGCGCCTTCGTGCGTGGTTCAAGAGTCATGGACGGGACCTTCCCTGGCGGCGCACTCGGGACCCGTATCGCGTGCTCGTATCTGAGCTCATGCTGCAGCAGACGCAGGTTTCCCGCGTCGTCGACTACTACGAACGGTTTCTCGCCCGGTTCCCTACGCTCGATCACGTCGCCGAGGCGCCGCGCCGCAGTGTGCTGAAGTCGTGGGCCGGTTTGGGATATTACGCACGCGCGCGGAACCTGCACGCGCTCGCTCGCCACGTCACCCGCGACGGCGGGACCATTCCCGACGATCCGGTACGGCTTCGTGACCTGCCGGGAATCGGCGCGTACACGGCTGGCGCCGTCGCGTCGTTCGCGTACGAGAGGCGCGCAGCACTCGTCGACACGAACGTCGCGCGCGTGCTCCATCGCGTCTTTCTGCCAGCCGTCGATCCGAAGTCGTCACGCGGACAGCGCGCGAGCTGGGCGATCGCCGAACGGCTCCTTCCGCCTACGGGTCGCCACACGTGGACCCACAATCAGGCGCTGATGGAGCTCGGCGCCCTCATCTGCACTGCTCGCGTTAGGCACTGCGACCGGTGCCCGGTCGCGCGCGTGTGCGCTACTCGGCTCGCTGACCGGAATGCGACACGGGCAGGTCAGCCGCTCGTGCCGCTCGCTCGGCGCCCGCCGCAGGAGCGGCGACAGCGTCGGCCCGTGCCACGCTCCGACGCGGCCGGTTGAGGCGACGGAGCTCGTGGTAGATGAAAACCGGTTTGCCAGCGTATCGCGGCGCCGGCACGGCACGCTCGAGCGCAAACCCGAACTCGTCGTAGTACTTGGCCAGCCGCCTGACTGATTGATAGATCGTGTCGCCAATGAATCCCGGCAACCGTCGATCGGTCAACGCATACCACCAGGTGTTGGCCAACGACCGAGCGCCGTAGACCCGCTTCGGCAGTCCGGGGCCGTTCGCCAAATAGCGGAGGTAGTACCCAGCGCCATGGTAGGACGCCAGTACGCGCCCGCCCGGTCGGAGGACCCTTGCCCACTCGGCAATGGCCTTGCGCTCGTCGGTGTACGGGAGGACGACCTTGCAAATCACCCCATCGACCGACTGGCTCTCGAGCGGCAGCCGCTCGGCAACACCGCGAACCGCCGCAAGGCCGCGGGCATTGACCTCGTCGACGAGCGACTGCGAGCACTCGACTCCAACGGGATCGAGCCCGGCACGCCGCAGGTCCGCGAGCTGCTCGCCGTCCCCGCAGCCCACGTCGACGACGCGTGAGCCGGGAGCGAAATCGACGAAGCTGAAGTCGCGTACGACGTACTTAGCCCATTCCACCTTCGTTCGTCCTTACGCGCGTTTTCCAGACTTCTTGCGGTAGTCGAGCGCGGACTTGTAGGGCCGTTCGTCGTAGCCGGTATAGACCTGACGCGGGCGAGCGATCTTCTGTTCCTTGTCCAGCAACATCTCCTCCCACTGGGCCAACCAGCCGGCAGTCCGCGCAACCGCGAACAACACGGTGAAGAAGTCCGTCGGGAACTTCATCGCCCGGTAGATCAATCCCGTGTAGAAGTCGACGTTCGGGTACAGCTTGCGCGACACGAAATAGTCGTCGCTCAGCGCAATGCGTTCCAGCTCCAGCGCGATTTCGAGGTCACGATCCATGCCAACTGCGTCGAACACCTGGTTCGCGAGCTGCTTCACGATCTTCGCCCGAGGGTCGTAGCTCTTGTAGACGCGATGGCCGAATCCCATCAGGCGGCCGCCCTTGCCGCTCTTCACCTCGCTGATGAACGTGGGCACGTTCGTCACCGAGCCGATCTCCTCGATCATACGAAGCACGGCCTCATTGGCGCCGCCGTGCAACGGGCCGTAGAGTGCCGCGACACCCGCCGCAACGGCCGAGAAGGGATCAACGTGCGATGAACCGACGGCGCGGACGGCGTTCGTCGAGCAGTTCTGCTCGTGATCGGCGTGCAGAATGAACAGCACCTCGATCGCCTTCGTGAACACCGGGTTCGCCTCGTACTTCGGTTCGCTCATGCGAGCGATCATCGACAGGAAATTCTCGGAGTACGAGAGGTCGTTGTCCGGATAGATGAACGGCAGCCCCTTGTTGTGCCGATAGATGAACGCCGCCAGCGTCGGGACCTTCGCGAGTAGCCGGATGATCGAGATGTAGCGCTGGTCGGGATCGAAAATGTTCTTCGCTTCCGGATAGAACGACGACAGGGCGGCAATGCTGCTGCACAGCATCGACATCGGATGGGCGTCGTAGCGGAAGCCCTCGAGGAACCGCTTGATGTTCTCGTGCACGTACGTGTGAAACGTGATGTCGTGCACCCAACGATCGTACTGTTCCTGGTTAGGCAGCTCGCCGTTCCGAAGCAGCCACGCGACCTCGAGGAAGCTCGCGCGCTCGGCGAGTTGCTCGATCGGGTAGCCACGATAGCGGAGGATGCCCTTGTCGCCGTCGATGAACGTGATGGCGCTTCGACACGACGCGGTGTTCATGAACGCCGGATCGTAGCTCATGAGACCGAAGTCGTCGCCGTCGGTCTTGATCTGTCGCAGGTCGTTGGCGCGAATCACGCCGTCGGCGATGGGAGCCGTGTAGGTCTTCCCCGTGCGAGTGTCGCGAATCTCCAGCGCATCAGTTGCCGCCGGTGCCCCGACTGCTTCCGTCTTGGTCATGCCGCGTTCTCCCTCAGCGATCTCGGTCTGTGATAACGTGCGGTGAAAAGTAGCGAACCGCGGCGGCGAGCGGCATTGCCGCACTCCCGGCGGGGTGCTTTCTTCCCCGCTCCATGACGCCGCCGCCCGTTCACTCCGAGCCGATTTGGCTCGCGCTCGTGCTCGTCGCCGCGATGATTGGAGGCGCGGTCAATTCGATAGCGGGCGGTGGAACACTGCTCACGTTTCCAGCGCTCGTCGGGCTCGGCGTCCCGGCGATGGTGGCGAACGCAACGAGCACGGTCGCGTTATGGCCCGGGGCGGTCGCCAGCATGTGGGGTTATAGCGACCTGCTCGTGGGAATGCGCTCGTGGGTGACGCGCTTCGCGATTCCAAGTCTCGTCGGCGGGCTCGTCGGCGCGCTCTTGCTGCTCGAGACGCCGCCATCGCAGTTCGATGTGATCGTGCCCTGGCTCGTGCTTGGCGCGACCCTGCTATTCATCGTGCAGAAGCCGCTCACGGAGCGATTGCCGCGACGTGTCGGTGGCATCGTACCAACCGAACCGGTCGACGACCATGCCGCCGATCGCGCCGTCGCGCCCACCAACAGGCTGCTCGCCTATCAGTTCCTTGTCGCCGTCTATGGCGGATACTTCGGCGCTGGTATCGGAATCCTCACACTCGCCGCGCTCGGCTTCATGGGGTTTCGCAACATCCACCGCATGAACGGTCTCAAGAACTGGGGCGGGCTGTGCGCGAATGCCGTCGCCGCCGCGACGTTCGCATTCAGCGGGCTTGTGAGCTGGCCGGTCGCGGGCACGATGGCTGTCGGAGCCACGCTCGGGGGTTACGGCGGGTCGCGACTCGCGCAGCGCGTGCCGCAAGCGCGCGTTCGTCAGGCGATCATCGTGATCGGCCTTGCCAGCTCTCTGTGGCTGGTCGCGCGCGTCTGACGACGAACGCGGTAGCTCGCATCTCGGATACGTCGGTGGCCGGAGGCCCGCCCTGCCGCGAGTAGGCTCACCGGCGCGTCCGAATGCTGACCCCTCGGCCCGTCACGCGTTCACGCCACGGGTGATCGCCTCGAGGACCTTGTCGCCGAACCGGTCGACCTCGTCCAGCGTCGTATAAACGTTAGGCGTGATGCGGAGCCCACTGAACTCTGCGTGGATGATCGGGGTCGTGATGATCCGATGCTTCGTCCACAGCCATCCCTGGAGCTTCCCGCTGTCGATGCCATCCACGTTGAAGAGCGCGATGCCGCCAGCCTGTTTGCCGTCGAGCGGCGTGAGCACGCGGACTCGCGAGCTCTCTGCCAGGAGCCGCTTCGCCCACCGGTCGCGGAGATAGCGAAGTCGCGCGACCTTCCGCTCGCCGCCGATCGCGCGGTGGAACGCCAGCGCGGCCGCAATGGCATTGTGATTCGCGGCCGGATGCGTCCCGATCTCCTCGTACTTCCGGACGTTCTCGTCCATGCTTGCCGGCGCGGCCATGAGTGGCCACAGCGATTTCTGCTTCGACCGGCGAACATACAGGAAGCCCGTGCCGATCGGCGCGAGTAGCCACTTGTGAAGGCTGGTGCCGTAGTAATCGCACCCCAGCTCATCGCGCGTGAAGGGGAAATGCGCGAAGGCGTGTGCGCCGTCGACGAACGTTTCGATCCCCTTCTCGCGCGCCATCGCCACAACTTTCGCGACGGGCAGGATCTGTCCCGTTAGGTTGGTGATGTGCGTGATCTCGATGACTCGCGTGCGCGGCGTGATCGCCTCGCGGAACTGGTTGACGACGTAGTCGTCGGACGGCGGCGGGACCGTGAACTTGATCTGCTTGACGACGATCCCTTCCCGGCGCGCGCGCTGATCCCACGACGTCAGCATGCGCGGGTAGTTCTGCGTCGTGACGATGACCTCGTCACCGCGCTTGAGGTCGAGCCCGAAGATCATCGTCTCGTTCGATTCCGAGGCGTTGCGCGTGATGGCCATCTCCTCGGGGTCGCAGCCGAACTCGTTCGCGAGCTCGCGACGCACGCTCTCGACGCGTGGCTCCAGCACGCTCCACATGTGCTCCACGGGCGCTTCGTTCGAGAAGCGAAGATCCCGGATCATCGCCTCGAGCACGTGCGTCGGCGTGGGACTTACTCCGCCGTTGTTCAGGTTGATGAGGGTCCGATCCGCATCGAACGCCCGCTGGATCTCGCCCCAGTAGGCTTCGTCTTCCGCAAGCGGAATCGCAGACCGTCCACTGGCTATGTGCTCGGCGCGTAGCACGGACGCGAGTGCGTCGGAGCGAAATACCGGAACGGCAAGCCCTGCACGAGTCAGCGTCGCGAGGAAGGCGCGTCGATCAGACATGGCGGGAACCGGGAACGGGGAACCGGGAACCGGGGTGACTGCGATCGCGCGCAATTCGCGCGCGCGTCTAACCTGAGGGACGAGTTAGGCGCCGTCCAGTCTCGATGTCTTCGTCTTCCCCGTTCCCGGCTCCCGGTTCCCGGGCGCGCGGCTCCGGCGCGCCGCCTAGAGCCTCGATCCCTGCGGCAGATCCAGCACGAAATGAAACCGCGTGCCCTTCTCGAGCTCCGTCTCCACTCCGAGCTCGCCGCCCATGGCCGCGATCAGCTTCTTGCAGATCGACAGGCCAAGCCCCGCGCTGGAGAACGCATAGTCGCCGGTGATCTGACGCTGCCTGAATGCCTCGAACAGGTTCGAAATCACGTGCGGGGGAATACCGCGCCCCGTGTCCTTCACCGAAAACTCGACGCGGCTCCGGTCGATCTGCTTGCATGTCACGTCCACCGAGCCCGCGTTCGTGAACTTGATGGCGTTGGTCGCGAGGTTGAGGAGCACGCGGTTGAGCGCGGCCTGGTAGCCGACGCGGAGGTCCGCCTCTGGCCCCACACAACGCACGACGAGCCGTTTCTCTTCAGCCATCGGCCTCAGGATGTCCATGATCGACTGAAGCACGTCCGAAACCAGAAACGGCATTGCCGGCTGATCCATGAGGGTCGTGCCGCCCCGCGCGAGCTCGATGACGTCGCCGGCCAGTGCGCTCAGCCCGAACGCCGCGGAGTAGACGAGGCCCAACTGTCGCTCCTGGATCGGTGTCAGCGTGCCACCCGATCCGTACCGGAGCCGCTCGGCGAGAATGAGAATCGACCCCAGCGGAGAGCGCATGTCGTGAGCCATTTCGACGACGAGCTGCTGCGCGTCCTGGCCCGACAGCCGCGCGGCAAACCGGTGCGCCGCGTCCTCGTCGATCGACTGCTGCACTCGCTCCATTGCCTTGATCACGTCCAGCACACTTGCCTCGCCGGCCGACCCGACGTCGGGAGACTCGGCTCGTTCCAGGAACGATCGCCGCAACAGCTCGAGCGCGCGGCGAACCGGCACGAACGGCGGGAACGTGACCGGCGTGACCGGATCGCCGGTGAGCGCCTGCCTAACGCTGTCGGCCAGGGCGTTGACGGTCGCGCGCACATCGGCGGCCGACGTGGCGCCATGTTCGGTGTGGGGCCACTCCGCGCACACCTCGGAGACCGACGCCATGAGGGCGCGCCACACGGCGCTCGACGCGACCGACTCGGAAGCTCGCGCCTCCGGGTCGATCACTGCTGTCGCACGTGGAGTTGGTTTCTGCGCTTTCGACCGCGACACGCGACCTGGTTCGAAGCCTGAGCTCACTCGTCGACGGCGCCGCCCAACTCATCACGGCGGAAGCCGTGCTTTTCCATGAGTCGGTAGAGCGTCGTCCGGTCGATGCTCGCGAGCCGGGCTGCCTTCGACATGTTCGAACCGGCCCGCGCGATCAATTGCGTAAGGTATTCCTTCTCGAAATGCGCAACGAGCTTCTCCTTCGCCAGGTGGAAGCTCTCGGTCATGATGCTCACGGGGAGTCCGGTCGCGGTCGCCGGGGCCGCCGTCGCGTCGTCGTACAGGGGCACGTCGTCAGGCTGCACGCCCTGTCCCGGCTCGGCCAGGACCGCGAGCTGCTCGACGACGTTCTGCAGCTCGCGGACGTTGCCGCGCCATGGTCGCGATCGCAGAAAGTCGATCGCCGCCTCCGTCAGGCGCGGCGCCGGCTCGCCGGGCTGGCGATGACGCTCCCAGAAGTGCGTCAGGAAGTGATTCGTGAGGAGCGGAATGTCTTCGAGGCGCTTTCGGAGCGGCGGCAGCTTGATGGGCACGACGCGAAGCCGGTACAACAGGTCCTCGCGCAGCGTTCCCTTCGCCACGCACTCCGCCGGGTCGCGGTTCGTCGCCGATATGAATCGCACGTCCACGACCGCGTCCTGCTGCTCGCTGCCAACGCGACGGACGACACCGTCCTGCAGCACGCGCAGAAGCTTCGCCTGCAGCGGCAGCGACATCTCGGTCAGCTCGTCGAGGAACAGCGTCCCGCCGTTCGCGATCTCGAGCAGCCCCGGCTTGTCGCGGTCCGCACCGGTGAACGCGCCCTTCCGATGGCCAAACAGCTCGCTCTCGAGAAGGCCTTCGGGAAGGGCCGCACAGTTGATCGGAACGACCTGACGGCTCGCGCGGCGGCTGTGCTGGTGGATGAACTGCGCGATCAGCTCCTTGCCGGTGCCGCTCTCCCCCATGATCATCACTGACGCGTCCGTGCTCGCAACCCGGCGGGCGAGATCGACCGCCTTTCGGAAGGCGGGCGAGATCCCGAGCAGCGTGATCTTGTCGCTGTTGCCGTTCTGCTTGAGGAGCTGGATGCGCAGGTCACGCGTCTCGCGGGCGACCATCACGGCGTGCGACGCGCGGCCGATCAACACCTGCAGGTGGGTCGCCGAGAACGGTTTCGGCAGATAATCCCAGGCACCGGCCCGCAGAGCCTCGATGCTGGTCGTGACGCTCGGGTTCCCGGTCATCACCACCACGATCGTTTCCTTGTGCGCGGAGAGCGTGGCGCGGAGGATCTCCATCCCGGAGACGGGCGTCATGTAGAGATCGACGAGCACGATATCGAACTTGCGGCGACGCACCAGCTCGAGGGCCTCATCGCCACGCCCGAGGGTGGTCACGTTGAACCCGTCCATCTGCAGGACGCTGGCGCACCCTTCGCGCAGGGTGCGGTCGTCGTCAACGATCAGAAGGCTGAGACTCGACTTGACCTCCGCCGAGATGGACAACGGGTCTCTGGCGGTTTCGCTGTCCCCCGCAGCGAGTGAGCGCCCCGAATCGCCAAGAACCGCAGCCGAAGTCGACATCCACCACTCCTTGAGCAGAGGCGCATTCGCGACCGTCGCCGCGCCGCGCCGAATTCGTCAGGATTCGATCACCGTAACCAACTGGCCCAACTATCGCCCTTGCGAGACCCGCGGTGCTGACTCATCCGTATGACGATCCACGGTGCATCGACACAACGAAAAATTGCTGCCAACAAGCTACAGCATAGCGGATTGGCAACAGTGGTTGTGTATCACATTCGACACCGTGTGGTGCATCACATCGACATACGAACGCATATACCCTGCTTGATGCTACCGGGAATGGCCGGGGCGGGGCCAGATTGCTCGATCAGCGCGCTCGAGCGTGGGCCTGATTTTGCGGAACGGGGGTGCGTTCAGTCTTCGGAACTGGCGCGTGCGACATGGGTCACACAGCGCATTGTTTAATTTGTGATAGACTCGAGTTGGCCTTCCCACACGCTCTAACCGTCTCAATGTCCGGATCTCTCGTCCCATCGACGTCCCAGTCCATGGAGCTGGCCCCTGATGGGGCTCAAGGCGCAATGCAGAGTTGGGGGCCCCCAGCGCCGCCAGCCGCGCCAGCGCCGGGCGCCATGAGCCTCGGGCGCTACGTCTCGGCGCTGCGGCGGTACAAGTGGCTGATCGCGATCATGACGCTGGTGGGAGTCGTCGGCGGTGTCGCCGCCACGCGGTTCATCAAGCCGACGTATCAGGTCGACTCTACCATCGTAATCGGCGAGTCGCCCGATCCGAAGGGGCCGGTTCGCCCGCAAGCGACACTGCGAGAGGAAGCGTGGCGGGAGTTGCTGCTCAGCTTTGCCATTCTGGACCCGGTGGCCCGGCAGTCCGGGTCGTACCTAACGCCGAAATCCGAGTCGGATTCGCTGATTTTCCGCGACTTTCAGCCGACCTCGGATCTCCGGGCCGGCGAGTACACGCTGACCACCAACAAGGGAACCAGGAAGTATGATCTCTCGGTGAAACGCGCGCGCGCCACAGCGGTCGTCGAAAGCGGTACGCTCGGCGACTCCGTCGGGCGCACGGTCGGCTTTGCCTGGGTGCCTAACGCCGAGCTCGTGGCCAACCGTGGCCAGCTGAAATTTGAGGTCAAGACGCCGCGCGAAGCAGCCACCGACCTCCGCGGTCGTCTGAACGTCTACCTCCCCCCTGAGAGCCGATTCATCAAGGTCTCCCTGCGCGGGAAGCGGCCGCAGCCGCTGGCAGTCGAGATGAACTCGATTCTGCGTGAGTTCATCACGGAGGCTGCGGCGCTGAAGAAGAAGAACCTCACCGACCAGCGCATCGCGCTCGAGGAGCAGCTCGACCAGTCGAGCACCAGTCTCCAGACTCGAGAACGGCAGTTGAAAGAGTTCCAGGTCGCGGGGGCGCTCGACCGCCCGAAGGGGCTACCGATGCTTCCCACCGGGCTTGTCGTCCAGGATCCCGCGTCCGCCAGCTTCTTCGCCCTGAAAGTTCAGACCGAGACGGCACGCCGTGACCGCGAGGCGGTCCAGGCGCTGCTGGGATCGGGCCAGACCGCGCGCATAACACCGGAGCAGCTCCTGAGCATCCCGAGTCTGCTCACCGCCTCCCCGGACCTGAAGCTGGCCGTGGACGAGCTCACGAAGGCCGAGGCCGACCTTCGTACACTCCGCTCCCGGTACACCGAGGCGATGCCGCTCGTGATCGCCAAGGCGCAGGAAGTGGAGCGCATGAAGACGCAGACGCTTCCGTCGATCACGCGTCAGGTGCTCGAGCAGCTCGGACGGCAGGAAAGCGAGCTCGATCGACGCATCTCGGCGGCGTCTTCGGACATGCAGCGAATCCCCGCAACGGCGATCGAGGAGTCGCGGCTGACTCGCGAGCGCGATCTCGCTGCCACGCTGTATGCCGACATCAAGGCCCGGTACCAGCTCGCGCAGCTCGCCGAGGCGAGCGCGATTCCGGACGTGAGCGTGCTCGATTCCGCGGTCGCTCCGCTCAAACCCACGAGCAACACCGCGCCGATGATTCTCCTCATGGTCATCGGTGGTGCACTCGCGCTCGGCATCGTGCTGGCCATTCTGCTCGACCTCGTCGACAAGCGATTCCGCTATCCCGAGCAGGCGACCCACGAGCTCGGACTCGACATTCTCGGGACCATCCCGACGATCCGTCGCGCCAAGAACGGCGCGACGCGGATGGAGGACGAGGCGCAGCTCGTCGAGGCCTTCCGTGGGCTACGGCTCAACGTGCGCAACGCCGCGAACGGGAGCGGGCCAGTGACGATCGCCATATCCAGCCCGGGGCCGGGCGACGGCAAGTCGCTGATCTCATCGAACCTCGCCCTCGCGTTCGCCGAGGCCGGATATCGCACCCTCCTGATCGATGGCGACATTCGACGCGGGCAGCTCCATTCGACGTTCGGCGTGCCGCAGCGCCCTGGCCTCGTCGATCACCTCACCGGCGACATTGTCGTGGAGGACGTCATTCGCGAGACGTCGCACGGAAACCTGTTTCTCATTCCCTGCGGAACACGCCGGCATCGTGGGCCGGAGCTGCTCGCCGCGGATACGACGGTGAAGATGATCCGTGCGCTGCGGTCGCGGTTCGACGCCATCATCGTGGACACCGCGCCGCTCGGGGCGGGGATCGATCCGTATGCGTTAGGCGCCGCCGCCGGCACGATGATGCTGGTGCTTCGCACCGGCCAGACCGACCGGAAGCTCGCCCAGGCCAAGCTGACGACGCTCGACCGGCTTCCGGTCCGGCTGATCGGCGCCGTCCTCAACGACATTCAGGCCGAGGGGATGTACAAGTACTACGCGTATCTCGATGGCTACGGCACGCTCGACGAAGATGAGGACACCCGCCTCGTGCAGGCCGGTGGGTCGTCGCTGCCGGCGCGGAGCAACTGACGGATCGCGCCGGCCTAACGCCGGCGCAGACGGCTGGAATGCGGCGGGGCCGATCGACCTCGAGGTCGATCGGCCCCGCTCGCGTCTGGGTCGGACGGTTCCCCGCGCCGCGTCGCGTGACTCGCCGAACGTTCAGTGCACGAAGCGGAGCGGCACGTCCTCGAACGCCGTGATCTGCGCGCTCTCGCTCCCCTTGACGTGCCGGAGCGCGGTAGCCGCCCGGAGGAGGAGCTCGACGGCATCCACGGACGACTCCGCGAAATTCGGAACCGCGCAGTAGCCCGCCCGCAACTGAACCGGGTGGTCGCCGACGAACGGCGCGGACTGCACCGTTTCCTGAATCCGCTCCACCAGACGGACGGCGCCTGGCGCGGCCGTGGACGGCGCAATGATGCCGAACTCCGACCGGCCGAGATGCCCGATGACATCCGACACGCGTGCCGTCCGCCGGAACACGTCGCCGAGATGCTCGGCAATGCGGTGGGCGACTTCGGTCGCATTGCCTTCGTCGACCGCCGCGTTAGGCGTGGCCGACACGGCGACGCACGCGAGCGGCGCGCTTCGCCGTGACGCATCCGCGCCGAGCTCGTGTGCTCGGCGGGTCAGCCCGCGAACGTTGTAGAGCCCCGTGTCACGATCCAGCAGGCTGTCGTCGTGGCATTGGTCCAGCTCACGCTTCGACGCGATGAACGTCTCCAGCTTGAGCAGCAGCTGGTCGGCGTCGATCGGGTCGGTACAATACTCCCAGGCACCGGCCCGGTAGGCCTCCAGGCGCTCGGCGCGCGCGGCGGGGCCGGAGGTGGTCACGATGATCGGCGTGCTGACCGAGAACCGGGAGTCTCCCCGCAGCAATCGACACACCTCGACCCCGCCGATATCCGGCATGCCGGAGTCGATGACGATCGCGTCGGGATGTGTTCGCCGCGCGAGGTCGATCGCCTGACGGCCGGTGTGTGCACGGACGACCGCATACCCCTGCGGGCCGAGGATGCTTTCGAGCGAGCGGGCGGACCATTCCTGGTCGTTCGCAATCAGAACAAGCGGGGGTGCCGTGGTCTTATCAATGTCGAGCATGCACCGTCATCCAGGAGATTCGCGGGGCGGGCGGGGGACTGTGACCCAGCTCACTGAGGCCACAAGTCGTTGCAGAACTCGTGCAGCTAGGGTGTCGAAATTCAATCCGTTGGATTCATGAGACTTACACGGTATTGAAAGCACCGGCGCGGGTGCTCTTGCGGTTCAGTCGCTACACTTTCGATGGAAATGCGTTACCAAGGCCACAACTTTCCGATGCGTTCCTCAGGCAACTTCAGGCCGAAAGGTCCCCTTGAAATTGGTGGGCTGGATAGGCGAAGTGTGCAGGCGTAAACTGACCACGCTGGCTCTGCCCTTGCGACCCCGAGCATTCGACAACTGTTGGACGCTTACCTGCCGCCTGTTGTGCGCACACGACAACCTCGCGCCACTCTGGTGGCAGGAACGGTGTTCCGCCACCATGAATGCGGTGAGCAGTCACGACTTACGGCCTCGGCTCGATGCTCGGTCAGTAGCACGAAGGCTGCAAAGGGGAACTTCACAATGATTACTACCAACGTGAATCGAGTGCGGCGAGTCCAGCCGATCCGCTGGTCACTGTTAGGCGGCCTTGCAGCCGTTGCGTTCGGCGTGTCGTCTTCGACGATCGCGGCGCGTGCGCTTGAGGCCCAGACAGCGGTTGCCCCGGTCGCCCCTATCCCGACGCCGGACCCCAAGAGCCCGAAGCGGGCCACGCTGCAAGAGGCGGCGGAGAATTTCGAAAGGGCCGCCCGCACCGAAAAGGACGCCAGCAAGCGCGCGGAGTATATCTGGCAGGCGCAGGTGATCCGAAAGCGGCTGGCCGAGGGTGATTTCCAAACGGGACATCGCATCCTGTTGTTCGTCGCCGGCGACAGCGTCCTCACCGACACGTTCACCGTGATGTCGGATCAGAAGTTGCAGTTGCCCAACCTGCCCGAGATTCCGCTCACCGGTATTTTGGATTCCGAACTTCAGGGCTATCTGGCAACCCAGTTAGCTCAGTACATTCGGAACCCCGCGGTACGCGCTCAGGCGATGTTGCGGGTGCAGGTGAGTGGGGATGTAACGAACCCCGGGTTCTACTCGATCCGGACGGATACTCCCGTCACTGACGTGATCATGAACGCCGGCGGCCCTGCGCAGTCGGCCGACATGAACAAGACGGAGCTGCGTCGCGGGTCAACGACGGTAGTTCATCGCGGTGGGATCCAGACGGCGATCCAGAAGGAGCTCACCATGAGCGATATCGGCGCGCGATCTGGCGATGAGATCTACGTTCCGGCGAAGCCGGACGGAAACCGATGGCAGAGAATCGCGGCCGTCGCCGCCAGCATCATGGGACTCGTGTGGGCGGTGGTTTACCTCACCGATCAGTAGACGTTTGAGTGGTGGGCGTCGCCAAGAACCTGCGGTAACCTCGAGAGGATATGGAGTCCTACACGCACCTTGCAGATCACGTCAGCGTCCGCGTCCCGTCGTCCGGAACGCGCCGCTCCCGAAGACCTGAGCCTGCCGATGGAAAGCCGATCGAACGTGCGAGACAGATCGAGACCGTTCGAGAAGTCGACGTTGCGGAAGCTGTCGACGATGTGGTGCCGCGTGAGCGTTCGGACCGACTGAACCGCACCGTGAATCTGGTGTTCGGCGGTATTGCTCTCGCCGTCCTCGCGCCCTTTTTCGTGCTCGTGGCGATCGCCATCAAGCTGACGTCTCGAGGACCGATCTTCTACACACAGACGCGCGTCGGCATCGACCGTCGTGGTCGACGTGAGCTCGCCATCCGGGAGCGCAGACTGCAGGACCTCGGCGGCGCCGCGTTCACGATCTACAAGTTCCGCTCGATGTACGTGAACGCCGAGGGCAAGTCCGGCGCCGTGTGGGCCACCGTGAACGATCCGCGTGTCACGCCGCTCGGTCGGTTCATGCGCAAGTTCCGGGTTGACGAGTGGCCGCAGCTGATCAACGTGGTGAAGGGCGACATGAACATCGTCGGCCCGAGGCCGGAGCGTCCCAGCATCGTCGCCCGCCTTCGCGAAGACATTCGCGAGTATCCGCTGCGGCAGCGCGTGAAGCCGGGCATCACCGGGCTCGCGCAGATCAACCTGAGCTACGACTCGTGTATCGACGACGTTCGCGCGAAGGTTCGCTTCGATCTCGAGTACCTTCGTCGGCAGTGCCTGGCCGAGGATCTCGTGATCATGCTGAAGACCGTACCGACCATGGTGCTCAAGGTTCGCGGTTGGTAGACGCCAGCTGACGGCGATTAGGTTACGAGGCCCGCACGGCTGCAGCCGTGCGGGCTTCGTGTTTTTGGAACCCGAGATGACGAGATCGCGAACCACCAATCGCCCGGGCGTCGGCACATGAGCGACGAAGCGCGGGTCATGCACCATGGCTCACGATGGCGGTCGCGTCGCGTCCGCCGAGTGCGCAATCACGTTGCGTTAGGCGGGGCAAGCGTGTGTGGCGTGCTGCTCATATTCGCGGGAATTCAATCGACGGATCCGATCTTCCGACTGAGCATGGCGACGGCGTACATCGGGCTTGTTCTCTTCGTCGTTACGCTCGGTTTCGGCCCGTACGCAGCGTTGCGGGGCAGTCGATACCCGGTCAGCGCCGACATTCGCCGGGATTTCGGGATCTGGAGCGGGATTATCGCGATTGCCCACGTCGTCGCGGGCCTGCAGGTGCATTTACGCGGAAAGATGTGGGAGTACTTCGTGCACCCGTTCAAAGGCGTCCTGCTGCCCCGAATTGACCCCTTCGGAGCGGCGAACTACACAGGCCTTGCCGCAGCCTTGATCTTTGTGGTGCTGCTCGTGACGTCGAACGATGCGTCGCTGCGGCGGCTCGGAACCGGGCGGTGGCAGTCCGTTCACGCGCTGGTTACGTGGGGCCTGGCGCTCACGCTGCTCCACGCGGTCACTTATCAGTTCATTGAGAAGCGGCGATGGGAGACGGTCGCACTGCTGCTGGCGTTGTCCGTCGTCGTCGTGTGGCTACGCGTTGCGGGACGCCGGACGAGCGCTCGCTGAGCGCCATTGGCGCGTCGCATTCGGCCCAGCGGAAAAATGAACGGGGCGGCTTCCGCCGCCCCGCTCTTTGCCTTGCGATCGGATTGTGCTTCAGTCGCAGTGACCCGGGCCGGTGACGCCGGTGTTGAAGTCGTCCAGCGCCTCCGTGAGCGCTGACGTCGCGCTCGGAGCCAGGAAGCCACCGCCGACCGGCGGCACGACCATGCTACCGATCAGCGCGTCCGCGGCAGCGATCGTCGCGGCGATCGTCGAGCCGTTCGCGCCGTTCGCGATGTTCAGCTTCGCCGCAATGAGCTGATGCGCCAGTGAGATGAGGCCATTGCCGGCCACCGGCGTCTCGAAGATCGCCTGCGCCTGAGCCTGCGTGTAATTCACCGTCCCAAGCGTGATCGTCGTGAGATCCCACTGGTTCGTGTTGTTGCCCTTCGCGTTGGGACCGTGCGTCTTCCAGAAGCCTTGTGTCAACGTGCAGCCCGGCGCCGTGAAGGTGTTCGTGTACGTGACACGGATGCCGTGGATGCTGTTGATGAAGAAGTCCTGGTTGTCCGTCGGCCCGACGAGGGCCGTCGGCGGGAACCCAATCTCGACCGCCTGGCCGCTGACCACGTACGTCACGTTCGCCGCGGCGACCTCGTGCACGCGGAACACCGACCCGGAACCCTGCGGCGAGCCGTCCTCGGCGACGACGACGCACTGGCCAGGGTTGAGATGCAGGCCGTCCGAGTCGAACGAGCCGGAGCCCGACGTGCGCGTGACCGTGAAGTCACCGCCGATGTTGCCAGCCTTACACACAATCAATTTGCCCGGCACAGGCGTCGACGTTGCGGCGTCGCCGACTGCAAAATTTGGCACGGACGCAACCGGACCTGCCGGCGCGACCGGCGTGTCCGAGCACGCTGCCAAGAATGCCATTCCAAACGAGGCGCCCGCTGCGAGCGCCGCCTTCCGGTTCATGCGCATGTCTCTCCCCTCACTCGTGTGTAGTTGACTGCGACCACTGCGTTGAAGAAGAACGTCCCCCAGCGCATCGCATGACCGTGACATGGAGCCTGAGTGACCGGTTGCCCGCCGTCTGCGACTAAAGTCGCCGATTCGAATCCCTCGACATCACCACGTCTCATGGTGTGGGATACGGAATCGGCGTGACGTGAGGCACAAAGCGTTCCGAGTCGATAGGCAGATCGAGACGGGTGCCTGGTGCAAAGTTTC
>Ga0075428_100003755_pt1 | contig 16646 bp, 16 predicted proteins | sample RhiMetdeltSRZDD2_FD_75291 | JGI IMG/M metagenome (GOLD analysis project Ga0075428, IMG submission 75291) | Populus rhizosphere microbial communities from Tennessee, USA - Rhizosphere MetaG P. deltoides SRZDD2 | ecosystem: Host-associated > Plants > Roots > Rhizosphere > Soil | place: USA... | reverse complement strand
ATTCTATCGGGATATAATTGGACTTGAACTTGGGATAGAAGTACCTGAACGCAATTGTGCTTTCTTTTGGGTCGGAGGCTCCAAACATTCAATGCTTGGATTATGGTCTATGGGATCAATCCCTAATGGATTGAAATTGCATATAGCGTTTAAGGTAAACGTAAACGACCTTTTTGATGTTCCAAGGCGTTTGAGATCAAAAGGAATAAGTCCCTTAGACTTCTTTGGACAAGAAACAGATGAACCAACAGTAATATGCTGGATGCCAGCAGCTTCTGTCTTTTTTCGAGATCCTGATGATCATCTAATAGAATACTTGGCTATATTGGATGAAGAACCGAGACCACATCTTGGGGCAATTCCTTGGTCTGACTGGATCATGCAGAAAAAATAAAGGTAAAAACTACATAATTTTGTCAAGGTATTGCAGTTGTTTCTAAAATATTGCCTTCAGTCCGTGTGGGATTGTTATAATGTGGCGCCACCATAGTAGCAGCCTCTTTTTACTATTATTGTTATTCTAATATACATTCAACCATGTTATTATTTATTAGTAATGTACACTTTCCAATACTACTGCATTTGCTAGTAAATCATGCTGTTGCGGAGATGCTTCACCATGCCTTAGAGTCAGGAGTAACCAAGACTGAAGCATACCAATTGATGGCAGAATGTCCCACTGATGTGCTAGTTATGGCCGCAGGCAGGATAAGGGATACGACAAGGCCCGATATAATCACATATTCAAGAAAAGTCTTCCTTAATCTCATAAATCTCTGTCGTGACACATGCACTTATTGCACCTATAAAAAGGAGCTATCAGATCCAATGCTTTCAATGCTGAACCCTCATCAGGTTCTTGCAATAGCAGAGGCTGGCAAGAAATTTCGTTGTACAGAAGCATTATTTGTAACCGGCGAGCGGCCAGAGCAAAAATATGAGCAAGTAAGAACTTGGCTTCATTCTCTCGGTTATTCATCAACTGTTGAATACATTTGCCAGATGAGTGAGCTTGTTCTTAAAAAAACAGGATTGCTACCACACACAAATGCCGGCAGCCTGACCAAAAAGGAGATGTCGATGCTGCAAGACACTAACGTAAGCCTTGGACTGATGCTTGAAACATCAAGCAGACGGTTGATGGAAAAGGGCATGCCCCATGAAAATGCACCAAGTAAGAACCCGAGGGTAAGGATGAAGACGCTTGAGAGTGCTGGAGAGCTCCGGCTTCCCATAACCACTGGTCTACTGGTAGGAATAGGTGAAACACAAGAGGAACTTATCGATTCGCTGTTAGTGATAAGACAACTGCATGAGAAATATGGCCACATACAGGAAGTTATAATGCAGAACTTTGCCCCCAAGCCTAATACCGATATGGAGAAGTTTCCACCAGCATCGCCTGAATACTTTCTTAGATCAGTTGCGATAGCAAGGATCGTGATGGCGGGCATGAACATCCAAGTGCCACCAAACCTTAATCCTGACATCTTTGGCCAATACATATCCGCTGGCATAAGTGACTGGGGAGGCATATCCCCCGTTACAGTTGATCATGTTAATCCCGAGTTTCCTTGGCCTTCTATTGGGCTAGTGAGAAATGTGACTGAAAGCAAGGGGTACAAGCTTAGAGCACGCCTTCCAATCTATCCTGAATTCCTCAAAGGTGGATTTATTACATCGGAGCGGCTGCAAAAACATGCAAGCTTGATTTCTGACAACTCTGGATTGGTAAAGGAGGACTATTCTTATGTCAATGATTGATTCACTGCTAAAAAGTGCTGACTCTATGGTGGCGTCGGCTCTTGACAGGGCCCTGAGTGGTAAGGATATATCAATAGACGAAGCAGTCAAACTCTTTGAATCTACTGGCCTTGAGCTGAACCTCTCAGTAATGGTGGCAGATGAACTTCGCAAAAGGACTTTGGGTGATTATACGACATATGTGGTCAACAGGAACATCAACTTTACAAACGTCTGCATCAAGCAGTGTGGTTTTTGCGCGTTTAGTAGAGATTTTCGCGAAGAGGAAGGATACTTTCTTCCTACTGAGGAGATTGTGAGGAGGGCTCAGGAAGCTGCAAGCCTTGGTGCGACAGAGATATGTATTCAGGCTGGCTTGCCGCCTAAGATGGATGGACACCTCTACATCGATATTTGCAAGGCAGTTAAGAAAGATTTGCCAGATATACACATCCATGCATTTTCGCCTGAAGAAGTGCTATATGGAGCACTAAGATCTGAAACCCCGGTGCCAGAATACCTCAAAATGCTAAAAGAGGCTGGAGTCGGAAGCTTGCCAGGTACTGCAGCAGAGATTCTTGACCAGAGCCTGAGAGATATAATCTCGCCGGGCAGAATTTCAACAAAAGACTGGATAACAATCATCAAGCAAGCTCATGCTCTTGGTATACCTACTACTTCAACTATAATGTACGGCCATATTGAATCATCCCGTCAGAAGGCAGAGCACATTGACCTTTTACGTAACATCCAAAAAGAGACGCATGGATTTACAGAATTTGTACCGCTCAGCTTTGTACACACTGAAGCTCCAATGTACAACCGCAAGGCCATCCCTAGAATTAGACCAGGTGCAGACGGCAACGAGGTCATCAAGATGCACGCTGTGGCAAGAATAATGCTGAACAACCATATACCTAACATACAGGTATCATGGGTTAAGGAGGGAGCGAGGATGTCCCAGCTATTGCTTGCAGCCGGTGTAAATGACTTCGGCGGTACTCTGATTAACGAGAGTATTTCTACCGCTGCAGGTGCACCGCATGGCCAACTCATGAGACCGAAAGAGATTCGGCAGCTGATTAGATCGGCCGGCAGAATACCAGTACAGCGCTCGACTACATACCATACCCTGAAGGTCTTTGTCGATGAAAACGAGCATCAGGAATCATCGCTTGACAGCATCGACAGCTCGCAATTTGGATCGTACCATCAGCTGATTAAGCTAGATAAGTTCAGGTACAAGGATGACAAGAAAAGCCATAAAAGTGTCTAATGTTTTTGAGAGATCTGCATATAGCTCGACTTACGTTGGAGGTGTATATCTATGCTGACTTCAATATTGCCAAGTCCTTACTTGGTAAAGATAAGAGAGAGATTAATGCTAGATAATTACTACCCACGAATTGAATGCCTAGAGATTCCTTCTGTCATCAACCTGCACTATATATGCCTCTATCTAATCTGCCAATGTAACGAATATGAGGATAGCAGGGCATCCATTGAGTTATCATAGGACTGCGCTGGAGACGCACCCGTGAATTGGACGCCTGAAAATACAAATAACCCTGCAAGCAGGACTGTAAGCGCTGAAACTGAAAGCATCATGCCTCTGTATCTGACAGAGGAATAAGAGTACCTTATCATCAAAAATGATGCTGCAATAGTAGCTGCACTTGCTATCGATGCGATGACACCCGCATTTAGAAAGAACGCCTGCCAGTCTGTAAGCAGACCTACGGCAGCAAATGCAATGGCTGTTAGCACTATACCCAGAAAAACATAGTGACGTGCTCTCAGGTAGCGTGGTCGCTTGATGGCTTCTTCTGACGTGTCTGAACTTTCTGGCTGTATCGTTGCTTCTGCTCTCTTAAGCGGGGTAAGGTCTGCATATTTGGAATCAACTTCGCGCAAAAGTTGCAGACCCTCTTCTGTGATCATGTAGTACTTCGAGTTCTTAGTGACATAGTTGCCCATACGCTCAAGATGATAGTAGATAGAGCCTGTAGAAAGCCCCGTAGAAGCCTTGATATCTGAAAACCCAGCTGCTCCATTTTTATCAGCTATGGCCTTGAGAATCTTTATTCTAGTCCTTCTCGCCCGTAGCTGTGTCTCTCCCGCCAACAACCACTGATGGCCAGTAAAATCCTTTATCAATTTCGAAATGAGCTAATAGAAGATAATATTAGAATATGACTCTAAGTTAATTGTTAAATCCCAGTATTGATCAAGGCTAATGCGTGATAAACCAAAACCTTAAAGCTGACCGCTATATAGAAACTTGAGAGACGTGAAGACAACAACTACAGATACAACAATGACAACTATTACCACTGCCACCACGAATAACAAAAGTGTTGGAAGCCGTTATCTCGCTAATTATCTCAGGAGTGTCAAGCAAGCGAACGAACTGACTGCAGTTCAATATGAATACAGGTTATCAAAATTTGAAAAATACGTAGTAAAGGCGTCTGAAGAGGAACTACAGGAACGACAGCAGCAACAAAATCAAGAGCTAATAACACTTGACCACGTTATTAACGAGTTAAAAAACAAAGGCGATAGCAACAACGAAATTGACCCTTATGATATCTTGTCTGGCTTTGCTGCCTACCTTGAAGAAGAAGGTATAGAGAATCCCAATACCCTAAGATACTTTGTCGCAACCGCCAGAAATTTCCTTGAATATAACGATGTAGAGATTAGCCCTCGCAAATTCAAGCTCAAAGTAAGGCTGCCAAAGCCTGTAGTACGACACAAGGAAGCAATAAGTAAAGAGGAAATACGTGAGATCCTGCTCAAATGCTCTAATATCAAACTCGACCTATCTTATGCTCCTTGCATCTACAGGTATGAGAGCCACCGAAGCCTTGGCATTAAGAAATAAGGATTTTGATTTTGACGATGAAAACAACCATAACAATAATCATCGTCAAGCCTTTGTAAGGATACGAGGCGAGTCCACAAAGACACGCACAGACCGCTATGTCTTTTTGACAAAAGAGATGATAGGACAGTGCAAGGCTTGGACTGATTACAAGTACAGACGACGCCGATTAACAAAGGTGGTCAATAATACTCCTACTAGGAGTAATAATGTTGGTGGTAAAGCAGTATCGTACTGGATAGAACCTGAACTTAGCCCTGATGCCTTATTCTTCTCTATGCCACGCAAAAGGAAAAGATCAAGCTTGAGAGGTCTCTACGTTCATATGAACGAAGATTTTGCCCATACGCTTGACCGCCTAGGATTTGGTAACAGGGAGGATGGGAACGAGAGCAGAAGAGAGATAACGTTTCACTCCTTTAGGCGTTTTGTCAAGACCACAATAAGTGATCTGGGGTATCAGGATTTTTCAGAGTGGTTTATCGGTCATGCAGGCAGTACTTACTGGCGCAAGAAAGACAGTGAAAAAGCTGACCTATTTAGAAAGATTGAGCCCTACGTTACTTTTCTTGACGTAACAGGACTAGAATCCAAAGGTGCAGATATGGAAACAAGGACTGAGCAGGTGATGGAGGAGAATCTTTCGCTAAAGCAGCAGGTCGATGAGCTTTATCGGGTACTATATGCTCAAGGGATAATTAAGAAGGAATTATCATTAACTCCTTCTCATTCACCTTCTTCTCACTAAGAAAAATACAAACCTGAGCATTTCAATCTCGGTAACAAGAGTGTGTATATCTTTGTGCTATCTGTAACGCATTCATCAAGTTATCACGCCCTGGATTTTTATGTGGGCGAAAAGCTGCAGTCGCTATTTTGAAATACTATAACTATAGTGATCTCATTCATATGATGAGGCAATTAGGTGATAATGACAATAGCAAAAATAGCGAATAACCTAAAATACGCTATTCTTCTAAGAAGATCAATATATCCAAAATTAAATAATAAATGATACGTTCTTTTTTGTGAAATACCTTGCATAACCTTTAAAAAGATAAAATAGTCAGTGGCTCTACACTATGATTTCACCAAAATTGGCGGTTTTAATGGCCGCGATGGCCGTAATTGGCGCAGGTGCCTTACCAATGGCATCAATGGCCCTGGCTCAAGACCAGGAATCTGTAGTAGAAATCGAGCGCAATAATGAGATAAGCCAAAGCAGTGAACAAGCGGTACCAGTATGCACAAACGAAGCTGAAGTCTCAGTATCAGACGACGATGAAGTTGACATCGGCGGCGACAACAGGCTTCGCACATTCCAGGTCGCCGACTGTCAGGCAACACAATTCCAAAGTGTTGACCAGACAGCAGCAATCGTTGACGAGAGCGTGAACACCATCGAAATAACCAAGGATATAATAAACACCGACTGTGCTTTCGTTAATGGTCAGTTTGTCTGCCGATAGCAGAATCACTAGCCATTCGTATCACTCCCCCTTTTTTTGTTTGTCGTCATTATAATCATCGTCGTTTTCTTCCTCTCTTTGCCTTATCGAGTTGGACAGCAATCAGCTTGGTAAAACATGATATGATCCTATAATACAGGAACATATTTGTCTCCTTTGGTCTAAAAAAGCCTTCATAGTTCGCAATCTAATAGGAGAAATGGTTTAACTCTCAAATTAATGAAGCTCTTCTGGTTTTGCCATCTTGGTTTGGTATGGTAACGATCACTAAATTTCCATGGGGATTAATGCGACAGTGCATATATTTCGTTAGGGCTGAGGGGAATAAGAGATAACTTTTCAAAGCATCTGGGACAATGCGCTATATTATAGTCATCATGTGACTCTACAATCCTAGCAATAATAAAGCACGACTCGCAAACTGCAAGATAGCAGCGGTTCTTTGTGTTGACCAAATGCTGTTCAATTGTATGCGACCTAGCGGACATATCTCTTGATAAGAGAGCTTCTTACATATTCCTTGTCGATAGTGATCCCATAGTCCCTCGTAGTCTATTAGGATGTACATAAGCTTACATCCGTTAGGACAAAGAAATTCTCGCAATTGTACGATGATTAGCTATAAGAAAGAAAATGAATAGCGAGCATCGTGATCAGAAATATGATAATTTCTCAGACTTGTATTCTTACATTAAATTGGTTATTTCTTTTCTCTCGTTTCTACATATCAAAAACAAAACGAGCTTGAGCATTTCAATGTCTGAAACTAGTCTTTCTATGTCTTCACTGTCCGTTGCTTCTTCATACTCTTCCTGTTTTATCTTTATAATCTCACTTAGTTTATTCTTATCTCTTGGAGCATCTCGAAGAATCTTTATCTCTGATTCCCCGTGTCTCTTCATTGCAAGATTAATTTGTATTACTGCTTTTCCTTCTCCTTCTTCTTCTCCTTCTGGGATTTCATGGACCCTTATCATTCTTTGAATTCCGTCAATCGTTGTCTGGATGATTACTTCAGTTGAATGTGACGAGGTTGAATAGATCAAACTAAGAGCCCAGATTAACACTAATACTACTGATGCTTAAAAGCAGTCTAGCACTGAGGGGGGAGAGGACAGGAGACAGTATCAGCTCATAGATTCATATGATGGTGGAGAGTGATCGCATAGTCGTCACATCTGAATAGAATATAATGGACTAGCATCAGATTCTGTAAGAGATTGCCGAATCTAAGTAAAGAATCACCTTATGAATTTAAATAAACAATTATCTTGCAAATCTATTATAAAATATATTCATTCGGAGAATACTAACATGATTTCACCAAAATGGGCGGTTTTAGTGGCCGCATTTGCCTTAGTAGGTGCAATAACTGTACCAACCACAGCTTTCGCAAGGATGACTTCAGCCAAAATGCTGAAGTAGACATTGAACGCAACAACGAGATAGAGCAAAGCAATGAACAATCACAAGAAGTTTGCACAAACGAAGCTGAAGTCTCAGTATCAGACGACGATGTAATTGGCATTGGCGGCGAGAATGAAGCCGAAGTAGAGCAAAGCAATGACTGCATTGTAGTCCAAAACCAGGAAGCAGAGAACAACGCAGCTATTCTTGACCTTAGCGAGAACACCTTCGACATCACCGAGGGACTCTGTCTTTCGTTCCTCCCTCTCGCGGTCGATTGCCAGGTGGCTAACATCTTGCCTGATTTCCCGTAGAAAAACAGTAAGTCACTAGTTGGCTTTGTAGAAGCCTCTCTTCCCTTTTTTCTTTTTAACACCGACTGAATGCGGCTTTGATCCTACTACTACTAATCCTCGTCAGTTTTCGATCTGCCTTCTACTCAAAAACCATCAGGCTATTAGTGCATCCATTGGAATAAGGATGACAGCATAATGTAATGATAGTCATCATAACCAGCCTAGCAGTCAGGGGAGAAGGCGAGGGACGCTATAGGGTTAGCCGTTTTGACTCAAATCAACTCTAGAACCAAAAAGACACTCAAGCAAGAAGCCATCGATAAACAAAGAAAAGAAGCTCTGGTACAACCCTAGTTATGGAATAATCAGTGTGTCTCCGCAAGAGCACGCTCGATTTCTACTTTTTTTCCTTTGATTACAATTTTTATTGCATCAGGTTCTCCAAGTGCCTTTATGATTGGTTTCGGTATAGAGCTAGAATACCCACGTTTGTCCACATTAGTTAACACCTACTTTGAACACAGTTTCGACCTGAATGGTTCTATTAATAAATGCAAATCTTCGTATTCTTGTGAAAGTTAGTAAGGACAGAGGATTCGCCTATAAACCGCATTCGATAGAATGGAAAAACTGTGAAGTGACTAGACTCTTAATTCATCGAGTCTTATCAAAACAAGTTGCATTGCATTAAGCAAGCCAGTGAATGAGTCAAAAAAGTATTGCTTCTCCCTCAAAGATTCGAAAAATATCAGCTTATGAAGACTTATTGTTGGATATCGGGTGTCTAAGTTTATTCCAAGAGGATAAACTAACTTTCGCATATCCATGAAGATTTGGTCTTGTGCTAGTGGTTTTAGAGCGTCTACAGCGTTCTTGTACTCTCCCTTAAGTTCAATATCTGTACCAATTGAGAGACTATCGCTTGTTTTCTTACCAAAGGCTATGTAAGCAAACGCATCAGGGTGTTGCTTCCAAGGTGGAATTACTTTTGCATAAAGCTCAGTATTAGAAGGGGTTTCCACTGGAAAGCCAAAGTCTCTTAGCCATTGTACAATTTTATTGAAATTTGCCCTTGACTGCATTTGCCACTCTTAGAGGCTATGATAATTAATAAACAGCTAGAGAAAATGTTATAACCTGATTGATAGCCGACGGCAGTTAACACTTAGTCGGATTGGTTAATGTTGGTCAAGCCAACGCCAAGTTAACAGAACCTGAGATAACTACTCGTAATATCTGATTGCTTGTTAATCCTGGTTACAATATTTTTTCATCAAAGGTAACAAATCTTTTCTGGAGTAACCCGAGGTTAGATAGGCATTATCCTGCTCACACAAGGGTCAATAGTTCAAGCTTTAAGCAGATCCAATCCCTTGATTCATTATGATTTCATTGTGAATGAGTATGATCCTGCCTACAATGCTTTGTTAAATCTTCCATCGCTTCAAATGAAGCTCCGCATTCCTTGCACGTATAGTTATATCCCGCTGGAGTTGTTGATTCTGCCATGTAATATTATGCACAAAAGGAGTGATAACGCTTTCTAAGGTTAGGTTGAATAATGGGTATTAGGTTATAATCGTGGTTACAAAAATCAAATGTTATCAAGTACTCAAAGCAAACAACGGATTTTCGCTTACTTAATCTAACAAACTTTATCTTCTTTATCTTCTTGCTAGATTTACTACAGTAGCAGCAATGCTTGCTGTATCCCAAACCACTCTCACTCTTGCAGCTTGTATAAGAGGTCTTATCCTGAACATGAGGATTATCGTAAAAGTATATCTTATTGCAAAAGCAAGCCCTATTGCTGCTAGTACAAGCGTAGAAACTTATCCCAACCAAGCATAAAGCCTATTGCACCTCCGACACCTTCGCCAGTGTTGCAACCAATCAAGCACAGGAGAGCATGCTTTGCTATCTGCCATCGCAAGCTAATGCTGTGGCTACTATTATCCCCCTGTCCTAGGCCCTCACCTTTATGATCCCTTCTGACCTTACAAGTAGGTACATGACTCCCCAGTATTAAGCAAGAGTAGCTTACAATTGTAATTGCAAAAAGGGCCATATCCTAATACAAAGCCCGAACAACTGTGTAGTACAAACACCGAACGGAGTACACAATTATTAATTCAGCGATTCGAAAGACGGCAAGTAGTTGTATGTTTCTATCAAAATCAAGCTAACCTCTTCGCCTCTTTTTGCATCTCTTTGTACTGTTCAACTATTGACTGTATCCTGCCTGCATGCTGTTCCTTGTAATTGTTCTTGCAGCCAATGCAACAGAAAAATCGCTGGAAATTTGCAAACTCAAGTACTTTGGGCTTGCCATTTATGGGTCCACCGCAATATTCGCATTGCATCTTTATCTTCATGTTACGGTCTACTTTTACATGGAAGTGTTTCTTTTGTTCTTCCAGCTGTCTGATGGTTTCTTCTCCAAAGAACTGGCTTTTCTTCTCTTTATTGACTTTGGACAAATCGATCTCTGGTTTGACTGACTTGATAAGCCCGATATTTACAAGGCGCTCATATCTATTTTTGATCGTGGGAGTACTTACTTTTATCTCACGGGAAATTGCACGAAATGACTTTCTGCCATCCTCCATCAATGATTTTAGGATTGCAACATCCGTGTCGTCAAGGTCTACAGGCAACGCGTTATACTATAGTTACTGCTACAACATGATTTAATTATTATGAAGAAGAGGTCAAAGTAGCAATCGCATGCTTTTTCTGTTTCTCTTCTTTCCACATGACGTGGGTGTGTTGACATAAGCATGTATTATATTCCTCTTGATAGATTATCTGTTGATCACCTTCCTTGTACTTGTTTTTCTCCACATGAAAATACCCAAGATTACTATCCAAGGGTACAAAATCAGTGTCGAGAGGTCTGCTACTGGGTCTCGAACTGAAGAGGATCCAATGTATGCTACAACTACACCAGCGGCTAGGGTAATGACACTTGGTAGGCTTTGGCAACCTGAGTGAGTTGCCGATAATTTGTTATTAGATACCAGTTGCATCGACTTCTATATCTTCTGATATCATATTGCAATCGTTATTGGGTCAACAACAAGAGAGGGGAGAAGATGTGATCATTCATAATCATATTTTCAGGTGTCCGTGTTGATTATCATACACTGCCAGCATGACAAGGGAAATTGACTGGTGGTAATGCTGCTAGTGGACTTTATCTTCTTTCCACATATACTACAGCAAGGTCTTATCTCCAATTGCTTCTTCTTTGTTGTCTTCAACAATATCTTCGTATATGTCGCTACAGCCACTATATCCTCAAGCTACAGAGTAGTCAATGATTATGTCATACCTATCTCCCTTAGGGGAGGGAACATTTCTGTAAGAGAATTATTATTATTATTATTTATTATATTAAGATCAAGTACTGTCACTGATGTCTTTCTATAAGGAACACAAACAGACTTGCCTAACAATCACTTATGTTGAAATTATTATTATTATCTACGTCTTATTAGCGTCAAAATTTGCGTCCCTTTACTGAGATTTGGGATAACAGCTTATTAAGAACACTTGAGAACTTTACAATAGTTGGCTCTATAGAAGCTGCACTCCAAAATCCTATTTAACATGAGAATCGATTGAATCAGCAGATGCTAAAAGACATGACCGTCAGAAGCCCAACGGAGATCGTCTTTGACATTCTACAGATGGCAGACAGAGGAAGCTTTGAAGGTCACTATGATGATCATCACACGGATGGTATCATACAAATCGAGATCATGAATAAAGCACTTCTTGGCTATGACCAACTGAAAGAATATCTAAAAGTTCTAACTGAAAACGACTTGCTAAGCTTTGATTCAGCAACCCGTAAATTCAAAATTACTCAAAAAGGTCGTAGGTTTGTTCAAATCTACAATAAAATGAGTGATTTATTGAAGGAAGAACGGAAACAACAAATCTAAAGAAAAATGATTATTTATTATTATCTCACTGTCGCCTATGCAGGAATTTATTTTACCAGAAAAAATCAAAAAAGATGATAATTGATGATCATGCCACAGTCGCTGAGCTGCTGCGCTGCTAGTTAAACTGAGAAACTCCTACCTCACCCTTCCATACAAGAGGGATGAAGAAATAAGCGTCAAAATTGCCATACATTTACTGCAGTGAGTAAAATGATCATTTATGCAAATGCCCCATCGATAGTGCTATAGAAATATCTTTCGCGCTTACCGTAGCGACCTACAGAGCGAGAATTGTTTGAGCATACTACAATCAATACTAGTGCGTCTTCGACATACTTTTGATTCATCGAAGCCTGTCTCAGATTTTTCTTTATTGCAGGATCTCTTGCAATAATAAACTCCTGCACCGAGTGTGGCCAGCACTTCGAGCCTTGCTGGCAATTTTTTATCATCTTGTTGATTATACTATCTAGAATCATATGAATAGGTGTTTCCTGATCATTTTCCTCTTGCGGACAACCTGATCAAATTCCATGACGATCTATATGTGATACTACTCATTCACTTAACCGTTCCGATCAAATTCTTTCAATCATCCTTTTCGCTAGCATATCTGTAACCTAATCATCTGCCTGGAACGATCTTTTTTCAATGGCTCAGCACTTTCTTTGGATCAGTGGCTCTCGTATTTGTCCAATCAACAAATATCGTAAGAATTTTTATTTTGAACAAGACACACCAAAAACTCAGCAACTCGTATATCTTTTTGATTCATTTCTCTTTCTACTTTATTCTAGTCCTCTTTATGTAAGCTACATTAGTTTTTTTTAATTTGGGATCACAATGCAGATAGAGAACAACGTGAGTTTTTATTTACTTGGCATACTTTGGTCTATGGTAAGTTACTCCTCCTTTGATTTCTGTTATATTATCTATTTTATCGTAAACAACTGTATGCAATGCCATCTTGCTAAAACTCCTTATCTTCTGCAGTTTCTAGATATTGACGAGAAAAAAGCAAACTGATAATTATAATGTGTAACACACTATGTACAGTGTATATATATGTCAACCAAAGAAATGAAAAGGAATCCTGAAACTAAGGGTGGAGCAAGCCCGTCAACTACTGCGTCATTAGATCCGGAACGAGGCTATGGCACGAGTGAGCAGAAAGAAAGAATCAAAGAACAAGCTAGCAAATAATAATAATAAAACAATATGTTCTGAATTGCCAGCATAGAATATCTCCGATTAAGACTAATCTATGCTTTTATTACTCATAATACCTGAAGTCCTACTAATAGAATCTCATATCGGACTCGACTACTGAGCTGATTCAAATTACCATCTGTTTAAAAAATAGTCTGACGACACAACTAATTGGATTGTGGGACGATGCTTGATTTGGTGTCTAAAATATAGATTATTTTAGAACCAGCCTTGCAAAGCCGCTCTATTAGCTACCCAACAAAACTAGAATGTGCTTAGCACAATATTTCGTCCAGTGGCGGCAGAGATCTGTTCCTATGGGTCAGTGCCACATTAAGCTCTGGACGTCTATTTATGATCAGTAACTTGATAATGGTATAAACCAAGTAGCGTTGATGGGCTAAAATAAAGGACAAGAGGTTTGGCGCTCTGCCAGAGCTGGACGTGTTTCTTTACTGATGAAATTGAAACTTGGAGATGTGAGTGTTCCTGTTCATGATCGCTTAGAGGGTTATCTGCTTACTTTACCCCTGCAGGACCTTTACTTTCTCTGTGTTCTAACTTCATATGTTCCTCCTTGTCTTGCATTGTAGTAAATGTGATACCACATTCGTTGCATCTGAATTCATTGTTGTCTGATGATGATGACATGAAACATTATGATGTAGCTTTTATGGAATAAGTATGTTTTTATAACTTCACATACAGTTTTGCACGATGCAATCCATAATGAATATTTTTGCCTAGAATTGTCTATAGTAAAGTTTAGCATTCAAGCTCCACATGAGCAGACCAATCCTACTTATCTTTTGAACGATGTTCTTGTGATGGAGCGATACGGTATCGAGAGATGCTGGTCCAGCGATCATTATATGCCTTGGTGGCACACTGGGGCTACAGCTGGCGCGGCTTGGCCTCGGCTTGTGGCAGCTCTTGCTAAACAACTAGGATAGTAGTTGGTACGGGGGGTTTACGGTGAACCTTCTTTCTTTACCTCTGCAAAGACAGTTAATGCTAACGGAAATGTGTCTTCTAAATTCAAGCAAAAATCTGATGATTCAATAATAATCTTTATTTTTCTATCTCTGTCAGAGCCTCATCTTTCTCCTTTCGTCATGATCTGTTGCTGTTGTATTGATGGTATCTTCATGGTCTCACCAATCCGATAATAAGTGGTAAGAAACCTAAGCCCTTTTTGAGTAGTCTTAAAGGTTTGAGTTTCTGCTTCATAGCTAAGCAATCCCCTTTCCATCAGAACGGGTAGATACTCTTTCAGTTGTGTATGACTAAGAAATGCCTTGTACATTATCTTGGTCTTTACTACACCGCTTCTACTATTTGCAGCATCTAAAATATCTCCAATTATGTCGGTTCTGCTTCGTTGTCTCATGTCTGTTCCACGGCAATTGACGCATACTACTAAAATAAATTCACTGTGGAAAGTTGTACAGGAAAAACTGTTTTTGTGAGGGATCTTATGCAATATTATAAAAGATTGCTCAGTCTCTAAGAACTCCAGCTTTTTAGCTGTATGTTTTTCTGCAATTCATCCTATCCATATGGTATTACTACTGCAATGATTGTGACCAAAACTGCGTATAATAACATTGAATGTATGACACAATTGGTCAGGGACTTGCTATTTTAACTGTATTAGGGATGAAAAGCTTACATACTTTAAACTGCAAACACTTGAATTTAGCGAACTAAACATGACTTTGGAGTTTGAGCAGGCCGATAAAAGTACTAGAAGAGCACAAAGAAATTCTAAATCAAAATCTGCTTTTTTTGATGGCTGAACATAAGCCTGAAAATCTCACTCAAATCATCATAGTCAAGAGAGAACTAGATAAAGCCGTACAGGAAAAAATGAAGTTAAGTCAGGTTTATTGTAGTCCCCTTTTTTGTTTCATGCTCGTATAACTACTTTAGGAGCATAATAAAGAAAGAGATGCGTGACCACGCTATTGTGAGAGGATAACGAAAAAAATTGATGGTTATTGTGTTATTTTCCTCTTGTTGTTTTTCTTGATTATTCGCCATATCCATCTCCTCTTTTGTACATAACATTGAAAGCAGAGTGCGACCACCTCAGTTGGGTTTTCTAAGGAGCCGTTTGTTACGAAGAAATCAGCTGGAGTCGTAGCACAGTTACAGCATATGAAGCTTGACGGTCTATGCCTGGAGGCTATGTCTATTGGAATAGTCGGCGGCGTCCTTGTCATACTCTCTCACCCGCCTTTATCACTATAGCCAATAATGGAGACCGTCTTATCATTATTTCCAGAATAGAACACCCCTATCAGCAGAAGATAAGGTTATGGTCTGATTATTATATAAAATTCTCCGTCATTGTATATTTTCCATGCAATAATTAGGTAGAAAAGATAGATAGATACAAGCATAAAAATGTCCCACCCCCGATCACCTTAAGAGCAATTTGGTGTTTTGGTATTTCTGTCATATCTAGATAGGAATCATTGCAATAACTAAATGAGATGATACCCGGTTATCAGCAAGTAAAATTAGGATTGACGAGCAATTTATCAATCCATAATAACCATCATACACTTCAAGCATGTCAAGGCTTCTTTTGGTAAGGCTGAAAGAACCAATACAGCTTCAGGGGTCTAATTAGTAGTAAAGAGCTTAATTTAGCGGACTGTTGGCTGTGTTTCGTTCTATATTATATATATGGTAGTTATATAAGATAATAGGGAAACTCCTCGCACAGATGCTTAACATATCTCGCTTGCGCGGTCGTTTCACCGTAGATGGCACGCTTGCAATCAGCGCATTCATACACAGCAGCACCTTCTCCCCCAGACAGGCGCGGAAGTAACATTCTTGTTTACTTTTTTCTTTTCCTGCTTCTGCTTCCCCTTCTCCTTCTTTTTTTCCCTCTAGTTCAAGTTTCATAAAATGAAAGCGCGTCCATCCATAGCCCTTGAAATAAGGCGAATCCTCGCGCCAAACACGGTCGAGATTCTGCCGCTCCCATTCTAGCATAGCGTCTTCAAACCTGTGATCATCATCATCGGCAAGGTCAAGCTCATCGTAAACCGTTTGATCCTGATCATATAATGTGTGACAGCGGCAACTATATGGTTAGAGTATATTACACTCCACCTTACATTTACGGACAAGAGATCCCAACAAAGTGGGTGAACTTTACGTTTGGGTATAAGGCTCTTGAATAACTGCAAAAACAGTTTAGTTAATCAATCTCTTTAATTTTTGCATGCTCTTCTTTTTCTTCTCAGTTGCTACAACTACGGCAGCAAACTCATCATATTTTTGCAATAATGGTGATTCAGCATCGTATTCTATTTCTGCTTCTTGTTGTTGTTCTTGTTCTTCTAATATCGTAATAATAATACTTTGAGCGATTTTGCTATTTAGTTTTAGGGTTAATTGTTTATGATTACTAAAGTGCTGTTATTATTACTGCTACTACTCTGCTACTCTGCACCTACTTTTTTGTAGCTACTAAACAGAAACTTTTGAGGGATGAAAGAGTACGTAATAATGATGCAAAAATTTTAAGGTCAAGTTTTGACTTTTTTGTATCACACTAGATCAAATAGACCATACTCGCTATGCATCGAGGACACTATGAGAGTAGCGTCACATATATACACACGTATGCGCGGGTGTTTGTGACGCTATTCTCTCTCTTCAT
>Ga0075428_100003751_pt1 | contig 16653 bp, 12 predicted proteins | sample RhiMetdeltSRZDD2_FD_75291 | JGI IMG/M metagenome (GOLD analysis project Ga0075428, IMG submission 75291) | Populus rhizosphere microbial communities from Tennessee, USA - Rhizosphere MetaG P. deltoides SRZDD2 | ecosystem: Host-associated > Plants > Roots > Rhizosphere > Soil | place: USA... | reverse complement strand
TTTTCTTGCTGAGGAGCAGGCCTACAGTGACCGCTGGATTGATATGACAACCCGAAATCGGCCCGATGGCCTATGCCATCGCCAACAGCGAGAGCCCAAAGGCTAGCGACACCCCTAGAAAACCAATCTTACTGCCCGCCAGCACTGCGCTCCCACAGCCCCCGAAGACCAGCACAAAGGTCCCTACACCTTCCGCTATGTATCTCTTCATTGCACGTCCCCCTTCCGTGTGTGTTGGCATATGGTTCTTGCGTCGATGCCCCGACCAGCGTTTTTAAGACCTCACACTCATCTCAGGCTATAGCTATACTACTAATGTCGCCCATTTGATATTGGACCAAAGTCTTATCCGTATAGTCCCGAGGTCCAATTGACCGCGCTGCACACCTGTGCTAGGTTTCCTCCGCAGCCGACAGGTTGGGCCACTATGAGTTTGCTCCTATAGATAGTAGGACTCTACAGACGGCTAGACCTCCACATCATAAACAGTAACCCGCCAGAGGACACAGCTCGGACGCAGGGGAGCTCATTGACTCTTACCATCTATGTCGAGACAACGGCGCGGCAAGGAGATGCAGTGGCAATCTAGCCGCCCCGCTTGCTCTCCTATAGAGAACAGGAGGTGGTGGAGGAAAATCGAGACAACAGACAGGCACTTGACCATTGTACGCAAGGGTGAGAGGTAAGTTGAGAACTATAGGCGCTGGAGGACTTGCATGCCGCTCCAAGGGCCCAGATAAGGAGGTATCATGCGTTGGAAAGCGTTGATTATCGGGCTGACAATGATGCTGTGGCCGCTCTACTCTGAAGCGCTCACACGCGATGATTTTCTGGTTCGTACCACCCAGGATTTGGTCAAGCTCTGTACGGCGGATGAGAAAGACCCATTGTATCAGGCGGCCATCGGCTTTTGTCACGGCTTTGCGGCGGGTGCCTACCAGTACCACCAGGTCATAACCAAGTCGGGTGCGGAGCGTACGAACTTCGTGTGCGTCCCTGAACCACCGCCGACGCGGGCAGAGGCGATACAGATGTTCGTCGCGTGGACGCAGGAAAATCCGCAATATCTGAACGAGCCTCCTGTCGATAGCATTTTCCGGTTTCTCGCGACCAAATATCCTTGTCGGCGTTAATGGCCCAGCTCGGTGGTAGTTGCTGCACGGTACTGAGGAATGTCATCGGAGGCCAAGGACAGCCTCCACTCACAAGGAGTAGTCACATGAAGCGTTTTATGCTCCCTGTCATCATGGTGGTCATCCTATCACTCGTGGGGTGCGCCGGTATGTCTGAGACGCAGCAGCGCACGGTCACTGGCGGTGCGGCTGGTGCGGCCGGTGGCGCGCTCATCGGTGCCATCGCTGGCAATGCCGGCATGGGCGCGGCTATCGGCGGAGCTGCTGGCTTGGCGGGCGGCTATCTCTACGGAAAACATGAAGAATCGAAGAAAGACGCGTATGAGCAAGGCGTGGCAGACGGACGTAGAAGCCAGTAGCAATAGTCTGCCTGGTGCGACCTCGCTCAGAGCCTAGCGGACCTGCCCACGCCAACGCCACCGGGTGGATCACAGCAGGCAGCGAGAAGCGATGGCGCTCGAGGAAACAGGGGAGCTCATGAGGCGTCAAAGATGGACCTCTACCGTGCTGCATCTGGTGGTGCTGCTCGTGGTGGTGCCTGGCTGCGCGCCAGTGACAGTGCGGCACACGACACTCCAGAGCACGTACACCACCGCGGTCCAAGCCGACGTGATCTCGACTGGTGAGCTCAGTCAATTGACGCAACAGGTCCTGCGCATGACAGGACTGCCAACTGCCACGCAGGACCCACTTGGCACGTTTCAGGCGCTCGATCGTGAGAGCCGCACTGACCAGGACCAGAATACGCGGGTGGCCCTGGTAGAGTTTGCCCTGTGGCAAGCCCTCCAGCAGGAGACAACGAATCCGACGGCGGCGGCGGATTGGTATTTGCTCGCTGCGGCGCGGAGTTACGAGTTTTTATTCGCCAAGGCCCCGAGTCTCCCCGCCTTCTTCGACCTGCGCTCTGACCGGCTGCGGATCTTCTACGTGCGCGCGGTGGTGGGCTTTCTGCAGGAGGTGCAGCGTAGTCGCGGCAGCTTGGCAGGGCTTCAGCGTACCATTGCCGGGGAACCGTATGTGGTCGAGATTGCCGCCGGGCCCGGTTTATTCGACCCCACGACGTTTGACGAACTCCCCCTGGCCGCTGAACTCCTCTTCGAGGGCCTGACCAATCGCCATCGCCGCTTCGGCTTGGGGACTAGCCTCGTGGGTGTGCGCAAGAATCATCTCGAGCAACCCGTTGACCGCTTCTTCTCAAAGGTGGGTATCTACTCCGCTGTGACAAGTCTCTTGTTATTCAACGCCCCTGGCCCAGGCGCACCGGGGCCGCACGTGGCCTACCTGTGCTTCTATGATGCCATGCAGGTGGACGCGATCGACATCCGCGGGGTCCGTGTCCCACTTGCCGCCGATTTTACGGCGCCCCTTGGCCTGCAGGTCAGTAGGGGGCGCCTGAAGAGCATCGGGCCGGCGCAAACGCTTTCCGCTGCGGAGTGGCTCGACGAGGCGGGTTTCTATATGACAGATCCGGTCGATCCGCACAAGATCCCGCTCATTACCGTTCATGGCTTGCTCTCGAGCCCGATCACCTGGCTCAACCTGCACAATGATCTTATAGGCGATCCCGAGATCCGGCAGCATTATCAAATCTGGCACTTCTTTTATCCAGCCGGGCTGCCGATCGCCTTCTCCGCGCGCCTCTTCCGCGACAAGCTACAGGAGATCTATCGTTTCTTTGATCCACACGACCAATATCCGGCGCTGCATAACTCCGTTATCATTGCGCATAGCATGGGTGGGCTCCTCTCACACACGGTTATTTCAGACAGCGGCGACGAACTCTGGCACCGGTTCTTTGAGAAGGCGCCTGACGAGGTGACGCTGTCTGCCGAGGTCAAGCGGGAACTCGATTATACCCTCAGGTTCCAGCGCTCCCCCTTCATTCGGCGCATCATCTTTGTGGCCGTGCCCCACCGCGGCAGCGCGCTGTCAGAGAGTTGGGCGGGCGAAATTGGTCGTATGCTCATTACGACGCCCAAGACGATTCTACAAACGCTACGCCTCTTGCTTGAGCAAGTTGGGACAGCGATGGCTCCCGATGTGAAAGCGTATCTGATCGAGGAAGATCCCTGCTGACCGTCCCTACGGACCATAGTGCGCATACCCACCCGCTGGCCGTGCGGGAAGTGAAGCGGATCTTAAAACTGCACCTGCAGCAGAGTGGTGTCCCCCGTTCCTGAGCCAGTACACGGGCCTGAGGCACACACGGCAAGGTCTGACAACCAGCTCTACTGCTTCTCCATACCGTGCTGCTGCGCGAAGCGGTATGCTATGCCCCGCTCTCACTCGTAGGGTGCTATCCCTATGCCTCTCAAAATGAGAGTAAAAACAGTGATCTAATCAATGCCACTCTCATTTTGAGGGGAGAGCCTGGTTCAGGTCCTCAGAGGGCTAACCTAGTGGCGATGAGCCTCCAGGACATTCTGGCACAGAGGCAAGAAGCGAGCATGGAACACCAGTATAATACTTGCACGGCCACCGCAGCGCCGGAGAGGAGCACCATGGCTATCGAGAGGCAGGGTGGGCAGGCCGCTTGGCACATACGCCGTAAGCGGCCGTGTCCCGTCTCACGGTTGGTGATCAGCGCGCGTGCGCACGCCTTTCGTAAGCGTTTTTTTCCCACTACGACACTGCACATTCCCATTGAGCCAGCATACGGATGAAGATCGCTCTCATCTACAATCTGCGCCCAGCCCATGGCACCACACCAGCCTGGCCGGACGATCTGTATGCCGAATGGGACGAGCCAGAAACGATCGCCGCAGTGCAGGCGGCGCTGGCTACGGCGCATGAGGTAGTACTTATTGAGAACAATAGTGAGGTCGAGGCAGGTCTGCACGCCAGCGCCCCGGATATCGTCTTCAACATGGCCGAGGGGCTAAGCGGGCCTGACCGGGAGGCGCACATTCCAGCCCTGCTGGAGCGTTGGGGCATCCCGTTTACGGGCTCATCCGCCCGTACCCTGCGCACGTGTCTGGACAAGGCAGCGACCAAACGCGTGCTGCAGCAACACGGACTCCCGACACCCGCCTATGCCGTGATCTCCTGCGTCAATAGACTCCCAGATGTGCCTGCCTTTCCACTCATTGTGAAACCCGTGCATGAGGGCTCATCAAAGGGCATTGAGCAGGCATCAGTAGTCCATACGCGGGCAGCATTGCAGGCCCGCATTGCCTATGTACTGGCATCATATCGCCAGCCGGCCCTAGTGGAAACTTTTGTACCGGGGCGGGAGTTTACGGTGGCGCTCCTGGGCAATGGTGCGGAGGTCACGGTGCTTCCACTTGTGGAAATCTGCTTCGCCGCACTGCCACCCGGAGTTCTCCCGCTCTACTCCTATGCTGCGAAGTGGCTCTGGGATACCCCAGAGCAGGCGCTCGATATCTTGCGTTGCCCCGCGCATCTCCCCGCAGACCTGACTCGGCTTATCACCGATCTCTGCCGCCGCGCCTTCCTGGCGCTGGAATGTCGTGATTGGTGTCGCATCGACGTACGTCTCGATGCGCATGGACAACCACAGATCTTGGAGCTGAATCCGTTGCCAGGGATTTTGCCCAATCCTCAGAGCCACTCGTGCTTTCCTACAGCCGCCGCTGCCGCAAATCTCTCCTATGCGGCCCTGATCCGCCGCGTCCTGACGCATGCCTGCCAGCGTTACGGTCTACCTGTCTAGGCCACGTGGCTCTTCCTTCACGCCCTCTTCAGAAGGCAAAGGAGCAGCAGAGGATGGCCAGGTGGCCCGCCACGCCTGGTGCCAACGATGCAGGACGACTTGTAGAACAGCCGTAACGGGAACGGCGACGATGATGCCCAGCAGGCCAAAGAGCGTCCCACCCACCAGAATCGCGACCATCACTACGACGGGATGCAACCCCGTTTCCCGGCCCATGATGCGTGGGCTCAAATACACACCTTCCAGCAGTTGCCCGCCAATAAACAGCAGGAGAATACCCAGGACGCCCCCCATACTTGGGGCATCACTCAGTAAGAAGAGTACCAACGTTGGTACCAGGCCAGCGACAATACTCATATAGGGCACGAGATTGGCGAGCCCCGCAATGATGCCGAGGAGAGCGCCGAGAGGCACGCCCAGCAGGGCCAGGCCGACCGCGTAGATGGTGGCGAGGATGAGGGCAATGGTGAACTGTCCACGCAAGAACCCCCCGAGGGCATGATCAATCTCTCCCAGCCAGTCAGCGACAATGGGACGCCAGTATGGTGGCAGGAGCGCGTAGAAACGAGCGCGTAACATATCAAAGTCGCGTAAGAGATAGAACACCATGACCGGCACGAGCAGGATATTGAGCGCACCAACAATAAAATTGGCGAGCCCTGTAAACATGGTTTGAAAAATGCTGAGGATGCTCTGGGTGATCCCGGGTAGGTGGGTCATCACCCAGTCCCATAAGTGCCCGGCGTACATCCTGAGACTGTCGATATCAAGCGCAATGCCAAAATACTGAGACAGCGGCGGCGCTGCTGCCTCCAGGAGGGGGGTGAGACGGTCATAGAGCCACTGCCCCCAGTGTGGCGCACGCCCAGCCACATGACGCACCTGGAGCTGTAACTGGGGAATAACGACCAGGAAGAGTACGCCTATGCTCACCAGGACAACAACAGTCAGTAGGCTAATCGCCAAGGTACGCGACAGGCCGAGGCGCTCCAGGCGATCGATAATCGGGTCGAGAAGATAGGCCACGACGAAGCTGATGCCAAGCAAGATCAGAGTTGCCTGGCTCAGATAGACGACATAGACTACGCCTACACTGCCAAGAGCAATACAGAACCAGCGCAGAGCAGGTTTGGAGAGCATAGAGAGGGAAGAACCCCTGCCGTGTCAACGCCCTAGCAACACGGCAGGAGGTTCTCTCCATAAGGTGGGAGTTAGCTCCCTGGAGGAGACAAGGTGATTTCCACACGACGGTTTTGAGCCCGGCCCTCAGCGGTCGCATTCGAGGCGACTGGCTGACGTTTGCCGTGCCACTCGGTCCGAATGTTCTGCCTGGGCACACCGTTCTGTGCCAGGTAGGTCGCCACGGACTCGGACCGCCGCTGCGAGAGTCCCATGTTGTAGGCATCTGAACCAACGCTGTCGGTATGGCCGACAACGAGTGTTTGCACCCCGGGTTGCTCGCGCAATGCCTGCAGCACTCCTTCCAACTGTCTCTTAGCTTCGGGCTTCAGGGTGGCCTTGTTGAAGTCGAACAATACTTTACGTCCCGTCTCCGTCAGGACGAACCTCTGGATTTCGGTAATTGGTGCCGTGGCACTACAAGTACCACCGCGCCCGTCGTCCACTGTGACGCGCGCCGTATAGTTACCAACCCTAGTGTAACTATGCGCGGCGCGTGGGACAGTCGTCTTGGCAGGCGGTGTGCCATCGCCAAAATCCCACGTGTAGGACAATGGGTCGTTATCCGGGTCAGACGACCCTGATGCATCCAGCGTTACGGCCTCGCCCACCTGGCCCTGCGCCGGAGCGGTCAAACGGCATACTGGTTGCCGATTCGGAGGCGCCGGGGCGGCTACCGGAGCACTCAGATCGGCGATGATAGACTGCGCTAACCGTATGGCCTCTGCATCGTTACAGGCGTAATACACTCCACGCGCCTGCAGAAAGCGTTGTTCCAAAGCGGCAAATTTGTCCGGTTGCCGCTCTGCTGCACCAGCTCTCCTGGCATCATCCAGAGCCTTCCGCGTTCTGCCGATCTCCGTGATCGCCCGCGGCTCTTGAACGACGCACCCAGCAATGAACATCCCTGCCATCACCACAAGACTGAGGAAACTAAGATACCGCAACACGTGTCGCAATGCCATACCGAACCCTCCTCTCTCTCTAAGGAACCTTTCCTCTGTGAGCATCAGCGATGCCCGATGGCCCTGCGCCATATCCTACCGGCGAGGTCGTGTTACCCTCTCTTCCTGAGATACAGCGGGAAAGGGAGGGCGTGAGGTAACAGTCGCGCGTCTCCATACTACCCCGAGATTGCAAATCCTGTACCACACGTTCCAGAAACAGATAGTACCTTACTTCAGGCTCCGTACGCAGATAAACTGACGGTTGACGCAGCATGAAGCAGTGCGTATCCTACTACCTATGTAGGCAGAAATCAAGAGTAGCAAGCGTGATTGATGATGAAAAAAGTGTGTGACCTCTGTGATTCAGGCATTTCGCGGGCGTGTCCCTCGCTGGCCAGTGTCTTAAGACCATGTACATATTGGTCTTGCCGGGCAACAGCAGACCACGGGTCAGGACTGACTGGCTGAACGAAAACAGACCCAAATTCCTACGGCGACCATGGTGGACCTGCGGACGTTCCAGTGCTGGCGAGTTGTCTTGGTCCTTGGGTGTATCCTCCTGAATGCTGCGTGTGCCTCGCGCCAGCCGACAGTACCGAAAGCAGAGGATACACAAGTTTTTCCAGAGGTGCGCCAGATTACCTTGAAGGGCAATACCCACTTCAGTAGCAGCACGCTCCGCAAGCTCATGGCCACGAAACAACGCCCACTGCTCCCCCCGTGGGGACACGGGGAACCCTATAACCCGCCAACGCTTGATGCTGACCTCCTCCGCCTCAAAAAACACTACTTTGATCACGGTTTTCTCGAAACGAGTGTGCGTGTGGACGAGCTGCAAGAAGACACTGAGAAGCAGACCGTCCGTATCGTGATCGCGATTGATGAAGGGCCACGCACCGTGGTGACAGCGGTAGCGCTCGAGGGCACCATACCCCCTGCCTTACCCTCCGCCGCTGCGCTGTTGGAGGCCTTGCCCCTCCGCCCCAAGCAGCCGATCAACAAAGAAGATTTTGATCGCAGCAAGACATTGCTGCTCACCCGCCTCCAGGATGCTGGCTATGCGCGTGCCCAGGTCATCCCGCGCACTGAGGTCGATTCCGAGCAACACACCGCCACCGTGACGTTCACGCTCGCCCCTGGGGCTGAGACGGCGTTTGGCCGTATTGCCATTGAGGGGGCACAGCAGGTCGAGGAACAGGCCATCCGCCATCAGTTGACGATTCGCGAGGGGCAACGCACTAGCGCTAAAGACCTCAATGCCAGTGCTGACGCCATCTACAGCCTGGGGATGTTTCAGGCCGTGACCCCGCGAGCGCTCAATCCCGAGGCAGCTGACGAGCCGTTGGACGTCGAGTTCGAGGTCATCGAGCGCAAACCGCGCGGCCTGCAGTTTAGCGGTGGCTATAGTTCGACAGAAGGATTCCGCACGCAGGTGGAATGGACGCATCGCAATCTTTTTGCAGGGGCGCAGCAACTCACCCTCTTGGCACGGTACTCATCGATTGAGCAAAGGGGTGAGGTGCGCCTGCGCCTGCCCTATTTTCTCGCTGAACGCACCGCCTTCACCCAAACCCTGTTTGCCCGCAACGAAAAGGAGGCCGGTATCAATCCTGGAGGGGGGTTTTTTGGTGTGTCAGGCAAGGCCCAACCGGCCTTTGACCTGTTCAGCGTTGGCACCGAGTCGCGGATTGAACATCGTTTTACTGAGAGGCTCAGCGGTGTGGTGGGCGTGAATTTTAGTCGCAACGATTTTAGCAATGTGGATCGGGCGGCTCTGACGGCTGCTGAGCAAGAGATCGCTCAAGACAACACCCTGTTCGTGCAATTTGTGGAGGTGCAGCATAATACTAGCGATAGTCTCCTCAATCCGACCCATGGGCTGGTCTTGCGCGGCAGACTCGAGCATTCCACCACTGCCCTGATCTCCGACGTCAGTTTTGTGAAGCTCGTGCTGGAAGCACGGCACTATCTCCCCCTGTCGCAGCGTTTGCTCTTCGCGACGCGCCTCAAACTGGGGGGTATCGAGCCCTATGGGTCGAGCACCGAAGTCCCTTTCAATGTGCGCTTTTTTGCTGGAGGCCCCGGCAGTGTGCGGGGCTTTCAGCTGAATCGACTCGGCCCCGTGAATGCGGATGGGGACCCCATCGGAGGGCTAAGTCTCATTGAAGGTAGCGCTGAGTTGCGTTTCCCACTCTTTGGGGACTTCGGAGCCGTCCTGTTTCTCGATTTCGGCAACGTGTTTAGACCGCCCTTTACATATCACCTCGGGGATCTCCGCTATGCAGTGGGCCCTGGCCTACGTTACAATACCCCGGTGGGTCCGTTACGCCTCGATGTGGGCTTCATTGTGGACCACCGTCAAGGCGAAAATTTTGGTCGTATTGAGTTTAGTATTGGACAGGCGTTTTAGCGCGAGGGTCCACGCCAGAGGACGCGCCATCCTGTCTGCAGGAGCGAGGATAGCGCATGCGGCGTAAGCTGAGGCGTATGGCCCTCTATGTGGCTGTAGTGTGTGGCTTGCTGGGGCTCTGTGCCTATGTCGCACGGGACGCGGTACGTGATGTGCTGGGGCATACTGCCAGCGCTTGGCTGTCCCGAAGGCTCAATGGCACCTTAGAGATTGGCGCTCTGCGTGGTTCCTTGTGGTCCTCCCTGGTGTTGCGCGACGTGGTACTGCGGGATCGTGCCGGCCTGGAGGTGGCGCACCTGGACGAGGTACGGCTTGGGTATGATCTCACGACGCTGTTTACCAAACGTCTGGTCGTCCAGTACGTCCACTTCGTGCATCCCCAGGCAACGCTGGTGCAAGACCCTGCAGGGCAGTGGAATCTCAGCCGCGTACTGTCCCCAGCGGGCCCTCCGCCTGCACCAGAGCACACCGTGGGTGGGGGATTGCCGATCGCTCTCATCGTCGAACACGTCCAGATTCAAGACGGCCATGTTGCTCTCCACACTGCGGCGTTGCCCGGCGTACAGCATCTCACAGGCTTGCAGGCCCACCTGCAGGGACAGGTCGATGGCCACGAGTTCCGCTTCCAGGTGCACCAGCTAAGCGTTCGTGCCACACCCGCCGAGGTGCTGCTGCAGACGGCGCAGGGGACGCTCGAGGGCAACGCTGCTAGCGTACGGCTTACAGACCTGCGCCTGCAGACCGCGCAAACGCTCATGACCGCTCATGGTACGCTCCCAGGCGGCAGCCAACCGGCGAGCCTGGCGCTGCAGCTACAACCGCTCGACATGGCAGAGCTGGGGCGCGTGCTGCAGCGTGAGGATATGGCTGGTCCCGTGCATCTCACCCTGACTGCTCAGGGGCCTCCTGAGGCTCTGGCCGTGCGCGGCCAGCTCAGTGCCGAGGACAGCCGTCTCGACCTGCACGGGCAGCTCAATACCAGGGCTACGCCGTGGCGCTACCGTAGCAGTCTGGAGTTGACCCACGTGAACCTGGCGTCGCTGCTGCACCAGACGCCGCTGCAGAGCGATCTGAATCTGCAGGCCCACATCGAGGGCGCAGGGCTTACCCCCGGGACATGGCGCGGTGAGGTGCGTCTGGACGTACAGACTTCGCACCTCGGCAGCATCGCCCTGTACCCCTCGCGTCTCCAGCTTACCAGGCACCATGACCGCTTCGAGGTGCACCAGTGTGACCTCCAGACCTCTGTTGCCCGTCTCACTGCCGCTGGTCTCCTTGATCTCGCCAGGAGCTCAGCCCTCCACTACGACCTCACTGCTGACCTGGCCGGCTTGCGCGCTCTTGTAGGGCCAGAAGTGCTGGAAGGTACCTTGCGATTGCAGGGACAGGCGAGCGGCGCGTTGACGGCGATCACCCTGCAGGGCACCCTTGCCGGGCAACACTGGCGTTATGGAGATGAGTACGTCGAGGCCGTGCAGTTGACGTACGAGGGTACCCAGCTGGGGGCGCAACCGCGTGTGACGGCCCATCTGGAGGCGCAGCGCCTGGGTAAGGTCCCGGTTGAGCACCTGGCGCTAGACGCCACGTACGACAGTACGGTCCAGCAGCTCCAGATGACCGCTGAGGTGGCGCAGTCCTCTGGCTATAGCGGTAAGGTGCGCGGGTCTGTGCGCTGGACTGCGACCGGTCAGCAGTTCACTCTGGATGAACTCGTGGTACACCTGGCAGATCATCCCTGGCAGACGCTAGCCCCCGTAGAAATCATGCGTGATGGCCAGGGCCTGCGGCTGACGCAGCTGCACCTGGCGCATGCAGACGAGGTGCTGGAGCTGAGCGGAGCGTTTGATGGGACACGCTTCCAGGACGTGCACCTGCGTGCCGCCCAGATCGATATGACGTTTTTGCAGCGCCTGCTGCTCTCAGAGCACCTGGTGCCGCTCCCAGACTTTGTGCAGGGACGAGCCGCAGTGCAAGCGCACCTGTCAGGCACGCTCGCCATGCCGGAACTGGCTATGGAATTGACGCTACGGCCTGATGAGCCACAGCAGCAGAGACCCTTCGATCAGGTGCATGCGACCTTAGTCTATGCCCAGCAACAACTGCAGAGCGAGCTACGTGTGCATCAGGCCAACCGTGAAGTGTTGACGATCGCTGCACGCCTGCCCATCGATCTCGCCCTCGCGCCTCTAGGGCTGGAGCAGCGCTTGTTAGCATCCCCCATAGCGCTGCACGTGTATCTGCAACAACCTGACCTGGATGCCCTGTCGCGCTGGCAATCAGCTCTGCCAAGCCTGACGGGTACCCTCCAGGGGGACCTGAAGGTGCAGGGCACGTATGCCAACCTCGAGCTTGACGCCGACGTGCGCCTGCAGCAGTGGGGGCTCCGGGGCACGATAGAGCAGGTGAGCGCTCCCATAAGCCTACAAGCGACTGTTGGGATGCTGACTCCTGGCACGGATACGGCCCAGGCTGGCTGGCGTTACCGCCTGCTGCCTCGTATCCAGCAGGCGACGCTGCGTGTGCCGACCCTGCGAGGCCAACTGCCAGGACCAAACCGGCCACTGCGCTCCTTGCAGGTGCAGGAGCTTCTGGTGCAGGCGGCTGGGCAGTGGGGTCCGGAAGGTTTTGATGGCACACTCGAGCGCTTGCAGGCCCACATCGGAGTCACAGGATGGCCCCAGACGGAAGTGCGCCTGGCCGGGCGCCTGACTCCGCAACGCTTCGATCTGGCGCACCTGCAGGTACGCCTGCCGCAATCGGAGGTCCGCGGCAGTGGCGCGCTGACACTGCCGCACCGGCAGGTCCAGCTCCGTCTCGAGATGCCGCGCCTCCGGCTGGACGAGCTAGGCTTCACACCGCCGGCGCCATTGCCGCGACTGGTGCAGGGTGTTATTGACGTGCGCGGCAGTGTGTCGACACCACAAGTCGAAGCCCACCTGCAATACGCTGAGGCGCAACTCGATCTTGACCTGACCGCCCAACTTGAGGCGCTGCGTTACCGTGCCACGCTCCGTCTAGACCATCTGCAGATGGCACACGTGCTGGCCGGTGAGTCGGGCACCCTGCGCGCCCTGCTGCAGATACAGGGGACAGGGTTCGCTGCTTCACAGCGCCGCGCTGAGGCTGCGCTACACTTGGAAACCAGCGGTTTGACCCTGGCTCCTGGCCTGACCGCACGGGTGCAGGCGAGTCTGACTGAGAGCACAGTACGATTCGAGGACGTGCAGGTGCGTAGCGCTCCGGTCGTTGTGGTAGCGCGTGGGACCCTCTCTCCAACAGCCCCCACTGCTCTCACTTATGACGTGACGCTCGGGGACCTGACCCCCCTGCAACGGTATGTGGGTGTGCCAGTGCAGGCCAGAGGGCAGCTCACCGGGACTGTGCAGGGGACCTGGCCGGCCCTCCAGGTTCGTAGTCGGCTCCAGCTCCGCGAGTGGGCCTATGGTGGACTGCAAGGCCAGCGTGTGCAGGCAGACCTTGCGATGTCGCAATTCCCCGCGGCTCCCCAGGCAACCGTAAACGTCCAGGTCGTTGATGTCCAGGGACCGGCATTGCCCCGGAGTGCTGCGACGCTCGCTGGCACCTATACGCCATCCCAAGGAACCGTGCAGGGGCGCGTCACGACTGGGCCGTACCAAAAAAGCGGCTTTGAGGGGCGCGTCACGTTGGCAGAGGAGCAACGCCTGACCCTCACGCGTCTCCGCCTGCACCATAAGGATTTCGCCTGGGAAAACGTTGGCCCTCTGACACTCGTGCGGAGTGCGCAGGGCCAACTCAGTCTGCAACACTTGGCATTACGAAATGGTCGGCAGGAGATCAGTGCGCGGGGTATACTAAAACCTGGTGGGGGAATCGACGCCGAGCTACACGTAAGCCACCTGCAGCTCTTGCCCCATGTGCAGATAATGGCACCTCATATGGGCGAGGCAGACGGTGAAGGGACACTCCACCTCGGTCTGCGTGGCACGTTAGCCCAACTGCAAGGAGAGGGTGAACTGCACCTTACCTCCCTCCGATGGCAACAGCACGACGTGGGAGAGATGCACGGTCAGGTGCTGATCAAGGGCACAGCCGTGGGTGTGGACCTACGCTGGCGTGACCACAAGCAGGAGCTGTTGCATCTGTCTGGAGAGGCGAGCCTGGATACACGTCAGGCACTGGCTTTACAGCTCCAGGCTGCCAACGTTGACATGCAGGGACTCAAAGCGTTCATCCCTGCTGTGGCGCAGAGTGCTGGCACGTTGCATCTTGATCTCCGTCTGGCCGGTACGCTCCAGCGCCCCCAAGTGTATGGGACTCTTCGGGTTGATGATGGCGCGTTGCAGTTGACCACGACCGGAGTACGGTACAAAGATATTCAGGTGCAACTGGTCTGTACGGGCAATCGCGTCGAAGTCGTCCAGTTGCACGCGCAGTCAGGAGACGGCACGCTTGATCTCACCGGCTGGGCCGAGAGCGCTGGGCTGACGCTGCGGCGTCTCAACCTCGACCTGCAGATGCAGCAATTCACGCTCATCTACACGCCAACACGCGAAGCAGCCGTCTCGGCAGCGGTCGCGCTGCGCGGCTCGCTAGACGAGATGCTGGTGACAGGCATAGTCACCGTCTCACCAGCGCGGGTGCAGGTGAGTGGCAAGGTCGTCGGTGGTCTGGATACCGTCCAACCCTGGCAACTAACGGTGGACGGGGTATACGGCGCCGGGCCGCAGAAGGCCACGACCGAAGCGGCCACACTCGTGGCGCACCAGAGGCCCCCCCTGCCGTTCCTGCGGGTGAACGTGCAGGTAGACCTCCCAGGGAACGTGTGGGTGCGTGGTCCTGGGACAGCAGTCGAACTGAGTGGGGCCCTCACCGTCACGAAAGAGTTGGGGGAACCATTTGTGCTGGGCGGCACGGTGGAAACTTTGCGTGGCTTTGCCAGTTTTTATAGCGGGAAATTTACTGTTGAACGGGGGCGGGTGACCTTTACGGGGTCCGCCGAGATCAATCCCGTCCTTGATGTGATCGTCACGCGTGCGGTGTCGGATTATGTAGTGTCTATCAACGTCTCTGGCCGCGCGAAGTCGCCCCAGCTCCGCTTGAGCAGTACCCCAGACCTGCCGCAAGCAGACATCGTGACCTTGCTCGTTGTAGGGAAGACCACTGATCGTCTGACGGCATCTGAACGTACTGGGCTTTCAAGCCGCGCGCAGCAGATTGTCGGTAACGTCGCGGCGGGCGAAGTGGAGAAGCTGCTTGCCAAGCCGCTGGGATTCGATACCCTGGATATCCAGACCGGCGACAAGCTGGGGAGTAGCAAGGTCAGCGTTGGACGCTATATCACCCAGGACATCTTTCTCTCCTATGAACAGCCACTCGGTGACGACAAAGGCACCAAAGTCGGCGTTGAGTACAGCATTAACCGTCACCTCAAGGTGAGGGGCAGTAGCAGTACTACCGGGGATTCAGCCCTCGATATACTGTGGCGCATTGATTACTGAAAGCGCAGGTGGACGACTGCACATGCCACCCGCGCCCTGTAGAAGAGGCCTACCATGGAGCATAGAAAGCCTGAGGTGCCAATCGACCCTATCGAACGACGCCTAAAGCGTCTAGAACGAGACAGCCTCCGCTGGAAAGCCATGACGACCCTAGCGATAGGAACCTTGAGCCTGGTCCTCCTCATTGGGGCCGGCAAAAGCGGCGAAACCTCTGTGCCGAATGAAGTCCAGGCGCATGCGTTTGTCCTGGTGGATCAGAATGGTACGCCACTGGCCAGGTTGGGATTGCTGCCCCACGGCGCCTGGGGTTTAGGGTTCTATGACCAGGGCAAGAAGAGCCGTATTGTGTTAAGCATGGAAGGCGATGGCGCCTCGTCCATCAGCCTCTTTGGGAAGGATGGCAAAGGCAGTATGCTCCTGAGCACCAACGGTACTGGTGCGAGTGCGCTGCGTCTGGTAGATACGCACTGGAAGACCCGCGCTACCCTGGCCACCTGGCCTGATGGTTCGCCGTTTCTGCAATTGATGGACCGTGAGGGCAAGGATCGGGCCCTCCTGCGGTACACGGAGGTCATCGCCAGAGGCACCGGAGAACTCATCAAACGACCAGGACCATCATTGCTCTTTTTTGACCAGGAAGAGAGCGTTGTCTGGCAGGCACCCTAATCGTCACACTTGCTACCACCTCTATGACTATCTATCTGTGTATTAGACTCATGTGGTTCACTACTTTACGAAATAGAGTTGGCAATAATGCTTCTGGAGTTTTATAGTTAAAGTACATTAAGCTTCTATCCTGGAGGTACCCTATGTGCGGTATTGTAGGCTATGTTGGCAATAAACAGGTTGTGCCTATTTTGCTCGAAGGACTCCATCGTTTAGAATACCGGGGTTACGACTCGGCTGGCATTGCGGTTATGGAAGATGGCGAACTCTGTCGTGTCAGGATGCAAGGCAAAGTCAGCAGCCTGGCAGCCCAGCTAGCCGAGCGGCCTTTTGAGAGCACCATTGGTATGGGCCACACCCGCTGGGCCACACATGGCAAGCCCTCGGAAGCCAATGCCCATCCGCATGCCAATGGCGATGAAAGCGTCATGGTCGTGCACAATGGTATCGTTGAGAACTATCAGATTTTACGCGAGCAGTTGAGCGCCCGGGGCTATCGCTTCAGCTCGGAAACCGATACCGAAGTGGTCGCCCACCTTATCGAAGACGAGTACACCGGCGATCTCACCCAGGCGGTCAAGCGCGCCCTGCGTAAGGTGACTGGGACCTATGGGCTGGTGGTGATGCACGCTGAGCATCCGCACGAGCTGGTGGCGGCGCGTCGTGGCTCGCCGATGGTGCTTGGTGTCGGGGATAACGAAATGCTCCTGGCGAGCGATGTCGCCGCCTTCCTGCGCCTTACCGACAGGGTAGTGTATCTGGAAGACAATGACATTGTGACTATTCGGGCCAATGCGTATGTCATTGACACGCTTGCCGACAAGCCGGTCGCGCGCGAGACGGAACGCATTGAATGGCAAGCCGATGACGTCGAACTCAATGGCTTTCCGCATTACATGCTCAAAGAAATTTTTGAACAGCCCGAAACGATTACCAATGCCCTGCGCGGCCGGCTCATTGGTGGCGAGGGCATTGCGCATCTCGGTGGCTTGGATAAAGTGCTCAACCGCCTGAAGGAGGCGCAGCATCTGGTGATTGTGTCGTGTGGCACGAGTTACTACGCTGGTCTGTATGCCCGGTATGTGTTCGAGCGCTTGACCGACCTCGTGGTTGAAGTCGAGATCGCCAGCGAAATGCGCTATCGCAAGACCAACATCCGGCCTGG
>Ga0075428_100003750_pt1 | contig 16657 bp, 9 predicted proteins | sample RhiMetdeltSRZDD2_FD_75291 | JGI IMG/M metagenome (GOLD analysis project Ga0075428, IMG submission 75291) | Populus rhizosphere microbial communities from Tennessee, USA - Rhizosphere MetaG P. deltoides SRZDD2 | ecosystem: Host-associated > Plants > Roots > Rhizosphere > Soil | place: USA... | reverse complement strand
TTGTTCGGATTGATTCGCCGGCTTCGATCGCGCGGGACCGGCATCATTTATATAACGCATCGTCTTGATGAACTGCCGCAGATCGCCGATCGGGTCACCGTCCTTCGAGACGGCCGCACGATTGAAACGCGTTTGATGAACGAAGTCTCTCGTGAAGAGTTGATTCGATTGATGGTTGGGCGCGAGCTGTCTGCGATTTTCCCAAAGAGACCGGTGGAGCCTGGAGAGACGGTGCTCGAGCTACGAGGCCTTGGATGTTCCGCAACCGGGGTTGCCGATGTGAATGTCTCGGTGCGCAGGGGTGAGATCGTCGGGCTTGCGGGTTTGGTGGGCGCGGGCCGGACGGAGCTGGCAAGAACGATTTTTGGACTTACGCCGGCAGATCAAGGTGAGATCCTGCTCAGGGGTGAGCGCGTATCGATCAGCGAACCTGCGGACGCGATCCGGTGCGGGATTGCCTACGTGCCTGAGGACCGGAGGCGACACGGTGTGATCGGTGAGATGCGGGTCGACGCAAACATCACGCTTGCGTCGCTAGGCTCCGGGTCCCGCACGCGTGTTCCGCAGACGACAGCTTCTTTTGAACAGCCCGAGCTTTCACGCTGGTGGTCGATGGATTTTAGACGAGAACGTGAGATCGCCGCCGACTACGTCAGCCGCCTGGGAATAAAGACCCCGAGCATCTTTTCACCGGTCTCGGAGTTATCGGGAGGCAATCAACAAAAAGTCGCGTTGAGCAGATGGCTGGCAACCTCGCCTTCGGTGCTGATTCTTGACGAGCCGACACAAGGGATTGATGTCGGCGCCAAATCTGAAGTTCATGAATTAATGATCAAGCTGGCTGAGCAAGGCGCGGCGATTCTGATGATCTCATCCGAACTGCAGGAGATTCTTGGCATGAGCGATCGGATCGCGGTAATGCGTCGCGGAACGATTTGCGGGGTTTTGAGTCGCGAGGAAGCAACGCAGCAGCGCATCCTGGCGCTGGCGCTCGAACATGTAGCGTAGACTGTCCAGTCTGCGCAGGGTCACGGTTCGTGCGCGCGAAACACACGTAGAGATCTTAGGGCACAGACTTTCAAGCCCGCAGACTGGACAGTCTACGGTACGTGTATGCAACTGAATCGTTACAAGCGTGAGCTCTCAGCCGCAACGGCGTTGGTTGCATTGCTCTTCATCGTTGCGATGATCTCGCCGTCGTTTTTTAGCTCGGCAAATTTGAGCGACCTGGCGTTGAACAACGCTGCCACTCTGATCGTCGCGACCGGAATGACGATGATCATTCTGGCGGGCCAGATCGACATTTCGGTTGGATCACAGTTCGCGGTCTGCAGCCTCTGTGCGGGATGGCTTGCGACCCTCGGTGTGCCGATTCCGCTGCTGCTTCCGGTTGTGCTGGTGATAGGCGCGGTTATGGGCGCCCTGAATGGATTCTTCGCGGGATTGCTTCGTCTGCCGTCGATCATCGTAACGCTCGCAATGATGGTGGCGTTGCGAGACGGATTGCGTTGGATCACGGAGGGCGCGTGGGTCCAGAACCTGCCTTCGGCGTTTCAGTGGCTGGGGCTCGGACAGACTGCGGGTCAGTGGATGATCGCGGGGGCAACTTTCACAACACTGGCCGGTTTCGGGTGGGCTTTGAGAAGCCTGCGAGCGGGGCGCGCCATTTACGCTGTTGGATCCAGTGCCGAAGCGGCGCGTCTGGCTGGGATCGAACCGCGAATGGTTATCTTTGCAGTTTTCGTTTTGATGGGCGCTTTGAGCGGATTGGCGGCGCTGCTGAACGCGGTCCGCTTTTCGGTCGTCCCGGGAAATCCAGGAATCGGTTTGGAATTGAAAGCGATCGCCGCGGTGGTGGTCGGAGGAACGGCGATCACTGGCGGACGCGGGACACTGCTGGGAACGCTGATCGGCGTTGCGCTGCTGGGCACGATCGGTACGGCGTTGACCTTTTTAGGAATCAACCCGTTTTGGGAAAAGGCGATCCAGGGCGCAATTATTCTGGCGGCGCTGGCGTCCGACACGGCCTTCGAGAAATTTTCGATTGCCGATTTCCGATTTCCGATTGCGAGAAGCAGATAAGATATTGCCGATTTCCGATTGAACGGATTGTCGATTGAACGGATTGTCGATTGCCGATTGCCGATTTAGAGGACTGATTACTTGACTCCTCAGGAACCCAACATTAATTCGAACGAGACGCTTACAGCCGACAACCGAAAATTGACAATCGGCAATCGGAAATCGGCAATCGGCAATCCGTTCGATCGGCAATCGGCAATCGGCAATCAGCAGTGGGTTCTGCTGATCGTTCTGGCGGTCGAGTGCATAGTTTTCAGTGTGACAGGCGGGAACTTTCTAACCGCAGGGAACGCGTTCGAGGTTACGCGGCTGGCGGTCGAGCTTGGGCTCCTGGCGCTTGCGCTCACGCCGGTCATCATAACCGGAGGCATAGATCTCTCGGTCGGATCGATGATGGGGCTGTCGGCAGTCGTGCTTGGGAGCTTGTGGCGCGACGCGCATTTGCCGATGCCGCTGGCTATCGCCGCGACTTTGCTGATCGGTACGCTTGGCGGCGGATTGAACTCGCTGATGATTGCAAGGTTAAAGTTGCCGCCGCTTATCGTGACGCTTGGAACGTTTTCCTTGTTCAGAGGGATCGCCGAGGGTCTAACGCGAGGCATCGACAATTACTCGGGATTCTCCTCGTCGTTTTTGTTTCTTGGGCAAGGCTACTTTGTCGGTCTCATCCCGGCGCAGCTCTTTGTTTTTGCGGTTGCTATCGCCGGCTGGGCGTGGCAACTGCACCGCACCGCGTTTGGCCGGAGTCTCTATGCGATTGGATATTCAGCCGAGGGCGCGCGTTACGCTGGATTACCGGTTCCGCGGCGACTAGCAACTATCTATCTGCTGTCGGGGTTTTCGGCGAGCCTCGCGGCCGTAATCTATGTCGCGCATCTCGGACAGGCAAAATCGGATGCGGGAACCGGTTATGAGTTGATGGCTATAACAGCGGTGGTCCTGGGCGGGGCGTCGATTTTTGGCGGGCGGGGCACCGTCCTTGGAACCGTGTTGGGCTTGTTTGCAATCGTGATCCTGCAAAATGGTTTGCGATTGAGCTCACAGCCGGCCGAGCTTGCAGGGATTCTGACCGGCGTGCTGCTTGTTGCCACCATACTTGCCGATCGTGTTTCGGCGCGTATTAAGTCACGATCTGGTATCCAGATTGATTCACAGGAGATCAAAGTGAAGAACTCGCAAGTCGCAGTACTGAGTGCTGTCATCCTGCTCGGCGCATTGATCGTAGCCGGAAGCAATTGGTACCTGGTAGGTTCGCTGCGGCGCGACTCCGGTGTAAGCTCGAACGGTCAGCCCGCTCGAACCGCGCGCAAGACGGTCATCGCTATGATGCCCAAAGCCAAGGGCGATCCCTATTTCATAAGCTGCAAGCAAGGCGCCGAAGACGCGGCCAAAGAGCTGGGAGTCGAGCTGTTGTGGGATGGCCCGACAGATCTGGATCCAGCCAAGCAGAATGAAGTCATCGAAGCCTGGATAACGATTGGAGTAGATGTGATCGCGGTCAGCGTTGAAAATGAGGTCGCCGTTTCAACCGTGTTGCAAAAGGCACGGGAGAAAGGCATCAAAGTCGTCACATGGGACGCCGACGCCCAGGACAACGCCCGAGACTTTTTTATCAATCAGGCCACACCCCAGGGGATTGGCTATACCCTGACTGACGAGGCGGCCAGGATTCTCAACAGTAAAGGTGAGCTGGCGATCATTACTGCCAGCCTCAGCGCGGCCAACCAGAACGAATGGATAAAGCACATCAAGGCCAGGCTCGCGGAAAAGTATCCGGATATGAAACTGGTTGCGATACAACCGAGCGACGGCGATCGTGACCGGGCGTTCGCCGAAACCCAAACCGTGTTGAAAGTGCATCCGAACGTGAAATTGATTATGGCGATTGCAGCGCCTGCCGTTCCCGGCGCCGCCGAAGCGGTAAAGCAATCTCGCCGCGCAGATGTTAAGGTCACCGGCTTGTCGCTGCCGAACATGTGCAAACCGTACGTTCACGACGGGATTATCGAAAGCATCGTGTTGTGGAACACGTTGGATCTTGGCTACCTGACGGTCTACGCGTCGCGAGCACTAAGCGAAGGACAACTGAAACCCGGGGATCAGAGCATTGCCGCCGGTAGACTTGGTAAGGTCGAAGTTCAGAAGGACGAAGTTCGCCTCGGAGCGCCTTTTATCTTTAACAAAAGCAATATTGATGGGTTTGATTTCTAATAGTTCAGGGTTCAGATTTAAGAGTTTCTAGTTTCTAGTTGCTGGTTCGAGTGCGTCGAACTGTGGAAGCGGACTAGAACCAGAACCAGAAACCAGAAACGAGAAACCAGAAACCTCAACCCGGAACCCTGACGGAGGAACCTCGTGCTTCGATTATTGCGAATTGCATTGTTAATCGTCGTTGCCGGTGCAACCGCGTTTCCGCAGTCGATCGAGACTGCGCGTCGCGTTGGCGGTCCTGCGGAGGTCATCTTAGACGCAACGCAACAACCATCTCCGGCACTTCCGCCGCGCGAGTGGATTGAACCGGCGACCGGTCATCGAGTTGTCCGGCTCACTGAAACGCCGGGCAGTGCGAGCCTCTACTTCCATCAAAATCAGTACACGGCTGCGGGCGATAAGATGGTCTTCACCACCAGGGAAGGATTATCGACCATCAATCTCAAGACGCGCCAGATCGACAGAATCGTTGAAGGCCGGGTCGGCAAAGTAATCGTCGGAAGCAAAACCCGCCAGGCGTTCTATATGATCGACGATGTGGTCTATGCCGCGGATCTGGACTCGAAGAAGGCGCGAGTAATTGCCACCAGACCGGAGTTGCGCGCGGCTTCGGGGTTTGCGGTCAATGCCGACGAAACGTTGCTGGCCGGCAGCTACGTTATTGATCCCGTTCCTGCGCAAGCACCGCGGCCACCAGAACCAAACCTGATACCGCAAAATCAGGAATCCAACCTTGAAGCTCGATGGCTCGCCCGCCGTCCGATGCGTTTGTTTACGATCAACGTCAACACCGGCGAAGTTCGCACTTTTCATCCGAGCACCGATTGGCTCAACCACGTTCAGTTTTCGCCGACTGATCCGACGCTGTTGATGTTTTGTCACGAAGGGCCGTGGCACAAGGTTGACCGAATCTGGACGATTCGGACCGACGGTTCCGAGTTGCGCAAGGTTCATACTCGAACAATGGAAATGGAAATCGCGGGTCATGAGTTTTTCAGCCCGGACGGCAAGACGATCTGGTATGACTTGCAGACGCCAAAGTCGCAAGTCTTCTGGCTTGCTGGTTACGATGTTGCGACAGGCAAGCTCACCAAGTTCAAGATTGAACGCGAACACTGGTCAGTTCATTTCAACGCATCTCCCGACGGGAAATTGTTCGCGGGCGACGGCGGCGGTCCGCGTAGCGTTGCCGCGCCGGGAAACGGGCAGTGGATATATTTGTTCACACCGCAGCGAGGTTCGCTCGTCGTTGAAAAGCTCGTCGATCTCTCGAAACACGACTATCGCCTCGAGCCCAACGTAAGTTTTACTCCGGATGGCCGATGGGTAGTCTTTCGCTCCAATATGCATGGCGCAACTCACGTCTACGCCGTCGAGGTCAAAAAAGAGAGACGATGATGCCGGATGACGGATCTCGCCCTCCGCTGTCTCGGAGAGACTTCATAAAAAACCTGACGGCCTCGGGTGCGCTCCTGCAAGCCGCACCCACGGAGGTCGCTCCCGCTCGACGCTCGAGCCCTACGCTGATCGATCGTCAAGATCTCGTTCGCCGACACTCGCCGGTCAATCGCAATCTCGACCCGCTCTCGCCGCTGTCGATTGGGAACGGAGAGTTTGCGTTTACCGCGGACATCACCGGGCTGCAGACCTTTCCGGAAGAGTACGATCGAACGATGCCCCTGTGCACGATGTCGCAATGGGGATGGCATACGACCCCGCGGCCGGCCGAACTTCGCGGGCGAAACCTCAAATTGACTTCGTTCGAATCGAACGGGCGAAAGGTTGGATACGCAGTCGACTCCGAAGGTCAGACCGAATTGTACAAGTGGTTGCGTGAGAACCCTCATCGACTGCACCTCGGACGCATTGGTTTCAGGTTTGGTAAATCCGACACTTCTATTCGGGCCGGAGACTTGAGTGATATCGAGCAGCGCCTCGACCTTTGGACCGGCATGCTGACGAGTCGATTCCGCTGTCTTGATCGCCAGGTGTCGGTCACGACGGCTGTTCATCCAGCCAAAGATCTAATTGCGGTGTCGATCGAATCTGAGTTGATCGCTCAGGGATTGCTTCAGGTTCGTTTTGCCTTTCCTTACGGTTCTCCGGAGATGCGAGCTGCCGATTGGAGCCAGCCGGCCAGGCACAAATCTGAATTACAGCGAGTACACCGTCAGCGCGTAGACCTTCATCGAACGCTCGATGACGACGAATATTTCGTTGGAATTGAGTGGGAGCAAGACGCGTCGTTCGAGCCGGAGGGCGAGCACCAGTTTCTCCTGGCTTCAACTTCAGGCGTCCCGAGTCTCAAACTGGTGATTGCATTTTCGCCTTCAAAGGCCTCGAGACTTCCGCAAATCGATTCGACGTTCTCTGACAGCGCAAAACATTGGGCAGAGTTTTGGCGGGCGGGTGCGGCCGTCGAGCTGGCCGGCAGCCGGGATCGACGGGCGCCTGAACTCGAGCGCCGCGTTGTGCTTTCTCAATATCTCACGGCCATTCAATGTGCTGGTTCGAAGCCGCCGCAGGAAACCGGGCTCACGGTCAACAGCTGGTACGGAAAGTTTCATCTCGAGATGCACTGGTGGCACGCGGCGCAGTTTGTGTTGTGGAACAGAGCGCGACTGCTTGAAAAGAGCCTGGCGTGGTATCAGGAAATACTGCCGGGCGCGCGTGAGCGTGCCACATCGCAAGGCTACACCGGAGCGCGGTGGCCGAAGATGACTGGGCCAGATGGAGTGGATAGCCCATCCGCTATAGGCCCGTTGATTATCTGGCAGCAGCCTCACCCAATCGTCTATGCCGAGCTTTGTTATCAGAAACGTCGCGATCGGGCGACTCTCATCCGGTATCGCGACATCGTGATCGAGTCGGCCGAGTTTATGGCGTCATTTGTCAGGTGGGATGCTGTGACGAACAGGTACGTGCTCGGTCCGCCGGTCATACCGGCTCAAGAGAATCATCCGCCGCGCGAGACGTGGAATCCGACGTTTGAGCTTGCATACTGGGCTTATGGGCTACGGATTGCGCAGCGATGGCGGGAGCGGCTTGGACTCACTCGCCGGCCGGTTTGGGATGCGGTGATAACCAGACTTTCAGCGCTTCCAAAGCGCAACGGAACATATCTCGCACACGAGAACTGCCCGGACACGTTCACAGCGCGAAACTATGATCACCCGTCGATGCTTGCCGCGTATGGGGTGCTGCCCGGAGACGGCGTCGTTCGGACAGTTATGAGCCAGACATTGGAGCGAGTCGTGCGATCGTGGCAGTGGGACCGAACCTGGGGATGGGACTACCCGATGACGGCTATGACGGCAGCGCGATTGGGTGAGCCTCAGGTTGCGGTGGACGCGCTGCTGATGTCGACCGAAAAGAACCGGTATTTGCCAAACGGGCATAACTGGCAGCGGCGCGACCTTCCGTGTTATTTGCCGGGGAATGGCGGGCTTTTGTATGCGGTTGCAATGATGGCCGCCGGCTGGCGTTCGGCGCCTCGCGGTTTGGCTCCGGGCTTCCCCTCTGATGGTACGTGGCTGGTCCGGCACGAAGGCTTCGACAAGAGGCTGTTTGCCGGGATATAGGCCCAATAGGCCCAATAGGTCCTATATCTCGATTGGTCTTACCGTGGTCTTACGAACCTGTAAATTGGTCACAAAAGAACTTGACACGGTTAATCATCTATTAGAGAATAGGCGGCGCTGTATCGACAGAGTTCTGCTGTACTATTCTCCCAAGGTTTTAAGCGCCGACATTGAAAACTAGCTTGATAACAAATGCGACCACCGGATTGACTGGTCAGACCAATGTGGTTCGCTGCTGATTATCGTCGATGCTCAGTGGAGGCGTTCGCACGACGCTTCTTCGGATGACGAGGGCAAGTAAGGTTGATTATCGAGGCGGCATTAAAAGGTACGGGGCCCGCCGGCAGGCGCGGCAGATCCCGGCCATTTTCCCTATTCGCTCACTCTGCCAATCAAGACGCGCGTTGTTCCTGGTTGGTGGTGAAGGACAGTTGTCGAGGTGTGGGCTTCAGCCGGTGAGTGCTGCAAGCCATCTTCGCTCACTAGGAGGCAAAATGATGAAACCGAAAGTCAGAAAAACAATCCAACTATGGGTCACCGTGGCATTCCTTACTGTAACGTTGGTTCCTCAAGCTCGGGCGTTCGCGCAGGAATCGCGCGGAACGATAACCGGGAAGATCACCGATGCCGAGAAGGCGGTGGTGCCCGGCGCGTCGGTAACGATAACCAATGTGGCAAAGGGTACCAGCGTGTCGCTGAGAACGAATGAAGACGGTTTGTTCCGTGCTCCTTACCTGTTGCCCGGGACCTATCAAATAGCGGCCGAGGCCCAGGGCTTTAAGAAGTACATCCGCGACGGCGTGATCCTGCGAGTGAACGATACACTCAATCTGGATATTCAAATCGAGGTAGGCGCCATAGATCAGGCGATAACCGTCGTAGCCGAGAACCCGGTGCTTGATACGACGACGGCATCCGCGGGCTCGGTCGTAGATTCAAGGCGCGTCGCCGAGCTTCCTATCGCACACGGCGATCCCTACAAGTTGATCGGGCTCACCCCCGGCGTCACCTACAACGGTTCGCAGAGGCTGGACAGGCCCTTCGAGCCAACTCACATAGTCGGTTATGCGATGGACGGCACTCGCCGCAACCGTAGCGATCTGACAATCGACGGTACGCCGAGCACTTCGACCGCCAACGCCGGCGAAGTAATCGCCTCCTTTGTTCCGCCACAGGACATAGTGGCCGAATTCAAGGTTCAGACAGCCACCTTTGACGCGAGCCTTGGAAACACCGAAGGCGGCGTAACAAACCTCTCAATCAAATCAGGCGGTAATGAGTTTCACGGCGCGCTGAACTACGGGAAGATGTGGCCGGGGCTGGTGGCCAACGATTTTTACGGCAACGCAAACAAGATTGGCCGGCCGAGCTTTTACTATAACCGCTTTGGTGGAATGGTCAGCGGCCCGGTGTGGATCCCCAAAGCGTACAAAGGCACTAACAAGACTTTTTTCCTTTACGGTTACGAGGCTATACGCGAGGCCCGGCCGCGGAACAATGGAACCCCGACAGTGCCCAGCGCAGCGATGTTAAGGGGAGATTTTTCGGAGTTGCTGAAACTCGGCCCGCAGTACCAGATTTACAATCCATTCACGCGGCGCCGACTTGCCAACGGCCGGATCCAATCCGATCCGTTCCCCAACAACATCATTCCTTCCACCCTGTTCAATCCCGTCGCGAAAGAGCTCATCAAGTTTTTCCCGCAGCCAAGGACGGCTGGGAATGCGGACGGCACCCAGAACTTCCTGAGACCGGAGATGGTCGAGCGCGCGATCTACGGATCGCATACCATCCGCGTGGACCACAACATAAATGACAGGCACCGGCTCTTCAGCCGCGCTAGCTGGTATGACCGCAAGAGCGATTACAACAACTACTTCGACAACATCGCCACCGGTCAGGAATTCCAGTTTATTTCGCGCCAGTTCACGATTGACGATGTCTATGTTTTCAATCCGACGACGGTCCTGAACGTGCGATATGGATACAACCGGTTTATCCGAGCCGACCAGGGGAACTCCGGGAATATCGGATTGGATCTGACCACGCTGGGTTTTCCTGCCCGCTACAATGACATGATTTCACCGGATGTCAGGCGCTTCCCGCGAATCGACTTTTTAGCGCCCACCGGTGGTGTAGCTCCGTATCAGGGAACGGGTGTTGCCGGCGAGTTCCGGCCCACCGATCTGCATTCGTTCAGCGGAACGGTCAATAAGGCAGTCAACAGTCATGCGTTGAAGTGGGGCGTCGAATTTCGGGCGTATCGCGAGAATATTAGAGTGAACGCGCCCACGCAGACTGGTCAATTCAATTTCGACTCGAGCTGGACTAAAGGACCGCTTGATAACTCCCCCGAAGCTCCGGGGAGGTTGGGCCAATCCTTTGCGGCGCTTCTTCTTGGATTGCCCGCCGCTTCGAGCTTCGTGCTTAACCCTGCGACGTATGCGGAACAGTCGACGACCTGGGGTTTCTTCTTTCACGACGACTGGAAGGTCAACACTCGGCTTACGCTGAACCTTGGTTTGCGCTGGGAGTTCGAAACGCCGCTGACCGAGCGGTTCGAACGCAGCGTCAAGGGTTTCAATCCAGACTTTGTGCAGCCGTTTGAAGCAGCCGCAAAAACGGCTTTCGCAAACTCACAGAGCACTCCCGCCAATGCTACTCCGGAAGTTACCAATTTCCAGGTTCGCGGCGGGCTGACGTTTCCGGGCCCAACCGACCGCGGTCTGTATACAACCCCCAAAACGAACTTCATGCCGCGCTTGGGGATTTCCTTCAAGATCGATGACAAGACCGTGCTCCGTACTGGGTACGGCATCTTTTATGGCTTCCTGGGGCAGCGGCGAGGGGATGTGAATCAAACCGGATACAGCCAGAATACTCCGCTCAACGTCAGCCTCGATAACGGACTGACATTTATTGAGACGTTGTCGAACCCATTCCAGAACGGGCTGTTGCCGGCGGTCGGGAATGCGCTTGGCCAGCAGACCAATCTAGGAAATACGATCACCTTCTTCGACCAGAACCCGAGAACGCCGTACATGCAGAGGTGGGAGCTCAGTATTCAGCGCGAGCTGGGCAGCAGGCTGGTTGCCGAGATCTCCTATGTCGGTAACCGGGGAACGCATATCGAAGTCACCCGAAACATCAACGCGACGCCGAATCAGTATCTAAGTACGAGTCCGGTCCGCGATCAGGCTCGGATTGACTACCTGTCTAAGCTGGTTCCCAACCCGTTCGTGAACTTGTTGCCGGTGACGGCAAGCTCGACGTTCAGGGCGGCCACAATAGCGAGGGAGCGTTTGCTCCGGCCCTTCCCGCAATTCGACGCCGTGAATACCACGACGAATGAAGGTTACTCCTGGTATCACTCGTTGCAGATGCGCATGGATAAGCGCTTTGCTCGCGGTTATACGCTGGGTGCTGCCTATACATACTCCAAGTTCATGGAGGCCACCGATCTGCTCAACGCAGGCGATCCCGCTCCCGCAGAGATGATCGCCGCCGATGACCGGCCGCATCGACTGTCGGTTAGCGGTATTTATGAGTTTCCGTTCGGTCAGGGCAAGCGGTTTTTTGGAGGGGCTAACCCTGTCGTCGAGAGGATAATCGGCGGGTGGCAGATGTCCGGCATCTACACCTATCAGAGCGGACCGCCGCTGGGCAACTGGGGCAACTTGATCTTCAACGGTAACCTGGGAGATGTCACCCTGCCGAGAGAACAGCAGTCGATTCAGAAATGGATCAATACGACCGGCTTCGAGAAAGAATCACTCAAACAACTCGCGAGCAATGTTCGAACCTTCCCGAATCGGTTCGGATTCCTTCGCGCTGACTACATCAACAACTACGACATTTCGGTTCTCAAGAGCACCAGGATAACTGAAAAGGTCAACATCCAGTTCAGGGCGGAGTTCCTGAACGCCTTCAACACGCCGACGCTGTTCGTCGGCGGCCAGCTCAACTTTAATCCGACGCAGCCTGCTTTTGGCAGTGTTACAGCAGGCACGCAGGAGAATTACGCGCGTCGAGTACAGTTTGCGCTTAAGCTGTTGTTCTAAAGCGCGGACTGCCTGATGGTAATAGCGGGATCGGGCACCTCACCCGGTCCCGCTTTCTTCGTAGCACACTTCAAACCTAAGTCTTTCACGTCCAATGCTACAGAGGCGCCAGTTTCTTCGGTTCGCTCGAAGCCGATACTTTTCCACTGATGACTATTGGCTTCACGTGAACCGCGCGGTGATGGCCTGCCGTTTCGAAGTGACGATGCCGCGAGGACAGGCCGACGCCGTCGCAGCGGGCAAACGAGCTTTAGACATTGCAGGCCGTATCGAAGAGCAGTTGACGGTATTTCGGGAAACCAGCGAAGTAAGCCACATAAATAGAAATGCCGCTTCCCAGGCGATACGGGTCGAAGATTCGCTATGGGAGTTGTTGAGTCGATGCCTGGATTTGCATCGCACATCCGAGGGCGCCTTTGACATCACCTCAGCTCCGCTCAGCCGATGCTGGGGCTTCTTAAGAAGACAGGGCCGCGTTCCTGACCCCGACGAGATCGACAAAGCCCTCTCGGTTGTTGGATCCGATAAGCTGCGCTTTGACGACCAGGCGCGAACGATTCGTTTCCAGTTGGCGGGCGTAGAACTCAACTTCGGCAGCATCGGCAAGGGGTATGCGCTCGATCAAATGGCGCGCGCGCTACGCGGCGCAGTTGAGACGGCTCTGCTGGGCGCGGGATCGAGCAGTCTTCTGGCGATAGGCGCGGGATATCTCCGGGAAGGCGGATGGAAGATTGGAATCCGGCACCCTTTTCGTAAAGACAGGCGAATCGCGGTGCTGCGGCTGCGTGACTGCGCGATGTCGACCAGCGGCTGCGAAGAGCAATTCTTCGAATATCAGGGTAAGCGCTATGGCCACATCATCGATCCGCGGACCGGGCAACCGGCGGAAGGCGTCGCCAGCGCTACGGTAATCGCGGCGTCGGCGGAGCTGACTGATGCGCTTGCAACAGCGTTGTACGTTGGCGGAGTCGAACTCGCGGAACGCTTCTGCGCTTCGAACCCTGGTGTGATGGCCATCATTCTCGAGACAGGCTCGACGCGGCCCGCTATTCTCGGAGGCAACCAAAACTGCAGCGTGGAGTTAATGAGTGAGTAACGAAAGCCAGAATAGTCTTTCGAGATTCCAGCAGATCCTGCTGGTCTCGCTGCGGATTCTGATTGGCTGGCACTTCCTGTACGAAGGCTATTACAAGCTGATGGTCCCAGGGTGGAGCTCTGACGGCTCGCCCCTCCCGGCATGGACTTCGGCGGGTTACATTCGAGCCGCATCGGGTCCCGTTGCGCGGATCTTTCAACGAATGCTCGATGCCGGTTGGACGCCCTGGATCGACAACGTGGTGAAGATCGGCTTGTTGGTTGTCGGTTTGTCGTTGATGCTCGGATTGTTTACGAGGATAGGTTGCTGGGGAGCGCTGTTCTTGCTGGCTGCGTTCTATCTGTCAATGATACCGTTCGCCGGCGTCCAACAACCTGGTGCCGAGGGCGCATACCTGATAGTTAACAAAACATTGATCGAAGCCGCAGCCGTTTGCGTGTTGCTTGCATTCAATACCGGTTCGATAGCCGGATTGGATAGGTTATTGGCCGGCGCGAAGCGACAGCGCAAGAGCGAGCCAGTGGAGCATCGATCACCTGCGCTGATGTAGCTGATGTAGCGTAGACTGTCTAGTCTGCGCAGGGTGTAGCGTAGACTGTCCAGTCAGCGCAGGATGTTCTCCAGGTCTTACAAGAATCCGATAACCGCAGACTGGACAGTCTGCGGTACGAGCGCGGGTTCTCGGTTCTACAAAGATGTGATGACCGCAGACTCGACAGTCTACGGTACGACCGCTTCATCGTGATCGAAAGGTAGTAATAATGGACTTAACCGATGAAATGAAAGATCGTGGGCGGCGCAACTTTCTCAAGGCGCTCGCAGGCGTTCCCGCGGTTGCCGCACTGGGAGCCGCGACCCTTACCCGTGGTCCAATCAAAGGCGGCCCCGTGAGGCTGGCGGTGATCGGAACCGGCGACATGGGCAGCGGACACTTGAAGCAGATCCAAAAAGAGTTCGTAGATCTGCGCGCGCTGTGTGACATAAACCCCAAGCGCAGGCAGGCGGCGTCCGGAGCTCTGGTCAACGCGGGCTGGTCTAAACCAAATGAATATGACGACTGGCGCGAGATGCTCGAGAAGGAAGATCTCGAAGCCGTGCTCATCGCGACTCCGTTATGGACCCACGCAGACATCGCGGTTGGATGTCTCGATGCCGGCAAGCACGTGCTTTGTGAGAAGATGATGGCCAAAAGCGAAGTCGATTGCCATCGTATGCTGGAAGCGGCGCGTCGAAACAGACGCTTACTGGAGATCGGATATCAACGCTACTACAACCCGATGTACCAGGCCGCGTACGAGAGCATCATTAAACCGGGAGTGCTGGGCGAGGTCTACCATGCGCGACTGGCATGGCACCGCAACGGGACGTGGCGAAAGAACGAAGAGCCGCCGTCGCCTGACTTTGATCCGAACAAGTGGGGATATCCGGACTGGGAGCATCTGCTCAACTGGAGAATGTACAGGAAGTACTCCGAAGGGCTAATCGCTGAGCTGGGAAGCCACCAGTTGACGGCGGCGAGCTGGTTTTTCGATGCGGCGCCCGAAGCCGTCTATACTGCGGGGAGCGTCTCGCGCTACAAGGACGGGCGCGAGGTCTTCGATCACATCTACTCGACGTTCGAATACTCGGGTGGCCGCACGGCGACTTTCTCATCGATACAGTCAAATGCGTTCGAGGATGCCTATGAGATGTTCATGGGGACTAAAGGCACATTGATCCTCAAGCACGAGGTGGAAGCTTACTTGTTTGGCGAAGGTGAAGCCGCCACGACACGAGTGGAGGTGTCGCGTCAATCGGCGAACCCGATTGTCGACGCGTCTGCCACACGGCCTGCCGATTCACCCGGTCGCGCGATAAACTCGGCGACGGGAGCGCAGACGGACAGAGGCGCCGCGTATCGCAACGAGACTTCCGAATTCTGCGCGGCGATTCGGACTGGCGGCCAGGTGCGCTGCGGTCCCGAGAAGGCAATGCGATCGGCGATAGCCTGCCTGACCGCGAACAGAGCGGCTGAGCAAAAAGCGAGATTGGTGATCGCGGTTGAGTAATTCTTAGCGTCTCAGCGGTCCTTTGCGTCTTTGCGCGAAACTGCTCCGTCCAAAGCTTGTTTCGCGCAAAGACCGCAAAGACTCGCAAAGACGCCAAGCAATCGAAAGAATAGAATGCAAATGTTCAAGAACCTCTCCGTCTGTTGCCTGCTGATTTGTGGGGTCCTATCGATATCGTCGCTCGATTCGAACGCGATCCAAAGGTCTTTGTACGTGACAGTGGATGCAGGATCGCTTGATCGCCGGGACTGTGTTGTTTCTTTTGCTATGCCTCGGGGTCTGAAGGGAGCTTATGCGCTGCGAGATGACTCCGGGAATCGGCTGCCGCTTCAGATTGATCCGGACGGAACTGCGACCTTCGTGCTCCCTGCGTTAAAAGCCAGAACGTCCAGACGTTTCAAGCTCGAGGAGGTTAAGACAAAGAGCATCGCATCATCCAAAATGGTGCAGCTGGTCCGCGATCACGATCGCTTGACGATTAGCGTCTCTGGACGAAAGGCACTCACTTTTCAAGGCGGACCGGGCGAACTGCCAAGCCCGGACATCAAGCCCGTCTTTCGCCAGGGTGGCTACATACATCCGCTCTATACGCCGTCCGGTCAGATCGTAACCGACGATTATCCGCCCGATCATTTTCATCATCACGGCATCTGGTTCGCCTGGACGAAGACCGAGTTTGAAGGGCGCCACCCGGATTTCTGGAACGTGGCGGATGGAACCGGCAGGGTAGAGTTTGTTGCGGTCGATCAGACATGGAGTGGCAGCGTTCACGCCGGCTTCAAATCACGCAACCGGTCCGTTGATGTCAGCGCCCCAAACCCCGTGACTGTTCTTAACGACCAATGGACTGTTACGGTCTACAACGCCGGCCACGGTGCGAAACCTTACACGATGTTTGATCTCGTCTCGATCCAGAACCTCGCCACTTCGAGCCCGCTAATCCTGCCCGAGTACCGCTACGGAGGGATTGGTTTTCGAGGCCATCGTCAGTGGCTGCCAAAGGACAACTGCGATTTCCTTACGTCAGAGGGAAAAGACCGAAGCACCGGCCACGGCACGCGAGCGCGGTGGTGCCACGTCGGCGGGCGGATCGACGACCAGCTTGCAGGCATAGCGATCCTCGATCATCCGAGCAACTTCCGCTCGCCGCAAGCGATGCGAATTAATCCTGATCAACCATTCTTTTGTTACTCCCCGTCTCTACTTGGTGACTGGAAGATCGAGCCCGGCAAGCCGTACGTTTCGCGCTATCGGTTTATCGTTTATGACGGGGCGCCCGATAAGGCACAGCTCGATCGGCTCTGGAACGACTACGCCAATCCAGTCCAGGTGATCATAAGTCAATGAACGTCAGCGAGCGATCAACCTCAGCGCAGGTTCAAGTTGCCATTACCGCGTTCCTGGCGCTGTTTTCGATTGTCGGGCTCGCGCTGTATGGGTTGCCGCTGTACTACGATTTCATGGTCAAGGAGTTTGGCTGGTCGCGCACTCAGGTGACATCGGGCAACGCGTTGAGCAAGCTGGTAATCGGCCCGCTGTTTGGATTTATTGCGGGCTGGGTAGTGGATCGATTCGGTC
>Ga0075428_100003749_pt1 | contig 16658 bp, 9 predicted proteins | sample RhiMetdeltSRZDD2_FD_75291 | JGI IMG/M metagenome (GOLD analysis project Ga0075428, IMG submission 75291) | Populus rhizosphere microbial communities from Tennessee, USA - Rhizosphere MetaG P. deltoides SRZDD2 | ecosystem: Host-associated > Plants > Roots > Rhizosphere > Soil | place: USA... | reverse complement strand
ATACATCTCCCACCATCGCGAATGGCAAGGTGTACGTGGCGACGTTTTCAAATCAACTGGTCGTGTACGGACTCAACCCGCCCGGCGGCAGCACGTCGCCAATCGTCAGTAGCCTTTCGCCGACCAGCGGGACTACCGCGGGCGGTACTGCGGTGACCATTACGGGCGCGAACTTCGTGAATGGAGCGACGGTCACGTTTGGAGGTGTTGCGTCGACCGGCGTGAGCGTTGCCAACAGCACGACGATCGCAGCGACGACGCCAGTCCACAGCGCTGGGCCCGTCGACGTCACCGTCACCAATCCTGGTGCAGCCAGCGGCACGCTCAATGGCGGGTTCACCTACCTCAATCCCACTGGACCGACGGTGACTAGCGTGACACCGAATTCGGGACCCACGGGTGGAGGCACAACGGTGACGATAAGCGGGGCGAACTTTGTCAGCGGAGCCACGGTCACGTTTGGTGGCACGCCAGCCACCGGCGTTTCTGTATCGAGCAGCACGTCCATGACGGCCGTCACTCCCGCACATGGCGCTGGGTCGGTTACCGTGACGGTGACCAACCCGGACTCGCAGAGTGCCTCGCTGACCGGCGGCTTTACCTATGGAACTCCGGCAGCCATCAGCTTCATTCAGGTTGCGGCCGCCGTTCCGCAGTCTTCTCCGACGTCTGTGCCCGTCTCGTATGTTTCGCCGCAAACCGTGGGTGACCTGAACGTCGTTGTCGTGGGTTGGAACAACAGTACGTCGACCGTTCAGTCGATTCAGGATTCGGCAGGGAACACCTACAGTCTTGCGATCGGTCCGACGACCGGTACGTCGCTCAGACAGTCGATATACTACGCATCGAACATCAAGGGGGGCAGCAACACGGTTACCGTGACATTCAATCAGGCAACCGCGTTCCCCGACATTCGCATCCTTGAATACCGGGGCGTGACGACGGTGGATGTCGTCGCGGGCGCGAGCGGTAGCAGTACGACCGCAAACAGCGGCTCGGCGACGACAACCGCAGCCAACGAGTTGATCGTCGGTGCCAACACTGTGGCCACGCTGACGTCCGGGGCTGGTTCTGGCTTCACCACGCGAATCATCACGTCGCCCGATGGCGACATCGCGGAAGATCGTGTGGTGGCATCGGTGGGCAGCTACAGCGCCACGGCGCCGCTGAGTTCGGCGGGTCCGTGGGTGATGCAGATGGTGACCTTCAAGTAACCAACGTGAGAACTGCACTCTGGACCGTTCTCGTGGTCACGCTGGTCTCGCTGGCGGGCGACGTCGGGCATGCGGCGTGTGGGCCGATGCAACGTACTGCCTCCGAGATCGGTGCGACGGCTCGACAGGCTCAGGCGGAGCTCGCTCGGTTGAACGTTCCGCTCACGGCTGAAGCTTTTCTGACGAGCGCCGCACACGGGAACCAGCATGTGGTCGAGCTCTTCATTCAGTCGGGCATCGGGGTCGACTCGCGAAATGCAGACGGTTTCACCGCCCTCATCTGGGCCGCGGGGCAGGGGCAAACGAGCGTCGTCGATTTCCTGCTGTCAAAGGGAGCGAACGTCAACGCTTCGAGCGCCGACGGCACTACGGCACTAATGGCGGCTGCCGGTGAGGGCCGCATCGCAGTCGTCACCCGGCTCATTGCCCGCGGCGCCACCATCGAGGCTCGGAGAGCAGACGGCCACACGCCGTTGATTCGGGCGGCCGCTCAAAACCAGCGCGCGAGCGTCGCCACGCTCCTGGACAGTGGGGTTGATATCAACGGTTCCGACGACAAAGGACGAACCGCACTCATCTACGCGGCGACGAACGGCAACGAAGAGGAGCCCACCGGGGCGACGCTTCCGCTCATCGCGCTGCTGCTGTCGCGGGGGGCCGATGTCAATCGCGCCGAGCGAGACGGCTCAACCGCCCTGATGTGGGCAGCGCGAAAGGGCGAGGAACGAGTAGTTCGCGCGTTGCTCGCGGGTCACGCGGATGTCAACGTCGCGGACCGCCAGCGTCGCACGCCTTTGATGCATGCGGCGCTGGGAAGCGGCTCGTCCGCCGTGGCCAAGGTCATCATCGAACGCGGAGCCCGGATCAACGCGCGGGACGTTCAAGGATCCACGGCCCTGAGTATGGCGGCGAAGCGGCGCAGCGTCGGCACGCTGAACGTGCTCCTCGGAAGCGGCGCGGATCCGAATCTGCCGGCAGCTGACGGGACGACTCCGTTGATGATCGCGACCAGATTTGCACGACCCGCGAATGTCCAGGCCTTGCTTGCCAAGGGTGCGAATCCTGCAATGAAGGACGCGAATGGCCGGATAGCCGCGGATATCGCCAGTGTGAATCACCAGACCGAGATCTTGTCGATGCTGACGAACGCCTCCTTGGCCGGTCACGCTAACCGCTAGCGGTTAACCCTGCGACGCGGGACGACCACCACCTTCCCGCGCGAGTCCGATCCGGCTAATGATCAGTACGTCCTTGCCACGGCCGTCGGAGTAGCAATGCCATGAATATGCATTCACAACTCTCATACGCAACGATCCTCATTCTCACCCTCCTCGTCCTTGGTGTGAGCCCGCGCGCCAGACAGGGTGTGAAGAATCCCGAGGCGGCGGCCTTGAAGAATCCAGTCGCCTCGACGCCCGAATCGCTCGGCGCCGGAAAGAGGGCGTATGACACGAACTGTGCGGCGTGTCACGGCAACCTTGCCCAGGGCGCGGCAAAAGCAGGGATTGCCATCTCGATCATCGCGGAGCAGGGAGGAAAGCAGCCGCCGGATCTCACCGACCCGCAATGGGATCACGGTTCAACTGACGGTGAGATCTTCAGCGTCATCAAGAAGGGTGTGCCACCGACGATGATGGCTGGCTGGGAGGGGCGGCTCTCGGACATCGAGATCTGGAGCATCGTGAACTACCTTCGAGCGCTGCCATCCAATAAGGAAGTGACCGCCGCCCCCGCGGTTGCAGCGGACACAAAGCCGCAACACACGCTGCAGCTGGTCGACTACGTGCAGATGCCAATCACCGCGGACAACACAGACACGAGCACGCGAGCGGAGCTGGCGCGTGTGAATTTCCTGCGCGATGAGCCGGGGGGCCAGCGATTCTTCGTCAGCGATCTCAACGGCCCTCTGTACATCCTCGATAAACAGACGAAGCAGTTTACGAAGTACCTCGACTTCAATGGTCTGGCCGGCCGCCCTGGCCTCTTTCAGCGGTTCACTTTCCAGCGCAACTTCGCAACCGGCCTCATCAACGTCGTCTTCGATCCGGACTACGCGCGCAATGGCATCTTCTACACGATCCACATGGAGGATCCGACGATCGACGCGTCATCAGATCCGAGGACGGGCGTGGTGCCCGGTCTCGATCTTTCCGGTTATCAGACGACCCCGACCAACGTGACGCCGACATGGCCGGGAGCCGTGATCAATCGCGAAGCCGTGATGATCGAATGGACCGACCGCAACACCCGGAACACGACGTTCGAAGGCACCGCGCGCGAACTGCTGCGCATGCAGCACGCATCCCCCATTCACCCGCTTGGCGAGATGACCTTCAACCCGGTTGCCCAGCGCGGCGATCCGGATTGGCGTGTCATGTACGTCGGCGTTGGCGACTCCGGCACCGGGGAGCAGAAAGACATTCGCCGGATGACTCCCCAGCGTCTCGACAATCTGAGCGGAAAGATCCTGCGCATCATTCCCGACTTGCGAGAGCACGCGAGCACCAGCGCGGTGAGCGAGAACGGACGATATCGGATACCAAAAGACAACCCCTTCTGGTCGATGGAAGGCGCGCGAAAAGAAATCTGGGCCGTCGGTCTGCGCAATCCTCATCGCCTGGAGTGGGACGTCGATCCCGCCGAGCCACGCGCGCCCCGGTTGTTCGCCTTCAATATCGGGCTGACACACTGGGAGACGGTGATGATCATCAAGAAGGGAGCAAACTACGGCTACCCCTTACGTGAAGGCCCGCAGGTTATGACGCTCGAGGGGATGAAAGACGTTCCGGCCGACGATACGATCCCCTGGCAGATCACCGATACCATCGCCCGCGGCACGGTCAAGCCAGTCTATCCGGTGATTGCGTATCCGCACACGTCGATCGGCGGCGACGCCATCGCCGGCGGCATCGTCTATCGTGGCAACAAGATTTCCGCGCTGAAAAACAAACTGCTCTTCGCCGACATTACGACCGGTCACGTGTGGTATGCCGAGATGAAGGACGTGCTCGACGCCGACGACGGCAAGGCGACGACGCTCGCGGCGATGCACGAAGTGGACGCCGGCCTTCGCCGCCTGGTGGAAGAGACATTCCACGCGCGTGGAGGGCAGGGTGAAACGTTGCCCGGTGCCGGCGGCGTCTCCGGAAAAGGCCGGGTGGATGTACGTCTCACGCAGTCCAGCGATGGCGATCTCTACGTCCTGACGAAGAGCGACGGCATGATCCGGCAAGTCGTGGGGTTCAAGTGACGCGGGTGAAACGCGGGCGTTACTGATCATGACCGAGCGCGAGAAAATGCTCGCCGGCGAAATGTACGACCCGTTCGATCCGGACCTCGTTGCCGGCCGCGAGCGGGCCCGCGATCTCTGCCAGGCGCTGAATGCGACGCGCGAGGCGCAACAGCAGGAGCGGCGCCGCATACTTCGCGATCTGTTCGGCACGGGCGGCGACTCGGTCTGGATGCAGCCGCCCTTTTTCTGCGACTACGGGATCAATATCGAGCTCGGCGAGCGCGTCTTCTTCAACTTCAACTGCATCGTCCTCGACGTTTGCCGCATCCGCATTGGCGACTACACGCTGTTCGGTCCCGCGGTGCAGATCTATACGCCGATGCACCCGCTCAACGCCGAACAACGCCGGCGTGAAGAGTTCGGCAAACCGATCGACATCGGATCGGATGTGTGGGTCGGAGGAGGAGCGATCATTCTCCCTGGCGTGCGGATCGGATCGCGTGCCGTCATCGGGGCTGGCAGCGTCGTCACCCGCGATATTCCGGACGGGGTGTTCGCTGCCGGAAATCCGTGCCGCGTGATTCGCGAGATCACCGGGTGAAAGCTGGCCACTCGTCATTCGCGCTTCAGGGCCACCGCCGGATCGATGTGGCTGGCTCGCACCGCTGGTGCCATCGAGGCGATCAGCGCCGTAGCAGCCAGGAGAGCGACAACCATGGCGTAAGTCGGTAGGTCGGTTGCGGAGAGCCCGAACAGCAAAGACGCGACAAAGCGGCCCATGGCGGCCGCTATCGCGATGCCGGTGACAAGGCCCAGACAGAGAATCGATAGAGATTCTCTGAGGATCATCCGCAGCACGTTCGCAGGTCCCGCGCCGAGCGCCATCCGGACACCGATCTCGGCGGTGCGCCGCAGCACCGTGTGAGACATCACGCCGTATAGTCCGATACAGGCAAGCAACAGCGCCAGTCCGCCAAACGTTCCAGAGAGTTTTGCAAAGAGCAATTCCTGCCCATGCAACCGATCTAGCTGTTCGTTCTGTGTCCGCGCGTTCAGCACCGGCAGAGCCGGATCGATCTCGCGCAGCGCCGATTGAAGAGCGGCGAAGAATGTTCCTGCACTCTGACTTGTTGCGAGCCGGACCGCGAAGTTCGCGTTTCCGTCGATCTGCTGCAGCGCCGGTAGGTAGACAGTTGGAGGTGTCGGCGCGCGCAACTCCGTGTACTTCGCGTCTGCCGACACGCCGACCACTTCGATGTGGTCGGAGTAGTTGGGGATGGCCAGTGTCTTTCCGATAGGGTTCTGTCCGCCGAAGTAGGTTCGCACGAACGACTGGTTGATGATCGCAACTTTTGGCGCGGAGACCGCGTCACGTTCGTCGAACTCTCGGCCAAGTACGAGCGGGAGTTCCATCGCGCGGAAGAAATTTGATGCGAGGCCGTTGGTGTTGACGATCGGCAATGGCGCGGACGCAGGTGTGTGGCCGGGCACGGAAACGCGCCGGTTCTGGCGAACCCGCGACAGCAGCGCGGTGCTGGAAAATGTGACGGCGCGAACACCCGGCAGTTGTTCGAGCCGCTGCTGGATGCGCAACTGCAGCGAGGCGAACTGATCGCGCGAATACCCGGCTGATGCCGCGTCAACGCGAAACAGCACCAGGCTGTCTCGATTGAAACCAGCGTCGACGTGTTGCAAATTGTTCAGGGTTCGCAGGAACAGGCCCGTGCTGACGAGAAGTACCAGTGAGACCGCAATCTGAGCGACGGTGACGAGTTGGCTCGAGCGTGAACGCACCATTCCAATTGTGCGGCGCCCGTGCTGCAACGCTGCGTTGAGGTCTACACCAGTCAGGCCGAATGCTGGCGCGAGCCCAAACAAAAGCGCGGTCACAAATGTGACGAGGACGGTAAAGACGAGGACTCGGGCATCGACTGGCAGATCGAGCGCGACCGTGGTGTTGCCAAACGGTCTTAGCGCGAGCAACAAGGCGCGGCCGTACCAGGCGAGCGCGACGCCGATGGCTGCACCGGTGGACGCCAGAAGCAAGGATTCGGCGATCAGCTGACGCAGGACTCGCGTGCGACTCGCTCCAAGCGCGAGGCGGACCGCGATCTCACGTCGGCGACTCGTTTGGCGCGCAAGCAGGAGATTCGCGACGTTAGCGCAGGCAGCGGCGAGCAGAAGGCTTGCCAGTCCCATCAGGATGCGCAAGGAACCGGCAAACTGTCTCCGGATGTCGTTTTCCCCCTGCGCACCTGGATCAGCAACAAGTGTTGGCAGACTCGGCGGCTGCTCACCCGGCGCGGTCGACCGGCTTGCCATCCATCCCTCGCGCGCCGCGGCCTGGAACGCCGGTTCCAAGGCGGCGGCGGCTTGTGCGCCACTGGCAGCAGGCACGAGTCTTCCCATCACTCGAAGCCACCAGTACGAGGGGTGCGCCCGTCGGCTGCGATCGGGTTGAAAGCGAAGATAGTGCGCGAGCGGCACTGTGACATCTGGCGACTCTCCGACTTGCATTGCGCCGTGAAAACCCCTCGCGGTCACGCCGACAATGGTTGCGGGAACTCGGTTGATCGCGATCGTTTTTCCAACGACGTCAGGGTGACCTTGGAAACGCCGCTCCCAGTAGCGAAAAGAGATGGCGGCGACGGGAGGCGCCGCCACGTCGTCGTCCTCGAGTGAAAGCGTCCGACCCATGGCGGCGGCGACGCCGAGGCCGGTGTGGTAGTTACCGGAAACCATTTGAGCGACTGCGGCAACCTCTGGAAGACCGTCGACGAGGATATTGACCTGCGAGAACGGCGCAAATGCGAACAGCTCGGTCAGTGGAGAGCGGGTCGCGCGCATTCGTTGGAAGGCGAGAAGCGAGAACGATGTGCTGGCGGGACGTCCGGTCTGCGGGTCGATCGAGCCATTGTTCTCACCGCCGCGCGACATTGTGCCGCCGTCACCATCGACATTCCGCAGCAGCACGAGTGCGTGCGGATTTTGGACGGGCAGAGGGCGCAGTAGGAAGTCATTCACCAGGCTGAAAATCGTCGTGTTTGCGCCGATGCCGATCGCAAGCGAGAGCAGCGCCACAGTCGTGATACCTGGGCTCTTGGTGAGCACGCGAACCGCCAAGCGCACATCGTTCATAAAAGGCCAACGTTCATTTCGCCATCACGTGGTCCGCGCACGCGCACCCCGGTCTTCGCCGTTAGACGCACGCGCCGAGGTGAAAGGTTGCTGCTAAGGATGGCCGGCAGGAGAGGTAATCTCAGGAGCAGGCCACATCCCGCTCGTCATGACCGAAAAGCCAGATGCAACTCTTGCGTACCGGCAGTCGATTAACGACCTGATTGCTGGACTTCGGACCGATGACCGCCAGGGCCTGACCGATGCCAACGCGCGTTTGCGTCTGGACCAGTACGGTCGCAATGAACTGGCGGCGGAGAAGCCCGTGCCAGCGTGGCGGCGGTTTCTCGCGCAATTCCAGGATGTCCTCGTCATTCTCCTGCTCATCGCGACGGCCATCTCCGCCGCCTTGTGGGTCATCGAGCGCGATGCGGCGTTGCCCTACGAGGCGATCGCGATCCTTGCTGTCGTCCTCCTCAACGCGACGATGGGGTACATCCAGGAGGCGAGAGCGGAGGCCGCGGTCGTGGCGCTGCGCGCGATGTCGGCCGCCGACGCCACGGTCGTTCGCGACGGCGCACGAAGAACCATACCCGCCGCCGAGATCGTTCCTGGTGACATCATTCTTGTTGAGGAAGGGGACACCATTCCAGCCGACGCGAGGCTCATCGAGTCGACGGCGCTTCAAACCGCTGAAGCGGCGCTGACTGGTGAGAGTCTGCCGGTCGGCAAAAGCACGGCGTCGATCTCCGAGGACGTGCCGCTCGGCGACCGCGAGAACATGATCTTCAGCGGCACGGCGATCACCTACGGACACGGTAAGGCAATCGTGACGGCCACCGGTATGGGCACCGAGATCGGTCGTATCGCCGGCCTTCTGAAGGAGACGGTCGAGGAGGCGACGCCACTTCAACGGGAACTGGATCGCACTGGTAAAGTCCTCGGCCTCGTGGTTGTCGCGATCGCCGTGATCATGATCATCACGATCATCGCGGTGGAGGATGTGCACGGCGCCGCGGCACTGTTCGACGTGCTGATACTCGGCGTTGCGCTGGCGGTCGCGGCGGTGCCGGAAGGACTTCCGGCAGTGGTCACGGCCGTGCTGTCGATCGGCGTCCAACGCATGGCGCGCCGGCAGGCGATCGTGCGGCACCTGGCCGCGGTCGAGACTCTCGGCTCGGCGACGGTCATCGCTTCAGACAAGACCGGGACTCTCACGAAAAACGAGATGACCGTCCGCGTCGTCGTGACCGCGAGCGGGCGCGTGAGCTTCGAAGGTTCGGGCTACACGCCCGAAGGTGCCGTTCGCGCGGATGACGGCAGGCCGATCGACGGTCCACTTCGAGAGGAAATTGAAAAGGCCCTTGCCGTTGCGGATCGAGCGAACAACGCCTCGGTGCAGCAGCAGAATGGGCGATGGACGGCACACGGCGATCCGACCGAGGGTGCGCTTCTGGTGGCGGCTCGAAAGTGTGGGCTCAGTTCCGACGAGCTCGACAAGCGCCTGCCGCGGGTCGGCGAAGTGCCCTTCTCATCCGAACGTAAGTTGATGAGCACGATTCACCGCGATACCAAGCAGGACCGCGGCATCGTGTTTACCAAGGGTGCTCCCGACGTCCTGCTCGCTCGGTGCACCCTGGAGGTGGTTGGTGCGGATCGGCGGCCGCTGACCGCGGCACGTCGCGCTGAAATTTTGAGGAACAACGACGCACTCGCTGGTGAAGCCCTGCGCACGCTCGGTGTTGCCGGCCGTTGGCTGACGAGCGAGACGCTTGCCCGGTACTCCGACCACCCGGACGAGCGCCTCGAACAGGAGCTGGTCTTTGCCGGTCTGATCGGCATCATCGATCCACCGCGACCCGAGGCGAGGGATGCCGTCGCGCGCGCCCGGCGCGCCGGAATCCGGCCGTTGATGATCACCGGTGATCATCCGCGCACCGCCGCCGTCATCGCGCAGGAACTCGGTATTGCGACGGATGGCCGCGTGGTCACAGGTGCCGAGCTTCAAGCTCTGACACAGGAAGCAGCGATCCGGACGGTCGCAGACGTGTCTGTCTATGCGCGCGTGAACCCGGAAGACAAGTTGCGCATTGTCGACGCCCTGCGCCGCACAGGTAGCGTCGTCGCGATGACCGGCGACGGCGTGAACGACGCGCCCGCCCTGAAGAAGGCGGACATTGGCATTGCGATGGGGATCACCGGGACTGATGTCTCGAAAGAGGCGGCGGACATGATTCTCGCCGACGACAACTTTGCGACGATTGTTGCGGCCGTCGAAGAAGGCCGCGCGATCTTCGCAAATATCCGCAAGTTTCTCCGCTACCTTTTGTCATCGAACATCGGTGAAGTGATGACGATGTTTTTTGGCGTGGTCCTGGCCAAGCAGATCGGTCTCGAGATCAGCCGCGACGTCGTGGTGTTGCCGCTCCTGGCGACGCAAATTCTCTGGATCAATCTCTTGACTGATGGACCACCGGCATTGGCGTTAGGCATCGATCCGCCCGATGAGGGGCTGATGGATCAGCCGCCGCGCCCTGCCGGTGAGGGGGTCCTCACGCCGCAAATGTGGCGGGGCATCGTCTTCGTCGGTGTCATCATGGCCGCGGGCACATTGTTCGTGCTGGACGTGACGGTGCCGGGCGGGTTCATCGACGGCCCTGGCGATCTGCGCTACGCGCAGACGATGGGCTTTACCACGTTGATGCTGTTCCAGATGTTCAATGTGGTGAACGCTCGGTCCGATGTCCAGAGTGCGTTCGTTCATCTCTTTACGAACCGCTGGTTGTGGACTGCTATCGCCGCGTCGGTCGCGCTGCAGGTAATGGTGGTATACGTGCCGTTTCTCCAGCGAGCGTTTGGCACGGTGGGACTCAGTGCAGGCGACTGGCTCTTCTGTGTTGCCGTCGCAAGTTCGGTCTTGTGGCTGCGCGAAGCGAGCAAACTGATCGTACGGACGCGGCTGCATCACGCGGGAGCGCGCTCGTCGAGTATGTTCATCTAACCGCGGTTCCAAACAGCGCTCCAACCGCCGCGGTGGCCGCCATCGCCGCCGCGCCCCAGAACGTCACACGCGCGGTGCCGAGCCAGGCCGGTGCACCGCCAACCCGAGCGGACAGGGCGCCAAGTGCGGCGAGGCACATCAACGACGCTCCCGACACCACCGCGACGAGGTATGCGTAAGACGCAACCATGACGGTGAAGATCGGCAAGCCCGCTCCGACCGCGAACATGGCAGCCGAGGCGAGGGCCGCCTGGAGGGGCCGCGCTGCGAGCACATCCGAGAGACCAAGTTCATCACGCGCGTGTGCCGCCAATGCGTCATGCGCCATCAGTTGCTGCGCGACGGTCAGCGCCAGCGCAGGCTCGACTCCCCGTTTGACATAGATCGTTGCGAGCTCTCGTTCCTCGCTTTCGCGGTCGGCTGCCAACTCGGCGCGTTCGAGTTCGAGCTCGGCGCGTTCTGTGTCTGCCTGTGAACTGACAGAGACATACTCGCCGGCCGCCATCGAAAGCGCGCCAGCAACCATCCCGGCAATCCCGGCGAGCAGAATCTCTTGCCGGGTCGTCCCGGCTGCGGCGACTCCGACCACGAGGCTCGCCGTCGACACGATTCCGTCGTTAGCGCCCAGTACCGCGGCTCGCAGCCACCCGATGCGGCCGGTTCGATGCCCTTGACGCTGTGGGCCGGTCTCGTCAGTTCCGGATTTCCGGCAGCGGCGCCGGGTTATTCCCAGTTGGGTGACGCGCCGTACAAGCCCCGGCAGCGTCGGCACCTGCCAGAAATCGCCAAGTTCCTCGCGAGATTGCATTTGGAGTAGCCCTCGGAATTCGGTCTGTATCCGCCTTCCTTTGCAGCACGAGGCATGCCGATTGCGTTTCCCTTATCGGGTCGCCTCGGAGGCGCACCCGAACGAGGAGGCGGTATGTCGCTGGCCACACGGGATCGCATCACAGTCGAAGGACACGTCACGCCTGGTTTCGAGCCAGTGCGGCAGGCGTTTGCCGAGAACTTCATGCGCCGCGGTGAACGGGGAGGCGCATGTTGCGCGTACTACCGCGGCGCGAAAGTCGTGGATCTCTGGGGCGGTATTCGAAGCAAGCACGACGATGAACCGTGGCTGCAGGACACGATGGTCGTCGTTCACTCGGCCAGCAAGGGACTGGCCGCAATGACGCTCGCCATCGCGCACTCGCGAGGGTGGCTCGATTACGAGGAGCGAATATGCACGTACTGGCCGGAGTTTGCCCAGGAGGGGAAAGAGCGTATTACCGTTCGCCACCTGCTTGCACATCAAGCCGGACTCTTCGCAATCGATGAACCCGTCGATCGCAGCGACGTCGGCGATCTCGATCGATTAGCGGTGATTCTGGCCCGTCAGAAACCGGCGTGGGCACCAGGAACACGACAGGCGTATCACGCGCTCACGCTCGGCTTCTACGAAGGCGAGCTGTTGCGACGCGTCGATCCGCTGCATCGCAGTCTCGGGCAGTTCTTCCAGGACGAGATCGCCGGCCCCCTCAATGAGGATGTCTACATCCGGTTGCCGGAAACGATTCCGAATTCGCGACTCGCGACGATGGCACCGCCGCGGCCGCTCGACATGCTGTTTGGCTTTCCGCTCCGTTTCACCCTCGAAGCGCTGAACCGTCGATCGAACATCTATCGCGCTCTCGAGGTCAATCCAGGCACACGTGTGTATTTCGATGAGCAACGAGTCTACGCCCGGAATCTCGAGGTGCCATCTGGCGGCGCCGTCGGAACTGCGCGAGGGATCGCCCATGCCTACAATGTTTTCGCCAGCGGTGGGCGCGAGCTGGGATTGCGCCAGGAGACGATCGATCTGCTGGCGGCTCCCGCGATTCCATCAACGCGCGGGTTTTACGATGAGTGCTTGAAGGGCGACGGTGCGCAATTCTCGCTGGGGTTCATGAAGTCGAGCGCTGTTTGGCCATTCGGCAGCCCGAGCTCGTTTGGATCGCCAGGCGCAGGCGGCTCGCTTGGCTTTGCCGATCCAACGATGGGCATTGGCTACGGATACGTCACGAGCCAGATGGGAACAGCGCTCACCGGAGATCCGCGGGATATCGCGCTCAGAGACGCGCTCTATAGCGCGCTCGAGCACGTGTGAGGGTTCGGTCACTCGCGTCTTACCTGCCTCGGGTCCTTGTCGTCGCGCAGTCCGATGAACCTGGAATGGCGGAGATGATCGTCGGCCGTCCACTCGAGAAATTCGAATTGCGCGACGACCACCGGCTTCAACCACTGGCACTGCGCCATCTTTGCTTTGGTCAGACCCTGTCCCCACCGTCCGCTCTTCGCTTCAGGCAGATTGGCGAACGGGCATTCGTCGATTTCGAGGTTCTTGAATTTTCTGAATAGTTGCGATCGCGCTGCCGGCGTAAACCCGCTGCGTGTCCTCGCGACGTAGATCAAGTTCGTTCCCTCGTAGTACCCGAAGATCAGCGCGTCGAATGTGTTTGTACCTCGCGTGTAGCCGCCGATGACGAACTCCTGACCGCGATTGACGCGCATCTTCATCCACGCACCAGAACGAAGTCCTGGCTCATAGACGCTGGTGCGCCGCTTGGCGACGAGACCCTCGAAGCCTTGCTCCTTCACCGACTGGATCAACACGGGCAGGTCGGCATCGAGTACGGGTGCGTACCTGATCGGTTCGGCGAGCTTCGGCAGCACCTTCTTCTCGAGCAGAGCTCGGCGGATCTCCAGCGGTTCGCGCATGACATCGCGACCGCCAAGAATCATAACGTCGAAGACGTAGTAGACGATTGCCGCCGATCCCGACCCGAAGTTCTGCAGCGCGTTGAATGATGGACGGCCGTTCTCGTCGAGCGCGAGGATCTCGCCATCGATCACAGTGTCGTCAGGAAGTTTCGCGAGCGCCTTGAACACTCCCGGGTAGCGCGCGCTGAAGTCGTTGTCGTTACGTGATCGCAGGTGGGCATTGCCGTCGCGCCTGAATGCGATTGCGCGGAAGCCGTCGAGCTTTAGTTCGTACAGCCACTGGTCGCCCGATGGAAGCGAATCGGTTCGTAGCAGCAACATCGGATCGATGAAGCGCGCGGCTGCGGTTGGTGCCACTCGCGCGCGATATTGTTTGCCACTGGCTGTCCGGCCAATCCTGACGGTCATATCGGTATCGGCAACTCCGCAGTACAATGCCGTACAAACCGCAGGCTGTCGATTGATCAAATGACCGGAGCCACACGCGTTGCCCTGTTCGCGATCCTGTCGATCGCGCTGCCCTTGCAGGCGCAAACGTCAGCGCCGCAGGCCACCTTCCGCGGCGGAACCGATCTCGTCCAGGTCGATGTCTCCGTTCTCGATAACAAGCGGCATCCGGTTCGGGGCTTGAAGGCCGAGGACTTCACGATCTTCGAAGACGGCCAGCGGCGAGAGATCCAGGCGTTCACGGAAGTCAATCTGCCCGATCGTCTTCAATCGCGCGACGCCTCGTGGACACGCGAACTGCCCCGTGATGTGGTGACCAATCAGGCCGGACAGGAAGAAGGCCGGCTGGTCGTCATCCTGCTGGATCGGACGATTCCCGCCGGCGAGCCAACGATCACCGCGAAACGGATCGCGACTGCCGCGATCAACCAGCTCGGTCCTGGCGATCTTGGCGCAGTCGTGTCGACGAGCAATGGAGCGGTCCAGAACCTCACGTCGAATCGGGAACGGCTCTTACGCGCCATCAACGCATCGGATCTCAGCACCGATATTTCCGACGAAGCGAAGGAAATCGAGGCCTCGGTGTTCGCGTTGACCGGCCGCAGCTGGAGCACGCTCAACGACGGTCGCTGCCAGTGTGGTCTGTGCGTGCTGGAAACGATCACCCGTGTCGCTGACGCGGTTCAAGGCTCGGAGCGCCGCCGGAAGGTTCTCCTTTTCATCGGCAGTGATTTGCTGGTGCAGACGGCGGATCCCATGGGAAACCCGAGCAACGACGTGGGATGCGGCAACCGGTTGAAGGACGCCCGCGCCGTCATGTTCGCAGCGGTCGATCGCGCCAATCTCACGATTCACTCACTCGATCCGTCTGGTCTCGCGAATGTCAACCCGATCGGCAGGCCCAGCTCGACCGTCAGGCCGGGAAGCGGACCCATGGGGGCGGCCGCCGTTACCGCGTCGACCGGCGACAATCTCCGCCGACAGGGCAATCTCGAGGTTCTGCCGGATCGCACCGGCGGGCGCACGGTCGTGAACACGAACGGACCGGATCTGTCAGTGCCGGAGATTTTTCACGAGAGCGATTCGTACTATCTGATCGGATTCCGTCCCGCCGATGCGAGTGCCAACGGAAAGTTTCATCAGATCACCGTGAAGACCGCGAGGCGGGGTCTCGATGTACGAGCGCGCAGTGGATACACGGCTGCCAGCGCGGTTCGTGCGGCGTCGGCGACGACAGGTTCTATGTCCGAGCCTGTTCGTGACGCATTGACGGGACTCCTACCGGCAGGATTGACGGCGATCGATCTGAACGCAAGTGCGTTTGCGGTTCCCGGCAGCCAAAAAGCGGCGATCGCGCTGACCGTTGGCGTGAATGCGTTCGCCGCCCAAACACCGGCGGCAAACGGAACATCTCGCGGCCCGCTCGAGATTGTAGCGACCGCGTTCGACCCAGGTGGGCGCTTTAAAGGAATGGCTCGGCAGACGCTTGAACTCTCGTGGCCGTCGTCGGCGGCAACCGGCGAGCACCGTTTCGATGCGCTGTCGCGGATTGATCTCCCGCCGGGCGAGTACGAACTGCGAGTGGCCGTGTCAGGCGAAGGGCGCACCGCAAGCGTCTTCTCGTATGTAACCGTTCCCGCTTTCGCCGCCGCGCCGTTATCCCTGTCGAACATCGTGGTTACCGCACCGAACGGAACCCTGACGGCGCCGAAAGATTTCCTCTCGCCTGTCCTGCCCATCGTCCCGACGGCGCGCCGTGAATTCGCGCGCACGGATCGCTTTGCCGCGTTCTTTCGCATCTACGAGGGAACGGATCGCCAAGATCCACTCATGCCGGTGCAACTGCAATCGACGGTTGTTGATGCCGGGGATCGCGTTGTCGCGACAGAGACGCGCACGCTCGATGTCGGACAGTTCGCAAAGAACCGTGCCGCTGATTACTACGTCGTCTTGCCACTCACCACGTTGGCCCCTGGGGACTATCTCCTCAAAATCGAGGCGCAGATGGGGCAGCGGGTGGCCGGCCGCGCGATGCGCTTCGTCGTCAAGCCGTAGCTACAGTAACGCTGCCGCGCGGCGCGCCAGATACGTGACGCGATCTCCGAAGTTGGCAAACCGCGGATCGCTGGTCTGACCGTTTACGAATCGGTAATAGATTTGCTGAATCACGACGGCGACCTTGAAGAGGGCGAACACTTCAAAGAACTTCAGCGTTGACAGGTCGCGCCGGCTTCGCGCCGCATAGCGATCGACAAGTTCGGCGGACGTCAACCAGCCCGGGAGTGTCGTGACGGTCGCGAGCGAGTCACGCGGCCCGGACGAGTCGGTTGCTGCCCAATACGCGAGAAGAATCCCCAGATCGACGAGCGGATCACCCAGGGCCGCCATTTCCCAATCGAGCACCGCGACCGGACGTGCCGCGTCGGCGGCATCGAACATGAGATTGTCGAGCTTGAAATCTCCGTGCACGATTGTCGGTTTCGTCGGATTGGGCGGCAGCGACTCGAGCAGCCACTGCGACAGTTTCTCCATGTCGGGCACGTCTGACGTTCTCGAGCGGCTCCAGCGCTCCGTCCACCCGCGCACCTGGCGCTCAACAAACCCATGGGGTTTGCCGAGATGTGCAAGACCCGCGGCCTCGATGTCGATTGCGTGCAAGTCCGCCAACGCATCTATCAGTGCGAGGCTGACCTGACGTCGTACGCCTGGATGGTTCTTGATCGCAGGCGGCTCGTCGTCGCGGACGACAACGCCATGTCGGCGTTCCATCACGTAGAAAACGGAACCGACGATCGATGGATCGTCGCAGAGCGCGAACACGCGCGGCGCCAGCGGAAAGGCCGGATGAACCGCTGACAGCCACCGATACTCGCGAGCCATGTCGTGTGCGGTCGGAGGCACGGGC
>Ga0075428_100003748_pt1 | contig 16659 bp, 12 predicted proteins | sample RhiMetdeltSRZDD2_FD_75291 | JGI IMG/M metagenome (GOLD analysis project Ga0075428, IMG submission 75291) | Populus rhizosphere microbial communities from Tennessee, USA - Rhizosphere MetaG P. deltoides SRZDD2 | ecosystem: Host-associated > Plants > Roots > Rhizosphere > Soil | place: USA... | reverse complement strand
GAGATGCCGTCGCTCGACGAAGTCGAAGAGATCGAGCCGGCCGCAGCGATCGACACCGAAGCGGAGACGATGGCCGCCGCGGACATCGATCGTCACGTGATCGCGAGCGCACCGATCGCCGAGGCTCCCGCAGTACAACCCGAAGCGGTCGCCGCTCCTGCTCCAACTCCCGAGCCCGAGATCGATTTCAGCCGCGAAGAAAAACCGCAGAAGGAAATCGAAGAGCCGGAGGTGAAGACGGTGAAGGTCCGATCCTCCGTCGACGTCATGGCCGAGCTCGAAGCGTTGCGCAAGCGCGCGACGAACACTTCGCCCAAAGCACCAAAGAAAGACATCCTCGCCGATCTGGCGAGACTCCGCCCCAAACGCGATCTCCAGCGCACTCTGAACCTGCAGCTCTCCCCCGACGTCCTCCCAAAGACGAAGTCGGTTCGGGTTACACTATCGTTCGAGGATGAAGCCGGCGTGATTGAGACTCAGCATCAAGAGGTCGAGCTCGGTGACACATCCGACGTCCAGAGTCTTTCGGTCAACCTGAAGATCGATCTCGCGTGAGTGGAGAGCGATGCGCAACACGTTCCTGTCGGCAGTGGTCGCGCTGTATGCAGTGGGCTGTGCGAGCTCAGCAACACAAACCGTCGTCGCGCCGGCGGCGCCTCCGGCTCCCGTCGTAGTCCATCATCAGCTGGACGGCGAGGAGTTTCAGAAGGAGCTCCAGGAAGCGTACGCGCACATCCTCTCGCGCTCGGAAACGACGACGCCTCCCGCCGGCGCGGAAGTCGTCGACATCGAAGCCGCCGCATCGATCCCCATCCCCGAGCATCGCACGATCAACTCCGCGATCCGCCTGTTCAGCGTCGACATGAAGGACAGCATTCAGGAGTCGCTGCTCCGCTCGGCGCGCTACAAGAAGATGATCGAGAAGGCGCTCGCCGAAAGGAATCTGCCGAAGGGACTCGCGTACCTGCCGGTGATCGAGAGCGCCTACATGACATCACTCACGTCGCACGCCGGCGCGCACGGCATCTGGCAATTCATGCCCGAGACCGCGCGCGAGTACGGTCTGCGCGTCGACTGGTGGGTCGATGAGCGCGCGGATCCCGAGCGCTCGACGCGCGCCGCGGCCGCGTATCTCTCCGATCTCAATCGCATGTTCGACGAAGACTGGGCGCTCACGCTCGCCGCGTACAACTGCGGTCCGAACCGCGTGCGCCGCACGCTCGACGAAGCGGGTGCGACGACGTTCTGGGAATTGTTGGAGCAGGGCTCTTTGCCGAAAGAGACGCGCGGCTATGTGCCGACGTTCTACGCGACGCTGATCATCGCCAGCGATCCTGAAACCTACGGCTTCGAGTTAGGCAAGGAGACCAATCTCGACATCGAGCGCGTGGAGCTGCGAGGACCGGTGTCGCTCGCCTGGATCGCCGAAACGATCGGCGTCGATGGCGATGAGCTGCGGAACCTGAATCCCTCTCTGCGCCGCGGCGTCGTTCCTCCGGGACGCGCTTCGGTGCGCGTGTCTTCATCCGCTGCCGACACACTCCTCGCGCGCGCAGACACGCTCCGCCAGGAAGACACGTATCTCAAGTACTGCTCCTTCACGCTGCGTCGTGGCGATTCGATCAAGAAGCTCGCCCGCGCCATCGGCGTCAAGCCCGAGACCATCCTGGCGATGAACGACCTCCGCTCCGCCTCGCGCATCGGCACCGGAGACACGATCTACCTCCCCGTCCGCTCCCGCGAGCTCTCCTCGCTGCTCGCGCACGCGAACGACAAGGAGTTTTTCTACGCCGTGCGCAAAGGCGACACGCTCAGCTCCATCGCCAGGAAGAAAGGCCTCACCGTCGCCGAACTGCGCGAGCTGAACGATCTGCCGAAAAAGGCGAATCTGAAGATCGGGCAGAAATTGCGAGTCGCGCAGCCACGCACGTTGAGTGCCGGTGGCATGTAGTAGCGAGTTCCGAGTGGCGAGTTGCGCGGGCGTTTGTGGCTTACGAGACGCTTCCGCTCACGACAAGGCCCGCTGAACTCGCAACTCGCAACTCGCAACCTTTCTTGAAATCTCCACTGCTCACTGCTAGTTTGCGCGGTCACCATGGCCGACAGCAGTGATTACAAACGCACCCTCAACCTGCCTCAAACGACCTTCGCGATGAAGGCGAACCTGCCGCAGAACGAGCCGAAGCGGCTCGAGAAGTGGCGGGGGATGAATCTCTATCAGCTCATTCGCGAGAAGTCCGCCGGCCGCCCGAAGTTCGTGCTTCACGACGGACCTCCTTACGCGAACGGCAGGATTCACATCGGCCACGCGCTGAACAAGACACTCAAGGACATCGTCGTGAAGTCGCGCACGATGCTCGGCTTCGACTCGCCGTACGTGCCGGGATGGGATTGCCACGGTCTTCCGATCGAGCACGCGGTCGGCAAGGAGCTCGGTTCCAAGCGCAACGAGATGGCGGCCGCGGAGATCCGTCGCGCGTGCCGCCAGTTCGCCGCGAAGTACGTCGATGTCCAACGCGAAGACTTCATCCGCCTGGGCGTGTTCGGCGATTGGGATCATCCGTACACGACGATGTCCTTCGATTACGAAGCCGACATCGCCGATGCGTTAGGCCGTTTCTTCGAGACCGGCGCGGTCTACAAAGGACTCAAGCCGGTGCATTGGTGCACGTACGACCAGTCCGCGCTCGCGGAAGCGGAGGTCGAGTATCGCGAGCACACCTCCCCGTCGGTGTACGTGCGCTTCCGCATGGCCGAAGACGCGGTGAAGTCGCTCGATCTGCCGATCGAGAAACCGCTGTACGCGATCATCTGGACGACCACGCCGTGGACGCTTCCCGCGAACCTGGCCATCGCCGTGAAGCCCGACTTCGACTACACCATCGTCGAGCACAACGACGAGAACTATCTGCTCGCCAGCGAGCTCGTGGCGGCGGTCACGAAGAAATTCGGCTGGACCGACTACAAAGCGGGCAAGGTCTTCAAAGGATCCGCGCTCGAGCATCTCCAGTACGCGCATCCGTTCCTCGTGCGCGAAGGCATGTTCGTGTTAGGCGACTACGTCACGCTCGATGCCGGCACGGGACTCGTGCACACCGCGCCGGGTCACGGCGCGGATGACTTCAACACCGGCCGCCGCTACGGTCTCGACATCTACACGCCGGTGAACCATCGCGGCGAGTTCACGCAGGATGTTCCGTACTGGGCGGGGCTGCACGTCTTCAAAGCGAATCCGCAGATCGTCGAGAAACTCCGCGAGATCGGCGCGCTGATCCACTCCGAAAGCATCACTCACTCGTATCCGCACTGCTGGCGCTGCAAGAACCCGGTGATCTTCCGCGGCACCGAGCAGTGGTTCGTGTCGATGGATGCGACCGGACTGCGCAGGCGCGCGCTCGAAGAGATCGACAAAGTGAAGTGGGTTCCGTCGTGGGGACGCGACCGGATCTACGGCATGATCGAGAATCGTCCCGACTGGGTCATCTCCCGCCAGCGGTTGTGGGGCGTGCCGATCACCGTTCTCTATTGCGAGCAGTGCAATGAAGCCGTGACCTCGCGCGATCTCTTCGACAACGTCGTGAAGCACTTTCGCACAGAAGGTGCGGACGCGTGGTACGAGCGTCCGACGACTGATTTCTACGACAAGCCTTGCCCATGCGGCAGCACCGCGTTCCGCAAGGAGACGGACATCCTCGACGTCTGGTTCGACTCCGGCTGCTCGCACATCGCGGTGCTGAAAACGCGTCCCGAGCTCGAGTGGCCGACCGACGTTTATCTCGAGGGCCACGATCAGCATCGCGGATGGTTCCACTCATCGCTGCTCGTCGGCACCGCGATCGAAGGCGGCGCGCCGTATCGCGAAGTCGTCACGTGCGGCTTCATCCTCAACGAATCGCGCGAGAAGATGTCGAAGTCCGCCGGCAACGCACTCTCGCCGCAGGACGTCATCAAGCAGAGCGGCGCGGACATCCTCCGCCTGTGGGTCTCGGTGAGCGACTACACGGACGACATCCCGTTCGGTCCGAAGATCCTCGAGCGCGCGAGCGACGGCTACCGCAAGATCCGCAACACCGCGCGCTATCTGCTCGCCAATCTCAACGACTTCGATCCGGCGAAAGACGCGCTGCCGGCCGATCAGCTTCTGCCGCTCGACCGCTGGATCCTCGATGCCGCGAGCCGCACCGTCGCGCGTTGCCGGCAGGCGTACGAAGAGTACGAGTTCCACGTCGTCTATCACCGCGTGCTCGAGCTCTGCACCGTCGAGCTCTCGTCGATCTATCTCGACGCGTCGAAGGACACGATGTATTGCGACGCGCCGGCTTCGCGCGAGCGCCGCAGCGCGCAGACGGCGATGCATCACGCGCTGCGCGGCCTAACGACCGTGATCGCGCCGATTCTTTCGTTCACCGCGGACGAGATCTACGAAGCGATGCCCGGCGCGAAAGAAGCGTCGGTGCATCTCGCCGAGATCCCGAAGCTCGACACCGCACTCACGGCGGACGAGGCCAGCCTGTGGACGCGCGTGCTCCGCCTGCGCGACAACGTTCTCGCCGTGCTCGAGCGCGCGCGCGCCGCGAAGCAGATCGGGCAATCGCTCGAGGCGGACATCACACTCTACGGAGATGTCGATGCGGGCAACATCGATCTCGCGAAGCTTTTCATCGTGTCGCATGTCGACCTCGAGCCCGCGGACACATCCATCGATGACTGGACCGAGATCGAAGGCATCGGCCGCGTCGGCATCACGTGGTCACCCGCGCGCGGAATGAAATGCGGACGCTGCTGGCAGTATCGCGAAGAGGTCACGACCGAAGGCGGTCTCTGCGCGCGCTGCCAGACTGTCGTCGATGGACTTGCACCGAGCGAAGTCCCGACGGCATGACCACTGCTACACTAGCAACACATTCAGTAAGGAGGTTCTTGTGGCACTGAAGACCAAACAGGTGAAGAAGGTCGCCAAGAAGGCCGTGAAGAAGGTGAAGGCCGCCGCGGAAGACGCGCTCAAGGCAGCGAAGAAAGCGGCGAAGCCGAAAGTGAAGGCGCTGAAGAAGGCCGCCGGTCCGGTCATCGAGTCGGCGAAGAAATCCGCACGCAGCGCGGCGAAGGATGCGCTCAAGGCCGGCGCGAAGGGTCTGAAGAAGGCCGCGAAGTCGATCTAACGGAGCGGCGGCGAGCGACGTGCGTTACGCCGATCTTCACACTCATACCTATCACTCCGACGGAACGCGCTCCCCGAAAGAAGTCGTCGACGTCGCTCTGGCTCATGGGATCGAGGTTGTCGCGATCAGCGATCACGACAACCTCGCCGCGTTCTTCGAGATCAAGCCGTACGCCGATTCCCGCGGGATGATGCTCATCCCGGCGATGGAGTTGTCCTGCGGATTCGAAGGCATCGACATCCACGTCCTGGCCTACGCGTTCGATCCGCACGACGAGCGCATCGAGCAGCGCCTGCGCAGTTTTCGGGAGACGCGCCATCGCCGCGGCTTCGCGATCGTCGAGCGTCTGCGCTCGTTAGGCGTGGACATCAGCGCCGAGCGCGTCGATCAGCTCGCCGCCGGCGGCGCAATGGGACGCCCGCACGTCGCGCGCGCCCTCGTCGAAGCCGGACACGTGACTTCGGTGTCCGAGGCATTCGACAGATATCTGGGCGCGGGCAAGCCCGCGTATGTCGAGAAGGAGCGCTTCCGCATCGCCGAAGCGGTGTCGCTGATTCGCTCCGCGGGCGGCCTGACCTCGATCGCCCATCCGACGCTCTATCCCGATCACGAGCGCATCGTCCCCCAACTTCTCGACGCAGGCATCGATGCCGTCGAAGTGATGCACCCTGACGTCGGCGAGCTCGATCGCGAGCGCTACACGAACCTCGCGCGCTTCCGCGGCAAATTCACGACCGGCGGATCGGACGATCACGGGACCGTGAAGACGAGCGAAACGCTCGGGAAGTTCAAAGTGCCGGAGACGATGATCGGGCCGATTCTGGAGCGTATGCAGTAGGCAGTTCGCAGCTCGCAGGAGTCCCTGCGAACTGCGAACTGCGAACTGCCTACTTCTTCTTCAAGTACGTCTCCAGCCACTTGTCCATCTCCCACATCATGTGCAGCACCGACTCGCGCGCGCGGTAGCCGTGCGCTTCGTAAGGCAGCATCACCAGGCGCGCCGTTCCGCCGAGGCCTTTCATCGCCTGGAAGAGGCGCTCGCTCTGGATCGGGAACGTGCCGGTGTTGTTGTCGTCGATGCCGTGGATCATCAGCAGCGGCTCGTTGATCTTCTGCGCGTGTGTGAATGGCGACATCTTGATGTACGTGTCCGACGCCTCCCAGAACGTCCGCTCCTCGGCCTGGAAACTGAACGGCGTGAGCGTGCGGTTGTACGCGCCGCTGCGCGCGATGCCCGCGCGGAACAGATCGCTGTGCGCGAGCAGATTCGCCGTCATGAACGCGCCGTACGAGTGGCCTCCGATGGCGATGCGATCGCGATCGCCGATCCCGCGGCGCACGACTTCATCGACGATCGCTTGCGCTCCGGCGACGAGCTGCTCGACGTACGTGTCGTTCGGTTCTTTGTCTCCCTCGCCGACGATCGGAATCGACGGATCGTCGACGATCGCGTAACCGCGCAGCAGCCACGGCAGCGGCGTCATCGGATTCACGCGAATGAAGCGATACGGAGAATCGGTGACCTGTCCCGCCGCGCTCGCGCTCTTGAACTCCTGCGGATACGCCCACATCAGCACGGGCAGCCGTCCGTCTTTCGCGGGGTCGTATCCCGGCGGCAGATACAACGTCGCGGTCAGGTCCACACCATCCGCGCGCTTGTAGCGGATCAGCTCCTTCTTCGCGCCCGCGAGCTGCGGCGTCGGATGCGGAAGCTGCGTGAGTGCGCGCGAGGATTTCTTGCGCAGATCGCGCACGAAGAAATTCGGCGGCTCGTTGACCGACTCGCGCCGCGTGATGGCCGTGCGTCCATCATCGAGAAGCTGCACCGCGAACTCATAGTGCGGCGCTTCCGAGCGCCACAGGCGCGTCGCTTTTTTCGTTGCGAGATCGTACGCGTCGAGGAACGGCCGATCGCCCTCGGGCGACGCGCCCTCACCGGCGAGATAGAACGTGTCGCCCTTGCTCGATGTTCGCAGCACCCACGTGCCCTGCGGCGTGAGTCGTTTCAGCGGATATCCCGGATCCGCGTAGCGATCCTCGGAAGAGCGCTCGACGAGCAGTTCCGGCGCGCGCGACGGCGTGCCGGGACGCACGCGCCACAGGCGCGACTTGCGCGTCTTCCACCAGCCTTCTTCGATCAGCGCAAGATCATCGCTGCCCCACAACAGCTCATACGTGCGGAACGCGAGCGTCGCGAGCGTCGCCGGTTCACTGGTGAACGGCGCATCGAGCAGGACGATGCGATCGCGCTGCGCTGCTTCCGTGCGCGGATTTCCTTTGTCGAGCGCCTCGATCCACGCCAGCGTCGCCGGCTTGTCCGCGCGCCACGACACCGCACGCGGTCCCTCGCTGACGGCATCGAAATCGGTCGCCACCGTGTCCGCGAGCGGAAGATCCGCGATCTGCTTGACCACCTTTCCGTCGCGATCCCAGATCTCGATGCGTCGCGGAAAGCGCGACTCGGGGACGACATACGAGAACGGACGATGGGTGGTCTCGACGAGAATGTACTTGCCATCGGGTGACGGCTCGGCGTCCGCGATCATCGCTGCCGCGCCTAACGGACGCGCGGTTCCGTCGAGCGACACGATCGCCACGCGCGACTGCATGTGGTGCTCGAACACACTCTCGTCGTAAGGATTCTTGAGAAGATCCTGGTACGTGCGCGCGGGCGTGCGGCGGCCGAGGTTCTCCTGGATGACCGGGCCTTCGGGAAGGCGCGACGATTCGGGCACATCGCCGTTCGTCGCCGCGAGACGCGCGACGAACGAATCGTTGCCGAGCCAGTAGAACGAGCGCGCGGGATGCGTCGCGTTGAGCACGACCGATCCGACGCGCGACGCTTTCGCATTCGCAGCATCGACGACCCACAACTCGACCGCGTCTTCCGTCGCCTGCGTGAACGCGATGCGCGCACCGTCGCCCGACCACGTCACGTTGCGCGCGCGCAGCGGAGAAGGAAGTCCGTCGATCGCACGCGCTTCGCCGGTCGAGATCCGCACCAGACGCAGATTGCGGCTGTAGCCGAAGCGCGTCTGCTCGTGATTGCGCGGATTGAATCGCAGACCGGCGAGCTTCAGCTCCGGCTGCGAGAGATCCGCGATCGTCAGAAACAGCGGCGCTTCGGCGAGCACGGCCCAGTCGCCGGGTCCGACGAGCATGCCCGGCGTCGGCGGTGCATCGACGAGTGCCGCGAGCTCTTTGGGCGGCATCTGGTAGGTGTCGGCGGCGTAGACGGGAACGACGAAGAGAAGCGCGAGCAGAGAGAGCAGCATGCGTTTCATGGCCCGAAACGATAACTTTTCTTGCGGTTCCCTGTATATCTGCGTGAGACATGCCGCGATTATCCGTGCTCGCCGCGATCGGCCTGGCGTTGTTTGCGGGCGGCATCGCCGCCGCGCTGCTGCGGCTTCCCGAATGGCGCAATCGCAACGTGCCCGATCACGAGCTCTTCGCGACGCGCCTGCGTGAATCCGCGCGCACTGCGGGGCTGGAGATCGAGTCCGATCCGCGAACGAAGATGCGGTCGGAGAGCTGGATCCACGATCAGGAGCTCACCGATCACGAAACCACCTACGACGTCCTCGGCAAAGAGGCCGCGGATTTTCTCGCGCGGCGCGGACGTGGGCCGTTCGTGCAGGCGACCGCACGCAGCCGCTGGCCCGACGGAGAGCGCGGCGACCTGCACGTTCTCTTCTCGATACGCGGAGAGGCGATGGCCGCGCGCTGGATTCACAGCGATCCGTTAGGCGCGCCGACGCGGCGCAGCATCGATCGCGGAGCGCGGCGACTCGCGCTCGCGCGCATGTTCATGCCGCACGGCGCGCCGATGAAAGAGATCGACACGGACGTGCTCGGACAAGGCGCGCATCTCGTCGGTGTTCCCGGATCGCAGCCCGCGGAGACGCTCGTGTCGTACGACGTGACCAGCATCGCCGCGCCGAACGTGCAGCGCGTCGTCGGCTCGGCCGACCTGTGGCGCCGCCGTCTCGAGAACATCTCGATCGGCTCGCTGATGACGCGCAATCTCGCGAAGAACGTCGTCAGTGCGGCGTTGATGTTCGGCGTCTTCGGCTTGTTCATCGTGCTGCTCGCGCGGCGGCGCATCGAGCTCTCGAAGGGTTTGGTGCTCGCGGCGATCTCGATCGCGCTCTCCGTTCCCGGTCCGCTCCGCAGCTCGACGTCGTGGCTGCAATTCGCGGACTCCGCGTTCAAAATCCTCACCAAAGCGGTTGGCCTTTTCGCACTCTGGTCGGTCGCGGAATCGTGGCTGCGCGCGACGATTCCCGGCTTCCGCACGTCGTTCGACGCATTGCGCGCCGGCCGCCTCGGGCCGAAGGGCGGACGCGCGTTGCTCGCGGGCTGGTCGATCGGCGCGGGCGCGGCGGGACTCGGTCTCCTCGGACTGTCGATCGCGACGATGATGTCCGGAGTCGCGCCGACCGAAGGCAGCGTGCGCATTCCGATTTTCGGCACCGCAGCCTCGCCGATCGACGAAGGCGCGATTCGCAGCGCATACGTGCTCCTCGCGATTTGCGCTGCCCTGCGATTGCCGCTCGTTCGTCGCATCCGCGGCAGCGCGACCGCACTCGCGGCGCTGCTCCTCGCGACGCGCATCCCGCTGACGTCTTTCTGGATCGCGCTCGCGATCGGCGTCGTGCTGGCCATCGTCTTCGTGCGCGGTTACGCCGCGTTCGGCCTAACCACGCTCCTCGCCGCGGCGCTCACGGCGACGACGCTTCCCGCCGCGCTCTTTTCTCTCCTTCACCGTCCGTGGCTGACCACGCCCGCGATCCTGCTCGTCTCGGTCGCGATCGCGCCGGTCGTATTCGGAGCGATCGGACTGCGGCGCTCCGCGGATGTCGAGGATGGACTGCACGCCGTGCCTGCCTTCGTGCGAAGACTCGAATCGGAGAACCGGCTCAAGTACGAGATGGATCTTCTCGCGCGCATGCAGCTCGGGCTCCTGCCGCAGGACACGCCGAAGATCGACGGCTACGAGATCGCGGCGCGGTCGATTCTCGCGACGGAAGCAGGCGGCGATCTGTACGACTTCGTGCATGACGCTGCGGGAAGAGTGTGGATCGCAGCGGGCGACGTGTCGGGTCACGGCTACTCCTGCGCGATCGCACAGGCGATGGCGAAGGCAGGTCTGGCCAGTCTCGTCGAGGCGGAGCGCACACCCGCGGCGGTGCTCGACCGCCTCGATCGCGTGCTGCGCGGGAGCGGCTCGCCACGCACGTTCACCACTCTTGTGCTTCTCCGTCTCGACGCCGCTTCCGGCGATGCGCTCATCAGCAACGCAGGACATCCGTATCCATGGATCGTCACCCACACCGGCGCGCGCGAGCTCGAGCTCCCATCGCTGCCGCTGGGCCAGGGTCCGCCGCGCACCTACGGCGACGCGCCGCTGACGATCGATCCCGGAACGACGCTCGTCCTCTCGTCGGACGGTTTGTTCGAAGGCACGGACGCGACCGGTCACGCCTACGGCTTCGATCGCATGGGCGCGCTCCTCCGCAAAGTCGCGACCCGCCCCGCGGACGCAATCCTCACCGCGATCGTCGACGACTGGCGCGAGCACGTCGGCGCGGGCGCGCCGGCGGACGACACGACGATCGTGGTCGTGAAGCGGAAGGCGTGACGCGCGCGGGTTGTTGCTCCGATCCGCATGAGACTCTCCGAGGTCTGGCCCGCGATCGAGCGCGTTGCGCGCGCCGAGGGAGTCCTGCACCTCGGCGCAAGCGATCTCGACGATGCACACGCGGGGCGGTTCGAGGAGTGGATTGCGCGCGGGCATCACGCATCGATGGGATATCTCGCGAAGAACACGGCCATCCGCACGAATCCGCGCCAGCGTTTTCCGTGGGCGAAGTCGGTCGTGGTCATCCTCGTGCCGTACGCGTCGGAACGGCCTAACGCGCCCGAGCACGCGCTCAGCCACGGCATCGCGCGCTATGCGTTAGGCGACGACTATCACGAGGTTCTCGATCGCATCCTGCGCAGGATTGAGGACGAGCTCGCAGGCGTGAAGACCTGGCGGTACGTCGACACCGGGCCGCTCTCCGATCGGTCCTACGCCGCGCAGGCGGGACTGGGATGGATCGGCAAGAACGGCCTGCTCATTCACGAAGAGGACGGCTCGTACTTCTTCATCGGCACGCTCCTCACGTCGCTCGAGAACGACATCGAGACCGCGACCGTTGCGGATCGCTGCGGCGCGTGCACGCGCTGCATCGATGCGTGTCCCACGAACGCCATCCTCCCCGATCGCACCATCGACTCCGCGCGGTGCATCAGCTACGCGACGATCGAGCATCGCGGCCCGCTCGACCCACACCTCGCCGCACATCTCGAAGGCAACGCCTTCGGCTGCGACATCTGCCAGGAAGTCTGCCCCTGGAACGCGCATGCCCGCGAGCCGCATCCCGCCTTCGTCCCGCGCGACGAATACCGCGCCACCCCGGTCACCGACCTCCTCCGCTTCGCCCAATCCGACTTCTCCACGCTCTTCCACAAGAGCGCGATCAAACGCGCCAAGCTCGCCGGCATGCAGCGCAACGTCGAAGCGTTGACAGCGAATGAGGACCGAGGGATTCTGTCGCCATGACGAAGCGGGTCACGGTGGAGGAATTGAGGGAGACGATCGAGTCCGTCATCGACGACATCGAACAGGGGAACGCCATCGATGTGGTGCGGGATGGCCGGACGATCGCGACGATCAAGCCCACGGTACAGATCGTTCAACGCGGGACCACGTATCCGTTCCGGAACTTCAATCCCGGTCCCCTTCCGAAGAATCGCGACTTCGACGTCGTGCAAATGTTGATCGACGAGCGCGAGTACGAACGCTCGGGCAAGAAGTACGGCTTGTGATTTCCGCGTATCTCGACGCCTCGGTCATTCTCCGAATTCTGCTGGAGGAAGAAGCTCCCTTGCAGGAGTGGAGCGACCTCGAAATCGGCGTGTCGAGCCAGATCGTCACGGTCGAATGTCACCGAGCCCTGGAACGGCTCTGGCGCGAGCACAAGCTCGACGACAACGAATACGCGTTGAAGCTGTCGAAAGTGAAAACGATACTGGGATATCTCGAGCTGATCGCAGTCGACGAATCCGTGATCGCGCGCGCTTCCCAACCCTTTCCGACACGTCTCGCGACTCTCGATGCGCTGCATCTTGCCACCGCGATCCTCTATCGCGAGAACCAGCCGGGCGATGTCCGGCCGCTTCTCCTCGCGACGCACGATCACGCGTTTGCACGCGCAGCGCGCGAGATGAGATTCGACGTCGTGGGATCGCCGGAGTGAGGCGTGGCTGATTCCGAAGCAGATCGCGGTGCGGATGCACCTATAACAGCGGCAGCTCGAACGCGCGGCCGACGATCGTCGGATCGACGGAACGATCGAGGTACTCCCACACGGCCAACGCATCCGGATGATTCGCGATCGGCGGCGCGAGCTTCCGCGTCGCCGGATCGTTGATGATCATGCGCGCCCGGCGATACCAGTGCATCGCCTCCTCCGGATTGAGCCGCAGCTCTTCGCGCACGCCCTGGATCAGAAGGTACTGCTCCGCCGGAATCCCCGACGCTTCGATCTGCGCATACGTCGGCGCCATCTGCCGCGCCCGCGCGCGAATGATCTTCAGCTTCAGGCGCAGCGACTGCGTGTCGAACGCCGCGCGGCTCATCTCGCACAAGTGTCCGATCGCCAGGCGCAGCTGCTCCGGCTTTTCGCTCACCAGCAGTCCCGCGCGATAGCTGCGCGAGGAACTGCCCGTGATCGCTTTCACCGCGGTCCACATCACTTCGGCCGCGACCGAGAGCTCGATCGAGGAATTCGGAATGGAGAAGGTCAGCGTGGCGACGCTTCCGCGTAGAGGCTCGGTCTGCAGCTCGATGCGCGCGCCACGCGCGGAGAGGTTCTCGATGTTCACCGGCTGCCCGTCATATTCGCCAGGCAACGACGGCGAGAGATAGAAGCGATCGGTGGAGCGAAGCTCTTCGATGCGATTCGTGCGCTGCGATTCTTTGAGCTGCGTGATCAGCGCGTTCACCACCTCGGGCGGCGCATACGTGCGCGCTCCGGAAACGAACTTGCCCTGCAGCGCGGCATCGGGCTGACTCCAGACGATCACCGCCTCGAGCGTCACGGGCGTCGATCGATTCTCGACCGCGATCGACAGCAGCGATTTCGTTCCCATCTCCATCACTCGGTCGTGGCGGAATCGCGCGCCCTTCGCGGAGATGTCACACACCGCAACGGGTGCCGCGCCGAACGTCGCCGCGAGCGGCGGCGCGAGCAGATAGCGCTCGGCCGAGCGAAGGTTGCGTGCTGCCTCGTGCATGATTTTGGACTGTCGATCAGCTTACGCCCCGTGGGGAGGGCATCGCAATCGCGCATCCGAGGTGTAGCACCGCCACGGACTCGATTTTGTGATATGGCTCACTTCGAAGGAGACGGTTATCGCGATGGAGCGCAAGTTCGACATCGTTACGTTCGACTGTTACGGAACGCTCATCGACTGGGAGAACGGCATCGCCGATGCGTTTCTCCGCGCCGCGCGCGAGGACGGCGTGACGCTGCGCCGCGACGAGATTCTGCGCGCGTACGCGCTGATCGAGCCGGTCGTCGAGCGCGAGCGGTTCCGCCTCTACCGCGACGTCCTCACCGAGACCGCCGCGCGCGTCGCTCACGCCCTCGGATGGCCACTCGCCTACGAGCGCGGCACGTTTCTCGTGACGTCACTCACGTCGTGGAAGCCATTCGCCGACACGAACACCGCGCTCGAGCGGCTGCGCAGCGCGGGCTACAGGCTCGGCATCCTCTCGAACGTCGACGACGACCTGATCGCCGGGACGCGCAAACAGTTCACGGCCGACTTCGATCTCGTCGTCACCGCGCAACAGGTGCACTCGTACAAACCCGCGCATGGGCATTTCCTCAGCGCGCGCGAGCGCATCGGCAACGCGCGCTGGTTGCACGCCGCGCAAAGCGATTTCCACGACATCGTGCCGTGCAATGTGCTCGGCATTCCCAACGCGTGGGTGAATCGAAAACAAGAGGCGCCCCTCCCGGGAGGGACGCCTAGGTACGAAGTGAGCGATATGGCGGGGCTGGCGGAGCTGCTGGCCTAACGGCTACATCGTCTCCACGATCATCGCCGCCGCTTCGCCGCCGCCGATGCAGATCGCCGCGAGGCCGCGCTTCAGACCGCGGTCCTGCAGCGCGTGGATCAGCGTGACGAGGATGCGCGCACCGCTCGCACCGATCGGATGCCCGAGGGCGACCGCGCCGCCGTGCACGTTCATCTTCTCGTGCGAAATGTTCGCGTCCTTCATCGCCGCGAGCGCCACTGCCGCGAAGGCTTCGTTGATTTCGAAGAGATCGATGTCCTCGACGGTCATCTTCGCGCGCTCGAGCACGATGTCGATCGCTTTCGCGGGCGCGGTCGTGAACCACTCCGGCTCGTGCGCCGCCGTCGACTGCGCGATGATTCGCGCGATCGGCTTCAGGTTGTTCTTCGCCGCGTAATCCGCCGATGTCACCACCAGCGCCGCCGCGCCGTCATTGATGCTCGACGAGTTCGCCGCGGTGACCGTGCCGCCGTCTTTCTTGAACGAAGGCTTCAGCGTGGGCATTTTCTCGAGCGGCGCGGAGAACGGCTCTTCGTCGTCGACGATCGCGACCTTCCCCTTCTTTCCTTCGATCTCGACGACAGCGATCTCTTTCTTGAACTTCCCGTCGCGGACCGCGTCCTGCGCGCGGCGATACGACTCCTTCGCGAACGCATCCTGCTCTTCGCGCGTGAAGTGATACTTCTCGACGCACAGCTCCGCGCAATTCCCCATGTGCTTATCGCCGTAGGGATCCCAGAGGCCGTCGTGAATCATGACGTCGAGCAGCTTGCCGTTGCCCATGCGGTATCCGCTGCGCGCCTGCGGCAGCGCATACGGCGCGTTCGACATCGACTCCATGCCGCCCGCGATGGCGAGGTCGTACTCGCCGCAGCGGATGTCGTTCGCCGCGTACATCACGGCCTTCATCCCGGAGCCGCAGACTTTGTTGACGGTGACCGCACCCGCGGAGACCGGAATGCCGGCATAGATGCCTGCCTGCCGCGCCGGCGCCTGGCCGATCGCCGCCTGCAGGACGTTGCCCATGATGACCTGCTGAATCTGCTCGGGCTGGACGCGGGAGTTTTCGAGCGCGCATTTGATCGCGACCGCGCCGAGGCGCGGCGCCGGAAGCGCGGAAAGAGTTCCGAGAAATGAACCAATCGGCGTGCGCGCGCCGCCGAGGATGACGATTTCTTTCATGGATTATGGCTCCTTGAGCATGTTGCGTGCGGCGTTCTATCACGAACATGGTTGGCAGTTGGCGGTTGGCGGTTGGCGGTTGGCAGGAGCCCGCTCCCGCCAACCGCCAACCGCCAACCGTTTGCTAGAATACGCCGCCCCTCGAAGACCGCATTACAACGACAGGAGTCCTCATCATGTCCCTTTCTTCGATCACCGACCGCCGGATTCACGTTCAGCCCGCCGAGGTCCACAACGTCCTCGGGCGTCACATGCTGGCCGACGGTTACGACATCGTCATGGATCTCAAGAAGTCGAAAGGCTCGTGGGTCTTCGACTCGCGCCGCGGACGCAACGTCCTCGACTTCTTCACGAACTTCGCCTCCTGCCCCATCGGCTACAACCATCCGAAGATGGACTCGCCGGAGTTCCGCGACCGCATCGCCGATGCCGCGGTCAACAAACCGGCGAACTCGGACATTTACACGACGTACATGGCGGAGTTCGTCGAAACGTTTGCGCGCATCGCGATTCCGCCCGCGTTCAACAAGCATCTCTTCTTCGTCGAAGGCGGCGCCCTCGGCATCGAGAACGCCATCAAGGCCGCGTTCGACTGGAAGGTGCGCAAGAACTTCAAGAAGGGCCATACGCAGGAAAAAGGCCATCAGGTCATGCACCTGCGCGAGTGCTTCCACGGCCGCAGCGGCTACACGCTCTCGCTGACGAACACCGCCGATCCGCGCAAAACGCAGTACTTCCCGAAGTTCGACTGGCCGCGCATCGACAATCCGAAGATTGCCTTCCCCGCGACCGAAGCGACGCTCGCGGATGCGGCGAATCGCGAGAAGGCCGCGCTCGAGCAGGCGAAGCAGTTCCTCGCCGAGCGGAAGGACGACGTCGCCGCGTTCATCATGGAGCCGATCCAGGGCGAAGGCGGCGACAACCACTTCCGTCCGGAGTTCTTCCGCGCGATCCGCCAGCTGTGCGATGAGAACGAGATGGTTCTCATCTTCGACGAAGTGCAGACCGGCGTCGGCCTAACAGGAAAGATGTGGGCGTTCGAGCTCTACGGCGTCGAGCCCGACATGTTCTGCTTCGGCAAGAAGACCCAAGTCTGCGGCTTCGCATCCAACGACCGCATTTTCGACATCCAGGACAACGTCTTCACCATTTCCTCGCGCATCAACTCGACGTGGGGCGGAA
>Ga0075428_100003746_pt1 | contig 16665 bp, 14 predicted proteins | sample RhiMetdeltSRZDD2_FD_75291 | JGI IMG/M metagenome (GOLD analysis project Ga0075428, IMG submission 75291) | Populus rhizosphere microbial communities from Tennessee, USA - Rhizosphere MetaG P. deltoides SRZDD2 | ecosystem: Host-associated > Plants > Roots > Rhizosphere > Soil | place: USA... | reverse complement strand
CGCGAGTCCTCGCTCGTATCAGACGTGCTGAGGCAATCGCCGGAAGTCAACTTGGCAGTGACGCGCCTGAAGCTCGGCGACTTCGTCGTCAATGGACGGTTCGTTTTCGAACGTAAGACCCTATTGGATCTGGTCGTGTCGATCGTGGATGGCCGCCTTTTCTCCCAGTCCCAACGATTGGCGTCCTCGCCCTTGCGGCCGGTTCTCGTCATCGAGGGCGACGATCGAGAAATGGCGAGTTACGACATGAGCTGGGAATCCATCCAGGGTGCGCTCGTCACCCTAGGTCTCTTTTTCGGCATTCCGATCCTGCGAACGCACACGCCGGAAGAGACCGCACAGACCATGCTGATCGCGGCACGACAAGCCAACACGATCGCGACCGGAGCCCTACCGCGGCACGGCTATCGCCCGCTCGGTAAGCGGGCGCGCCAACTATTCATCCTTCAGGGGTTGCCGGGGATTGGCCCAGGGCGTGCGCAAAGGCTGCTGGAACGCTTCGGGAACGTGCGCTCAGTCATGAGCGCCGCCGCTGAAGACCTACAGGAGGTGAAGGGAATCGGAAAAACAGGTGCTGGGAAAATTCGTTGGGCCGTGGAAGAACCACTTCGGGGCTGTAGTTACAGTGCGTCCTGATCTTCAGGCTTCGCGGTGACCGCCGCGGTTAGTGCTGTTCCACCCGGAGAGAGAGCTCGAGGACGCCGCGGTTACACCCGTCCACTTTCCTGTTACTTCCCAAGTGCACTTTTGGGTGGAACAGCACTGGACGCCAGCGTTTTCTTCCATCTGTCCACCTCAGCTCTTATGTAGGCGTCCGCTTGCTGCGGCGTGGTCGGCGTGGGCTCCGCACCGAGGTTTCCGAGAAGCTCCTTGCTTGCCGCGTGGTTCAGCGCGGCGATCACTTCGCTGTTCAACCGAGCCATGATGGGCTGCGGAGTTCCGGCGGGAACGATCATCGCCTGCCACAGGTAGAACTCGAAGCCCGGCACGCCGCTCTCCGCGATGGTCTGCACCTCCGGGGCGACGGGACTGCGGCTTCGGCCGGAAATTCCGAGCGCCCGCACCCGTCCGGCCTTGACTTGCGGCAGCGAGGCCACGGTCGACAGGAAACACATGGGGATCTGGCCGCCCATCACGTCCGCCAACGCCGGCGCGCCTCCCTTGTAGGCGACGTGCACAAGATCGACGCCCGCCTGCGCCTTGAACAGTTCGGCGATCAGGTACATGGTGCTGCCGGTGCCCGCGGACCCGTAGTTGTATTTTCCGGGATTCGCCCTGGCAACTGCGATCAGCTCCTTGACGGACTGCGCGGGGAACGCCGGGTTCACCAGGAGGAACATCGGAACCCGCAACACGAGGCTCACGGCCGAGAAGTCCTTCAGCGTGTCGTAGGCCATTTTGTCGTTCAAGGCCGGGTTCGCGGCATGGGCCACATCGACCACCATAAGGGTATGCCCGTCCGGCGCCGCCCGCGCCAGGAGCGCGGTCGCGATCATGCCGCTCGCCCCCGTCCGGTTGTCGGTGATCACCTGCTGCCCCAGGCCTTCGGAGAGCCTGGCCGCCAGCATGCGCGCGCTGGTATCGGTGGCGGCTCCCGGCGGGTACGGGACCAGCATCCGGATCGGCCGGGTCGCGTACGACTGGGCCGCAGCCAAATCGGCTGCAAGCCCTGCCACGACGAGGAGTATCGCAATCGAGCCAAAGCGGTAGTTCATGGTGGATATGCCGTATGGAAGTCGCCCGGGCCGGTACGTTACCCCTGGCGCTGCGCTAAAGCCACTTGGCTTTACGAAACAGGTAGAACAGGTAGACATCTATCCCCGCCATTACCGCGAGCGAGAGCGGGTAGCCGTAGGGCCACTTGAGCTCCGGCATGTGCTCGAAATTCATGCCGTAGATACCGGCGATCATGGTCGGCACGGCCACCAGCGCCGCGTAGGCGGCAAGCCGCTTCACGATCTCGCTCTCCTGCAGCGAGATGAGGGACAGGTTGACCAGGGTCCCCGTGACCACCATGTCGCGCTGGTTGTCTATCGACTGGTTGATGCGCGAGAGATGGTCGTCGATGTCGCGGAAGTAATCCTGGGTGCGCGTGCAGATCTCCGGCACGCGTCCGCCGTGCAGCTTGCCGATGTATTCCTGCAGCGGGCCCGCCGCGTGCTTGAGCACCGTCAGCTTCTGCCGCAACGCGTACAACGACTCGATGTGCTCGCGCGCCGGGTTGCCCTGGAACATGTGGCGCTCCACGGCCTCCACCTCGTCCTCCAGCCGTTCCAGAACAGGGAAATAGCGGTCCACCACGGTGTCGATCAGGGCGTAGAGCACGAACGCCGAGCCGTGCTTCAAGAGCTCGGGCTCGCGCTCGGCACGGGCGCGCACGGCGAAGAATCCCTCGCGGGTGCGGTTGCGAACCGACAGCACGTAGTTCTTCCCCACGAATATGTTCACCTCGCCGACGTTGAGGTCGTCGTCGATGTACTCGACGGTCTGCACCACCGCGAACAGCGAGTTGCCGTACTCTTCGAGCTTGGGGCGCTGGTGGCCGTAGCGCGCGTCTTCCACCGCGAGCTCGTGCAGGCCGAACTGCTGCTGCATCTCGTCGAGTTCCGCGGGCTCCGGGTCCTTGAGCGCCACCCATACGAACGTCCCGGGCTCACCCAGGTACTTGTGTATGTCCTGCTTGGGAAGGTCCGCGAGCTTCTGGCCTTCGCGATAGGCGACGCAGGCGACGAGCATGCGCTGATTTCCTGTAGCCGGGCGCGGCCGTCAGCGGCGCGCCGTCCGGCAATGATAAACTGCAAACGGCCCCCGTGGTCAGAGGGATGGCCATGAAAGGTCCGCATGACTGAGATGCAGATCGTGATCGCGGGAGCGGCCCTGGCGGCCGTGGCCGTCATCGCATGGCTCATCCGGGGCGCGATCGCCCGCGCCGCCCTGAACGCAGTGCAGGAGAGGCTGGCGGAGTTCGAAGCGCTCAAGGCCGAGCACGGCAACACGGTTGCCGAGCTGCGCTACGAGACCGAACGCCGCGCCGCGGCCGAGGCGACCGCTTCGCGCGTGGTCGGCCTCGAGCGCACGCTAGCCGAGCGGTCCGGCGAGGTCGCCGCGCGGGATTCGCGCCTCGCAGAGCTGAGCACCCGCATCGTGGAGGAGCGCAAAGCCGCGGCCGAAAAGCTTGCTCTTCTCAACAACGCGCAGGAACAGCTTGCCGACGCCTTCAAGGCCCTTTCCTCGGATGCCCTGCGGAGCAATAACCAGACCTTCATCGAGCTCGCCACCGTCACGCTGGAGAAATTCCAGGAGGGCGCGAAAGGCGACCTGGCGGCGCGGCAGCTGGCCGTCGACGAGCTGGTCAAGCCGCTCAAGGAATCACTGGAGAAGGTGGACGGCAAGATGGGGGAAATCGAGAAGGCCCGTATCGCAGCCTATGCCGAGCTCACGACTCAAGTAAAAGGCCTGGTCGAGAACTACCTGCCTTCGCTGCGGAACGAAACCGCGAACCTGTCCCGGGCGCTGCGCCAGCCTCACGTGCGCGGGCGGTGGGGCGAGATTCAGCTGAAGCGCGTGGTCGAGATGGCCGGGATGCTGGAGCATTGCGACTTCTACGAGCAGGAAAGCCGCACGACCGAAGACGGACGCCTGCGCCCCGACCTGATCGTGCGCCTGCCCGGCAACAAGAGCGTGGTGATCGATTCCAAGGTCCCGCTTGCCGCCTTCCTGGAGGCGACGGAGCTCGACGCCGGCAGCGAGGTCGCGCGGGAGGAGTTGATGGCGCGGCACGCCAGGCAGGTTCGGGACCACATGGTTGCCTTGGGGCGCAAGGCCTATTGGGACCAGTTCAATCCTGCACCCGAGTTCGTGGTGCTGTTCCTGCCCGGCGAGATGTTTTTCAGCGCGGCGCTGCAGTACGACCCGGAACTGATCGAATTCGGTGTCGGGGAGCGCGTGATCCTGGCAACACCCACCACGCTCATCGCGCTGCTCAAGTCCGTCGCCTATGGCTGGAAACAGGAAGCGATAGCCAAGCACGCGCAGGACGTCGCCGACCTGGGGAGGCAGCTCTACGAGAGGCTGGGAACCCTCGCCAGCCACTGGAGCGAAGTCGGCGTGCGGCTCGACAAGGCGCTGGAGTCCTACAACAAGGCTGTCGGCACGTTCGAGTCGCGCGTCCTGGTCTCGGCGAGGAGGTTCCGCGACCTCAAGGTCACGCCGGAAGACGCCGAGATCAGCACCCTGGAGCCGATCGCCCGGGAGGCGCGCTTGTTGCAGCCTTCGCTGCTGCCGCCCGCCCCTCCCGACGAAGGCGAGCGCTAGCCTTTCCGCGCTTCAGGAGGCGCGGTATTTCTTCGCGAACTCCCAGTTGACCTCGAAGCCGAAACCGGGCCGGTCGCTCAAGTGGATGTAGCTGCCGCGCCGCTCCGGCTTTCCGCTGAAGAGCTCGTGCGAGAGAGGATCGCGCGTGTGGTCTCCATGCGATTCCACCGCGAACGCGCACCGCGGCAGCGCCGCCACCAGGTGGCCGTGCAGCTCGGGCGCGGTGTGCGGCGCGATCATCACGCCGTGCTGCTCCGCGAGCGCCGCGACCCGCAGCGCTTCGGTGAACCCCGCATAGCGCGTGCCGTCGTACTGGACGTAGCGGATGGCGCCGGAAGCGATGAAATCGCGCATCGTGAAGCGCGTCCACTCGCGTTCGCCGTGCGCGAGCGGGATGGACGTTGCGGCGGCCACGCGGACGTAATCGGCGGGCTGGAGATACCAGTGCAATGGCTCTTCCAGCCAGAAGATGTCGAGGGGCTCGACGTGATGCGCGAACTCGATGCAGCCGTCGATGTCGTAGGGTGCGTTCATGTCCAGCATCAGCGATGCGTCCCTGCCTATGGCCTCGCGCACGACGCGCACGCGCTTCGCCTCGTCCGCCGGCGCTGCGGCGCCGGTCTTCAGCTTGACCGCCCGATAGCCCGCCTTGACGAAGCCGGCCAGTTCCTCGCCATACACCCTGTCCGGCGCGCCGGGCCGGTAGTAGCCCCCGGTCGCATAGGTGAAGAGCGGGCGGTTCTGCCCGCCCAGGAGCTTCCACACCGGCATGCCGGCCTGTTTGCCTTTGATGTCCCAGAGGGCGATGTCTATGCCGCCGATCGCCGCCATGATCTGCGGGCGCTCGTTGCGCGAGAGCGGCGGGGGCAACCCGTCGGTGGGCTTGATGCCTCCCGGCCGCGGGCACGTCAGGGAAAAAAGCCTGTCCCACACCGCGACATGCCCCAGCGCGTCCATGCCGCGAACGATTTCTCCGAACCTCGCGATCCATTCGCAGATGGTCTTCATCGGCGAGCCCTTGACCTGGCCGTAGCCGGCGATGCCATCGTCGGTGCGCACCTCCACGACGATCATGCTCGAGGTCTTCAGCTCTTCGTGCGCCGTCCACAACTCGTCCTTCAGCGGCACGGAAACGGGATGCGCGGTCACGGCAGCGATGCGGGTCACGGCTTTCTTCTCCTGTCGTCAGTCGGGTCGGCGTAGGATAATACGCTATGCTGTTGAAGGCACTCAAAGAAGCGGCCCGGTCGCTCACCGCACGGAAGGACGACGTCGGCGCGGAGCGGAATGGCGTCGGGCGGGAATTTCCGCTCGAGGTGGAGTTCAAGCTCGGAAAGCTGCACTCGCACGCGCCGGTGGACCGCCACCTGGAGCTGCTGTTTCACGGTACCCGGATCGGCGGCGAGAGCTTCGTCGCGCTCCACCGGCGCTGCCTCGAGCAGACGGGGACCGGCCTCACGGCGGCCAGCATGTTCCAGCGGTTCCAGACGCGCCTTGCGCTCGTCAACTACTTCCTGGCGACGCTGCCCGTGCCCGGCGCGCGCGCGGAGTGCGGCGCCTACCGCGGCGCGACCGCGCTGCTCCTGTGCCACGCGTGGCGCAGCCGCCAGCCCGGTTACCGGGGCGAGGATTTCTTTCTGATCGACAGCTTCTCGGGCACCAGTGCGTCGGTGGCGCACGATTTCATACCGGTGCGCGGGGCGGACGGCTCGACGCGCATGGAGGCGTTCTTCCCGGCGGGGAAAACCGACACGTCGGCCGAGCTGGTGCGCAGCCACTTCACGGAGTTCCCGGAGGCGACGATCTGCGCCGGGTGGATCCCGCAGGTCTTCGCCACGCTGCCGGAGCGCAACTGGGGCTTCGTGCGCATCGACCTGACCCTCTACGAGCCGACGCTCGCGGCGCTCGAGTACTTCTACCCGCGGTTGAACCCGGGCGGAGTCATCGCGTGCGACGGCTCGATCTTCTGCCCCGGCGCGGAAAAGGCGTGGGAGGAGTTCTGCGCCCGCAACAATATCCGCTACGTCATGCTGGGGCACCGGCAGCACATTCTGATCAAGCAGGAATAAAACCTGTCGGGTTTTGAGACGGTCTGGTTGCCGTCATCTCCCGAACAACTTCGCGGCGCGCGAGCGCAGCGTCGTCACAAGATCTCTCGCCTTCTCCTCCGGCGTCACGCGATTGGCGGACGGCGGATACGTCTGGAGCAGGTGGGCGGCCTTGATGCGCGCCGCCCACATGGCGCGCGCGAGCGCCCGCCGGCCGCGCCCCGGATAACCTGCGATATCCGCCTCGCTCAGCATACCGCACGCCTCCAGCCCGCCCTCCGGCGTGAGACGCAGCAGGTTGCCGGTCGCGGGGTCCGCGAACCGGTTGTCGAACACGTGAATCAGCTGGACGCGCGCGCCGGTCGGCGTTTGCATCTCCACGGGTGCGCCGGGATCCGGCCCGGGCACGCCGACCTCGGTCACGCTGTGCATAGCCATCCGCGTGAGCATGTCGAGGGCCGCCAGCCGCTCGCCGTCCGGCGCCTGGCCGGCAGACGGCAGGCGCGCGGAGAACCCCCACAGCGCCCGCCCCCACCGCACATTCGTCCGCTCGTGGTCGAGATCGAGGAAGAACGGATTCAGGACCGGCTCGCCCGCCATGCCGTAGCCGTAGCTCTCCGCCACCCAGCCATCCATCTCGGCTTCGTCCTCCTCGTAGGCCGACGCCACGAGCTCGATGCCGCCGGAAATCAGGCGGGTGAAGCTGCCATCCGAGAGCCAGCCGCGGTGCCGGCCCAGGCCCGGATGGAACATCACGGCGAGATCGAACGCCGCCCCGCCCTCGTCCGCGAGAAATTCCGCGAGGTGCGATCGCACGCAGCGCGCGGGTTTCCCCGGCGCGAGCGCGCCGGCTGCCGAGGTGAAGGAAGGATCGAGCTCGGCACCGACCAGCGTCACGGCCGCTTCGCACTCGCTGCCCAGCAGGGCCGGCAGCGCCGCGTACCACCTGCCCTGGTCCACGGCATCGACGGTCTCCGCCCCGATCACGAGGACCCGCGGCCGCCCGCGGCCGGCGACGTGAGGCATGCGCCGGGCGACCCATGTCGCGATGGCGGCGGGAGCCGCGAGGACGGCGCGGGCGAGCGCGGGTTCGATCCCGGCAAGAACGGCGAATCCGGGACGCGCCGCGACGGCTGCGATCAGCTCGTCCCAGTTGCCGCAGCGCAGTACGGGTGAAGCGTCCATGTCCGGATCAGGTGAACACGCCAACCACCGCGCCCACCATCAGCGTCGCCAGCGTGCCAGCCGCGATGGAACGCATGCCGAGATCGACGATTTCTTCCCGCCGCTCCGGCACCATGGTCGCCATTCCCCCGATCATGATGCCGAGGCTGCCGAAATTGGCGAAGCCGCACAGGCAGTAGGTCATGATGAGCCGGCTGCGCGGGGCGAGGCTCTCCGCAGGCAGGCGCGCCATCTCGAAATAGGCGATGAACTCGTTCAGCACGGTCTTCGTGCCCATGAGCGCGCCGGCGGTGACCGCTTCCGCCCAGGGAATGCCGGCCAGCCATACCAGGGGCGCCATCACGAGACCCAGCGCGCGCTGCAGCGTGATCGGCGCGCCGCCCAATTCCGGAAGCAGCCCCAGCCCGAGATTCACGAGCGATACGAGGGCGATCAGGACGATCAGCATCGCGACTATGCCGAGCAGCAGCGCGAGGCCGTCGAGCGTGCCGCGCGTGATCGCGTCCATCGAGCTCGTCGCGGGACTGGCGGGCGCCAGCCTGCCGGCGGTCGCCGCTCCGCCCGGAGGCACCATGACGGCGCCTATCACGATCGCGGCCGGCACGCTGATGACGGAAGCCGAAAGGATGTGGCCCATGGCCTCCGGCACGATGGGCGAGAGCACGCTCGCGTAGATCACCATGACCGTGCCGGCGATCCCCGCCATGCCGCAGGCCATGACGATGAAGAGCTCCCCGCGGCTCATGTCCTTGAGATAGGGGCGCACGAAGAGCGGCGCTTCCACCATCCCGACGAACACGTTGGCGCCGGCCGAAAGACCGACCGCTCCGCCGACACCCATCGTTCGCTCGAGCAGCGCGGACATCGCGCGCACGATGGCCGGAAGAATGCGCCAGTAGAAGAAAAGCGAAGTGAGCGCGCTCAGCACGAGCATCAGCGGCAGCGCGCGAAACGCCAGCACGAAGCTCGAGGTTCCCGGCCGCTCCTCGAACGGCTGCTCGCCGCCGCCCAGGAAGCCGAACACGAAGCGGGTTCCCTCCTGCGTCGCCTTCTCCAGCGCGAGGAGCGCGTCGTTCAATTCGAAAAAGAACGCCTTGGCGAGGGGCACCTTGAGCAGCAACGCCGCGAGCGCGATCTGGAGCAGCGCGCCGGCAGCGACGATGCGCCAGGGAAAGGCGCGGCGGTTCTCGGAGAGGAGCCAGGCGATGCCGAGGAAGGCGAGGAAGCCGAATGCGCTCTGGAGGGCGAGCAAGGAAAGTCCTCGACGGCTTCGCTCAGAACTTCCTGGGAGTTGCTAACACAATAAGCCCTCTCATCCCCCCCTCCTTCATCCAGGGAGGGAATTTCCACTCTCAGCTACGGCGCCACGTAGTACCCTGCGCCGAGTCTTCCAGAACGATGCCCGCGTCGAGCAGCTCTTTCCGGATGCGGTCGGACTCGGCAAAGTTTTTCGCCTTACGGGCAGCCGCGCGGTCTGCAATGAGTTTTTCAATCGACTCGGGCGTATAAGAGACAGTCCCACTCGAAGCCAGCCTGGCGTCCTCGGCCTTCACATTCAGTTGACCGGTAATTCCGCCCTGAAGGAAGGCGACCGGATCGCGTTGCAGCAAACCGAGAAGCCCGCCAAGAGATTTCAACAGCTTCGCGATGCCTGCATCGTGCGACCGGTTGAGCTCGTTCGCCAGGTCGAACAGCACCGCCACGGCCTCCGACGTGTTGAAGTCGTCGTTCATCGCCTCGTGGAAGCGTTTCGCGTGGACTTCGGTCCAGTCCACCTCCGATGCCGCCGCCGGAATCCCCCTCAACGCCGTGTAGAGGCGAGCCAACGAGTGCTTCGCGTCCTCGAGATTCTGATCGGAATAGTTGATCGGACTTCGATAGTGCGTGCGGGCAATGAAGAAACGGACGACTTCCGGGTCGTATTTCGCCAATACCTCGCGAATGGTGAAGAAGTTGCCCAGCGACTTCGACATCTTCTCGTTGTCCACCCGGATGAAGCCGTTGTGCATCCAGTAGTTGACGAACTTCCCCCCGTGCGCGCCCTCCGACTGCGCGATCTCGTTCTCGTGGTGCGGGAACTGCAGGTCCTGGCCGCCGCCGTGGATGTCGAAGTGGCGTCCGAGGAGCGCGCTCGACATGACCGAGCACTCGATGTGCCAGCCCGGCCTGCCCTGGCCCCATGGCGACTCCCAGAACGGCTCCCCGGCCTTGCCCTTCTTCCACAGCACGAAATCGAGGGGGTCCTGCTTGGTGATATCCACCTCCACCCGCTCCCCCGCCTGCAGCTCGTCGAGCGACTTGCCGGAAAGCTTTCCGTATCCGGGAAACTTGCGCACCGCGTAGTTGACGTCGCCGCTCGCCGCGGTGTACGCGAGGCCGCGCGCCTCGAGCTGGCCGATCATCTCCACCATCCCGGGCACGTGCCCGGTCGCGCGAGGCTCGAAATCGGGCTTTTCCACGCCCAGCGCAGCCGCATCCTCGTCCATCGCCTGGATGAAGCGCACCGTGAGGCTTTCGACCGGCTCCCTGTTCTCCTTGGCGCGCTTGATGATCTTGTCCTCGATGTCGGTAATGTTCCGGACGTAGGTGACCTGGTAACCGAGCGCCCTGAGCCACCGCCGGACCACGTCGAACGCGATCAGGAAGCGCGCATGCCCGAGGTGGCAATAGTCGTATACCGTCACGCCGCACACGTACATGCCCACCTTGCCCGCTTCGATGGGGACGAATTCCTGCTTTTCCCGCGCGAGCGAGTTATAGATTTTCAGCATGGTTCGGCGTGCCGGTCAGGCGGCATTGCTCGGAAGCCTGCGGGCGGTCCTGCCTCATGGGAGTCCGCAGCAACCCCGCCTCCGACAAGCCGTGCGGAGCCTTGGGGTTCGATTCTACGGGCCGCCCTGAATCCCCGGCAACGCTGGCGAAGCGGAGTGTTAATTGCCTGGGGTTCTTGGTAAAATTTCGAGGATTTCTCGACTAACCCACTGAGTTCTCAAAAAAGTATAACACAATGATTCTACGCGCCATCCGCCTGATCGCCGTGGCCGTAGCGTTGTTGCCCGGCGTGTACGGTAGCCCGCCCGTCCTGGCTCAGAGCGACGAGCTGCAGGAAGCCAACCAGCTTTTCAAGCAGGGACAGCTCGACCGCGCGCTCGAGCGGATCAACGCGCACCTCGCGAAGAATCCCAAGGATGCCCGCGGCCGTTTCCTGAGAGGCATCATCTTCACCGAGCAGAACAAGCCCAACGACGCGATCAAGGTATTCACGGAGCTGACCCAGGAATTCCCGGAGCTGCCCGAGCCGTACAACAATCTTGCCGTGCTCTACGCCTCGCAAGGTCAATACGACAAGGCCCGCAACGCTCTCGAGATGGCGATACGCACGCATCCCAGCTATGCCACCGCGCATGAAAACCTGGGCGACATCTACGCCAAGATGGCGAGCCAGGCCTACGACAAGGCCCTCCAGCTCGACAAAAGCAATACCACGGCGCAGACCAAGCTGAACCTGATCAAGGACCTCTTTCCGGCCGGCAAACCCCGCCCGTCTGCGAAGGGCGAGCCGCCCACGAAGGTTGCGGCCGCGCCCGCGGTAACCAAGCCGGCTCCGCCTGCAGCGGCCCCGCCTGCGCCGCCCGCGACCAAGTCCGCCGAGCCAGCCCCGAAGGAGTCTCCCAGGGAGCCGGCGGCGAAGAGCGCTCCACCGAAAGAGCCGCCCGCTGCCAAGGCAGAGCCGGCGGGCAAGGAAACGGCGAAGCCCGCGGCAGCGCAGAATCCCGACGAGGTCGTGAAATCGCTGAAAGGCTGGGCAAAAGCGTGGTCCACGAACGACGTCGATGGCTACCTCGCTCACTACGCACCGGATTTTCGCACGCCCAAGGGCGAGAAGCGGAGCGACTGGGAAGCGCAGCGCAAGGCGCGCATCGCCAAGCCGCGGAAGATCGATGTCGACATCGAGGCGCCCAAGGTGACGTTCAGCGACACGAAGCGGGTCACCGTCACCTTCCGGCAGCGCTACGAATCAGGCGGCCTGAAGGTATCGAGCACCAAGACCGTGGTCATGGTCAAGGCGGGAGAGAAATGGCTCATCCAAGAGGAGCGGGTCGGTAGTTGAGCACGCCACACACAGCGCACCGGACCGCACGCAGGCACGCGCTGCGCTATACCCTCGCACTCGTCCTCGGCGTCGCCGTCGTTGCCGGCCTCGGGATCGGCGTCGGCAGGGAGCCCACGCTCGCCGTCGCACGCACCGCCGCCCCGGCCGCCGTTGCCGCTGCCGTTACCCTGAATGGCAATCATGCCCGCCCCTCCGAAGTGGATGCGCTGCTCTATCGCACCATGCAGGAGATCAGCGCCAATCGCCTCGGCACCGCGTTGACCGAGATCGACAAGGTCATAGGCACCTATCCCAATTTCCGCCTCGCGCACCTGATCAAAGGGGACCTGCTGCTGGCGCGCCGCCAGCCGATCACGACGGTGGGCAACGCGGAACACGCTCCGCTCGCGCGCATCGAGGATTTGCGGGACGAAGCCCGCGTGCGGCTGGCGCGTTATCACACGGCGCGCCCCGGGGCCCAGGTACCGCGCTACCTCGTGCAGCTCGATGCGGAGCAGCGCCACGCGCTGGTCGTGGATACCTCGAAATCGACGCTGTACGTATTCGAGCATCGTAACGGCGAGCTGCGCTACGTCGCCGACTACTACACGACCATAGGAAAGAACGGGATCGACAAGAACCGGGAAGGCGACCAGAAGACGCCGCTCGGGGTCTATCACGTCACCAGCAGCATTCCGCGCCAGAAGCTCACCGATTTCTACGGGACCGCGGCGTTCCCGATCAACTATCCCAACGAGTGGGACCGCCGCCAGGGCCGCAACGGGTTCGGCATCTGGCTGCACGGCACGCCGTCGGACACCTACAGCCGCCCGCCACGCTCGAGCGACGGGTGCGTCGTGCTGACCAACCAGGACCTCGAAGCGATCGCCCGCAACGTCCAGATCGGCCTCACGCCGGTCATCATCGCGGACGGCATCGAATGGGTCGCTGCGGATGCCATGCGGGTGCTGCGGGAGGAGCTCGCGCAGGGGCTGGAGACCTGGCGTCGCGACTGGGAAAGCCTGGACACCGGGCGCTACCTGCAGCATTACGCGCCCGGCTTCACCTCGGGCAAGCTCGATCTCGAGCAGTGGGCGGCCCACAAGCGGTCCGTCAACTCGAGCAAGACATGGATCAACGTCAAGCTCGACAAGGTCAGCGTATACCTGTATCCGGGGAGAGACGATCTCGCGGTCGTCACGCTCGACCAGATCTACGCGAGCAGCAATCTCGAGAACCGGATGCGCAAGCGCCTGTACTGGATCAGGGAAGGCGGGGCGTGGCGCATCATCCATGAGGGTGCTGCGTGAGGCGCAGCTTCGCGGTCCCTCACGCAGCACCCTGATAGAAGGTCTCCATCCTTATTTCGACAATCGGTCCCACAGATATCCATGGCTAAACTTGCAGCGTTTCTTTTCTCCCTTTTCCTGTCCACGATAGTTATCGCGGCCGCTCCCCAGGTTGAATTCAAGACCAGTCTCGGAACTATTGTTGTGGAGCTTTCTCCCGAGAAAGCTCCACAGACCGTGGAGAACTTCGTTCAGTACGTGAAGGACGGGTTCTACGACGGCACGATTTTTCACCGCGTCATCTCCGACTTCATGATCCAGGGCGGCGGCTTCGGCGGCGACTTCAAGGAGAAGAAGACCCGGGCCCCCGTCCGCAACGAGGCGGAAACCGGCTTGAAGAACACCGTCGGCACGATCGCGATGGCGCGGACCTCGGATCCCCATTCCGCGACGGCGCAGTTCTTCATCAACGTGGTCGACAACGCCATGCTCGATTTCAAGTTCCCCACCGAGCAGGGCTACGGCTACTGCGCGTTCGGGAAAGTGGTGAAAGGCATGGACGTCGTCGAGCGCATCAGAAAGGTTGCAACCGGTCCCGGGCCGGGACCTCATCGCGATGTGCCGGTCAAGCCTGTCGTCATCGAAAGCGCCCGCGTGATCGGTGAACCCGCGAAACCCGGCGCGACGCCGAAAGGCGGCAAATAGCCCTCACTCTACGAAGGAGTCACATGGTCAGACTGCATACCAACCACGGCGTCATTTCCCTCGAGCTCGACGCCGAGCGCGCTCCCGAAACGGTCGGAAACTTTCTCCAGTACGTGAAGGACGGCCATTTCGACAACACGGTGTTCCACCGCGTGATCGACGGCTTCATGATCCAGGGCGGCGGGTTCGCGCCGGGAATGAAGCAGAAGCCGACCCGCGCGCCGGTGCAGAACGAGGCGGGCAACAAGCTCGCAAACAGCCCGTACACGGTCGCCATGGCGCGCACGTCCGACCCGCACTCCGCCAGCGCCCAGTTCTTCATCAACGTCGCCGACAACGCTTTCCTGAACCACACCGGTCAGACGCCACAGGGTTGGGGCTATTGCGTGTTCGGGCGGGTGACCGAGGGCAAGGACGTCGTGGACCGGATCAAGAAGGTCAAGACCGGATCGCGCGGCATGCACCAGGACGTGCCCGTGGAGGACGTCGTCATCGAGAAGGCGGAAATCTCGGAAGGATGAACGTGGAAAGTGGAAGGATGAAGTGCGCGCACACAATCATGCGCGCGCCGGAGAGCATTTCGGTCATCCTTCATCCTTCATCCTTCATCCTTGAATGAAGATGCACAGCATCTTCGTCTCGGACCTCCACCTATCCCCCGAGCGCCCGCGCATCGTTCAGACGTTCTTCGGCTTTCTGACGGGAACCGCCGTCCACGCCGAGCATCTCTATATCCTCGGTGATCTGTTCGAATACTGGGTCGGCGACGACGACCGGGACGAGCCGTTCAACGCGTCGATTGCGGCTGCGCTCGCCGCGCTCGCCGGGCGGGGCGTTGCACTCCACCTCATGCAGGGGAACCGCGACGTCCTGCTGGGACAGGAATTTGCGCGACGCTGCGGCGCGGACATTCTCGCTGATCCGACGCTCCTGCATCTGTACGGCACGAAAACGCTCGTCATGCACGGCGACACCCTGTGCACGGACGATGTCGACTACCAGAAATTCCGCGCCTACGCGCATGACCCCATCGAGCAGCGGCGTTTTCTCGGGCAGCCGCTCGCCGAGCGCCGGAAGCAGATCCTCGGATTGCGGGCGCAAAGCGAGGCCGCCAAGGAACTGAAGACCGCCGAGATCATGGACGTCGCGCCTGCCGCCGTGGAGGACGTATTACGCGCGCACGGCTACCCGCGCCTGATACACGGCCACACGCATCGCCCGGCGCGCCACGTCCACGTCGTCGACGGCCACGAGTGCGAGCGGTGGGTGCTGCCCGATTGGTACGAGCAGGGCGGTTGTCTGCGCTGCGACGCTTCCGGCTGTGCTGCCCTTACGCTGTGAATTTCTGCAGGGACCGCGGCAGGACGAAGATGACGAAGGGAAAGCGGCGAGGCCGGCAGCGAACGAAGGGACGGCCTTTATGTCCTGTACCATGACGGGTCAGGTCCCGGCCGCGGTGCGCCTGAATCTTGGAGTAAACTTGGCCGGGGACCCACCCGTATGGACATGTTCGGTAAAGGAACATCCGAGAACTTCCTGTCGCAGGTCGACCGGCTGATCGACTGGTACCGGCTCGACCCGCTGGTACACGCGATAAGCGTCCGGATTCATTCCGAAGTGCCGCAGGCGGCAGTGAAAATGATGCTGCTCGCCCGCTGGTATGGCCTGTCCGAGCAGGCGCTGTTTGAAGCCGTCCAGGACCGCCTCTCCTTCCGCAGGTTCCTCGAGCTCCCGCCCGAGGACGACGGCGCCGATGCCGAGCTTGCCGAAATCTACCGGCGCCAGGTCACGCAGGCGGTGATCGAGGCGCAGAACGTAATCCACGCGATCGAGGCGCAGCTCCTGGCCAGTGGATTTTCCATCCGGCCCGGGCTGGCAGCGGAAGCCGCGGTGGTGCCCGTTTCCTCCGACTCGGTGCCGGACGATTTCGCAGAGGGCGGCGCCCCCCCGGCGGGCGGCGACCCGGCGGATTTTCGGCGCCACCTCGAAACCAGCTTTTTCCAGCCCGGCGAAATGGCGGACCTGCTGCGGCAGGGCGAGAGCGCCTTGGTTCGCGGCGGCGCCAAGGTCGCTTCCAGCACCAACCCGCCGCGCAGGTCGGCAGCCGCCGAGCTGGTGCCGCTCCCCGAGCAGGAGGCGCCGTCGATACAGGCCGCCGTCGAATGGCCGTGGGGCTTCACCATGGACCTCACGGACCGCCTCAAGGTCGGACGCGATCATCGCTTCTGCCTGTTCGCGTCTGAGCTCCAGCCCTATCTCCACGTCTCGCGCAAGCACGCCGAGCTGACGCCCTGCCCCGAAGGCGTGTGGGTGCGGGACTTGAAGTCGCGCAACGGCACGTTCGTGAACGACGAGGAGCTGCCCAAGGGGCAGGCGTACCTCGTCGACTCGGACGCGACCATACGCTTCGGGCCGCACTGCGTGCTGCAGTTGAAGATAAGGCGCAGTTAAATCCGGGTAAATCCGGACGCTGCGCGACGGTTTACCTCCGCGCGTTGACGCACGTCAGGTGGCAGGCGTACCGTGATAAATCGAATGTCGTCGATCCATTAAAGGTTAGGCAGCCGGCGAATAGCCTTGAATCTACCCGAGGAAACCCTGTACGAGATCAGAAATGTCCAGCAGGTTCCGGGTGAACCGAGGCGGAGATGGTTTTTTTCACACGAGATGGATCTCATTGTCTGGTCCGATGCGGCCGACCAACCGCTTTTCTTTCAATTGTCTTATGACAAGCATCGCATAGAGCGCATTGTTCGCTGGAAATCCGCGAATGATTTTACGCATTGGCTTGCTAATGACCGGGCAACCGATGAGGATGCTTGGTGGGGCTCGCAAGGAGCAGGGTTTATGGTGCCTGATGGCCCATTCGATGCACGACGCGTTCGGGCAAGGTTTCTGACGCTGTCCAGTGCCATGCCATGGAATATAACCGAGTTCGTTGCGAGTCAGCTGCGACGACATCGCGCCTATCGATCGAAGAGCGACGGGTGGGAGGTCATGGCTCTGGTGTCGCTGCTGGCAGTTTCAATGG
>Ga0075428_100003744_pt1 | contig 16672 bp, 15 predicted proteins | sample RhiMetdeltSRZDD2_FD_75291 | JGI IMG/M metagenome (GOLD analysis project Ga0075428, IMG submission 75291) | Populus rhizosphere microbial communities from Tennessee, USA - Rhizosphere MetaG P. deltoides SRZDD2 | ecosystem: Host-associated > Plants > Roots > Rhizosphere > Soil | place: USA... | reverse complement strand
GTTCTTGCCCGAGTGGTACATCGCCGTCGCCGTCGCCATTGGCCCCGGCAGGAACGCCTGGACCTGGTCGGCGCGGTAGCTGTTCTTCTTGAGCCACAGCGCGAGCTCGAGCATGTCCTCGTCGGTCGTGCCGGGATGCGCAGCGATGAAATACGGGATCAGGTACTGCTTCTTGCCCGCCGATTGAGAGTAGCGATCGAACAGCTGCTTGAACTTGTAGTAAGCGCCGACGCCGGGCTTCATCATCTTCGAGAGCGGGCCTTCGCCGATGGCCTCCGGCGCGATCTTCAAGTAGCCGCCCACGTGATGCTGCGCGAGCTCTTTGACGTACTCGGGCGACTCTACGGCCAAGTCGTAGCGCACGCCCGAGGCGATCAGGATCTTCTTGATGCCCGGTAACGCGCGCGCGCGCCGGTACAGGTTGATCAGCGGTGCGTGGTTCGTGTTCAAGTTCGGGCATACGGCGGGGTATACGCATGATGGCCGCCGACAAGCCGATTCGATCTCGCGGCTCTTGCACGCCAAGCGATACATGTTGGCCGTCGGGCCGCCGAGGTCGGAGATGACGCCCGTGAAGCCCGGCACCGAATCGCGAATTGTCTCGATCTCTCGCAGGATCGAGTCTTCGCTGCGGTTCTGGATGATGCGGCCCTCGTGCTCCGTGATCGAGCAGAACGTGCAGCCGCCGAAGCAGCCGCGTTGGATCGTCACGGAGAAGCGGATCATCTCGTAAGCTGGGATCTTCGCTTGGCCGTACGACGGATGCGGCACGCGCGCGTACGGCAGCTCGTAGATGCGATCCATCTCCGCGCTCGTCAGCGGCAACGGCGGCGGATTCAGCCAGACGTCGCTGACGCCGTGCCGTTGCACGAGCGCGCGCGCATTGCCGGGGTTCGACTCCATGTGCAGGATCCGCGACGCATGCGCGTAGAGCACCGGGTCGTCGCGCACCTGCTCGAAGCTCGGCATGCGGATGTAGCTCTTTGCGCGCTCCGCCGTTGGAACACGGCGCGTGAAGCGCACGACGTGCACGCCGGGCTCGGGCATGGGCTGCGCCGCCGCAGTTTTTTCCGGTTCCATCGCGTAAGGGTCGGGATGCGGTTGTACCGGCCCGGGCGCGTCGAGATGCGTCGAATCGATCTCGGTCCAGCCTTCTTGGGCTGCGCTGCCGAGCAGCGCCGTGCCGCGGACATCGCGAATCGTGCTCGGCTGCTCGCCCGCTGCGAGGCGATGCGCGATCTCGACGATTTGCCGCTCGCCGTTGCCGAACACGAGCAGGTCGGCGCGCGCGTCGAGCAAGATCGAGCGTCGCACCTTCTCTTGCCAGTAATCGAAGTGCGCGATGCGGCGCAGGCTCGCCTCGATGCCGCCGATGACGATCGGTGTTTCGGCGAACGCCTCGCGCACGCGCTGCGCGTAGACAATTACGCTGCGGTCCGGGCGCTGGCCGCCGACGCCATTCGGCGTGTACGCGTCGTCGCTGCGCACGCGCTTGTCGGCGGTGTACCGGTTGACCATCGAGTCCATGTTGCCGGCGGTGATGCCGAAGAACAGCGCGGGTGCACCGAGCCGCTCGAAGTCTGCCGTCGAGCGCCAGTCGGGCTGGGAGATGATTCCGACGCGAAAGCCTTGTGCCTCTAGCACGCGGCCGACGATCGCCATTCCGAAGCTCGGGTGGTCGACGTAGGCGTCGCCGGTCACGAGGATCACGTCGCATTGATCCCAGCCGAGGAGGTCCATTTCCTCGCGCGACATCGGCAAGAACGGCGCCGGCGTCAAACGGTGCGCCCAATGCTTGCGGTACCCGAAAAGCTCGGGAGCCTTCGGCTTTGTATTCAAGGCGCTTGCTTGCATGGGATTTCGGGGGCGCGCGGCGCCGCCTGGGTAGCAGGGTACCACTTCGAGGAGGGCCGCGGAGGGCTAGATGACCCGTGCCCGCGAGTCAGTTCACCTTCGTGTGATAGAAGCGGAACAACGCGCCTGCTGCGGCCGTATCAGTCGAGCCGAGGCTCAGCACGTGCGACACGTGGTTCGCTCCGCTGAGGCGCTCGTACGTCGGGCAACCAGCGCGCGAGCGGCACAGCTTGGCGAAGAGCTCCGCGACTCCGGCCTGAACGATCGGCGGGTCGTACTCGGCGCTCCACAGCATGAGCGGCACCTGCATACCCGTGTAATGATCGACGAGGGCAAGAGGCATGGAGCTGGTGGCGCCGTCGAAGTAGTGACTCAGGTCGTCGCCGAACGCGGCATCGAACACTCCGGAGCTCAAGATCGCAGCCGCCGCTCCTAGACCCTCCGGGCGTTGCGCCCGCTGATCGAACAGGTACTCAGCAATGTGAGTGGCGCCCGTGGAGTTGCCCATGAGAACGATGAGCTTCCGATCGCCGCCGTGTTGCTCGATGTTGTCGTTAACCCAGCTCAGGAGCAGGCGCACGTCTTCGGCACCCGCCGGCGATCGAACCTCGGGCCCGTTGCGGTAGCGCGCGAGCACGCCGATGCCGCCGACGCTCGCGATCGACTTCGTCACGTTGTCCGCGTTCGGGGCGAGGGCATCGCCATGCAAGTACACGAGAACGGTCGTGCCTTCGCTGAAGCCCCCCTCAGGCACGAACAAGTCGAGCGTTTGCGCCGGATCCGGCCCATAGGAAATCGCGTTCGTGCGGACGATGCCGGCGTCGCTCTGAGCCCCGCGCAGCTCCGCATAGACTGCGCCCGTCGCGGCCGCAACTTCGGCGTTCCAGTTGTTGCCTAGGGCTGCGATCCGAGCGCGAGCCGCCTGTACGGCATCGGCTGCCGCGTCGTTCGTCGCCGCCGGATGCTGCCCGGCGCCATGGGCGCCGCCGTGGAGCGAGGCGACCGCATGACGTATGTGCGTGGGCCCGCCGTGAAGCACGACTGCTGCGGCCGCAGCTGCGAAAACAACTGCTGCGCCGAGCGCAGCCACTAGTTTCATGCGCACGTTTTGCTCCTCGGGACGATTTGGATGAGGGCGTGTAAAGTAAATTAGACACGACTTGATGTCAAATATACGTGACTTTTAGACCTGTATTTTTTACTCTGTGTCCGGTATAGCGGATATCCGAGGCGAGCCGTCGATGTCGTTCCGAGAAAAATGCGCGTGGATCTCGTTCGTTCTGTTGCTGCTGCTCATCGTCGGCTTTGCCGCCGCCGGGCACGTCGAGGGTGCCGGGTTCCACTACTTCCTCACGCTGCTGCTCGCGTTCGCGCTCCTGCAGGTGCTATTGCGCCTGATCATCCGCTGGCAGGCGCCAAAGGACGCGCGCACGCCGAAGGATGAGCGCGAGCAGCTCATCGACCTCAAAGCGGCGCGCATCGGTTTCTACTCGTTGGTTGCCGGCGTGCTGCTCGCGATGCTGGCGGTGCACGTCCACGGCAATCCATGGAGCGGGCTGCATACGATGATGCTCGCCGTGCTCGTCGCGTGGGCGATAAAGTTCGCGAGCGAAATCGTGTACTACCGCCGAGGTCGTTGACGTGGTGCCGCCGCAAATCACCATCACGAACACGATCCGCAAGCTGCGCTTCGAGCACGGCGAGATGACGCAGCAAGATCTTGCCGAGCGCGTCGGCGTGACGCGGCAGACGATCAACGCAATCGAGCTCGGCAAGTACTCGCCGTCGCTCGAGGTTGCGTTTCGCATCGCGGCCGCGTTCGGAGTCCGGCTCGAAAACGTCTTTTCGTACGAAGGCGGGTCGCAGTCGCAATGACGCGCTCGCTTGCAACGCGTCTGCGCTCGCGGCCTCGAGTGCGCGCGACGTTGGTCGCCGCTTTGGCGGCCACGCTGGCCGGTTGTTGGAGCCCGACGCCGCCGACGCCCGGCGGCTCGTTCCGTTTCGCCGTGTTCGGCGACGGGCCTTACTACGGGCACGAGAACGGCCGCGCGGAGCGCGTCATCGATGCACTGAATGCCCGGCCGCTCGCCTTCGTCATTCACGTCGGCGACATCATGTGGCAACGCTGCACGGACGCCGCGTACCGCAAACGCCGCGAGCTCATCGAGACCATTCGGCATCCCGTCGTTTACACGCCGGGCGACAACGAGTGGTTGGACTGCGTCGATATCCGGAGAAGCGATGATCCGCTCGATCGCCTCGCGAGCTTACGGGCGACGTTCTTTTCTCCCGCCGACCGCAGCTTGGGCAAAACGCCGCTCGATCTCGAGTCGCAGTCGTCCGATCCCGCGCACGCGGAGTTCGTCGAGAACGCCCGTTGGTCGCACGGCGGCGTGACGTTCGTGACGATTCACATCGTCGGCAGCGCGAACGGCGGCCGGCCGTTCCGGGGACGCACCTCGCGCCACGACGAAGAAGTCGCGCGACGCACGCAAGCCGCGGTCGACTGGCTGCACGACAGCTTTCAGGCCGCCGGCGCGGCCGACGCCGCAGCCGTCGTCGTCGCGCTGCACGCCAATCCGTCGTACGCGCCGAGCTCCGCGGAGCACGCCCCCTACGCACCGATCGAAGACTCGCTCGTCGAGCTCGCAAAGCGATTCGGCAAGCCGGTTCTCGTCATTCACGGCGACGAGCATCGGTACACGATAGACCGCCCGTTCAAAGATCCCGTGACGGGCGCGCCAGTCCCGAACATGCAGAGGCTCGAGACATTCGGCTCGCCGCACATCGGTTGGGTGGACGTCGTCGTCGATACGGCGCTCGCCGAGCCGTTCCGCTTCGAGCCGAACGTCACGCCGCGTTGGATGTGGTGGTAGTGTGACCGCGTCCAATTTCGCTGCTGCGAGGCACGATGACGGTTTACGTGTCGATGCTGCGCGCCGTCAACGTCGGCGGCAGTGGCCTGATCAAAATGGAGGCGCTGCGCGAAGCGTACGAGGCCATCGGGCTGGCCGAGGTGCGCACCTTGCTGCAAAGCGGCAACGTGGTGTTTCGCAGCGGTCTCACGGATCGAGCGCGGCTCGTGAAGCGCATCATGCAAGAGATCGAGCGGCGGTTCGATTTGCAGATCGAGGTGATTCTGCGGACTCTCGCCGAGGTCGCAAGCATCGTCGACCGCGGTCCCGTGCTCTCGCCGCGCGCCGACAAGAGCAAGCTGCTCGTGATGTTCCTCGCTTCCGTCCCCGACGCCGCAGCGCAAGCCGCGCTCAAGAAGTGGCACAAAGACAAAGCGCTGAAAGAGATGCTCGAGCTACGCGGGCCCGAGATCTATCTCTACTACCCCGACGGCGTCGGCCGCTCCAAGCTCACGAGCGGCGTGATCGAGAGCAAGCTCGACACGGCGGGCACGGCGCGCAACTGGAACACGCTGGTGAAGCTCGTCGAGGTCGGTCGGTCGCTCGAGACGCTTGGCCGGCCGAAAAAGAATGCGCGGCGCGAGAAAGGCGCTTAGAGCCGATCGAGCAGCTTGTCCGTCAGAGTCTCGCGCTCGGGGTGGAAAGCGCCGAGCGCGGCTCGCGTGTAAGGCTTCAGCTTTTCGACGCCGTAACGAAGATAGCCGACCTCGCGCAGCTGCCGAAGCGACTCACGGTAGTGCTCTAGCAGCGCGTTCGAAACGGCGGCGCCGCCGTGGCGCAAAACAATCGCCGCCGATTTCGACAGCACGCGCGCACGCTCGGGCAGCTCCCCGACAGCAGCGACTGCGAGCAGCGACGACACCTGAAACAGCGAGCGTTGCTCGCGCTCGGCGGTGGCGCGCAGGTCTTGCCACAGCCGCGTGACGGCCGAGGCCGACGGCAACTGCGGCGCGGGCAATTGGCGAGCCTCCGCGGCGAACTTGCGCCACTCGTCGCGCAGGCCGGCGATGTCGAGCGGTGGTGCGTTGACGCTCTCCGCGAGCTGAGCCGAGCTGCGCTCGAGACCACAGAGCAGCTGCTCCATCGTGGCGAACGAGTCGTCGGGTTTGAGGAGGCCTTCCTTCTTCAGCGCTTCCGCGATCTCGGGGATCAGCTGCCGGCCGAAGCCGGCGACGTCGGCGAGCGCCGCGAGCACCCACACCGGCGACGCGCGAAACGCAACGAGGCCCATGAGCTCGATGCCGTTGCCCGCGGCTCGGCGCAGCAAGAAATCCTGACCGAGCTGCTGCTCGGTCGGTTGCGAGCGTTCTGTTCCGCCGACGTCCTCGGCCAGGAATTGCAGCGTGACTTCGACGAGGTTGCGATAGAGGCGGCCGCGGCGAAGGCCGATCGGTAGCACGACGGCCGCCACCTCGCGCACGGTGCCTGCTGCGAGCGCCGACGCGGAGCGCACGACGCGCTCGGGAAGCGACGCTCCGTAGCGCACGCCGCGGCGCTTGCTCAAGCTCCGGAGTTTGTCGCGAACGCCCACGGCGTGAACCGTATCACGGCTCTACGCCAACGCGCCGCCGCGCTCTTGCGTTTTGGGCGGCGAATAGGCGACATTTACGGCCAGGTTTAACAACCCAAAGGAGGTGATCCCATGTCTAGTGAGATTCTTGGGGTTTCGATGCGGTGTGAGTGTTCCTGCCAAGGGCGAGGCGCTTAGCAACGCGTACCTTTTTTGGGTTCAGAGACCCCGTCTCACGGAGGGCCGCGCAAGCGGCCCTCTTTGTTTTCGGCGCGTGAGCACGACGTCGCGCATTCCCACGTCTGCAAAGAATCCATTAGCCGGCCTAATGGCTGCCCGGATCCTCAGCCGCCAACCGAGGCCACTGCGCGACGGCTCGTGAACTGACGCGCAATTGGCGTGGTCGATATGTCGCATGCTGGGCACCCTGCGTTTTGACGGGGTGCGCAAAGTGGCTTTTCTCGGCCACCCCCTGCAAAATGTCGTTTCGACGCGCTTTCCAGCAGCCGTCGGATGGAGATCTGTATGCACATGCCGAACATTACGCAGCTGCTGATCATTCTCGTGATCGTGGCGCTGATCTTTGGGACCAAGCGTCTGAAGGAAGTCGGCGGTGACCTCGGAAGCGCCGTGAAGAGCTTCAAGAAGGCCATGAGCGCGTCCGGCGAGCTCGACGACACGCCCGCGGAGCCCCCCAAGCAGCTGGCGCGCGACGAAGAAAAGCAAAAGCAGTAATTTTCCCTCCTTTCGCGACCCGCTTCGGATCGGCGGGGCCGCTCCTCTACCCGTATGCAGTGGCTATCACGCACGCCGAATTTCGATTTCGTCAGATACCGCCGCGTCGCGATGGTCACATCGACCACGCTGTCGCTGCTCGCGATCATCGCCATCTTCTACCCCGGGCTGAACTACGGGATCGACTTCACGGGCGGCATACTCGTCGAGGCCCGTTTCGCGGCAGTGCCGGAACTCGACAAGATCCGCGCGGAGCTCTCCGGCGGCGGGTTCGAGGATACGCAGGTCACGGGCTCGGGCACGGACGTATTGATCCGGCTGCCGCCGCCGGAGGGTGTGGAGGGTGCCGAGGCGAGCGCTGAAGCCGTCGCGGCGCTGCGGGACCGCGTTCTCGAAGTGCTGCGCACCGAGGATCCCGACGTCACGATTCTGCGCGCAGACAACGTCGGCGGGCAGGTCGGCGCAGAGCTGTTCGAGAACGCGGGCCTCGCGCTCCTATTCGCGCTGATCATGATCTTCATCTACGTGATGCTGCGCTTCCGCTGGAAGCTCGCCGTCGGTGCCATCGTGGCCACGGTCCACGACGTGCTGGTCACGACCGGCATCTTCGCGATCGCGGGTTGGCAGTTCGATCTCACCGTGCTCGGCTCGATCCTCGCCGTGCTCGGCTACTCGATCAACGACACGATCGTCGTCTACGACCGCATCCGCGACAACTTCCGGTTGATGCGCCGCGGCACGCCGGAAGCGATCGTCAACGCGTCCGTGAACCAGACGCTCGCGCGCACGTTGGTCACCGGCGTCACGACGTTGCTCGTGTTGTTCGCGATGATTTTCCTCGCCGGCGACACGCTCTGGGGCTTCTCCGTCGCGCTCGTCATCGGCATCGTCGTCGGCACCTACTCGTCGATTTACGTCGCGAGCTCGATGGCGTTGGTGCTGAAAGTCGAGCAGTCGGACTTCGTCGAGGCCAAGAAGGTCCACGCCGACGAGCTACCGTAACGCGCGTGAGCAAGTCGAAGCCGCGCGTCCGCCTCGAGCGTCCGAGCGCGCGCCGCGAGCGCGACTACCTGCAGGCCGCCCTACGAAGTAGAGCGTTGCATCGCGGCTTCGTCGTCGCTTCGTCGACGCCGAGCGAGTATCGCGCCTACTTGCGGGCGACACGTCGTGCCAATCAGGAGTCGTTCTTCGTCGTCGATGCGGAGTCGGGCGAGCTCGCCGGCGTCATCAACATCAACGACATCGTGCGTCACGCGCAGCTGTCGGGCCGGCTCGGCTACTACGCGTTCGTGCCGCACGCCGGCAATGGGCTCATGCGCGAGGCGCTCGCGTCGGTCATTTCGCGCGCGTTTCGCGAGCTTGGGCTTCACCGGCTCGAAGCGAACATTCAGGCCGGCAATCGCCGCTCGATCGCGCTCGTCGAGGGGCTCGGCTTCAAGCGCGAAGGCAAGGCCCGCGGGTTCCTCAAAATCGGCAATCGCTGGCGCGACCACGATCGCTGGGCTTTGTTGAAAGAGGACTGGCGGTCGCGCTAATCCCACGCCGTCAGGCGCGCGCGTAGCCGAGCGGCAACGCCGTCGTGTCGACGGCTTTGCGCAGCACGAATGACGAATGCACGCCGATCACGCCATCGATGCGCGTGATCTTCGTCAACAGGAAACGTTGATACTCGTCCATGTTCGGGACGCTGATCTTGAGCTGATAGTCGGCCTCTTGGCCGGTGATCAAATAGCACTCGAGCACTTCGGGATAGCCGCGGACGGCGCTCTCGAACTGCGCGAACCGCTCGGGCGTGTGGCGGTCCATTCGGATATGGATCAGCACCGTCAGATCGAGCCCGACGGCACGCGGGTCGAGCCGCACGACGTGCTCGCGAATTACGCCCGCCCGCTCGAGCTCGCGCACGCGCCGGGAGCACGGCGATGCGGATAGGCCCACCCGGTCCGCGAGCTCTTGGTTGCTCAAGGCGCCGTTGGCCTGGAGCTCGGCGAGGAGCTTTAGATCGAAAGAATCGAGTTTTTCAGTCATTGCGCAAGAATACACTCAGATTTGCCGATTTCGCAGCTGAAGATTGCGTGATGGATCAGACTTTGGGTGGAAATAGCGGCAATCTGCCGGGCGGCAGGCCCTAAAATGAGATTTGCCTTAACGGCGGAAGCGGCTCCGCGAACGAACAGGGATCTCTGAAATGAGCGACTTCAACTACCGCAAGTACAAGCCTTACCGCCCCATTTCGCTGGCCGACCGGCAGTGGCCGAATCGCACCCTCGAGCGTGCGCCGGATTGGTGCTCGGTCGACCTGCGCGACGGCAACCAAGCGCTCGTGCAGCCGATGTCGGTGGCGAAGAAGCTCGAGATGTTCGCGCTGCTCGTCGACCTCGGTTTCAAGGAGATCGAGATCGGTTTCCCGTCGGCGTCGCAAACGGAGTACGACTTCGCGCGCCGCCTCATCGACAAGCAGCTGATTCCCGACGACGTCACCGTGCAAGTGCTGGTGCAAGCGCGCCGCGAGCTCATTGAGCGGACGTTCGAGTCGCTGCGCGGCATCAAGCGCGCCGTCGTGCACGTCTACAACTCGACCTCTCCGGTGCAGCGCGAGCAGGTATTCAAGGCCGGCAAGGAAGAAATCATCGGCATCGCCGTCAACGGCGCGCAGTTGCTGCAAGAGGGTGCCGCGCGGCATCCGGGCGTCGACTGGACGTTCGAGTATTCCCCCGAGAGCTTCTCGGGCACGGAGCCCGACTTTGCCGTCGACGTCTGCAACGCGGTCATCAACGTGTGGCAGCCGCAGCGCGGCCGCAAGGTCGTCGTGAATCTGCCCGCAACAGTGGAGATGACGACCTCGAACGTATTCGCCGATCAGATCGAATACTTCTGTCGCCACGTAGCGCAGCGCAAGCACATTCGCGTGAGCCTGCACACGCACAACGATCGCGGCTGCGCCGTCTCCGCCGCCGAGCTCGGCTTGCTGGCGGGCGCCGACCGCATCGAAGGAACGCTGTTCGGCAACGGCGAACGCACCGGCAACATGGACATCATCACGATGGCGATGAACCTCTACTCGCAGGGCATCGATCCGAAGCTCGACCTCGCCGACATGGGCCACATCATCGAGGTCTACAAGCGCTGCACCGACATGCCCGTGCATCCGCGTCATCCGTGGGCCGGCGACCTCGTCTACGCGGCGTTCTCGGGCAGCCACCAAGACGCGATCCGCAAGTCGCTGGCGTTCCATCGCGACCAGGCGCTGCCGCATTGGGGCGTCGCCTACCTGCCGATCGATCCGGCCGATCTTGGCCGGCGGTACGAGGAGGTCGTGCGCATCAACAGCCAATCGGGCAAGGGCGGCGTTGCGCTGGTGCTCGAACGCGACCACGGCATCACGCTGCCGAAGTGGCTGCACCCGGCGGTGAGCCGCGTCGTGCAAGCGGAGGCCGATGCGACGGGCGAGGAGATCTCGTCGCGGCACATTCGCGCGCTGTTCGAGCAGCACTTCCTCACGATCCCCGAAAGCTGGCGGCTCGACGGATACGACCTGCATTCCGAAACGCAGCGCACGCACGGCAAGTTCCGCCTGGCCGGCGGCGCCGCGGAGGTCGTGCTGACCGGTGAAGGGCAGGGACTCATCGAAGCGCTGACCGACGCCGTGAACCGGCGTTTCGGCGTCAGCGTCGAGGTCGTCGAGTTCAACGAGCATGCGATGTCGGCGGGTACGGAGGCCAAGGCTCTGGCGTCGGTCACCGTCGAGATCGGCGGTAAGCAGGCGAGCGCTTGCTGCATCGATGAGGACACCTCGCTCGCGTCGCTGCAGGCCACGTTGTCGGCGATCGGGCGCGCCATCGCGGCCCAAGCGCTGCGGCAAGCGATCTGACGCGCCGAGTGCTCTAGGCGCGTGGCGACCCTACCGCCCGAGCGGCTCGTATTCCGCTCCGCGCGTACGCTCGCGGCGGAGCTCGCGAGCCGCAAGCTCTCGGCCGCGGAGGTCATGCGCGCCTTTCTCACGCAGATCGAGCGCGTGAACCCCCGCGTCAACGCGATCGTGACGTTGCGGCCGGCTGAAGAGCTGCTCGCGGAAGCGGCCGCAGCGGATCGCAAGCTCGCTGCCGGCGAGACCGTCGGACCTCTGCACGGGTTGCCGATCGCCATAAAGGATCTCTCGTTGACGCGCGGTATGCGCACGACGTTCGGCTCTACGCTGTATCGCAACTTCGTGCCGACGTCCGACGATCTGTACGTCGAGCGCGTGCGCCGCGCCGGTGCGATCATCATCGGCAAGACGAACACGCCCGAATTCGGCGCCGGCTCGCAGACCTTCAACGCGCTGTTCGGCGCGACGCGCAACCCGTACGACCTGTCGAAGACCTGCGGCGGCAGCAGCGGCGGCGCGGCCGTCGCGCTCGCCTGCGGCATGTTGCCGCTCGCCGACGGCACGGATCTCGGCGGCTCGCTGCGCAACCCGGCTAGCTTCTGCAACGTCGTGGGCTTCAGGCCGTCGCCCGGCCGCGTGCCGCGGCTTCACGCGAGGTCCGGCGACAGGCTCGGCGTTCACGGTCCAATGGCGCGCAGCGTCGACGACCTCGCATTGCTGCTCTCCGTCATGGCCGGCCCGGACGCGCGCGATCCAACGTCGCTACCGGAGCCGGGCACGACGTTCCGCGAGCTGCGGGAGCCTAATTTGGCCGGCGTTCGCGTCGCCTGGAGCGAGCGCCTCGGCCGCTATCCCGTCGAGCCGGCCGTCACGGCGGTTTGCAACGCCGCGCGCTCGGTTTTCGCGACGCTCGGCTGCGAGGTCGTCGACGGCGAGCCCGACTTCGGCGGCGTCGACGAGCTGTTTCAAACGCTGCGCGCCGACGGGTACGTCGCCGCGCTGCGCGGCGATCTCGAGCGCGGGCGCGCGCAGCTCAAGGACACCGTCGTCTGGAACATCGAGCAAGGGCTGAAGCTGACGCCGGCCGACCTCGAGCGCGCGGCTCGCACGCAAGCCGAGCTCGATGCGCGCACCACTTCGTTCTTCGCGTTGCACGAATTCTTGGTGTTGCCGACGGTTCAATTATTGCCGTTCCCCGTCGAAATCGACTGGCCGCGAGCCATCGACGGTGTGGCGATGCAGACCTACATCGACTGGATGGGGACGTGCTACGCGATCAGCTGCACGGGGTTGCCCGCGATCAGCGTGCCGTGCGGGTTCTCGGCCGAGGGTCTGCCCGTCGGCTTACAGATCGTCGGGCGGCGCCACCGCGATGCCGACGTGCTCGCTCTCGCGCGGGCGTTCGAGCGGGCGACGGAGCTCGCTCGCCGGCGTCCGCCCATCGCAGTCGAGTAGCGCCTAATTTCTATTGCGGAACCGCTTCGCGAGGCAAACAATTCTCCCACGGCTCTTACGGTGTCGACGATGACCATCGGCGTTCCCAAAGAGATCAAACAGAAAGAACACCGCGTCGCGTTGTTGCCGTCGGCCGCGTGGCAGCTCGTGCAGCGCGGCCAGCGCGTGCTCGTCGAGAAGGATGCCGGCGCGGGTGCTGGCTACGACGACTCCGAGTATCGGAAGGCAGGCTGCGAGATCGTGGACGATCCCGCCGGCGTGTTCGAAGCGGCCGAGCTAATCGTCAAGGTGAAGGAGCCGCAGCCGCGAGAGATAGCGATGCTTCGCAGCTCGCACACGCTCTTCACCTATCTGCACCTCGCCGCCGACCGAGCCCTGACCGAAGGGCTGATGAAGAGCGGCTGCACGGCGATCGCTTACGAGACCGTCGAGAAGAACCGTCGGCTGCCGCTGCTCGAGCCGATGAGCGAGATCGCCGGCCGCATGAGCGTGATGATCGGCGCGTATTTTCTTGCCAAGCACAACGGCGGCCGCGGCGTGCTGCTCGGCGGAGTGCCGGGCGTGCTGCCGGGCAAGGTGCTCATCATCGGTGGCGGCACGGCGGGCATGAACGCCGCGCAGGTCGCTACGGGCATCGGTGCTGACGTCACGATTCTCGAGGTCGACGTCGAACGCATGCGGTTCCTCGACATCACGATGCACACGGCGCACACGCTGTACTCGAATCCCGGCGCGTTGCTCGATGCGTTGCCCGATATCGACCTCATCATCGGCGCCGTGTTGGTCCCCGGGGCCAAAGCGCCGAAGCTCATCACGCGCGAGATGCTGCACGTGATGAAGCCCGGGACCGTGTTCGTCGACATCGCGATCGACCAAGGCGGCTGCGCCGAAACGTCGCGCCCGACGACGCACGACAACCCGACGTTCGTCGAGGAAGACGTGACCCATTACTGCGTGACGAACATGCCGGGCGCCTACGCGCGCACGGCCACGCAGGCGCTCACGAACGTCACGTTCCCGTACGCGCAGTGGCTCGCCGAGGGCGGCATTGGCGGCGCGTGCGCCAAGCACCCTGAGCTCAAGAGTGGCATCAACATCCAGGCGGGCCGTGTCACCAACGAAGCCGTTGCGGCCGCGCACGGCTTGCCGTTCTCGGCCGCGATGATCTGACGTGGCGCGAAAAGGCGGCATGACCATAGGCGTCGTCGGCGCGGGCAAGATCGGCGCCACGATCGCGACGCTGCTCGAGTCGTGTGCGTTCTGCGACGCGGTGGCGCTGGCCGACGTGCGGGCCGGCGCGAAGATCAGCGGGCTCGCCAAGACGTCGGTAGCGCAGCTCGACGCGGACAAGCGGAGCGCGCTCGCCGCGTTCGTGAAGCGCTGTGACGCCATCGTCAGCGCGGTGCCGTACTTCTTCAATCGGCAAATCGTCGAGGCGTGTGCTCGGGCACGCGTCGCGTATTTCGATCTCACCGAGGACGTCGCGACGACGACGCTCGTCCGCGCGCTCGCAAGCGAGACGAAGGGTGTGACGTTCATCCCGCAGTGCGGCCTCGCGCCTGGTGCCATCAACATCGTCGGCGGCGCGCTCGCCGCGTCGCTCGACTCGGTTCGCTCCGTCGAGATGCGCGTGGGCGCGCTACCGCTCGCTGCCAGTAACCAGATGAAGTACTACCTGAGCTGGAGCACGGCCGGTTTGATCAACGAGTACTGCCAGCTCGGCGAAGCGCTGCATGACGGGCAGCGGATCGCCACACTGCCGCTCGATGGCGTCGAGCGGCTCACGATCGACGGCGTGGAGTACGAGGCGTTCAACACGTCCGGCGGCGTCGCGACGATGTGCGAGACGTTCGCCGGCAAGGTCAGCGAGCTCAACTACAAGACGATGCGCTATCCCGGCCATCGCGACCTCATGAAGTTTCTGTTGCAGGATCTGAACCTCGCCCGCCAGCAGGAGTTGCTCCGGCAAATCTTCGATCAGGAGGTGCCGTTGACCGATCACGACGTCGTCGTGTTCTACGCGAGCGCCGTCGGCACGAGCGGCGGCGAGCTCGTGCAGCGGAGCTACGTCAAGAAGATCCGCGGCGGCAGCTTCGAGGGCAGGCAGCTGTCGGCGATCCAGCTCTCGACGGCGGCCGGCGTCGTCGCGGTGCTCGAGCTATTCGCGCGCGGGGCCGTCGCGACGTCGTTCGTCCGGCAGGAGTCGATCACGTTCGACGAGTTCCTGTCGACGCAATGGGGCGCGCGCGTTTACGGCGGCGAGCCGCTACAGCAATGAGCACGAAGGCGCGCGCGACGTCGGTAAAGAAGGCGGCTGCCGAAGTCTTCGCGCGGTTGGGCCTCGCGGAGCACAACGCCGGAGTTTTTGCCGGCGAGTGGTTCGGCTCGGGCCCTCCGATCGAGAAGGTGTCGCCGATCGACGGCAGCGTGCTTGCCCGCGTGACGACCGCGACACAAGCCGACGTCGCACGCGTCGTCGCTGCTGCGCAGCAGGCATTCCTCGAGTGGCGGGACGTGCCGGCGCCGAAACGCGGCGAGCTCGTGCGGCGCTACGGCGAGGCACTGCGCCAGCATCGCGCCGAGCTCGGCCGACTCGTGACGCTGGAGGCCGGCAAGATCCTCGTCGAAGGCGAGGGCGAAGTGCAGGAGATGATCGACATCTGCGATTTCGCGGTGGGTCTCTCGCGCCAGCTGCACGGCCTCACGATCGCGAGCGAGCGGCCCTCACACAGGCTCATGGAGCAATGGCATCCGCTCGGTGTCGTCGCGATCATTTCGGCCTTCAACTTTCCCGTGGCCGTGTGGGCGTGGAACAGCACGCTCGCCGCCGTGTGCGGCGACGCGACGGTCTGGAAGCCCTCGGAAAAGACGCCGTTGACGGCGATCGCGTGCATAAAGCTCGCCGAGCGCGTGTGCCGCGAGGTCGGCGTCGACCCGGCGATCTTCGCGCTCGTGTGCGGCGACGGGCCGGCGGTAGGCGAGCCGTTGATCGCGGATCCGGGCGTGGCGCTCGTGTCCGCGACGGGCTCGATACGCATGGGCCGGCGCGTCGGCGAAGTCGTGGCGGAGCGGCTCGGCCGCACGCTGCTCGAGCTCGGCGGCAACAACGCGATCATCGTGGCGCCTTCGGCGGATCTGAAGCTCGCGCTGCGCGGCGTGCTGTTCGCGTCGGTGGGCACGGCCGGCCAACGCTGCACGAGCACGCGGCGCTTGATCGTCCACGAGTCCATCTACGCGGACTTCATGCGGCAGCTCAAGGCCGCTTACGAGCAAGTGCCGATCGGCGATCCGCTCGATTCCAAGACGCTGATGGGTCCGCTGATCGACGAGCGCGCGGTCGAAGGGTATGCGAGCGCCATCGCCGCGGCGAAGGAGCACGGCGGCCGAGTGCTCTACGGCGGCGAGCCTCTGAGCGACACCGTGCCCGCAAGCGGCCTCTATGTGACGCCGTGCATCATCGAGGCCGACAACTCTTGGGCCATCGTGCAGCAGGAGACGTTCGCGCCGATTCTGTACGCGATGCGCTACCGCTCGCTCGACGAGGCGATTCAACTGCAGAACGCCGTGCGGCAAGGACTGAGCTCGGCGATTTTCACCAACGACATGCGCGAGGCCGAGTTGTTCGCGAGCGCGCGCGGCAGCGACTGCGGCATCGCCAACGTGAACATGGGCACGAGCGGCGCGGAGATCGGCGGCGCGTTCGGCGGCGAGAAGGAAACCGGCGGAGGTCGCGAGAGCGGCAGCGATGCCTGGAAGAGCTACATGCGGCGACAGACCGTCACGGTGAATTATTCGCAGGATCTGCCGCTAGCGCAGGGGATTCGGTTCGGAGAGTAGGCAAAAAAAGCCCGGCGCGAGGCCGGGCGAGTTCAGGGGGAAACCGTCAAAAGGAGCAATAAAAACCCCGATGCTTGTTTGACATTATTCTCCCCGGAATGGGAATGGCCTGTGAACGGCGTCACAGGCTTGACATAAGTAGCGTGCGCCGCAGCGGACTTATTCGATCGCGTAGGGCTTCGAGAGCCGGTATTGCGGGTGCTTGGTTAGCCACGCCGCCAGGCGGTCCGTGCGCGCGATCGCCTTCGGAATGAAATCGAGCGCTTGTTGCAGACGCTCGTTCGGCTCCGCGCAGCTAAAGCGCAAGAAGCCGGCGCCGGCCTGGCCAAAGCATTCGCCGCCCAAGCACGCGATACCGAACCGGTCGTCGGCGCCTTCGAGCATGAACAGCGCGAGGCCGTGACTCGTGACGCCGAGCTTGTTGCAGACGCGCGCGACGTTCGGGAAAACGTAGAACGTAGCCGTCGGGTCGAGCGCGCGAAAGCCGTCAATGCGGTT